>Ga0308414_1001084_pt1 | contig 17703 bp, 13 predicted proteins | sample HotsprSampleOS50_FD_205667 | JGI IMG/M metagenome (GOLD analysis project Ga0308414, IMG submission 205667) | Hot spring phototrophic mat microbial communities from Octopus Spring, Yellowstone National Park, Wyoming, United States - 20090730_OS50 ...
GCGTCCTCGAGATCCCCGGCAGAGGCCGGGAGAGCCTGAGGATGCGCGGGGAGGACGAGCAGGAACAGGGCCGCGAGGCGCGGGATCATTTTTCGTACCGCAGGGCCTGGCGCTCGCGGAAGCGCTCGAGGGCGAGTTCGACGAGGCGGTGGACCAGCTCCGGCATGGGGAGGCCGTCGTAGGCCCACATCTTGGGGAACATGCTGATGGAGGTGAAGCCGGGGATGGTGTTCAGTTCGTTGATGAAGACCTGGCCGGTGGCGGCTTCCACGAGAAAGTCGACGCGGCCCATGCCTGCGCAGCCGACGGCGCGGTAGCACTCGACGGCGAGGCGGCGGACCTGGCGGATGATTTCCGCGGGGACTTCGGCGGGTATGGCGGCGCGGGCCTTGTCGAGGATGTACTTGTCGTCGTAGTCGTAGAACTCGCGCGAGGGAAAGATCTGGCAAGGGGTGGAGGCTTCCGGGCTGTGATTTCCGATGACGGCGCACTCCAGCTCGGGGCCGGTGATGCAGCGTTCGACGAGGATCTTGGTGTCGTAGCGGGCGGCGTCGGCGAGGGCGGCGGCGAGTTCGGCGGCGTTGTGGGCCTTGTGGATGCCGACGGAGGAGCCGAGGTTGGCGGGTTTGACGAAGACGGGGAAGGGGAGGCGGCGCAGGACGGGCGCGGGATCGAACCCCGGCGCGTGGAGGACGAGGTAGTCGGCGACGGGGAGGCCGCGCTCGCGGCAGATGCGCTTGAACAGATCTTTGTCCATGGCGGCGGCGGAGGCGAAGACGCCGGCGCCGACGTAAGGCAGGGCGGCCATTTCCAGCAGGCCCTGGACGGTGCCGTCTTCGCCGAAGGTGCCGTGGAGGACGGGGAAGACGACATCGATATCGGGATTCGAGCCGGGGACGGGAAGGATGGGAGCGGGGTGCCACCGGCCGTCTTTGGAGATGAAATAGGGGATGGGGCGGTGGCCCTTGCGGGCGAGGGCGTCGATGACGGATTCGGCGGAGCGCAGGCTGACCTCGTGCTCGCCGGACCGGCCGCCGTGGAGTACGGCGACGCGCAGGCCGCTCATAGGATGCGTTTCCCCATGGCCGAGAGGGCCAGTTCGACGGCGAGCTGGGCGGTGCGGTTGGCGATATCGAGGATGGGGTTGACCTCGACCACCTCCATCGACCGCAGCAGGCGGGAATCGCAGAGCATCTCCATGGCGAGATGGGCCTCGCGGTAAGAGATGCCGCCGCGGACCGGGGTGCCGACGCCGGGCGCCTCGCCGGGGTCGATCCCGTCCATATCGAGCGAGAGGTGGATGCCGACGGCGCCGCGGGAGGCGATCTGGATGGCGTCGGTCATGACGGCGCGCATGCCCCGCTCGTCGATGTCGCGCATGGTGAAGACGGTGACGCCGGACTGGCGGACGACGGGGCGCTCGTCGAGATCAACGTCGCGGATGCCGACGAGGACGACATTGCGGGGGTCGAGGACGGGCGAGACGCCGTTGAGGTGGGTGAGCTCGCGCGGACCGGCGCCGACGAGGCAGGCGAGCGGCATGCCGTGAACATTTCCGGAGGGGGATGTTTCCGGGGTGTTCATGTCGGTGTGGGCGTCGAGCCAGATGACGCCGATGCGGTGGTTGCGCTTGCGGTAGTGGGCGGCGACGCCGTTGACGGCGCCGACGGCGACGGAGTGGTCGCCGCCGAGGACGAGGGGGAAGCGGCCTTGCCGCATGGCGCGCTCGACGCGGGCGGCGAGTACGCGGCAGGTGGCGGCGATGGGCTTGACATAGCGGGCGTTCTCGGCGCCGATTTTGAGCGATTCCTGCTGCTCGACGGGCACGTTGCCGAGGTCCTCGACGCGGTAGCCGAGGGATTCGAGCCGCGCATCGATGCCGGCGACGCGCATGGCCGAGGGGCCCATGTCGACGCCGCGGCGTCCGGCGCCGAGGTCGAGCGGCGCGCCGATGACCGAGATTGTCTGGGGCATCCGTCTCATGGGCGGGTCCTGTAAAGCATGCGAGGGAAGGCGATGGTTTCGCGGATGTGGTCGAGGCCGCAGATCCAGGCGACGGTGCGCTCGACACCCATGCCGAAGCCCGCGTGCGGCACGGAGCCGTAGCGGCGCAGGTCGAGGTACCACTCGAAGGCTTCCTGCGGAAGGTTGTGTTCACGGATGCGCTGGACGAGCAGGTTGTAGTCGTGGATGCGCTGCCCGCCGCCGACGACTTCGCCGTAGCCCTCGCTGGCGAGGACGTCGACGCCGAGCACCACGTCGGGGCGCTGCTCGTCCGGCTGGAAATAGAAAGCCTTGATGGAGGCGGGGAAGCGGTCGACCATGACGGGGCGGTTGAACTCTTCCGACAGCAGCGTTTCGTCCGTGCCGCCGAAGTCTCCGCCCCACTGGATTTCGGAGCCCTTGCGCTGGAGGATGGCGACGGCTTCGTCGTAGGAGAGGCGGGGGAACGGGGGCTTGACGGCCTCCAGCTTGCTGATGTCGCGCTCGAGGGTTTCCAGTTCGCGGCGGCGGCGCTCGAGCACGCGGCCGATGATGAAGCAGATGAGCTCTTCCGAGACTCGCTTGACGTCTTCGAGCGTGGCCCAGGCCATCTCCGGCTCGACCATCCAGAACTCGGTGAGGTGGCGGCGGGTCTTGGATTTTTCGGCGCGGAAGGTGGGGCCGAAGCAGTAGGTCTTGCCGAAAGCCATCGCCGTGGCTTCGTTGTAAAGCTGGCCGGACTGCGTGAGATAGACCTTCTCGTCCTCGAAGTAGTCGACCTCGAACAGCGTGGTGGTGCCTTCGCAGGCGGCGGGGGTGAAGATGGGCGTGTCGACGAGAGTGAAGCCGTTGGAGTCGAAGTAGTCGCGGATGGCGCGGATGATCTCGTGGCGGACGCGGAGGATGGCGTGAGGCCGGCGCGAGCGGAGGTGGAGATGGCGGTGGTCGAAGAGGAACTCGACGCCGTGCTCCTTGGGGGTGATGGGGTAGGGCTGGTCTTCGGGGATGCGGTGGATGACCCCGGCATCCTCGACGTCGAGCTCGTAGCCGCCCGGGGCGCGGCTTTCGGCGCGGATGCGGCCGCGGACGACGAGGGCGGATTCCTGGGTGAGGTCGCGCAGGTCGTTAAAACATTTCTCGCTGATATTGCTTTTTACGGCGACACACTGCATGATGCCGGTGCCGTCGCGCAGCAGCGGGAAGATGATCTTGCCGGAGCGGCGGAGGTTGTACAGCCAGCCGGCGATTTCGACGGTCCGGCCATCGTGGAGGGAGGCGTTTTCGATGGCGATTCTGGGCACGGAAGACATCAGCAGGACTCCAGGTTGTCAGCCGCGAGGCGGGCCGACTCGAGGGGATTGGGAAAATCGGGGGACTCTTTGAGTTCGAGCAGGAGCGGGAACTGGTCCGCGCGCTCCCGGAGCAAGGGCATCACGCGGCCCCATTCGATGGAGCCGCCGGCGGCGAGGGTGGGAAAGAGGTGGATGTCGCGCTCGCCGTCGTTGTCGTGGACATGGGTGGAGCGGATGCGGTCCTTGAGGAGGTGGAAGGCGTTCTCGACGCCCTCCATGATGTGGGCGTGGCCCGTGTCGAGGCAGAAGTTGAGGTTCAGATGGGTGACTTCGTTGAAGTGGAGCAGGCGCTCGGCGGAGGAGAGGCGGTTGGGGATGTTTTCGAGCAGGACCTCGACGCCGCGGTGCCTGGCGAACAGGCAGATGTCCTCGAGAGCGGTGAAGGCGGCCTCGATCTTCTTCTCGTCGTATTCCTCTTCGGAGACGCCGAGGTGCTGGATGAGGTAGCGGAAGGGGAACTTTTCGGCGGCGTCGAGGGCCCGCTTGATTTCATCGACGGCGGCGAGGCGCCTGGGCTTGGACAGCTCGGTGATGGAGACGACGGCGGCGGGGCCGGAGCGGCCCCAGCAGTCGTCGCTGTACATGGGGGAGTGGAGCGAGTGGCAGCGGAGCTCGGAGTCGCGGAACCAGTAGCCGAGCTCGGCCACCTGGGAGCGGTCGCGGTAGTCGAAGTGCTGCCGGGCGCAAAAGATCTCGACGAGGGGGAATCCGGCGGCGTGGATGCGGTCGAGCCACACGGTGGTGAGGCGGTGGTTGACGATGAGGTGGGTGGAAAGGGCGCGCTGCATAAGTTCAGAATCCCGAGGCTTTGCCGGCGCTGCGGCCGTTCTGGGCGGCGGCGAGCCAGCGGATGCGCTCGGTGACGTTGGCGCCCTTGGTGGTGGCGTCTTCCACGGAGCGCACGCGCGGCTCCTCCACCAGGATGGCTTCGACGGAGCCGACGGAAAAGATGGATGACAGACTGTGGCCGCGCCGGCGGAGCAGGTCGAGCGTGTCCGGGGAGAAGCCGGATTCGTGATACAAGGCGTCCGGCGTCCATTGATGATGGATGCGGGGCTGGTCCACGGCGCGCTGAATGCCGGCGCCGAAATCGATGACGTGGAGCAGGACCTGGAGGACGCCGGAGATGATGCGCGGCCCGCCGGGGGCGCCGAGAGCCATGACCAGCTTGCCGTCCTTCTCGACGATGGTGGGCGTCATGGCGGAGAGGGGGCGCTTGCGGGGGGCGATCGCGTTGGCTTCGCCCTGGATAAGCCCGAACATATTGGGCTTTCCGGGCTGGACGGCGAAGTCGTCCATCTCGTTGTTGAGGAGGAAGCCGAGGCGGGGCACGGCAACGGCATTGCCGTAAGAGTTGTTGATGGTGTAGGTGAGGGCGACGGCGTTGCCCTGCGCGTCGACGACGTTGAAGTGGGTGGTGTTTTCCGATTCGAGCGCGGGGCTGCCGGCGCCGAGTTCGGCGCTGGGCGTGGCGCGGTCCGGGAGGATGGAGGCCCGGCGGGAGGCGATGTAGGCGGGATCGAGGAGCCCGCGGACAGGGACGCGCGCGAAGTCCGAATCGCCGAGATAGCTGGCGCGGTCAGCGAAGTAGCGGCGCATGACCTCGGCGATCCAGTGCAGCGAGGCTGCCGAGCCGAGGCCGTGTTTTTCGTAGCCGGAGCCTTCGAGCATGGCCGTCATTTGCAGGATGCCGATGCCGCCGGAGCTGGGCAGCGGGGCGGTGAGGATCGTGTAGCCGCGGTAGCTGCCTTTGAGGGGCGGGCGCTCGATGGCTTTGTAGCCGCGCAGGTCCTCGAGCGTGACGAGTCCGCCGTTTTTCTTCATCTCTTCGGCGAGGATGCGGGCGGTTTCGCCTTCATAGAAATCGCGGGCGCCGTGGCGGGCGATGCGCTCGAGGGTGCGGGCGAGCTCGGGCTGGCGCAGGACGTCGCCGGGTTCGAAACAGGCGCCGTTGTTGAGGAAGATGCGGCGGGAGTGCTCGAAGCGCGCCAGGCGGGTGCGGGCGCCGCAGAGGGAGCGGGCTTCGGCGTAGGAGAGCGTGACGCCTTCGGCGGCGAGGCGGATGGCGGGCTGGAGGAGCTCCGCCCAGGGCTTGCTGCCGTGCTTGCGGTGGGCGAGTTCGAGGCCCCGGACGGTGCCCGGCACGGCGGCGGCGCGCCATCCGATGAGGGAGTCTTCCGTAAGCTTGCCGTCGGCGGCGAGGTACATGTCGCGCGAGGCGGCCAGGGGGGCCATTTCGCGGAAGTCGATGAAGGTGGAGCTGCCATCGGCGAAACGGGCGAGGAGGAAGCCGCCGCCGCCAAGGTTTCCAGCGGAAGGGTGGGTGACGGCAAGGGCGAAGGCGACTGCGACGGCGGCATCGACCGCGTTGCCGCCCTTGCGGAGCACTTCCGCGCCGGCGTCGGCGGCGAGAGGCTCCTGGGCGACCACCATGGCGTGGCGGGCGCGGACCGGTTCCCGGGGTTGCGCGGCGGCGGAACAAGCCGCGAGGAGCGCGAAAATCAGCGACTTTCGCATGAAATCTGATTGTACTATGGGGTCGGCGAAGGGCCTGGATGCGGAACCGGGGCGGTGCGTTTACAGCAGTCTTGGAGCGCTGCCGCCGGGGCAGCCTGATGGTGCGGTGGCGGCTGCAGAGGCGCGGCGCGGCGAGAATCAGGCGGTGCGGGTTTCGCGGGAGAGGAGCAGGCGAACGCCGCGGGCGTGGCCGTCGGCGTGGCCGTTGCCGTTGTGGCCGTTGGTGGCGGAGGCAGCCAGCGTGCGGGCGTTGAAGATGGACGCCTGTTCGGCCAGGGACTTCATGTCGCTGCCTTCCTCCACCACCATTTCGTGTTCGATCCAGTTCGAGAGAGGGATGTTGCGGAAAAAGAGGCGCTCCTGCATGACGAGCGACTTGCGGTTGACGAACATGGACTTGTTCTCGCGCATGAAGTGGCGTTCCTCGACGCGGAAATCGGCCAGGAGCTGGTCGAAGGCCTGCCGGGCGGCGATCTCTTCCGCGGCGCGAACCTTTTCTTCCATAAGCTTCTCCTGGTTGCGGATGGTGGCCTGGGCTTCGGCCAGCGTTTCCCGCTCTTTGGCCACCGCAACTTCGAGCCGCGCCTGCATGATGTAGTAGCTGAGCAGGGCGCTGCCCATGGCGATGAACAGCGGCAACAGGATCCAGACAAGCGCCGTCATAGTCATGTCCTGGGCATCTATCGGGCGCGGGGCGGCGGAACTTTAGGCGGAGGCATCCTGAACGCCGGTGTTGCGGCTGCGCCGATGCAGAATCAATGACTTGGCCTTGGGCTTGCCGTTGTGCGGCAGGTCTGTGCCAGCGCACCGCCCCGCTGGCCGGAGGCAGCCGTCCGGCCAGTCCGCCCGGTGGCGGGGAAGGCCCTGCCAGGGGACGCGGAGCAGGCTGGCTCCGGCCTTGCGTGAGGGGTCAGAAGGAGTATCGCAGTGCCAATTGGAACTGGCGCGCGTTCTCCGCCGTCGTCGGTGAGCGGAAATTGGCATTCGGCGCCGGGTTCGGCCCCCAGACGCGGACGACGTTGGTGACGTTGGTGCGATTCAGGGCGTTGAACGTCTCCGCGATGAATTCGACATTCTGCCGCTCGCGGATGCTGAAGTTCCGCGTCAGCCGGAGGTCGATGGTATAGTAGCCCGGGAGAGTGAAGTTATTGTACGGGATTCCTACAGGCCGGTCGTTAAACACTGTGTCGCCGTTGAGATCCTGCCCGACGGTGGCATTGAACGGGAAGCCTGTTTGCAGAATCGACCGCGTAGAGAGCTGCCAGCCATTGGCGACGAGGCCCGCTTTTCCGGAGACCCGGAATTCCGGCGTCCAGGTTGCCAGCAGGAGGAAGCGGTGGCGCATATCGAAGTCGCCACGGCCGCCGTCGAGCGCTCGGGACTGGGGGTCGCTCGGGGTGGTGAAAATGCCGAATCCGGTGAAATCGTCCACGTACGCGAAGCCGTAGGTCTTCGAGTAGTGGTACGAGGCCTGGAAGGTAATCCGGCGGTTGAGCCTCTGGTTGGCGGTGAGGATCAGGCCGTTATAGTTCTGGGTTGCGCCAGACTCGGCCACGAAAATGTTGCCGAAGCGGCGGTCGGGGCGCGGATTCGTGGTCCAGCGCACCCGTCCGTCTGCGAGGAGTTGCCCGGTTGGCGTCAGGTTGTCAATGCGGGAGAACGGCAACTGGCGCCCGCGCGTGCCCTGATAGGTGGCCGCCACGGAGAGATCGCCCACGAGTTGGCGCTCCACTGTCGCAAAAAAGTTGTATACGGTGAGATCGTTGAATTGCGGCGCGAATACCCGGAGGTCGGAGATGGGGCGGGCAACACCGGCCGGGGGCGGGACCTGGGAGCGGGTAAACTGCGGGGCGCCGGGGTCTCCGGGCGCGACGTTTATGTTGACCACCTCGACGCCGTTGCCACGGTAAAAGCTGTTAAAAGTCTGGGCGACCATGGTGTTGAAGAAGATCCCGCCGCCAGCGCGAAACACGGTCTTGCCGTCGCCCTTCGGATCCCAGGCGAGGCCTGCACGCGGGGCCCAGTTGTTCTTGTCCTGCGGAATATCGCCCGTGGCGGGGAATTCAGGATTCAGCAGCCCCTCGGGACGCCAGAACAACTCGTAACGCAGGCCCAGGCTGAGCTTGAGCTTGTCGGTGAGCCGAATGTCGTCCTGGACGAAATAACCGTGGTTGACGACAGTGGCGTCGTAGAACTCCCTTCCGATCGACCGTGTGAACCGGGAATAGGAATAAGGCCTTCCGGTCGCCGGGTCGACGACTCCCCGGGTCGCATTCAAATATTGCTCCAGAGGGTTCACGGCGCCCCGCACGCCCGCCACGGCAGGAAGCCCGCCGAAGACGAATTGCCCGTTGATATTGGTCAAACGCTCGCGGAAGTTGACGGGAAGGATATCCAGGCCCGCCTTGATCGTGTGGCGCCCGCGGATCCAGGTGAGATTGTCGATGATCTGGACGCCACGTTCCCGGGTCAAACGATTGCCGTTGGAATTGCCGTTGAAAGTGGCAACCCCCTGAACCAGGATGCTGGGGGCATTCGGATCGGCTTCGATGCCGTTGGAGATGGTGCGGCTGGCCCACAGGAAGCGGAACTCATTCAGCAGCGACGAAGACAGGGTGGACACCCACTGGGTGGTGAGGTTTTGCGGCTCTTCGTCCCAACGGGCCAGCGTCTCGTAAGAGACCAATCCGCTGCCCAGGGGGGATTCACGGTCGAAGTAGAAATTGTGGCGGAGGAACAGGCGGTTTTTATTGTTCACGACCCAGTCCAGCCTGGCAGTGGTCGTGTGCGCCCGAAATTCGCTGGTCTTGACGCCGATATTGGAGAGGGGGATGCCGAGCGCTTCGGCGTTGGCCGGGGAAATGGTGAGCACCTGCGGCAAATCCTGAAACCAGCGCTCATACGCGCCGAAGTAAAACAGGCGGTCTTTTTTGATCACACCGCCGACGGTTCCGCCGAAATTCTGCCGGAGGAAATCCGGCTTTTCGCTGCCTGGCGCCAGGAGTTTCGGACGGGCACTCAGCCTCCGTTCGCGGATAAAATAGAACAGAGAGCCGTGGGTATCATTCGTCCCTGCCCGGGTAAAAGCGTTCTGCAATCCCCCGGCGACGCGCCCGAATTCGGCTGAGAAATTGGTGACGGTCTGAAACTCGCTGATCGCTTCCTGGCTGATGACTATGTTTCGCGCGCCGCCCTGCAGCTGATTGGACACTCCGTCCACATTCATCTGGCGCAGGCCAAGCCCGCCGTAGACCGTGGTGGCGGTGCCGGTGCCAGAGCCGCCTGTGGACAATGGCCGCGCATTCACACCCGGCTGCAACGTGTAAAAGTCCTGAATCGAGCGGCCGGCCGTGGGCAGGTTGCGCACCAATACCTCATCCACCGTGTTGCTGCTGACCGTTCGTCCGGTCTCGATAACGGGGATCCGCTCCGTGACTTCCACAATGGTGGCAACCGGCGCCACGGAAAGGTTGAAAGGGATTGTCACCACCTGGCCGGCGCTGATTTCGACGCCGGGCCGGACGGTCGTGCTGAAGCCTTGCGCCTCCGCCGTGACGGAATAGACCCCCGGCGGAAGGATGGCGATCGAGTAAGCGCCTGTTGCGCCTGTGATGGCCTGCCGCTCCAGGCCGGTCCCCTGATTGCGCGCCCGGACGCGTGCATTGGCCACAGGCTGGCCGTCGGCGGAGCGCACAACTCCCTCGATGGTTCCGTCCATCGCCTGACTTTGCGCCCAAGCAGCAACGGAAAACAACGCAAGAGACAATGCAGCGAGAGTGGGTATCCTCATACCTCCTCAAGTTAGACAGCCCAAGTGAACCCCTCTCTTCAACAGCATAAATTCTTGGTAAAACATCCACACCGGAATGTAAACAGAATTTCTTGAATCAAATCGGCGCACGCCCGCATCGTGCGAATTATTCAACAAGATGAGCGCCAACAAGAGCGCGTTTATTTGAAATAGAACCGTAGAATCACCGTAAAAGCCAGATGACCGGCCCGGCGCAGTCCATTTGGGACGGACAGTGGCAAGTTCTACAGGCGGAGAAACGCCTTACTGGGTAGGGTCGAGGCGGCGGGCCTGGAGGATGTTCCAGGCGAGGCCGAGGCGGAAGGAGAACAGGGCGGCCAGCAGGCACTGGAGGCGGAAGAGGAGGGCCGCGAAGAAGCCTTCGTATTTGGCGATGTAGGCGGCGGCGCCCGAGACGGCGTCGGCGGCCAGTTCCTCGCGCGGCGCCGCCGGGGGCAGCGGCGGGTGGAGGACGGCGGAGGCTTGTTCGGCGCAGAGGATTTTTTTGCCGGCGCTGCGGACCTGGCGCCAGACGTCGAGCATGGCCCAGTGTTCGGAGAAGCGCTTTTCGTTGAGATAGTTCATGCCGCCGAGGAAGGTTTTGCGGACGAGCACGGCCCAGTCTTCCACGGCTTCGGCGGCGCCCTCGCGCAAGGGGGCGCGGGGGAGGGGCTCGAGATGGAGGCTGGCGAGGCGGAGTTGGGCGGCGTCCGGGAGGGAGAAGGAGCACTCGACGGGCTGGCCGTCGGGCGTCTGGAAGGCAGGGAAGGCGGCGGTCGCCTCCGGGTGCTGATCCAGCGCGGCGACGAGTTTTTCGATGCAATCCGGCGCCGTTTCCACGCGCGGGTCGAGGAAGAGGATCAGGTCGGCGCGGGCGGTGCGCGTGCCGATGTTGCGGGCGCGGGTCTTGCCGAAGTACATGGGCATGCGGATGACCTGCACCCAGGGGCGGTCGTGGTCGATCTCGGCGGAACCGTCGCGGCTGCCGGCGTCGACGACGAGCACTTCCAGCCGGTCGAAGACGGTGCTGCGGGCGAGGGAGTCGAGACAGCGCTCGAGGGCGGAGCGGCAATTGAGGGAGACAATGACGGCGGAGGCCAGGGGGAGGACGGCTTCAGGCGGAGGGGAATGAGGAACCACCACTGGGCATGATAGCGTAAGGCTGCGGGGCGGGGAGCCAGCCGATGAGGGCGCGGGGGATGTCCTCATCGCACGGGGCCTTGCTGCACGAAACCGCACCAGGGGCCGCCGCGCGCCATCGCGCAGGCAGGCGGGGAACGGCGCCGAAACCGGGCGAGGCTATTCGGCGCGGATGAGGATTTCTCCGATGCCGCCCTGGACGTCGAGCTTCAGGCGGCCGGCGCGGCCGCCGGATTTGGCGCTTTTCCAGCGCCCGCCATCTTTTTCCAGACCGATTACATGGATCTGCCCGATACCGCCCTTTGCGGTGGCATCGACGCCCTCGGCGGGCACGAGCACTTCAGCCCGCCCGATGCCGCCCTGGATTTTCGCTTCCACATCGTGGTCGAGCTTCAGGCGGAGATCGGCTTTCACCTCGCCGACGCCGAGGTTTATTTCCAGGCTGCGCAGCGGCACTTCCCGGAAGTCCAGCTGGTTCTCGCCTGCGCCACACCGGATGACGAGATCCAGAGGAACGCCGCCGCCCAGGCGGATCTGCCAGCGGTTGCGCACGTTGCCCGCGGCGGGGGGCGGATTGGCGTGCGATATGGAGAGGCGCCGGCGGAACCCGGTCTCCTCGAAACGCACCTGCGGCTTGAGAGCCGGCGCATTGTACAGGAAATCGGCTTCGAGAAACTCCCTGGCGCCGCCGGCAAGGCTCAGCTCACCCGCGGCGAAGTGGATTTCGGCCGTGATGCGCTCGGCGCTCTCCGCGCGCGCCTTTTCGATGACGACGGACTCGCGCCGGTCTTCGCCCAGGCTGCCCGGGGGCGGAACATTGCAACCGGCCAGCGCAACAAATCCCGATGCCGCCGCGATATGCCAAGCTGCCCTTCGGATCACCGCGCACCTCCTTCTTGTGTTTACGAACGGCGCTGCGGCGGTGTTCCCGAATCCGGTCACTCGGCCGGGCGCAGGACCACGCGCTCCAGGTTCATCGTGCCGCCGGCGGAGGCGATGCGCACGCGCACTTCGTTGCGGCCGGCGGGCAGCCGGATTTCACCGGCGCGGCGCGTTTTGAAGACCCAATCGCCGCCGGTGGCCTCTGCCTTTCCCTCAAGTTTCGCGCCGCCGGCTTCGATGGAGAATTGGGCGCCAGCGCGGCGGGCGGCGTAGCTGATCTCGACGCTGTAAAGGCCCGCCTTGGGCGCATCGACGACCCAGTAGGGGATGTCGCGGTCGCGCGTCCACTGCGTGAGGAAGACGTGGCCGAGAGCATTTTCCTTTTTGGCGCGCTGTTCGAACTCGGTGTCGATTTCGCAGGATTCGACGCCGAGAGTGATGACGCCTTTCGGGTCGGGGCGGTTCAGGAAGGGTTCGGCGGCGGGCTGGCCGTCGAGTTCGAGGGCGATGACGGTGGCGATTTCGTCGGGGGCTTCGCCGGGCAGTTCGAGCACGATGTCCGGCCCGTCGCGCACGGCTCTCACAGGGCGGTTGGGGTCGGCGAGCAGGCGCGCTTTGTGGACGAGGTTCTTCAGCCCGGCCACGCGGAGCTTGCCGTCGGCGGGCCACTGGAACACATGGAGGTAGAGCGTGCGGCCCTTGGCCGTGGCGCGGCCGAAGAACGACATGCGCTCAAACGGGCTGGCGGTGGTGTCATAGATCGCCTCTCCGTTGACCCGGAGCCAGCGGCCGATGGCGTTGAGCCGCGTGACAAATTCCTCCTGAATTGTGCCATCGGGCCGCGGGCCGACATTGAGCAGCAGGTTGCCGCCCTTGCTGACCACCTCGACGAGCATGCGGATGAGATCGCGCTCGGTCTTGAAGACCGTTTCGTATTTGTTGTAGCCCCAGGAGTCCTGGTTGATGGTGACGCAGGCTTCCCAGAGCACGGGCTTGCCGTCGGGGCTTTTGAGCCCTGTTGCGGGGACGTATTGCTCGGGGGTGCCGAAGTCGGCGCGGTTGCCGGGCTTGCGCTCGTAGAGGCGGTCGTTGATGAGGGTGTTGGGCTGGAGCGAGCGGATGAAGTCGTAGATCTCGTCGTCGCGTTTGGCGTTGGCCAGCGTGTGCTCCCACTCGCCGTCGAACCAGATGACGGCCACGTCGCCGTAGCCGGTGAGCAGTTCGCGGAGCTGTTCCTTCATGAAGTCGATGTAGCGGTTGTTGTCGCCGCCTTCCTTGTAGTTGTCCGGGTATTCCCAGGCGCGGCGCGGGCGGTAGTCGGGATGATGCCAGTCCATGATGGAGTGGTAGAAGCCGAGCCGCACGCCATGGCGTTTGGCTGCCGCGGCGAGGTCCTTGAGCGGATCGCCCTTGTAGGGCGTGATCTCCATGTCGTAATCGCTCGCGCGGCTGCGGTAGATGCTGAAGCCGTCGTGGTGCTTGGAGGTGATGACGATGTAGCGGGCGCCGGCGCCTTTGGCCAGTTGCACCCACTCGTCGGCGTTGAACTTCACGGGATTGAAGCGCCGGGCGTATTTGTCATATTCGGCCTGCGGGATCTGCGCCTGATGGCGGATCCATTCGTGGCGGCCGATCACGGAATAGACGCCCCAGTGGATGAACATGCCGAATTTGGCGTCGCGGAACCAGCGGGTGCGTTCGGCTTCCGGCAGCGGAGGCTGCGACGGCTGGGCGGCGGCGGGAAGCGCGGCAGTTATGAGGACGGAGGCGAGAACCAACAGCAAGCGTGGACGCATGGCTGTGGGGTATTCTATCGCCCGGAGACGGCGGACGGCGGCTACGGCCGCTCGCCTAGAATGGCAGAAGTGGAGCGGTACTTCTCATGAAGACGGAAAGACGAACTTTTCTTGGGGCGGCGGCAGCCGCGGCGACGGCGCGCATGCCGATTCTGGGCGCCAATGACCGGGTGCAGATCGGCATCGTCGGACTCGGCGGGCGCGGGCGCGACCACATCAATTACTACAACGCCATCGAAGACTGCCGGATCGCGGCGGTGTGCGACGTGAACCAGGCGGCGCGCGAGCGGGCGGTCGCGATGATCGAGAAGGCCAAGGGCTACAAGCCGGCCGAGTACGGCGACATGCGGCAGATGTTCGAGTCGAAGGAGATCCAGGCGGTGTCGCTGCCGCTGCCGAACCACTGGCACGCGCTGGCCACGATCTGGGCCTGCCAGGCGGGCAAGGACGTGTACGTGGAGAAGCCGGCCAGCCACAACATGTTCGAGAGCCGGAAGATGGTGGAGGCGGCGCGCAAGTACAAGCGCATGGTGCAGGTGGGCAGCCAGAGCCGCTCGACGCCGCACAAGATGAAGGCCATCCAGATGCTGAAGGAAGGCGTCATCGGCAAGGTGTACATGGCGCGGGGCCTGTGCTTCCGCCGCCGTTTCTCCATCGGCCACACGCCGGACCAGCCGGTGCCGCCGGGCGTGGATTGGGACAAGTTCCTGGGGCCGGCGCAGATGAAGCCGTTCAGCGTGAACAAATTCGAGTACAACTGGCACTGGTTCTGGGACACCGGCAACGGCGACATCGGCAACCAGGGCGTGCACGAGATGGACATCGCGCTGTGGGGGCTGGGGCGGAAGGACTGGCCGAAGAGCGTAATGGGCAGCGGCGGCAAGTTCCTGTGGCAGGACGACCAGGAGACGCCGAACACGCAGCACGCCTCGTTCCACTGGGACGACGGCGAGATGACGTTCGACGTGCGCAACCTGCCCACGCCGCCGGAAGCGCTGGCGCCGGTCCGCGGCGCGAATTACGTGGGCAACATTTTCTTCGGCGAGAAGGGCTTCATGGTGCTGGACCAGGCGGGGTTCGCGGTGTACCGCAGCGCGCTGGCGGATTTCGTCGGCGCGCGCAGCGCCGGGGCGGGCGGGCGCGACAAATACGAGAAGATCGCCGAAGAGAAGGCCACGGGCGAAGGCATGATCGAGCACGTGAAGAACTTCATCGAGGCGGTGAAGTCGCGGGACCACACGAAGCTCGCCGCCGAGATCGAAATCGGGGCGCTGGCGGCGGATTTCTGCCATCTGGCCAACATCGCCTACCGCGCCGGCCGCACGCTGCGGCTGGACGCGAACGGCCGCTTCATCGGCGACGCCGAGGCCAACGAGATGCAGACGCGAAAGTACCGGCCGCCGTACGTGGTGCCGGAGCAGGTCTGAACAGGGCCGGCCGTTTCTGTTTCAAACAAAAGGAGCGAGTTTTTCATGCGGAACGTCATCATCACCGGGTCCGGCTGCGCGGGCAACACGGCGGCCATCTACACGGCGCGCGCCGGCCTGAAGCCGCTTGTGGTGAGCGGGCACGAGCCGGGCGGGCAGCTTTCGCTGACGACGGAAGTGGAGAACTTCCCCGGCTTCCCGGAAGGCATTATGGGGCCCGTGCTCGTGGAGAACATGAAGAAGCAGGCGGAGCGGTTCGGCGCCGAGTACGTCAACGGGCTGGTGGAAGAGGCGGACCTGAGCCGGCGGCCTTTCCGCATCCGGATCGACGGGCAGTGGGAGGAGTGCCGCACGCTGATCATCGCCTCCGGCGCCAGCGCGCGATGGCTGGGGCTGCCTAACGAGCAGAAGCTGATCGGCCACGGCGTGAGCTCCTGCGCCACCTGCGACGGCTTCTTTTACAAGGGCAAGAAGATCATGGTGGTGGGCGGGGGCGATTCGGCGATGGAGGAGGCGAATTTCCTCACGCGCTTCGGCGAGGTGGTGACGATCGTGCACCGCCGGGACGAGTTCCGGGCGTCGAAGATCATGCTGGAGCGGTGCCGCGCCAACCCGAAGATCAAATGGCTCACCAGCGCCGTGATCGAGGATGTCTACGACGCCGAGAAAGGCTACGTGACCGGCGTGAAGCTGAGGAACGTGAAGACCGGCGAGACGTGGGTGCAGGAAGTGGACGGGCTGTTCCTCGCCATCGGGCACATCCCGAACACGAAGCCCTTTGCGGGGCAGATCGAGCTGGATGCCGACGGCTACATCGTCAGCCACGGCGGGGCCCGCACGAACGTGCCGGGCGTGTTTCACGCGGGCGACGTGCAGGATCGCGTGTACCGGCAGGCGATCACCGCAGCCGGCGCCGGCTGCATGGCGGCGATCGAGGCCGAGCGGTTCCTGGAAGCCGAAGGGCACTGAACGGGCGCGGTTGCGTGGAGCGGCTGGAAACATTTCTGTCCGATTATGGAGCGCGCAGCGCCGAGCCTTCGCCGGCCAACCGGATGATGGCGGCGTTCGCGCGCGACTTCCGCGACGGCTACGACATCAACCTCGGCGTCGGCTACGTGAACGAGCGGACCATCCCCGCCGGGCTGCTGGCGGAAGCGATGCAGGCGGTGGCGGGCGATCCGTCGCGCTACCGGCAGGCGTTCAATTACGGCGGGCCGGAAGGATCGCCGAACCTGATCCGGAGCCTGAAAAACTTCCTGTTGCGGCATGAGGCGGGGCTGGACGAGCAGACGCTGGCCGCGAAGCGGCTGATCATCGGCCCGTGCGGCGCCATGAGCGTGCTGGAAGGGATTGCCGAGATCTGTCCCCGCGGCATCGTTGCGACTTCGGACCCGGGCTACTACATCTACCTCGATGCGCTCCGGCGGCGCGGGTTCCGCCTGCTGGCCGTGCCGGAGGACGGCGAGGGGCTGCGCACGGACCTGCTCGCGGAGAAGCTCGATGCGCTGGGCGAGGGCGCGGCGCAGGTGTCGTTCTTCTACGTGATGACGGTGAGCAATCCCACGGGCGCGGTGCTCTCCAACCGGCGCCGCCGCGAGGTGGCGGAGCTGGCGGCGCGGTTCGGCCGGCGCATAGGGCGCCGCGTTCCGGTGGTGTTCGATCTTGCGTACGAGCAACTGGTGCACGACGCTTCGCTGGCCCGGCCGGAATCGGTGCTGGCCTCGGATGAGGAAGGAATTGTGTACGAGGTGGGGACGCTTTCCAAGATCCTCGCGCCGGCGCTGCGCATCGGCTACCTGCTGGGGCCGGACGGGCCGCTGATGAACGCGATGGTGCAGCGCACCAGCGACGCGGGCTTCAGCGCGCCGCTCTTCGTGCAGGAGATGGCGTCGTGGCTGCTGGACGGAGCGATCGACGCGCAAATAAGGCGGGTGAACGAGGGCTACCGCGGAAAGGCCGCAGCCGTGCGGGCGGCGATCGAAGAAAAGCTGGGCCCGTGGCTCGAGTCCGTCTCGGGCGGCTCGGCGGGCTTCTACTTTTACCTGACATTCCGGGAGTTGGAGACGCATCCGGATTCGCGTTTCTTTTCGATCCTGGCGCGGGGCGGCCAGACGCCGCGCGTGATTTACATTCCCGGCGTGTATTGCGTTTCGGAAGAAGGCGAGTTGCGGGAGGTCTCGCGGCGGCAGGTGCGGCTCTCTTATGGTTTCGAGGAGACGGAGAGGATCGTGGAGGCCGTCGAGTGGATGCGGCGCGCGGCCCTGCAGTGCTGACTGCGAGGATCGTTTTGCGGGCCGGCGGCCCGGGTGCATGCCGCCGCGGCGGTGTGCCGGATAGGCGATGCGATGAAGCTGGGTCTAGGGCTCATTGAAATCGGCAGGCCATGGGGCGCGGGATGGACGCGCCTGCCTTCCGGCGAACAGGTGGAGCGGCTGCTGGATGCGGCGGTCGAAGAAGGCGTCACGTTCTGGGACACGGCTTCCTCGTACGGATCGAGCGAAGAGCGCGTGGGGCGGTACCTGCGCGCGCATCCGGAGCACGCCGCGAGGGTCATGATCGCCACCAAGTTCGGGGACGTTTGGGCGCCGGGGAGGGAGGAGTCGTACGCCGACCATTCCTATGAGGGGCTGACGAGGAGCCTGGAGCGCTCTCTGTCGCTGTTGCCGCGCATTGACCTGCTCCAGGTGCACCGCGCGACGGAAGAGGCGTTGCGGCGCGAGGATGTGTACCGGGCGCTCGAGGAGGCGCGGCGGCGCGGCGTGCCCGAGTTTGGCGCGAGTGTGAAGACGATGGAGGCGGCGCGGATCGCCGTGGAG
>Ga0308414_1001086_pt1 | contig 17699 bp, 15 predicted proteins | sample HotsprSampleOS50_FD_205667 | JGI IMG/M metagenome (GOLD analysis project Ga0308414, IMG submission 205667) | Hot spring phototrophic mat microbial communities from Octopus Spring, Yellowstone National Park, Wyoming, United States - 20090730_OS50 ...
CGGCAGCGACAGTGGGAGCGAACTTTTATTCGCGGAGAATAGTATGAAAGCACGAAGTAAGCGTTATAAAGCCGACGCTCAGAAGGCCGTTAAAGAGCCGCTGAGTATCGAGCAGGCAGTCAAGAAAATCAAGACCTTTAATTCCACGAAGTTTGATCAAACCGTTCAGTGCGTGATGCATCTGGGGATTGACCCCAAACAGGCCGATCAGATGATTCGCGGCGCAATCAGCTTGCCGCATGGTATTGGTAAAGCCCGCACGGTTATTGCGTTCTGCGACGACTCGGAGGCCGAGGCCGCCAAGGCCGCCGGTGCGATTGAGGCCGGCTGCGATGCGCTGATCAAAAAGGTTTCCGACGGCTGGACGGATTTTGACGTGGCGATCGCTTCGCCAAAGGTGATGGGCAAGGCCGGCAAGCTCGGTCGTGTGCTGGGTCCGCAGGGCAAAATGCCGTCGCCCAAGAACGGTACGGTAACGGCGGATATCATAACCGCCATCAAGGAATTCGCCGCCGGTAAGGTGGAGTTTCGCAACGACGCCGGCGGGAACGTGCATGCCGTGGTCGGCAAGCTGAGCTTTGAAGAAAAAAAGCTTAAGGAAAACATCGAGGCGTTTATCGACTATATCAAACGCGCCAAACCGTCCGGCTCCAAAGGCACTTATATCAAAAAGGTTTGCATCGCGGCCACGATGAGTCCGTCGGTGCTGCTGGAAGTGGGCGGAGCGTAAATTAACTTAAAGGTTAAAACCAAGAACTTAATAAGGGAGTCCGCCTGCGGCGGGTCAAATGGCGGGACTTCCAAACCATAATTGAGGTGAGACGATGAGTTATTTTGTAAAAAGTTTGATTCAGAGCGATTACGCCAAACGCTTTGCCGGAATGAAGGATTTTGTGGTCGTTTCGACCATGGGTATCAACGGCATCGACAACAACGTGATGCGCGGCGAGCTGAGGAAAAAAGGCCTGCGGGCGGTGGTGGTCAGCAATAACCTGATGCGTCGGGCGACCGAAGAATTGGGGCTGACCGGCGCCGGCGAGCTGTTCCAAAGCGGCCAGTGTACGGTGATCTTCGGCGAGGAAGGTACGGCGGGGATAGCGGCCAAAGAAATGATGGAATGGGCCAAGAAGCTCAAGACCATCGAGTTAAAAGGCGCGTATCTGGATGGGATGGTGGCCAAGGGCGAGGCGGGGCTCAAGACGGTTGCTTCGATGCCGACGCGCGCCGAACTGCAAGGCCGGATTGCACAGATCGCCCTGACGCCGGGCGGCAAGCTGGCCGGCGCAATCCTGTCGGGCGGCAGCATGATTGCCGGCTGCGTCAAGAGTTTGATCGAAAAGAAAGAAAAAGAAGCGGCGTAAGTAAAGGAAAAAGTTAAAAGTCAAAAGTAAAAAGTGTCAAGTCCGCCTGCGGCGGGCTGTTATGACGTTTTGAATAGTGGGTGGGTTTTTGCTCACCTTGCGATAAGAACAGCGATTATCAATCAGTTGCAGGGTTGTCCGAGAATCGGTTAAACGGACGGCGTAGTCTGGCTACCCTGCGGCGCAAGACCATAGGAGTTTGAACAATGGCAGAGTTTTCAGCAGCGATTAAGGAACTGGGCGATAAAATCGTCGGATTGACCCTGTTGCAGGCCAAGGAATTGGCGGATTACCTGAAAGAGACGTACGGCATCGAACCGGCCGCAGGCGGGGCGGTGATGATGGCGGCTCCGGCGGCCGGAGCCGGCGGCGGCGGCGAAGCGGCGGCGGCAAAGACCAGCTTTACGGTGATGCTCAAGAGCGCCGGCGACAAGAAGATTCAGGTCATCAAAGAAGTCCGCGCCCTGACGAATCTGGGTCTGAAGGAAGCCAAAGATTTGGTCGATGGCGCTCCCAAGCCGGTCAAGGAAAACGTCAGCAAAGACGAAGCCGAAGCGGCCAAAAAGCAGCTTGAAGAGGCCGGCGCAGTGGTTGAACTGGTCTAACTTCTTCGAGACGACATACCGAACAACGACAGGCCATCCGGCGGCTGGATAAAAAAGATCCGGCCGCCGGCGGCCTTGGTGTGTTTACAGGGCAACAGGCAGTTTGAAATTATAACAGGCGTTTTTTATAGACAATTGGAGACTGGTCGAAAATGAGATCACGAACCCTCCGTAATTTTGCGAAAATCGCGGATGCAATCGAAGTTCCCGATCTGATTGAAGTGCAGTTGAAGGGCTACAACCGTTTCTTGCAGGCGGATTGTGCGCCCGATGCGCGTCAGGATATCGGTCTGGAAGCGCTGTTTCGCGAGGTGTTCCCGATCGTCAGTTACGACAAAACGATCGAGCTGGAGTATCTGGGCTATGAGCTGGAAAAGCCGCGTTACACAATCGAGGAATGCAAGGAATTACGGCTCAGCTATGCGTATCCGCTGAAGGTGCGCTGCCGGCTCAAACGCAAGGACACGCCGGATATTCCCGAACAGGCGATCTATCTGGGCGAGATTCCGGCAATGATCGGCGGGGGCGAGTTTATCATCAACGGCGCCGAGCGCGTCATCGTCAATCAGCTTCACCGCAGCCCCGGCGTGGATTTTGTAATCGACAGCAAAGACGGCGACCGGCTGCTGCACGGGGCGCGCATCATCCCGGAACGCGGAAGCTGGATCGAGATGAGCGTGACCAAAAAGGACGTGCTGGTGATTCGCATCGACCAGTCCAGCAAGATTCCCGCGACTACCTTTTTGCGGGCGATGGACGAAAAATACGGCAAGACCGAGGATATTCTGCGGCTGTTCTACAAGACCCAAAAGGTCAAGACCAAGAAGGTCGAGCCGACGATGTGGTCGGTCGGACAGATTGTGGATACCGAGACCGGCGAGATTTTGGTCGAGGCCGGCGCGCAGATCGGAGATGCGATTACGGCGATTCAGGCCAGCAGTCTGGATGAGATCGAAATTATCTCGAATGCGTCGGATCCGCTGATTCTCAATACCATCGCCGAGGATTCGGCGGAAAGTTATGAGGATGCGCTGAATAAGATTTACGCGCGGCTGCGTCCGGGCAACCCAGTCAATCTGGAAAAGGCCAAACAGCTCTTTGAAGAGAAGTTCTACGACACGAACCGCTATCGGCTGGGGGCGGTGGGTCGTTTCCGTCTGAATCGCAAGTTCGGCACGAATGTCGAGCTGGGATTGATGCGGCTGTGCGCCGAGGACTTTTTACAGACAATGAAATATATCGTCGGTCTTCGCAACGGCGAGGGCGAGTTGGATGATATTGACCACTTGGGCAACCGGCGGCTGCGGACGATTGACGAACTGGCGGCCTCGGAGGTGCGCAAGGGGTTGTTAAAGCTGCGGCGCACGGTGCAGGAGCGGATGAGTATGAAGTCTCCGGAGGAGATTTCGCGCATCGCCGATTTGGTTAACAGCAAGAGCGTGTCCAGCAGCATCGAGTTTTTCTTTGGCCGCGGCGAACTGAGCCAGGTGGTCGATCAGACCAATGCGCTCAGCCAGCTCACGCATGAGCGGCGGTTGAGCGCATTAGGGCCGGGCGGGTTGAACCGCAAACGCGCCGGTTTCGAGGTGCGCGACGTGCATATCAGCCACTACGGGCGCGTCTGTCCGATTGAAACGCCGGAAGGCACCAATATCGGCCTGATCGTGTCGCTGGGTATTTTTGCCAAGGTGGACGAATACGGCTTTTTGGTCACCCCCTACCGCAAGGTACAGAATAAGCAGGTGACCAATGAGATTGTGTATATGCGGGCGGACGAGGAAATGAAGGCGGTCTTTGCGCCGCCGAGTATGGTGGACCCCAAGACCAGCCGGCTGCACGAGGGGTTTGTATTGGCCCGCAAGGAAGGCGATCTGACGCAGGTGGACAGCAGCGAGGTCGGGTTTGTGGACGTTTCGCCGCGGCAGACGGTAGGCGTGTCGGCGGCTCTCATCCCGTTTTTGGAACACGACGACGCCAACCGCGCGCTGATGGGTTCGAACATGCAGCGTCAGGCCGTGCCGCTGCTGACGACCGAGCCGCCGCTGGTGGGAACCGGTTTGGAAGAAGAAGTGGCCAAGTATTCGTCGATGACGGTGCGGGCGCGGCAGTCCGGTACGGTAACGGCCGTTGATGCGTCGCGGATTGTAATCGACGAGACCGATGAATATCCGCTCAAGAAATTTGTCGGGCTGAATGAGCGGACATGCCTGAACCAGAAGCCCATCGTAACGCTGGGTCAAAAAGTCAAGAAGGGCGACATCATCGCCGACGGCGGCGGCACCAGCGAGGGGGTTTTGGCGCTGGGACGCAACGCGCTGGTGGCGTTTGTGCCGTTTGACGGATACAACTTTGAGGACGCCATTTTGATCAGCGAAAAGCTGGTTAAAGAGGACGCCTTTACGAGCATTCATATTGACGAGTTCAGCATTGACGTGCGCGAGACAAAACTGGGGCGCGAGGAGTTTACGCGCGATATTCCCAACGTCAGCGAAAAGGCGCTGCGCAATCTGGACGAATACGGCGTCGTGCGGGAAGGCACGCGCGTCGCGCCGGGCGATATTCTGGTCGGCAAGGTTTCGCCCAAGAGCAAGACCGAGCTGACGCCGGAAGAAAAGCTGCTGCATGCGATTTTCGGCCGCGCCGGCGAGGACGTCAAGAACGACTCGCTGGAAGTGCCGCACGGCTACGAGGGCGTGGTCATCAAGACACGCCATTTCCGCCGCAAGGCCGCCGAGACCGATGAGCAGCGCAAGGCGCTCAAAGAGCAGCTCAAACGCTGCGAGGCCGAGATGACGGCGCGCGAATGCGATATGTTCCGCCGGATGATGGACGTCATCCACACCCAGCTTCAGATCGATGTGGTGGATCCATCCAGCCGTCAGAAGGTCGGCGCCAGCGACGACAACGAGGTCATCTATGAGCAGATTGAAAACTTCGACATCGAATGGGTCAAGCCCGCAGCCAAACGCGGTGACGCCCAAAAAATCGTCGATCAGTACTGGCCGCGTCTGGTAGAATTGAGAGAACAAAAAAAGCATGCGCTGGATCGGCTCAAACACGGCGACGAATTGCCCAGCGGCGTGCTGGAGATGGTCAAGGTTTATATCGCCACCAAGCGGACGCTGTCGATCGGCGACAAGATTGCCGGCCGTCACGGCAACAAGGGCGTGATCGCCAAGATTCTGCCGGTCGAGGATATGCCGTTTATGGAAGACGGCACGCCGGTGGATGTGTGTCTGAATCCGTTGGGCGTACCGAGCCGTATGAACGTCGGGCAGATTCTGGAAACCCTGCTGGGCTGGGCGGCGCAGGTGCTGGGATTTCGTGCGATAACGCCGGTGTTCGCCGGCGCCGAAGAGCCGGATATTGCGGCGGTCATCGAAGAGGCCAACGCCCATGTGCGCTCGCGCATCGAGGCCATTGAAAAGGAAAAAGCCGTTCCGCCGGCCAATGAGATTTTTGCCCAGATGCCCAAGTCGATGAAGATGCAGTTGTTTGACGGCCGCACAGGCGAGCCGCTGGATCAGCAATCGACGGTTGGGTATATGTATATTCTCAAGCTGCACCACTTGGTGGACGACAAGATTCACGCGCGTTCGACAGGGCCGTACAGCTTGATTACCCAGCAGCCGTTGGGCGGCAAGGCCCGCACGGGCGGTCAGCGCTTCGGCGAAATGGAAGTCTGGGCGCTGGAGGCGTACGGCGCCGCCTATACCTTGCAGGAACTGCTGACGGTCAAGAGCGACGACATCGAGGGACGCACCAAGATTTACGAATCGATGGTCAAAGGCACCAACACGCTGGAGGCCGGAACGCCGATTTCGTTTGACGTGCTGTGCAACGAAATCCGCGGATTAGGGCTGAATATCCAGTTGGAAAAGAAGCGCATCGGCGCAACGCCGCTGTAAGAAGTCAGAAGTCAGAAGACGGAAGTCAGAAAAAAATTGGACGTTAAATCGGAGTAAGACCTGATGGTAGAGTCGATTTACGATCGCATAAATGATTATGGTTCAGTGAAGATTTCGCTGGCCAGCCCGAATGATATTCGGAGCTGGTCGTTCGGCGAGGTGCGCAAGCCCGAAACCATCAACTACCGGACGTATCGGCCGGAAAAGGACGGGTTGTTCTGCGAGCGCATCTTCGGCCCCGAACGCGACTGGGAATGCGCCTGCGGCAAGTACAAAGGCACCAAGTTCAAGGGCATCATCTGCGACCGCTGCGGCGTGAAGGTTACGCACAGCCGCGTCCGCCGCAAACGCATGGGACATATCAATCTGGCGGCGCCGGTGGTGCATATCTGGTTCTTCAAGGCGATGCCCAGCCGGCTCAGTACGCTGCTGGGAATGAAAACGAGCGACATTGAAAAGGTCGTTTATTTTCAGGACTATGTCGTGACCGATCCCGGTCAAAGCCCGTTCAAGCTCAAACAGCTTCTGACCGAAGACGAATATCGCGAAGCGCTGAGCAAATACGGCAACAGCTTCCGCGCGGCGATGGGCGCCGAGGCGCTCAAAGAGCTGCTTCAGAAGATTGATTTGGAACTGCTCAGCGCCGAACTGCGTCAGGCGATCAACGAGACCACCAGCAAGCAGAAGATTAAAGACCTCAGCAAGCGGCTCAAGCTGGTCAACGCCATCAAGCAGAGCGACAACAAGCCCGAGTGGATGATCATGGACGTTTGTCCGGTGATTCCGCCGGATCTGCGTCCGCTGGTGATGCTGGAAAGCGGCAACTTTGCCACCAGCGACCTGAACGATTTGTATCGGCGCATTATCAACCGCAACAACCGCCTGAAAAAGCTCATCGACCTGAACGCGCCGGATGTGATTATCCGCAACGAAAAGCGGATGCTCCAGCAGGCGGTCGATTCGCTGCTGGACAACGGCCGCTGCCGCCGTCCGGTGCTGGGCAGCAACAACCGTCCGCTCAAGTCGCTGACGGATATGATCAAAGGCAAGCAGGGGCGCTTCCGCGAAAATCTGCTGGGCAAGCGCGTGGACTATTCGGCGCGGTCGGTGATTGTGGTCGGTCCGCACCTGAAGCTGTACCAGTGCGGCCTGCCCAAACGCATCGCACTGGAACTGTTCCAGCCGTTTATCATCCGCAAGCTCAAGGATCGCGGCTTGGCCGACACCATCAAGAGTGCCAAACGGATGCTCGAACGGCGCGAAGAACACGTCTGGGATATTCTGGAAGAAGTGATTCACCAGCACCCCGTGCTGCTGAACCGTGCGCCGACGCTGCACCGGATGGGCATTCAGGCGTTTGAGCCGGTGCTGGTCGAGGGCAACTCGATTATGCTGCACCCGCTGGTCTGCAGCGGTTTTAACGCCGACTTTGACGGCGACCAGATGGCGGTGCATCTGCCGTTGAGCATCGAAGCGCAGGTCGAGGCGCATACGCTGATTATGACGACCAATAACATTTTCTCGCCGGCCAACGGTTCGCCGATGCTCAGCCCGTCGCAGGATATGGTGCTGGGCAACTTCTATATCACCTACATCGCGCCCGGCCAAAAGGGCGAAGGGATGATGTTTGCCGATATGAACGAGGCGATCACGGCGCTGGATATGAAGCGGGTCGGCATACACGCCCGCGTAAAAGTACGTTTGCCGGAAGGCAAACAGGTTATCGGCGAGAACGGTCCGCAGCCGGGCGGGGTGATCGAAACAACGCCGGGGCGGTGCCTGTTCAACGACATTCTTGATCCGCGGATGCCGTTCTACAATATTGTGATGGATAAAAAGCGGCTGGGCAGCGTGATTGCAGATTGCTTTGAAATTGCCGGCTGCAAGGCGACCATCGAACTGCTGGACAATATCAAGGAACTGGGCTTTAAGCGGGCGATGATGTCGGGGATGAGCATCGGCATTACCGATTTGCGCATTCCGGACGAGAAGCCGGCGATTATCGAAAAGACCCAGAAGCGCGTCGAGCGTGTGCTGAAGAGCTACCAATCGGGTATTCTGACCGACGGCGAGCGGTATAATCAGGTCATTGACGCTTGGACGCACGCCCGCGTGGAAGTGACCAACGCGATGATGAACGCGATGAAGAACGACACGCGCGACGGCAAGCCGTATCTGAATCCGGTGTGGGTGATGCGGCATTCGGGCGCTCGCGGCAGCATCGACCAGATTCAGCAGTTGGCCGGTATGCGCGCCTTGATGGCCAAGCCCAGCGGCGAGATTATCGAAACGCCGATTAAGTCCAACTTCCGCGAAGGCCTGAACGTGTTGGAATACTTCAGCTCGACGCACGGCGCCCGCAAGGGATTGGCCGATACGGCGCTGAAAACGGCCGACTCCGGCTATCTGACCCGCAAACTGGCCGACGTAGCCCAGAACGTGATGGTCAGCGAGCAGGATTGCGGTACGCTGCAGGGGATTACCAAGGCGACGATTTATAAAGGCGATGCGGTCGATATTCCGCTTAAGCAGATTATCGTCGGACGCACGGCGCGCGACAATATCCGCAACCCGATTACCGACGAGATGATTGTGCGCGAAAACGAGGTCATCACGCACGAAGCGGCCGAGAAGATCGAAAAACTCGGTCTGGAAGCAATCCGTGTTCGCAGCCCGCTGACGTGCGAAAGCCGCGTAGGCGTGTGCGCTAAATGCTACGGATGGGATTTAAGCACGGGCAGCTTGGTGGAAGAAGGGTTGGCGGTGGGGATTATTGCCGCCCAGTCCATCGGCGAACCCGGCACGCAGTTGACGATGCGTACGTTCCATACGGGCGGTATCGCGTCGGTATCGCTGATTGAAACCGACCAGAAAGCCCCGCGCGACGGCGTGGTCAAGTATATTGAACTGAACGCCGTTGAGACAGAGCTTGATGGGCAGAAAGTGCGTACCGCCCTCAAACGCAACGGCGAGATGGCGATTGTGGACGACAAAGGCCGCGAGTTGGAGCGGTTCAAAGTGCCGTACGGCGGCCAAGTGATGGTCGAAGACGGCCAGAAGGTCAAACGCGGCGAGCGGCTGTTTGCCTGGGATCCGCACCGCGTGCCGATTTTGGCGGAATTGAGCGGTGTGGTGCGGCTGGTTGATGTAATCGAAGGCGAGACGATGCGCGTCGAAGAGGAACGCAAAGGCCAAAAAGGACGTCCGGTCGTCATCGAACACAAGGGCGATAAGCACCCGCAAGTGATGATCGAGGACGCCAACGGCAAGATTTTGGATGTGCATTACCTGCCGGCCAAGGCGCGTATCGAAGTGAACGAAGGTCAGGAAGTCAAGGCCGGAACATTGCTGGCTCGTCTGCCGCGCGGCGGCGGCGGTACGCAGGACATCACCGGCGGTTTGCCGCGTGTAACGGAAATTCTGGAAGCCCGCAAGCCCAAAGACCCGGCGGCAATGGCCGAGATTTCCGGTACGATCGAACTGAAGAGCGACAAACGCCGCGGCAAGATGACGATTATCATCCGCAACGAAAGCGGTATGGAAAAGGAACACCATGTACCGCGCGATCGGCATTTGAACTTCCATACGGGCGATGTTGTGCAGGCCGGCGATGCGCTGACCGACGGGCCGCTGGTACCACACGATATCCTGCGGATTAAAGGTGAAGAAGCCCTGCAGCGGTATCTGCTGAGCGAAATTCAGAATGTGTACCGCGCCCAGAGCGTAACGATCAACGACAAGCACATCGAGGTGATTTTGTCGCAGATGATGAATCGCGTCGAGATTGAAAATGTCGGCGACAGCAATTTCCTGCCGGGCGAGGTGGTCGATAAGCTGGACTTCCGCGCCGCCAACGCCGAACTGGCTAAGGGACTGCGTGTGGTGGATGCCGGCGATACAGATTTGAAGGTCGGCCAGATCGTAACCAAAGAGCAGCTTGATGCGGCCAACGAAAAGGTCGAACTGCTGGGCGGAACGCCGGCCAAGGGCAAAAAGCCCCGTCCGGCCACGGCCAATACGCTGCTGCTGGGCATTACCAAGGCCTCGCTGCAGTCGGACAGCTTTATTTCGGCGGCCAGCTTCCAAGAAACAACAAAAGTGTTGACAGAAGCCGCGTTGTCTGGTAAGGTAGATAATCTTGTCGGCCTGAAGGAAAATGTGATTTTGGGTCACTTGATTCCGGCGGGTACGGCGTTTAAGCCCTATTTGGATATGAAAGTTAAGCATTTGGCCGAGCCGCCGTTGCCCAAACAGCTCGAAGAGCTGCGTGAGGTCAAGGAGGCCGAGGCCGCCAAAGATAAGGCCGTCAAAGCCGCACTGTTGGGTTTGGAAGATTAATGTAACTAATTTAAATTGAAGACTTTAAGATATAAGTAGTTTTGGAGAAAGTATGCCGACGATTAATCAGTTAGTCCGCAACGGTCGCAGTGGAAAAGGCAAAAAGCGTATTTCGGATATCAGCGGCTCGCCGCAGAAGCGCGGCGTGTGCCTGATCGTGCGTACGCAGACGCCCAAAAAGCCCAACTCGGCGTTGCGTAAAATCGCCCGTGTTCGCCTGAGCAACGGCAAGGAAGTGACGGCCTATATTCCGGGCATCGATCACAACCTGCAGGAACACAGCACGGTGATGATTCGCGGCGGGCGCGTGCGCGACCTTCCCGGTGTACGGTACCATATTATTCGCGGCGTACTGGATACCGGCGGCGTGAACGGCCGTAAGCAGGGTCGCAGTAAATACGGCGCCAAGAAAGGCAAATAAAAAATTAAAGATAAAAAATCAAAAACAAGAACTCGGCTTTCAGCCGAAACTTTTTTGAAGAGTATCCTTAAATTAAGGTAAAGACGGAATGGCCAAGAAATTTACAGCCTCGTATGATCAGTTAAAGCCGGATGCGGTGTACAAAAGCAAGCTGGCGGCAAAGTTCATCAATTGCCTGATGTGGGACGGCAAAAAAAGCATTGCCAGCAAGGTCTTCTATGACGCCATGGGCGAAATCGAAAAGAAGATCAAAGACGTTCCGCCGCTTGAGGTGTTTGAAACGGCGATTGAGAATGTTAAGCCGATGCTGGAAGTGCGCAGCAAGCGCGTCGGCGGCTCCAACTATCAGGTGCCGATGCAGGTCAGCCCCAAGCGGCAGTTGTCGCTGGCGATTCGGTGGATTCTGGCGGCTTCGCGCGGTAAAAAGGGCAAGCCGATGTCGATTCGGTTGGCCTCGGAACTGATGGACGCCTACCGTAAGGAAGGCGCCGCCATCACCACGCGCGAGAACGTCCATCGTATGGCGGAGGCCAACAAGGCGTTTGCTCATTTCGCCTGGTAATCAGTGTCTGTTTAACTGCCACGGATTGTTGTACCCAATGACCGTGGCAGTTTTTTTGTTATGGGGCGGCCAGCGGTCGCTAATTGAATTCTAACATATTGTAAACAAGGCAGTTATGGCAAGTGATTTGAAATTAGTGCGGAATATCGGCGTAATGGCGCATATCGACGCGGGCAAAACAACGGTGTCGGAGCGCATTTTGTTTTTCAGCGGCAAGACGTACAAGCTGGGTGAAGTGCACGAAGGCACGGCAGTGATGGATTACCTGCAGGAAGAGCAGGAGCGCGGCATTACAATTACCTCGGCGGCGACCAAGTGTCCGTGGAAAGGTTACGACATCAATTTGATCGACACGCCGGGCCACGTGGACTTTACCGCCGAGGTGGAGCGGTCGCTGCGCGTACTGGACGGAGCGATTGCGGTCTTTGACGGGTCGGAAGGCGTTCAGGCGCAGAGCGAAACCGTCTGGCGGCAGGGGCAGAAATATAAGCTGTCGTGTCTGTGTTTTGTCAACAAGATGGACAAAATCGGCGCCGATTTTGAGATGACGGTCAACGATATTCGCAACAAGCTGCTGGCGCATCCGGTGCCGGTGCAGATACCCATCGGAGCCGAGTCCACCCTGCAGGGGCTGGTCGATTTGATTACGATGAAAGGGGTGTATTTCGATAAGAATGATATTGAGGCCGAGCCGGTGGTCAAAGAGATTCCGGCCGAGCTGATGGATGCGGCCGAACACTGGCGGCACGATATGATTGAAGCGGCCGCCGAATTCGATGAAGAATTGATGGACGCCTACATTCACGACGGCCAGATTACCGAGGAGATGATTCGTCGGGCGATCCGCAAGGGAACGGTGGAAGGGCGGCTGCATCCGGTGCTGGTGGGTTCTGCGCTGCGCAATATCGGTATTCGCCGTCTGCTGGATGCGGTGGTGGCGTATTTGCCCTCGCCGCTGGATATGCCGCCGGCGGTGGGCTGGAAGAACGGCGACAAGGAAAAGCCGGTGGAGATTACCTGCGACCCGAACAAACCGTTTGTGGCGCTGGCGTTTAAGATTACCAGCGATAAGCACGGCGATTTGTATTTTTTGCGCATCTATCAAGGCACGCTCAAGAAGGGCAGCCGTGTGTTCAACAGCACGCGCGATCGCAAAGAAAATATTACACGGCTGTTTGTGATGCACGCCGCCCAGCGCAACGCCATCGATTCGGCGCAGGCGGGCGATATTGTGGCGGTGATTGGTCTGAAGGATACGCTGACCGGCGATACGCTGTGCGATACCCATCATCCGGTGGTGCTGGAAAGCATCCAATTCCCGGAGACGGTAATCAGTATGTCGATAGAGCCAAAGTCGGCGGCTGACCGCGCCAAACTGGGCGATGCCTTGGCGGTGCTGCGGCGTGAGGATCCGACCTTCGGCTGCAAATACGATGAAGAAACCGGACAGACGATCATCAGCGGTATGGGCGAATTGCATTTGGAGGTGCTGGAGCATCGATTGGTGCGCGATATGGGCGTGGATGTTCGTGTGGGGCGTCCGCGTGTGGCGTATAAAGAGGCCATCAGCCGCGAGGCCGAGGCGGTCGGCAAGTTTGTCAAGCAGACCGGCGGCCGCGGTCAGTTTGGCCATGTGGTCATCAAGGTTGAGCCGCTGTATGAAGAGGACGGCCACTATGCCCGTCATAACGAATTTGTCAACGCCGTTATCGGCGGCTCGGTGCCGAAAGAGTATATCGCCCCGACCGAACGCGGCGTAATGGAAGGTCTTAGCAGCGGCGCGCTGGCGGGTTATCCGGTCGTCGGAGTGAAAGTAACCTTGCTGGACGGGTCTTACCATCCGGTGGACTCGTCGGAGCTGGCGTTCGAGCAGGCGGGTATTTTGGCGATTCGCGAGGCGATGCCCAAGGCCGGGCCGGTGTTGCTGGAGCCGATTATGCGGGTTCAGGTCATTGTGCCGGAGCAGAACTTCGGGACGATTCAGGGCAATTTAATCGCCAAACGCGGCGTGATTACCGACTCCAGGATTCACGGCACGATGCGGGTTATTGACGCCAAGGTACCGCTGTCGGAGATGTTCGGCTATTCCAGTCAGATTCGCAGTGCAACCGGCGGGCGGGGCAGCTTTACCATGGAGCCGCTGTGCTACGAAAAGATGCCGGAACAAATTTCTGAAAAAATTTTACAAAACTGTTGACAGCATCGACGGTTTGTGCTAAATAGGGAGCTTTTCAGCCGGAGCGAGCACGAAACGGAGTTGCGTGCGTATCGAGTTGGGCTGTGCATTTCATTAAGAATTGCGTCCCAAGGACGGCAGATATTGGGTTATTCGTGGCCAACCCCACAACAGGTTGGGGGTATAAGGCCGAGTAGTTGACGATAACCCGCAAGGCCGAATGGCGTTGCGAATAATTTTAAGGAAGGCGAATCTGATGCCTTACCTGCCTAAAAACGACTGCGAGCATTGATGAGTGTGATTTTATCGGCTCATTTTATGTATTCGCCTGTTTCATTGAGATTACGTGAGAAGTATCTGTAACGTGTCTTTATTTGTAGATACTGTGAGTAGAAAATAAGGGAAAGCAATGGCTGATACCGAAAAAATCAGAATTCGGATGGAAGCGTATGACCATCGGGCGTTGGACAGCAGCGCCAAGGAAATCGTTGAGCAGGCACGCCGCACAAACGCCCGCGTGAGCGGTCCGGTTCCGTTGCCGACGCGAATCGAACGTTATACGGTGCTGCGCAGCCCGCATATTGACAAGAAGTCGCGCGAGCAGTTCGAAATGCGCACGCACAAACGCCTGATTGATATTTTTGACGCCAACGCCCGTACGGTCGAAGCCCTTAACCGGCTCGTCGTTCCCGCGGGCGTTTTTGTTAAGATTAAGGCCTAATCGGTCTGGGACAGTATTACGTACGCAACGTACAGAGGATAGAAACAATGGCAATGTTGCTGGGTAGAAAAGTAGGCATGACGCAGCTCTATGATGAGCAGGGCAAGATGATCCCTGTGACGGTCATTGAGGCCGGGCCTTGCACGGTGATGCAGGTTAAAACCCCTCAGACCGACGGCTACACTGCGTTGCAATTGGGGTATATGGATATGAAGCCGTCGCGGGTCATTAAGGCCGCCGCCGGTCACGCCAAGAAGGCCAACGCCGCGCCCAAGCGGTTTGTGCGCGAATGGCGGCTGGGCGACAAAGAGCAGCCCCCGCATGCAGCGGGCGACGTGATCAATGTGTCGGCGTTTTCGGGCGTCAAGTTCGTGGATGTTGTCGGCACCAGCAAGGGTAAAGGGTATGCGGGCGTGATGAAACGCCACCATTTCGGCGGTTTTCCGGCCTCGCACGGTACCGAACGCAAGCACCGTTCGAGCGGTTCGATTGCCAGTCATGCCAGCGACCGCGGCCATGGCGGAAACCTGAAAAAAGGCAAGCGGATGGCCGGCCGCATGGGCGGGGTGCGCGTTACGACCAAGCATCATCAATTGGTGATGATCGACGAGGCCAACAATCTGCTGGTGGTCAAGGGTGCGGTGGCCGGGCCGGCAGGGGCGTTTGTCGAGATTCGCAGTTCTCATACCCGCCCGCAGAAATAAGCAAAGAAACCAAGCGATAGACGTTTAAGCTGGATAAGACTATGATCGACGTAGCAGTATATAACAGAGAGGGCAAGCAGATCGAAACCCTTCAGGTGGATGAAGCGGTGTTCGGCGGTACGGTGCGGTACCCGCTGCTCAAGCAGGCCATCGTGATGTATCACGCCAATCAGCGCGTCGGCACGGCGGCGACAAAGAATAAAAGCATGGTCGAGGGTTCGACCCGCAAACTGTATAAGCAAAAAGGCACCGGCAACGCCCGTATGGGTCAGATTCGTACGCCTGTGCGTCGCGGCGGCGGTGTGGCGTTTGCCAAGTATGCCCGCGATTTCGGCAAGTCGATGCCGAAAAAGCAGCGGCGGCTGGCGTGTGATTCGGCGCTGCTGGCCAAGCTTCAGAGCGGCCGTGTGGTGGTGGTCGATGAGTTGTCGTTTGCGGCGCCCAAGACCAAAGAGTTCGCCCGCGTGCTGGGCAATCTGAATATTGACCGCAGTTGCGTGGTCACGCTTGGGCAGCCCGATATGAATGTTTTCAAGTCCGCCCGGAATCTCCCGAAGGTGGATGTAATGGTGGTCGGCGACCTGAACGCGGGCATCGTCTGCAACAAGCAGAAGGTGCTGTTTACCAAAGAGGCGTTTGTGTCGCTGCTGAACCGGAACCAGGACTAAGCAAGGCAGGATAGTAGCGTGGACGATTATAATATCATTATCAGACCGCTGGTGACCGAACAGGGGATGCATTTTGCCAATGTCAAGAATGCGTACTCGTTTCAGGTGAATAAAAAGGCCAACAAGGTACAGATTCGCAGCGCTGTCGAACGGCTGTACAATGTGAAAGTGATGGACGTGCGTACGGCCAACGTCAAAGGCAAACCGCGCCGTCGCGGCCGCAGTTTCGGCAAGACGCCGGATTGGAAAAAGGCCGTTGTCTCGCTGCATCCGGATTATCGGATAGATCTGTTTTAATTAACGCCAAAACAAGGTTAGAATAAACTATGGGAATACGGATTTACAAACCGACCAGCAACGGACGCCGAAACGCCTCCGTGATTGACTACAAGGCGGTGCTGACGACCGATACGCCGGAAAAGACGCTGTGCCACCGCATCAAGAAAAGCGGCGGACGCAACCATCATGGACGCACGACCGTTCGGTTTCGCGGCGGCGGGGCGCGGAAGATTTATCGCGCGATTGATTTTAAGCGCAACAAGGACGACGTCAGCGCCAAGGTGATGACAATCGAGTACGATCCGAACCGCAACTGTTTTATCTCGCTGGTGCAGTACGGCGACGGCGAAAAGCGCTATATTTTAGCGCCGGAAGGCATCAAAGTCGGCCAGACCATTGAAAGCGGACAAAATGTTGAGCCGCGTACGGGCAATGCGATGCCGCTGTCGGCGATTCCGGTCGGCGTTGAGATTCACAATGTAGAAATGACCGCCGGCCAGGGCGGCAAGCTGGTGCGCAGCGCCGGCGGCGTCGCTCGTCTGATGGCCAAAGAAGGCGATTGGGCGACAATCGTTTTGCCCAGCGGCGAAATGCGCACTATCCGCAAGGAATGCCGTGCGACGATTGGCGTGCTGAGCAACTCGGACTATCAGAACGTCAAGATCGGCAAGGCCGGACGGATGCGGCACATGGGACGTCGCGGACACGTTCGCGGCAAGGCGCAGAACCCGGTCGCTCACCCGATGGGCGGCGGCGAAGGGCGCGCCAACGGCGGTCGCCATCCCTGTTCGCCGACGGGCGTTCTGGCCAAGGGCGGCAAGACCCGCAATCCGCGCAAAGTCAGCGGCAAGCGCATTATTCGCCGGCGTAAAAACAACCGCGGTCAGCAGTTGGTTCTGTGATTGAAAAGGTAAAAGGAAAAAGGCAACATTGTGGAAGCGGCGTTGCCGCACTAAAAAAAATAGAGGACCGTGAATGGGACGTTCGCAAAAAAAAGGACCATTTGTCAACGAAAAACTGTTCGTGAAGGTGTCAAAGCAGAAAGCTTCGGGCGCACGCGATCCAATCAAAACCTGGGCGCGTGCCTGCACGATTATTCCGGAGTTTGTGGGCTTTACCTTTATGGTGCATAACGGCAAAATGTTCCACAAGGTGTTTGTGACGGAAGATATGGTTGGGCATAAGCTGGGCGAGTTTTCGCTGACGCGAAACTTCCGCGGCCATTCGGGCAGCAAAAAGGCCGCCAACGCATAGGTTGGGCTGTCACGGCAATAGGCAACAAGACAACAGTAAGGTTACGATATGCTTAGCGGAAAAAAGTTAAACGAAATTTGTGAACGGCAAAACATCAGCGACAGCCGTCTGGCCGAGCGTTTGGCGCACGGCGGGATGAGCAAGGACGATGCGGCCCGAGCGATTGCCAATTGGCGGCGCGGCCTGTATAACCCCGCTCCGAGCCGCGAAGATGTGGAGCGTTTGGCCGAGGGGCTGAATGTCGAGGTCAACGCGATTTCCGAATGGCGCGCCAGTTATCGGTATGCTCCGATGTCGGCGCGCAAGGCGCGGTTGGTAACGCAATTGATCGCCGGACGGGATATTCAGGATGCGCTGGATTTGCTGAGCTTTACGCCTAAACGGGCGGCTTCGGCAATCAAAAAAGTGCTGGAAAACGCCATTTCGATTGCCGACGAGCAGGAAGCGGACAAAGATGCGCTGATTGTGGCGGAGGCCCGTGTGGACGGCGCCGGACGCCGGCTTGGCACTAAGGCGTGGCGCGCCAAAGACCGCGGACGGGCGCATGCGATTCGCAAGGAAGCCAGCCATATTCATATTACGGTATCCGAGGCATAAGAAGAATACAGGAATAGTATGGGTCAAAAGACATCACCAATCGGGTTTAGAACGGGTATTACGCTGGGCTGGCAGAGCACGTGGTTCGCCCCCAAAGCCAATTAC
>Ga0308414_1001088_pt1 | contig 17695 bp, 16 predicted proteins | sample HotsprSampleOS50_FD_205667 | JGI IMG/M metagenome (GOLD analysis project Ga0308414, IMG submission 205667) | Hot spring phototrophic mat microbial communities from Octopus Spring, Yellowstone National Park, Wyoming, United States - 20090730_OS50 ...
TCACGCGCAGCGAACGTGGCATGGGCAGACCATCACGCCGCAATGGAGCCTCACACGTCGTGTTTGGTTTCGTGGCGTCGTGGCGCTTATCGCTCGTGTGTGGGGCCACCGTGAAAAAGGGCGCTGTGGTGTGCTTGATTTCGCGCGTATGGGGCTGTGCGTTGGGCGGTCGTGTTGCGCCCCCTTGGGGCTAGTGCACAGAATATGCTGCATAATTTACGTCGCTATGTATAGTCGCCGGATCTAGGGTGGCGCAGAACCGGCGGTTAGCGCAGAGCACATTTATAGGCAAGGCTCCATCAATGTGGTATATTTCTGCAGGTGCGCAGAGCGGGGGCACGGCGGGTGTGTTACGGCGGAAGCGCTGCTGCCGCTTGCAAAAGCGGCAGCTTTGCTGCGCGCACTCCAAAAGCCGCCGGATTAGCGACACGTATAGTTGACAGTGTGGGGACAAAAGAGTATAATATGGCGTTGAATGAATTTGTGCAGTGATACACAGAAACGTTTGAGTAACATATACGACGGAGACAGGCGAATGAAAAAGATGGCAGCGATCGTGTTGGCGGTGTTGGTGTGTGCAGGTGTGGCCATGTCGCAGGAAGAAGAGCAGGGGGGCGGCACGAAGAATTTCAAGAGCATGTACAGCAACATGGGGCGCGGGGTGGCGAACATGTTCACGTTCTGGCTGGAGGTGCCGCGCAACTTGTGGCTGGACTCAACGCGGAATCCGTACTTTGGGTGGTTTAGTGGGACGATGGACGGGGCGTTTCTGACGACGGCGCGGGCGTTTGGGGGAGTGACGGATTTTGTGACATTCGGGCTGACGGGGCCGAGTATTTACAGCGATGTGTTTCCGGAGTACATTTGGGATGCGAAATGGAGCGAGATGAGCGACACGCAAAAAGCGTGGGGCAGTTTCGATGTACCGAAAGACGCGCTGATCAAGCAGCAGCAGGCGCAGGAAGCGGGCGCAGAAGCACATTGATGTTGGTGGCAGATATGAGATGAACAAACGCGGCGGCGACGCCGCGTTTGTTTTTTTAGATGACGATGAACGTGGAGACATTGTGGGACGAGGGAGCGGCGGCGTTGCGGGCTGCGGGGATCGGCAATGCGCGGAATGAGGCGCGCTGGCTGCTGGAGCACGTGCTGGGCACGCCGTGCGCACCGTTTGGAACGCAGGTCGTGCCAGCGGCGGAGTGCCGGCGGTATCGGGCGCTGGTGAAGCGGCGGGCGCAGCGCGTGCCGTTGCAGTATTTGGCGGGGGCGGTTGAATTTGCGGGGATAGTGGTGAAGGTGACGCCGTCGGTGCTGATTCCGCGGCCGGAGACAGAGGAGCTCGTGGAGTTGGCGCGGGGATGGCTCGTGCAGCACGGGTGGGCGCAGCGCGTGGCGGATTTGGGGACGGGGAGCGGGTGCATTGCGGTGGCGTTGGCGCGGATGCTGCCGGCGGTAGAATGCTGGGCAAGCGACGTGAGCCGTGCGGCGCTGAGGGTGGCGCGTGAGAATGCGCGGCGCAATGGCGTAGCGGAGCGGATGCACTTTGCGTGTGGCTCGTGGTTTGAGTGTTGGGGTGATGAGATGCGCTTTGACATGATTATTACGAATCCACCGTATGTGGAGCGCGGGGCGCGGGTGGAAGCAGAATTGGGATATGAGCCGGAGGAGGCGTTGTATGCGGGGGCAGACGGGCTGGGTGCGTATCGCGAGATTCTGCCAGAGGTGCCGCGGCGGTTGAACGCGGGGGGGATATTTTTTGGGGAGATGGGAGCGGGGCAGGCGGCAGGGATGCGCGGATTGGCGCGGGCGTGCGGGATCGGTGAAGTGGAGATTTTGAGTGATGCAGGCGGGCGGGAGAGATTTGTGAAGTGGGAGAGGGGAAGAGAGAAGTGAGGAGAGTGTGGAGGAGCTGGGAGGGATGCCGGGGAGGTGACAAACGACACATTTTGTTGATTGCAAACGACAAAAAATGTCGAATGAAAAAGGAAGGGGTTTTGGATTACGGCGTGGGAGTGAGGTGAGGGGCGTGGACGTTTTGGGCCACGCAGACGCTTGGCGTTCCTACGTGGTGTCGTGTGTGGGTGACAAAGTGGCGCAAATTTGGTATACTAATGAATCTATGAAGAGAAGTATTGTAACATGGTGTGCAATGGTGTGGGTGGCGTGGTTGTGGCTTGCCGGCAGCGATGCACATGGCGCGTGGTTCAGCTTCAGGAACGAGGCGAGAAAGCATATGGAGTTGGGGCGGTATGTGGCGGAGCTGCGGGATTATGAACGGGCGGCACAGCATTATGAAGTGGCGCTGGAGAAGAGCCCGAAGTCGAAGCCGGTGATGTTTACGCTGGGAGCGTTGTACATGAAGTTAGGGGAGTATGAGAAGGCGGAGGAGTTGTACCGGCGGATGATCGGGATGTATCCGTTTGATGGGGATGCGCGGAAGTGTTTGGGGAGCGTGTATCTGGCGCAGGAGCGTGCGGCGGAGGCCTTGCAGCAATTTGAACAGGCAGTGCAGTTGAACCGGAAAGATGCGCAGGCGTACCGCAACCGTGGGTTTGCGGAGATGCAGCTGGGGCAGTATGTGAATGCGCTGCAGTCATTGCAGCGGGCGGCGGAATTGAATCCGACCAATGCGGTGACGTTTTTTGACATAGGGATGACGCTGTTCATGCTGGGGCGGACGAACGAGGCGTGCCGAGCGTTCCGGAGCGGGCTGGCGCTGGAAGCGGGAGCGGAAGCGCGGCGGACGTATACGGACATGCTGGCGGCATGTGCGGGGCCGGCGTTGCGGGAGGCGCAAGCGGCGTATCGCAGCAACGACTTTGTGCGCGCGGAACAGATGCTGAAAGAGTTGGCGGCGGCGTATCCGGATTATGCGCTGGTGCATGCATACATGGGGCATGTGTTGCACCATCAGAAGCCGGCGAAATTTATTGAAGCGGAAGCGGCGTACCGGCGGGCGTTGGCGGCGCGGGCACTGACGGTGTTGCCGGTGATCGAGTATGTGCTGGTGTTGGACAATCTGGGGATGATACGTTTCAATGTGGGAGATTATGAGGAAGCGGAGCGGCTGTGGCGGCGCGCGGCGGGGCTTAACACGGCGTATCCGGTGGTATATTTCAATTATGGGCTGGCGCTGGCGCGGCGCGGGGTGTATGAGGCGGCGGCGGTGGCGTTTGCGGACGCGGTGCGGCGGGATGGAGCGTTTGCGAAGTATGTGGATCATCATGCGGCGCTGGATGAGTTTCGGGCGAGCGCGGCGTACACGAATATGATGAAGAGTCTGGCGCGGGAACGCGCGGAGCAGGCAGAGAAGTAGTCAGTGGAATGGGCACATAAGGAGAGACGAATGACACGAGCGAAACTGAAATTTGGGACGAGCGGATGGCGGGCGATATTGAGCGATGAATTTACGTTTGAGAATGTGGGACGTGTGCTGGATGCGATCGTGCTGTTTGTGCGCGAGCAGGGGGTGGCGGCGCCGGTAGTGATAGGGAGCGACACGCGGTTTTTGTCGGACAAATTCCGGCAGTATGCGGCGGAGCGGCTGGCGCGGCACGGGGTGAACTGCCTGGTGACGGAGCGGGACTGCCCGACGCCGGTGATATCGTATGTGATCCGGGCGCGGGGGCTGGCGGGGGGGATCAATTTTACGGCGAGCCACAATCCGCCGGAATATCAGGGGTTGAAATTTAATCCAGCGGATGGCGCGCCGGCGGGGAGCGCGGTGACGGCGCGGATCGAGGCGCTGATTGACGCGCCGGTGCCGCCGGCTGGGGCGGCTGGGGAGGTTATGAAGATTGATCCACGCGAGGAGTATTTTGCGGGGTTGCTGCCGGTGTTTGATGTGGAAGCGTTGAAGGCGGCGAAACTGCGCGTGGCGTGTGATGTGTTGTATGGGACGGGGCGGGGGTATCTGGATGAAGTGTTGCGGCGCGTGGGCGTGGAAGTGAGCATGTTGCATGACTGGCTGAATCCGTTGTTTGGGGGCAGGCGGCCGGAGCCAGCGCCGGAGAATTTGGAGGAATTGATTGCGAAGGTGAAAGAGGAGAATTTGGATGTGGGGTTGGCGACGGACGGCGATGCGGATCGTTTTGGGATTGTAGACAAAGGCGGGAGATGTTTTAATGCCAACCAAGTGTTGTGTCTTACAGCATGGCACTTGCATAAGAACCGGAAGCGGCGCGGGCGGATAGTGCGGAGCGTGGCGACAACGGGGTACTTGGACCGGCTAGCGGCATATTTAGGTACAACAGTAGTGGAAGTGCCGGTGGGATTCAAGTACATCGGGCCGGAGATCAACGCCGGCGACGTGCTGGTGGGCGGGGAAGAGAGCGGCGGGCTTTCGATCGGGGGGCATGTGCCGGAGAAAGATGGGATACTGGCGTGCGTGTTAATGGCGGAGCTGGTGGCGATGGAGGGCAAGACGCTGGGCGAGGTGTGGGGAGATATCGAGCGCGCGATTGGGCCATTGTGGACGAGCCGGGTAGATTTGACGCTGCCGGAAGAGGAGAAAGGAAAATTGTTGCAGCGGCTGCGCGAAGCGCCGCGGGACAGATTCATGGGGCGCGCAGTGAAAGCGTTTAACGATGTGGATGGATTTAAGTATACGTTTAACGAGACGGATTGGGTGTTGATCCGGCCATCGGGGACGGAGCCGATTGTGCGGTGTTATGTGGAGAGCGACACGGCGGAGCATGGGGAGAAATTAAAGGACGATTTAGTGGCAGCGGTGAACAGGGCATGAAGCGGTGTGAAGCGAAGATACTGCATGGGGACTGCGCGGAGGTATTGCGCGGGTTTGCGGATGACACGTTTGATTTGATTGTGACATCGCCACCATACGCGGACCGGCGTGTGAGCACATACGGAGGCATTGCGCCGGAAGAGTATGTGGAATGGTTTCTGCCGCGTGCGGAGCAATTTTTGAGAGTATTGAAGCCGACAGGGACGTTCATACTGAACATCAAAGAGAAAGTGGAAAACGGCGAACGGCATACCTACGTGATAGAGTTAATTTTGGCATTGCGGCGGCAGGGATGGTTGTGGACGGAGGAATTCATTTGGCACAAGAAGAATTGTTATCCGGGGAAATGGCCGAACCGATTTCGTGATGCGTGGGAGCGATGCCTGCAGTTCAACAAGACGCGGACATTTAAGATGAACCAAGAAGCGGGGATGGTACCAATGGGGGAGTGGACGACAGTACGGTTGAAACGTCTTGGGAAAAACGATGTGGTGCGATTCAATTCGACTGTCGGCAGTGGATTTGGGAAAAACATAGCGAACTGGGTTGATCGTACAATGGCATATCCAACGAACGTGCTGCACTTGGCAACAGAATGTTCGAATAAACAACACAGCGCGGCCTTCCCGCAAGCGTTGCCCGAATGGTTTATTAAGCTGTTTACAGACGAAGGCGACTGGGTATTGGATCCATTTGTGGGTTCGGGCACGACGTGTGTGGCGGCGCAGACGCTGGGGCGGAATTCGGTTGGCATAGACACGGTGAAAGAATACTATGAGTTGGCACGCGGGTGCGTGAGTGAGTATGATTGCACGTTATTTGACCAGCAGGAGGGGTATGACGTCAAGCCTCAAAAACGCGGTGGCAGAGTACATGCGATGCGCGCGTCAATTTGCGAATGAGTTTTGTATGGCAAATGGGCGGATTGACTGGGAGAAAATTGTGCGGTTAACTTCGGCCAGGACGTGGGATGAGAGGTAGCGGGATGGGAGCGGAAGATGTACGGCGGTGGGTGGCGGTGTGGGCGCGTGCGGGGGAGGCGCTGGAGGGGGTGCGGCGGCAGGAAGTGCGCGCCCGGAGCGAGGAGGACTATGCACGCGAATGCGAGGAGGTGGACAAGGTGTACAAGACGCTGGAGGTTGCGGCGCTGCCGGAGCGGGGGAGCGGGATGGTGGAGATGCAAAGGGTGTTTATGCGCATGGCGGGGCGGGGATGAGCGGATTGTATGAAAGTGCGATGGAGTTCGAGGCATTCTTCCGCGCGCGCGGGTGGAGGTTTTGTTTTATTGGGGGGCTGGCGGTGTTGCGATGGGGGGTGCCGCGGATAACACTGGATGTGGACATAAGCGTGCTGACGGGCTGGGATGACACGGAACGATACGTGGATGAGGTTGTGCGGCACTTTGCGGCACGCATGAACGATGCGGCAGCGTTTGCGCGGGAGAACCGGGTGCTGCTAGTGAAAAGCAGCGGGGGAACGCCTGCGGATATCAGCATGGCGGCGCTGCCGTTTGAAGAGGAAGTGATTGGGCGTGCGAGCCTATGGCGGGTGCAGCGCGAGATTGCTTTAACGACGTGCAGTGCGGAAGATTTGCTTGTGTACAAGGCTTTTGCGAACCGCGCGCGTGACTGGGATGACATAGCCGGGATTGTGCGGCGGCAGGGCAGGCGGCTGAATGAAGCGCAGGTGATGGGAGCGCTGCGGCCGTTGTGTGAAGCGCGCGGAGAGAGCGAAGTAATGGAACGGCTTGCGCGGTTGATGAGACAGACTGAGGAGGGGCCATGACGACAGGACCAGTGCGGCTGGCGATCATAGGGAGCACGGGCTCGATTGGGAGGAGCGCGTTGGAGGTGGTGCGGGAGCACCGGGAGCGGTTTGAGGTGGTGGCGCTGGCGGCGGGATCGAATGTGGAAGGGCTGGCGGAGCAGGTGCGGGAGGTTGCGCCGCGGTATGTTGGCGTGAGCGATACGGCGGCGGCGCGGATGCTGGAGCGGTTGTGCCCGGGAGTGGAGGTGCGGACTGGGGGCGAGGGGGTGGCGTCGCTGGCAGGATTGGAGGATGTTGATGTGGTGTTGCTGGCGGTGGTGGGGATGGCGGGGCTGGGGCCGGCGCTGGCGGCGGTGCGGGCAGGGAAGCGGCTGGCATTAGCGACAAAGGAAGTGCTGGTGGCGGCCGGCGCGCTGGTATTGGAAGAAGCGAGCGTGAACGGGGCGCAGATCGTGCCGGTAGACAGCGAACATTGTGCGATTTTCCAATGTATGCAGGCGGCTGGGGCGCGGGGCAGTGCGAGTGTGGAGCGGCTGGTATTGACGGCGTCGGGGGGGCCATTCCGCCTGCATGAACGGGACGCGCTGGAGCGGGTGACGCCGGCGGAAGCGCTGGCGCATCCGACATGGCGGATGGGGAGCAAGATTTCGATTGACTCGGCGACGATGATGAACAAAGGGTTGGAAGTAATCGAGGCGCACTGGTTGTTTGATGTGCCGGCGGAGCGGATAGATGTGGTGATCCATCCGCAATCGGTGGTGCATTCGCTGGTGGAGTTTTGCGATGGGAGCATGGTGGCGCAGCTTTCGACGCCGGACATGCGCATGCCGATTTTGTATGCGCTGACGTATCCGGAGCGGTGGGCATTGAAGCTGCCGCGGCTGAATTTGGCGCAAGAGCGCGAGCTAACATTTTTCACGCCGAATTTTGCGATGTTTCCGTGTTTGCTGCTGGCGTATGAAGCGTTGAAGATGGGCGGGACGGCGCCGACGGTGCTGAACGCGGCGAACGAGGCGGCGGTGCGGCGGTTTTTGGCGGGCGAGATCAAGTTCTTGGACATTCCGCGCATAGTGGAACGGAAATTAAGCGCCTGCCGTGTGATTGAGGAACCAGGGTTTGAGGAGATTCTGGCGGCGGACGCATGGGGGCGTGAAGTGGAGTAACAGAGGAAGGAGAGGTATGACAGTAGTGTATTTTGTGGTGGTGCTGGGGACGTTGGTGTTTGTGCATGAGCTGGGGCATTTTGTGCTGGCGAAGCTGTGCGGGGTGTATGTGGATTGTTTTTCGCTGGGATTTGGGCCGCGGCTGATGTGGCTGCGGATAGGGGAGACGGAGTATCGCATATCAGCGATTCCGCTGGGAGGGTATGTGCGGATGGCGGGGCAGAGCGACCTGCCGGAGGAGGAAGACAAGGCGTTGGCGGAACGGATCAAGGACCTGCCGCCGCAACGGCGGTATGACCGGCAGAGCGTGCCGCGGCGGATGGCGATTATTTTGGCTGGGCCGGTAATGAATTTGCTGTTTGCGTTGCCGGTGGCGTATGTGTTGCTGACGACGGGTGAGATGCAAGGGCTGGAGAGTGATGCCACGACGATTGGGGAGGTATTGCCGGGCTCGCCGGCGATGGAGGCGGGCATGCTGCCGGGGGACCGGGTGGTACGGATCAATGAGGAACCGGTGCACGATTGGAATCAATTGATGCGGGTTACGCGGAACAACATCGGCAACGAGCTGCACGTGACATATGAGCGGGGGGTGCGGACGTTTACAGTGCCGGTAACGCCGGTGCTGGACGTGGAGAAGCAGATCATGGGGATAGGCGTGCAGCAGATGGAGCGGGCGCAGGTGGCGGCGATTCTGTCGAACACGCCAGCGGCGGGGAGTGCGTTGCAGGTGGGGGACATTGTGGACCGGCTGATCGGGGTGCGGGGGGAGGATTTGTCGCGGGCGCGGCTGATCGAGGAGATACGCGCGCGGCCGAACACGAAGCTTGTGCTGCGAGTGAAGCGCATGCCGGCGGTGCGCGTGGCGGGAGAGAGCAACACGGTAGAGGTGCTGCGGGTGCCAATAACAACCGCGCGGGCAGGCGGACTTGAGCAGGTGAGCGTTTTTGGGAATGTGCTGCTGTGCGATGCGAGCGTGCCGAGCAACTTTCCTGTATGCAGTGGGGACCGCGTTATAGCAGCGTATGACCGGCCATTGGCACCGGAAGACGTGCAAGAGTTCATTGCGGCGCAGCCCGCGGGGGATCTGCCCCTGACACTGGAACGGATCACAGGACAATTCATCAAGCGGCGCGTGGTGACGAATGTGATCGTGCGAGTGAAGGACGTGGGCATGCTGGGGGTGCTGTTTGAGCCGGCGAGCCAACGGATTGTGTATCCGCCGGATATGGCGCTGGAGCGGTGCATAGAGCGGAGCGTGGCAGCGGTGGTTGATACGTTTGCGGCGTTGAACATGATGGTGCAGCAACGGGTAGGGATGAAGGCATTGGCCGGGCCACTGGCGATTGCGCGTATGACCGGCCGGGCGGCGCAGGCGGGGATGGATGTACTGCTGCAGCTGGTGCTGATTATTACGATCAATCTTGGGATATTGAATTTATTGCCTATTCCCGTGCTGGATGGCGGGCATATGGTGATGTTGAGCATAGAAGGATTGATAGGCCGGCCACTGCCAACGCGGCTGCAGGTGTGGATTCAACATGTGGGGTTGCTGCTGTTGTTGCTGCTGTTTGGGGTGGTGATGTACAATGATGCGTTGCGCTGGCTGGCGGACAATGAGCGGCTGGGGCTGCTGCTGGGAGAGGTGGTTGACAGGGTGCAGGCGTGGCGTGGACGCTAACACGAGAGGAGTGATTATGGCGAAGAAGAAACAACAATTTGAAACGGCGTTACGGCAACTAGAAGAGATTGTGGCGCACATGGAGAGCGGGGAACTGCCACTGGATGAGTGCGTGGAGTATTACGAGCGGGCGGTCAAGCTGGCGGAGATGTGCACGAAAGAGCTTGAGGCGGCGCGGCGGCGGATCGAGCAGGTGCGGCTGAACGAAAAGGGCGAGGTGGTGACGGAGCCATTGAAGGTGGCGGATGACGAACTGGTTGCTGAAGGCGCCGATGACACGAGAGCATGAGGAAGGGCAGGCGCTGCTGCCGCGCATCGCGTCGCCGGCGGATGTGCGCGCGCTGGCGCGCGCCGATCTGCCGCGTTTGTGCGCTGAAGTGCGGCAGTATCTGATTGAACATGTGACGCAGACGGGCGGGCATTTTGCGTCGAATCTCGGCACGGTGGAATTGGCGGTGGCGCTGCATTATGTATTCAATACCCCGCAGGATGAACTTGTGTGGGACACGGGGCATCAGGCGTATGCGCACAAACTGCTGACGGGGCGGCAGGCGCAATTTGGAACAATTCGCCAATACCACGGTTTATCAGGCTATCCAACGCCTGAAGAAAGTGTGTATGACGCATATCCTGTCGGACACGCGGGAACATCCATTTCGGTGGCGCTGGGGCTGGCCAAGGCGCGCGATTTGGCAGGGGGGAGCCAGCATGTGATTGCAGTAATTGGGGATGGGGGTATGACGAGCGGCCTGGCGCTGGAAGGGTTGAACAACGCGCATGGCACGCGCAGATTTTTGGTGATACTGAATGACAATGAGATGTCGATTTCGCCTACGATAGGGGCAATGGCGCGGCATTTTAGCCGTCTAGTGTCGGACAAGCGGTACCGCTATTTGAAGCGTGGGATTGGGACGTTTTTGCAGCACATACCGGTGATAGGCAACTGGCTGACGGCGGTGGTACAGCGAGTCATCGGCGGGATCAAGCACATCATAGTGCCGCAGAATGTGTTTGAGAATCTTGGTTTTCATTATCTTGGCCCGATCAACGGACATGATGTTGAAGAACTTGTGAATTTCCTGCGCGCGTGCCGAGACGAGACAGACATGCCAGTGCTGCTGCATGTGTTGACGCGCAAGGGCAAGGGCTACGCGCCGGCGGAAGGTGACCCGGAGCGGTATCACGGGCTGTTGCCGGCGCGGGCGTGTGAATATGAAACGCAAGTGGCGCAGGAAGGCAAGACGTACACCGATATATTTGCAGAGAGCTTGCGTGCATGTGCGGTGGCGGATTCACGCATTGTGGTGGTATCAGCGGCGATGTGCGGCGGGATGGGGTTGACGGAGTTTGCCAAAGAATACCCGGAGCGCTTTATTGATGTGGGGATAGCGGAACAACACGCGGTGACGTTTGCGGGCGGGATGGCGGCGCGCGGGTGGCGGCCGGTCGTAGGCATCTATTCGACATTCCTGCAGCGCGCGTATGACGAGATCGCGCACGATGTGTGTCTGGCGCGTGTGCCGGTGGTGCTGGCGATTGACCGTGCCGGGCTGGTGGGCGGCGACGGGAAGACGCATCACGGTGTGTTCGACATCGCGTACTTGCGGCATCTGCCGGGGATGCGCATATTCATGCCGCGCGACCGTGTGGCGATGCAGCGGGTGTTGCAGCATGTGTTTGAGCAGGACGGGCCGAGCGCGGTGCGGTATCCGCGGTGTGTGGTGCCGGTGGGGGTTGTGCCGGGCGGTCTGCCGGCATTCGCGCCGGAGAATCCTGCGTGCTGGGATGTGCTCTGTGATGGAAGCGATGTAGCACTGATTGGATTGGGGCATATGGTTTTTTACGCCTATCGGGCGGCGCAGATTCTTGCGGAACACGGCATACGGGCGAGTGTAGTGGATGCATGCAGTGTGTGGCCGTTGGACGGCGGGACGCTGGCTGAGCTGGCGCGGCGGTGCGGCGCGCTCGTTACGTTGGAGGATCATGTAGTGGCCGGCGGGTTTGGCTCGGCCGTGGCGGAGGATATCACGCACCGTGAACTGCCCGCGCGGCTGCTGATGATCGGCATACCGAACCGTTTTGTGGAGCACGGAGCGCTGCCGGAATTGTACCGTGAGCTTGGCTGGGAGCCGGAGCAGCTGGCCGCGCGCATCATCACGTGGATGCGGGGGCGTTAATGCCGCGTACTGTGACCCGCAAAGTGTTGGAGCACCTGCCGCGCCTGGAGCGCGAGCAGCTGGAGCATTATCTTGACCGTGCCGTACGCAGCGAGCACTTGTTGCGCACGATTTTGGACACGATGGCGGAAGGGGTGATCGCGGTGAACCGCGAGGGCACGGCGGTGTTTGCGAATGCGAGTTTGTACGACTTGACCGGCGCGCGGCCGGACGATGTGATTGGCCATGCGCCGGCCGAGGCGGTGCGAGACGGGGCGTTGCGGGCGGCGCTGCTGCACGCAGACACCAATGCGTATGTTTCGCGGGAAGTCAGCGTGACGTATCCGCGGCGGCTGCATGTCATGATGCAAATCATCCCGCTGGGGAGTGACCACGCGGCCATGAAGGCGCCGGACGCGGACGAGCCGGCGTATCTGATCTTGCTGCGCGACATTTCTGACGAGCGCTCGACGTCGCGGGCACGCGAACGTGCCTCGCGTCTGGAAACGATGCGCCTGCTGACCGCAGGCGTGGCGCACGAAATTGGCAATCCGCTCAGCGCCATCATTTTGCATACACAACTGATGGAGCGGACCCTGGCGCGCATGCCTGTGACAAAGGACGTGCGCGAACTGCGCCGCATCAACGCGGTGGTGCAGGACGAGAGCCAGCGCCTGAAGCGCATTGTCGGGGATTTCTTGAACGCCGTGCGTCCGTTGACACTGCAACTAACCCTTGGGCAGATCAATGAATTGCTGGATGAGACCTGTGAACTGCTGTACAGCGAGATCGAGGCACGCAAAGTAGCGCTGATCAAGCACTACGACACCGTGCCGGCGACACTGTTTGACCGGGACCAGATGCGCGGCGTGATAATCAACATTGTCCGCAATGCCCTGGACGCAATGCCAGACGGCGGCACGCTGACGGTGTCGACGCGCAGCCGTGGCGACTGGATCGAACTGAGTTTTGGCGACGACGGGTGTGGCATAGCGGCGGACAAGCTGCCGCAGGTATTCAAACCGTTTTTTACGACCAAGCCGCATGGTTCGGGCTTGGGCCTGCTGATGGTGCAGCGCGTGATCAACGCGCACGGCGGCACCGTGCGTGTGCAGAGCGAGGCAGGCCGCGGCACAGATGTGCACATTGAGCTGCCCGTGCGGCGCACGGCCGACACGCGCTCGTTACCTTCACCTCCGCGTACGACGACGGTATGAAGAAGACTGTACTGATTATTGATGATGAACCCAACGCACGCGCCGGGCTGCGCCGCGTGCTGGAAGATTTGGGCTGCACGGTATATGAGGCGGCCAACGGCACGGATGGGCTGGCAGCCTATCAGGCGCATGGCGCGGACTTGGTGATTACCGATTTGCGCATGCCCGGCGCCGATGGCATGAGCGTGCTCGACGCGCTGCGGCGCGATGCGCCCGACCTGCCGGTTATTGTCATCACGGCCTATGGCACTGGTGAGACGGCACGCGAAGCGCTGCAGAAAGGCGCGTATGATTTCATCTCCAAACCCTTCGAGATTGACACGATCGAGCTGATCGTGCGGCGCGTTCTGAAGCTTGTGGATTTGGAGCAGCAGAACCAGGCGCTGAAAACGCAACTTGCGCCCACCGAAGACATGCGCGGCATCATCGGCACATCACCGCAAATGCAGCGCGTGTTCGAAATGATCCAGCAAGTGGCGCCGACGCGTTCGAATGTCTTGATTGAGGGCGAGAGCGGCACGGGCAAGGAACTGATTGCGCGCGCGATCCACAGCCTCAGCCCGCGCGCAGGCCAGGTGTTCATTCCCGTGCACTGCGCGAGTTTCTCGGAGAATTTATTAGAGAGTGAGTTGTTTGGGCACGAGAAAGGGGCGTTTACTGGCGCCGTGAGCCTGCGGCGCGGGCGGTTTGAACTGGCGCATGGCGGCACGTTGTTTCTCGATGAAGTCAGCACGATTCCCCTGGCGACGCAGGTGAAACTGCTGCGGGTGTTGCAGGAGCGGCAATTTGAGCGCGTGGGCGGCAGCGAGACGATTGAAGTGGATGTACGCTTGATTGCAGCAACCAATACACCGCTGGACACCATGATCAGGGACGGGCGGTTTCGCGAGGATTTGTACTACCGGTTGAATGTCGTACATTTGAAGGTGCCGCCGTTGCGCGAACGGCGCGGTGACATTGCGCAGTTGATTGAACACTTCCTGGCGCGTGCGAATGCCAGCACGGGCAAACGTGTCATGATCAACCCGATGGCCAGCGCGCTGTTGGAGAGCTATGCATGGCCCGGCAATGTGCGCGAACTGGAGAACACAATTGAAGCGCTGGTTGTGTTATGCGAAGGGCACGAGGTAACAGCGCGGGATTTGCCGGCGCACATTGTTGGCGCCGGACGCGGCAAGAAGCCTGTGGCGGCAACGCCGAAGGACCTGCCCGATTTTGACACGATGACACTCGAGGAGCTTGAACGCTGGATGATTTTGCGCACGCTGGAGCGCTTGAAATCGCGCACTGAGACTGCGCGCGCGCTGGGCATCAGCCGGCGCAACCTGTACCGGCGGCTGAAAGCGTACGGGGTGATGTGATGGCGAGATGGCGCGAGCGGATACGCAGCTTTTATCAGCATGTGATGCGGCTGGCGGTGGCGCCGCAGTACCGCGCGCACGAACGCGCGCTGGGCGCGGCGCTGGGCGTAGGCGTCGGGGTGTTGCCAGTGGCGCCGCTGCAGTTGCTCCTGCTGGCGGGCGTATGTCTGCGGATACGCTGCCATCGTGCGCTGGCGTTTGTGACGGTATGGATTCTCAACCCGTTTACGATCATCCCGTTGTATGCGGCGGAGTACTGGTGCGGGCGGTTGTTGTGTGAGCGCTGGTTTGGTGCATGCACGCCGCTGGAGGAACTTGTGCGGGCCAATATGGTGACGCTGGTGCGCCGGTGCCCGCGCGAATTGCTGGCACTGGCGTGCGGCGGGGTGATGTTCAGCGCCGTAGCGGGTGTGCTGACGTATTTCATTGTGCGTGCGGCGCTGTGGTGCATGGTGCGATCGCGCACGCTTGCGGAATGATAAATATGGAAACGCTGTCAATTTTACTGCCGGCCCGTAACGAAGCCCCGCGTATTTATGAGAATTTGCGGCGGGTGCGCGATGTTGCACAGAAACTGTGCATGACGCAGTGGCACGGGCTGGTGGCATCGTATGAAATTGTTGTGGTAGATGACGGCAGCACGGACAGCACGTGGGAGGAAATCCAGCGTGCTGCGCGCGAGATGCCGGAGGTCACCGCCGTGCAGCTGGCGCACAACGCTGGCAAAGGCTGGGCGTTGCGCAAGGCATTCGAAGAGTGCCATGGCTCGTGGATTTTTTTTATTGACGCGGATTTGGAGATTGGGCCGGAGCACATGGAAGACTTGGTGCGGGAGCTGCGTGCGCACAATGCCGACGCCGTGCTGGGCAGCAAGCGCGCCGCCGTGGCGGCCACGAGTTATCCCTGGTATCGCCGCATCGTCAGCGTCACCTACGCGGCGCTGGTGCGGATGCTCGTGCCGGTGCCGGTGCGCGACACACAAACAGGCTTCAAACTGTTCACGCGGCCGGTGCTGGAAACCGTTATGCCGCGCATGCTTGTGCGGCGCTATGCCTTCGACATTGAATTGCTGGCCATCGCGCACCGCTTTGGCTTCCGCTGCGTGTCATGCGCGGTGGATGTGGCGTTCAGCGGCAAGCGTGGCAGCGTGACGCTGGGCAACATGTATGGCATGTTCATCGACACGCTGGCGGTGTTTTACCGGCTGCGGCTGCTGAAATACTACGATAGCTGGCAGCCCAAAGACTACTCATACACACCGCGCATCTCAGTTATCATTGCGGTGAAGGGGGATAATCCGTATTTGCGGCAAAGTGTTGAGATTACGCTGCAGCAGGATTATCCGAATTTCGAAATCATTGTGGTGCCCGACGCGATGATCAGCGGATATGATCCTCGTGTGCGCATCATACCGAGCGGGCCGGAATTACCAGCCGTGAAACGCAACCTGGGTGCACGCGAAGCCACGGGCGACATTCTGGCCTTTCTCGATGATGATGCCTATCCGTATGGCAACTGGCTGAGAGAAATGGCGGCCAACTTCGCCAATCCCGAAATCGGCGCCGTCGGCGGCCCGGGCGTCACGCCACCGGAAGACGGGTTCTGGCAGCAAGTCAGCGGTGCAGTCTATTCTTCGTATGCAGCCAGTGGTGTCTACCGGTATCGCTACGTCTATGACCGGCGGCGCGATGTGGATGATTATCCGACATGCAATTTGGCGGTGCGAGCGCACGTGTTTGCCGCGGCGAAAGGGTTTCAGACAAATTACTGGCCAGGCGAAGACACGGAATTGTGCCTTACCATCACCAAAAAACTGCGCACACGCATTGTGTATGATCCGCTCGTAGAAGTGCTGCATCACCGGCGTTCGCTGTGGAACGGGCACTTCAAGCAAGTGACGCAATACGCGCTGCACCGTGGATTTTTTGTCAAAAAGTTTCCTGAAACGTCGCGGCGCCTGGGCTATTTTATGCCGACGCTGTTCACCCTAGGCTGCGCGACGGGCTGGGTGACGTGGTGGCTGTACCGGCCGTTGTTTTGGGTGTATTGCGGCGTGCTGGTGTTCTACGTGTTGTTTGTGTTGCTGTGCAGTTTTCTGGCTGCGCCGCGGTTGACGTTGCCCACCGCGCTGGGGACCGTGCTGACAAACTGGGCCTATGGCGTGTATTTTCTGCTCGGGTTATTTTCGCGGCGGCTGAGCCGGCGGGAAGAAGGGCAGATGTGAATAGCGCATGGCGAATAGCGAATGGCGAATGAAGTAAGAATGCAGAGTGAAGAATGCAGAATGCAGAAGTCAGAAGTGCAGAGAATTGCGAATAGCGAATAGCGAATGGCGAATGAAGTAAGAATGCAGAGTGAAGAATGCAGAATGCAGAAGTCAGAAGTGCAGAGAATTGCGAATAGCGAATGGCGAATGAAGTAAGAATGCAGAGTGAAGAATGCAGAATGCAGAAGTCAGAAGTGCAGAGAATTGCGAATGGCGAATAGCGAATGAAGTAAGAACGCAGAGTGAAGAATGCAGAAGGAAGAAGTGATGCAGCAAGCGAAATCGATGACGGAACAAACGGGCGGCGAATGGTTTGAAATAGTGGGCGAGGATGGCGCGGTGATTGGCTGTGCGCGGCGCAGAGCCTGTCATGGCAATCCGGCGTTGTTGCACCGCGTGGTGCACGTGCTGGTGGTGAACACGCGGGGAGACGTGTATCTGCAAAAGCGTGCGCGGTCAAAAGATGTGCAGCCGGGCAAGTGGGATACGTCGGTGGGCGGGCATGTCAATCTGGGCGAAGATGTAGACTGCGCGGCTCAAAGAGAACTGGCGGAAGAGCTGGGCGTGCGCGGCGCACACCTTGAGCGGCTGTATTCGTATATCTGGGAATCGGAGATTGAGCGCGAACTTGTCACGACGTATCAATGCCGTTACGACGGCGAATGCATGCCGGACGAGGAGGAGATTGAGGAAGGCCGGTGGTGGCGGCCGGAGGAGATCAGAGCAGCGCTTGGCAGCGGTATCTTCACGCCGAATTTCGAGCACGAGTGGGCGCGCTACACGGCGAGCCGCCCCGCAACCGCTGCTCGCGGAATGTGGGAGCGGCCTCCGCGCGGCGATTCTGTCCGCGCATGATTTCGGAGGACGCGTTTCCGCGGGACATGCGGACGCCGGGACGGCGTCCCTCCAGGGCGTGCGCGATGTGCAGCGTCGCTTGCAGGCGGCAGAGCCGCCGGACGTTGCGCCCCGCGCAACTTGCAGCGCCGCCTGCGGCGCGCACGTGCATCTCTCTGTGGCAGCATCATGCGTGCCATTTGCCATTTTCTTCTCTTGACATTCACGCGGCGTTATGATATGATAGAGCATCATGTGCGGCGCGCGCCGCTGTTTTCACGCAGAAGCTGTGCTCCGGCTGCCGGTACTGTAATGATGATCATGGAGGATACATGATGCACAATCCGCGCTGGCTCTTCCGCGCTGGCTCTTCCGCGCTGTAATCCCCGCCTAATCCTTTCCGCCGTGGCGTTCCTCGCTATGGCCTGCCCTGTAGCCGCGATCTCTGATCGCGGCAAAGTAGAGGCGGCATCCTGCCGCCTGAGGAGCCAGGATGGCTCCTCTAC
>Ga0308414_1001090_pt1 | contig 17684 bp, 20 predicted proteins | sample HotsprSampleOS50_FD_205667 | JGI IMG/M metagenome (GOLD analysis project Ga0308414, IMG submission 205667) | Hot spring phototrophic mat microbial communities from Octopus Spring, Yellowstone National Park, Wyoming, United States - 20090730_OS50 ...
AATTGGAGCAACAAATGGAAAAAAGTGGGGACATGCTCACTCGGCTGGAGTGCGAAAAAACAACCCTCTTATGTATATGCATTTGAAAAATTTTTACTATTTTGGAAACAACTGGGGAACTCAATTTGGGTTTACTGGAATCAGATACGAGCCTACTCAAGATAAGAGAAATGAAAGATACTTATATGGATTTGATGCAGTACTAAGATGGAATCGCTCTAATTTACGGGAACTTATGGTAATGGCAGAATATTGGTATAATACAGAAACTTTTCCAGAAACATGGGACTTAAATACAGGTAACTATTCTAACCCACCTAGACAAATTCAACATGGATTTTATTTTTTTATAAATTATAAATTTCATCAACTTTGGTCAGTAGGTTATAGATATGATTACTACACTGATAAAACTCTCAAAGATAAAAATGGTTACAATGCACAAAATTTGATTCAATCTAACTCGATTCAACTCACCTTACATACTTCAGAGTTTGCTTATGTTCGCACAACGTTTGAAAGACAATATACAGCAGATTTTTCTAACGAAACAAGTCCTACTCAAGTAGATCAAAGGTTTTTAGTTCAAGGTATGATTATCTTAGGTTCTCATCCACCACATGTATATTGAGGTAAGATTATGAAAATATTTATTTTAATTTTATTTACTTTTTTTACGTTTTCTCTCCAAGCTAAGTTAAATCTTGTAGCTAGTCATCCCAATATTAAGTACATTGCAGATCAAATTGGTCAAGACAAGATAGAGTCTTATTCTATGATTCGAGGCGTAGACGATCCTCACTTTGTTATGACTCGACCTGATTTGATAGTTAAACTCAACAAAGCCGATATATTTTGTACAATTGGACTAGACTTAGAAGTAGGCTGGGTACCTCTTTTACTCCAGCAGTCTAGAAACATCCGTATTCAGAAAGGTCAACCGGGATATTGTGACACTTCTGTCGGAATTAAAGTTTTAGGTGAGCCTACAATTATGCTTGACCGTTCTATGGGAGATATGCATATCTATGGGAATCCTCATTATTGGTTAGATCCTATAAATGCTGTCCAGATGGCTGCAAATATTTTAGCTGCTTTAATTAGAGTAGATCCTGTAAATGGAGAGTTTTATGAAAAAAATTATTTATCATTTAAGCAAAGGATGATAGATTTGGTAAAAGAAGAGATGAAAAAATTTAGTCCTTACTTTGGTTCTAAAGTAGCTGTATTTCACGACCAATTTATATATCTTGCCAATCGCTTTAAGTTTACAGCTAATTTAACCTTAGAAGAAAGACCAGGTGTGCCTCCTTCTAATCGTTATCTAGAACAAGTTATTAATAAAATGAAAGCAGAAAATACAAAAGTAATTCTCATTAGTGTATATCACAATCCCGTCTATGCTGAATATGTTGCTTCTAAAGTACCAGGAAGTGTGATTATTACAATTCCCGAAGCAATAGGTTCCATGGAAAATATCAACACCTACGAAGATACCATTCGAGTAAGTTTAAAACTAATTCGAGAAGCCTTAGAAAAAACTAAAGGAAACTAATGGAGCCTATTTCTCGTGCTATTGAATTAAATGTAGGATATAGAAAAAATTTTCCTATATTAGAAAATTGTAATTTAGAAATATATTTAGGAGAAATGATAGCTTTACTAGGTCCTAATGGTTCTGGAAAAAGTACTCTCATTCGTACTTGGTGTGGACTACAAAAACAACTTTCTGGAAAAATAGTATCTATCCCAGAGGTAAGTTTTTCCTTAGTACCTCAAGTAAAAAACATTAACTTTGGTTTTCCTATGAGCGTAAAAGACACTTTACTTCTTCCTAGAAAAGCAAAAACCTTTTTTAAAAAAGTGAAGTTTACTCTAAAAGAAGAAGAATTACTTGAAAAGTCGGGAATTACAAATATTTTATATAACCAAATTTCACAATGTAGTGGAGGTCAACTTCAGAAAGTTTTAATAGTTCGTTCTTTATTTTCTTATGCAAAAATTATTTTCTTAGACGAACCTATGGATGCTTTAGATCCAACTACAACTCAAACTATGTTAGAAGTTTTAAAAAGTTTCAAAAAAGAAAATCAAATGAGCTTTTTTTTAATTACTCACAATGCAAGTCAAGAATTTCTAGATAATTTTGACAGAGTTTTTGAAATCCAACTTAAACAAATAGTCCAAAAGAAATGAAAGAATTTTTTTCTAATCTAATTTTGTTTCTTCCTCAGTTTTTCTTAGGTTCTATTTTAGGTATGTTTCTTTCTGTTTTAGGAATTATTTTAATTTTACGAAAGATGGCTTTTTTTGGAGTTACACTTTCTCAAGTTGCTAATTTTTCTTTTGCTTTAAGCTTATTTTTAGGTTTTAGAGAAGAAAGTTTTCCCTTGATATTTTCTGTTTTAATTTTAGTTCCAGTATTTTATTTTACACGTACAACAAAATCTAAATCAGATACTGTTTTAGGGATTATATTTGTGAGTTTTGGATCTCTGGCTCAAGTTTTACTTTCCTTTGGAGGAAATGTTCAAAATCACCTTTTAAGTGCATACTTTGGGGATATATTGACTAGCGAAATTAAAATTAAATCCTTTATGCTTTTAGTTTTAGGTGTAAATATAATCTTATTTATATTTCTTTATCAAAAAATTATTTTTTTCTCATTTGATCCAGATGAATATAAGGTTAGAAACTATCCTAAATATGTAGAAATTTTATTTTTAGCAATTGTAACTTCTATGCTATCTATTTCAGTAAATCTTTTAGGTTCTTTTTATAGTGCTGCTCAACTTATTATACCGGGCTTTACTGCACTATATTTATTTAGGAAACTCTTTTTAGTTATTCTTTTTTCCATTTTACTTAGCTTTTTTGCAACTCTTATAGGGTTTTATATTTCCTTTCAAGAAATCCATTACAAAAATGAAACTATTTTTTTACCAACTTCTTCTTCCATTGTAGTTTGTCTAGCAACTCTTTGTTTAATTTTTGTAAGCTTTAGAAAGTGGTATACTCACAAATAAGAAAGTTACTAACTAATTTCAAAGTATTATTCTAAGAGATTTATTTAATACTTTCTTAAATCATTCAAATTGTATTTAAATATATTAGTTTGTATAATAAGTAAATAATTAGTTGATTTCTTGGTATTTCTAATCTCTTTTGAAAAGTATACTTCAAACCTTAAAGGAAATAAATTATGAATTAGAAGTTAAAATATAAATTCTAAAAATTACGTTATCCTCAAATCATACCAATCCTTATTAATCTTGCTAAAATCGTAGGACAATAGTTGAGTAAAGGATTTTTTAGTTGGTGTTGGCTTATTTATAAGCTTGGGGCTTTTTTGTAATTTTTTGGCTTTTTTGCTATAGTCGAAAGTGTAAAATCCTGTGGATATAGCGTCGTTTCCCAAAAATCTGTTGAATTAACCTTGGCCTGCAGTGGTAGAGTTGTAGTATCTCCAAATTTGGCCTTCACGAGCTCTACAAATTCACCCACCAAAGAAAGTTCTAAGCTCAACAAAAAGGCAAACAACCAGCACCGGGAAACTTCCGCACCCATACGCTAAAATCCCAAACTCATACCAATCTGCATCATCAGGACGAAAAGAAAACTTTTGTAAGTCCAAACCTTCTTCTTGGTAAGTTAACTTCGGCTTTTCCTGAAACGGCAAAAATCCAGAAGCTAAAAAACCCCTATACTTATTTAAAAGATTTTTGAGCCCAGCCTTAAAGTTATAAGATTGCTTATTTGTTGTAGTATTTAGTATAATGGGTAAAACCAAGTCCAACTTTTCAGTTAAATGTTTGGGTATAAGTAAAGTCGATACAGTAGCTTTCTTGACAGATTTTAGGTCTACCTTTACATCATGTTTACGATAAAATAAAGTTCTCATACAATCCTCCATATTATTAATGCAAAAATTAAAAGATAAGTTTAAAATTTTTTGATTTTTTTAAAAAAAATTACAATTTTTATTACACTGAACTAAGCTTTAAATCATATAACGAATTTATAGGCAAGTTTTTGGAAATTTAGACTTATACTCTTTGTATAAATAATAATAACTTAAGCAGCTCACATTGCAAACAACAAAAAGAATTAAAAAATTTTTACTCCAATAATCTGAGTTTTTGAAATTACACCTACAAATCTAGAATCTAGACACTCATCCCTATTATCACAAAGTACAAAATAACAATCTTTAGGAATTGTAATGGATTTTAAGTTATCCCTAGAGCTGAATTCATCTAACTCTTTTCTCTTATCTGTATTTTGTAACTTTTCAGAAATTAATTTCCCATTTCTATAAAGTTTTTTACTTTTTATAGAAATTTTATCTCCAGGCAGACCTACAACTCTACCTAAAAAAACTACTTTAGAGTCTTTTGTAATTTCTACTAAAACTACTTTTCCATATTCTAAGGAACTAAAAATTTTTAATACCCAAATTTTTTCACCTTTGGAATAGGTAGGTAACATACTCATATCTTCTATTTTATGAGTAAATATAAAAAACTTTTTAAGTAAGCTACCAATACCCATACTTAAAATAAAAATTAAAGTTACTCGAAAAAAGATTTTTTTAGGTTCTAGATTTCTAAAATTAGTTTTAGATTTATAACTGTACATTTTCTCAATATCCAAAAATATTTACTTGGCAAACTTGACAAGTCCTTTGAGATTATAATTATGCTATATCAATTTTTAGGAAAAGTTCCTCAAATTCATGAAACTTGTTTTATTGCTCCTAGTACTGAAATTATAGGGGATGTGGTTATAGGAAAAGATACTTCTATTTGGTTTCAAACTCTAGTTAGAGGAGACGTTAATTACATTCGTATAGGAGAGGGCTGTAATATCCAAGACCAATGTCTAATTCATGTAACCCGAGATCAATTTCCTGTAAACATTGGCAACTTTGTCTCATTAGGTCACAAGGTTACAATACATGGAGCTACTCTCCAAGATTATTCTTTTGTAGGAATGTGTGCTACAATTATGGATGATGTTGTAATTGGTGAGTATTCCTTTGTAGCAGCAGGAAGTCTTATTACTCCAGGAAAAAAAATTCCTCCAGGGGTACTAGTGATGGGCGCACCTGCTAAGATTATTCGAGACATTACAGAAAAGGAAAGAGAAATTATTTTACGTACAGTAAAAAATTATATAGATTATAAAGAAAATTATAAATCTCTTGAAAAATTTAAATTACTATAATATAAAATTACCAGAAATTTATTTTTTAATTTCATCTATTTAACTATTGATGATTTATTAAAGATTTTTATAGACTAAAAATGAGTTTTTTTAAAAATAGGTATTTACTAATATAAATCTCTAAAACTACATAAGATTTTATCTGTTTGGCTTTATGCAGGGGTTGATTACAAGTTATTTATTTAGTAAATATTTATATTTTAGTTAAAAACTTTTTTATGTACTTATATTTAAAAATTCTTACAATAATTTTTTTCTTACTTATTCAAGCTTGTAATAGTAAAATTCCAACCCCTCCCCTAGCTCAAAAGGGAATTTTAGATTTAAGAGAATGGGATTTTTCTAAAAATGGAGCTGTAGATTTACATGGAGAATGGGGCTTTGTCTTTGGAGAGTTTATCCATCCTAAAGATGTAAAAAATAAATTTCCAAATCTGAGCTATATTCAAGTACCATCTAAATGGGAAGAAAGTGCTTACCCTCTACATGGACATGCTACTTATATTTTAAAAATCTTATTTTCAAAAGATCAGATCAATTCTATTCCTATTTGGGAAATCGATATGACAGATGCTTCTTCTTCGTATTATATGTACTGGCAAGAAAAACTAATTTTAACAAATGGGAAGCCTGCTAAAACTAAAGAAGAAACTATTTCATTTCGAAAACATCAATCTTTAAAAATTGAGGTTCACGAAACAGAAATTTATTTAGTATTTCACGTTGCAAACTTTATAGATAACTCTTCTGGTTTATGGAATAAAATTACTTTTGGAAAATTAGAAGAAATTGAAGCAGGAAAACTTTATCGATTTGGTCTAAAAATTTCTACAATTAGTATTTTATTTATAATGGGACTTTATCACCTTGGTTTATTTTACTTTCGTAAAAAAGATATTTCTGCTTTTTATTTTGGTTGTTTTTGCTTAAGTATATTAGTAAGAAGCTTATCTATAGATGAAAGGTACATAATAGATTTATTTCCATTTCTACCTTATTGGACTGTACAAAAATTAGAACTTTTAAGTTTTTATGTACCTATTTTATTATTTACATATTTTATACATATTTTATTTCCAGATGAGTTTTCTTTAAGAGCTATAAAAATCCTTCAGATTTTTTTAATTCCTGCAATAGGTTTGGTAATTTTTTTCCCATTTGTTATTTATGTTAATTCTTTAAAATTTATTTTAATACTCACACTAGTTTATGTAGTTTACTCATTTTATGTAGTTTTCAAAGCAATGTACAATCGCCGAATGGGTGCGAGACTTTTTTTTACAGGATACTTCCTTTTTTCAGTAAGTATAGTAAATGATATTTTTATTGCACTAGGTTTAATACATGCTCCTTTTCTTACAAGTTTTGGACTAGTCATATTTTTATTTTTCCAAGCTGTTTTACTGTCTAGAAGATTTGCTTATGGGTTTTTGTTAGCAGAAAAATTAGCTGAAGACTTAAATCTTCTCAATCAAGAATTAGAATACAAAGTAAAAGAAAAAACAAAAGATCTAGAAGAAGCAAAGACTCTTGCTGAACGAGAATTCCAAAAGTCTGAACAACTACTATTAAATATTTTACCCAAAGAAGTTGCAAAAGAATTAAAAGAACAAGGGTACTATGAACCTAGACAGTATGATTCAGTTTGCATACTATTTTCAGACTTTGCAAACTTTACAAAAATTACTGAACTTCTCACTCCTTCAGAACTAGTTAGAGATTTATCAGTATTTTTTACACAATTTGATAAAATTATTGAACATTACAATCTAGAAAAACTTAAAACTATTGGAGATGGGTATATGTGTGCTGCTGGAATACCGCATCCTAAAAAAACAAAAAATGGAAACTATGCAGTAGCACAAGCTATAGATACTATCTTAGCTGGACTTGAAATGTTAAGTTTTATAGAATTACTTGGTGAATTTACTAAATCTATTTCATGGAACTTGCGAATTGGAATTCATACAGGACCTCTTATAGCTGGCGTAATTGGTGAAAAAAAATTTATTTATGATGTTTGGGGAGATACAGTAAACATTGCCAGCAGGATGGAATCTTCTGGAAGCATTGGAAAAATTAACGTCAGTGGAACAACCAAAAAGCTAACAGAGGCTTTTTTTGATTTTGAATACAGGGGAAAGATTTTAGCAAAAAACAAAGGAAAAATTGAAATGTATTACGTGACGGGAATTAAAAAAGAACTAGCAGGCAAAACAAACTTAATTCCTTCTGAAAAATTTTGGAACCTCTATAACGAATTGTAATGCCGCCTGATTTTTAAGATATACGACCTTATAAAAGTTTTTAGAAAGAATTTATAGACTAACTAAAAAAATTATATAAGTTGTTTTCAAAAAAATAAATAATTAGTTGATTTAATAGTATATCTAGTTACCTTAAAAAGAATAACTACTAAGAACTCAAAGGGAAAAGATAAATCTTAAATTCTCCAATCATAAAAATGCTTATTAATCATGCTAAACTCCTTTTAATTTTCTCAAACTCATAGTCCAATATTAGAATAAGGGATTTTTCTAATTGGTTTGATTTAGAATGGTAGAATAAATTTTCTGTCCTTCACCAAAGTGTAGAGGTATGAGAGTGATATTCGGTAGGTTAGTTTAGTTGAAAAAACTTTTTTGTTGTATACGTTTCAAAAACTCAAAGTTAAAAAGGAAATTTATTTTAGAAAATTTCCAACTATAAACACAGGAGGAGCTTTAGGAAGTTGATTTACAATAGATAGCAATGTCCCAAAATTTCCATGAAACTGAAATTCTTCTTCAGCAGTTAAATTTAGTCCTAAAAAAACAATAGTATCCTTAGATAGATACTTTTCAAATTCATAAATAAATTTTTTATAACGATAAGGAGTCTCATAAAATACCAAAGTATGCTTCAAACTTAAGGCTTTTTGAATAGCTAGTTTTCTTTTTTCAGTTTCTTGAGGTAAAAAACCAAAAAAAGTAAATGGAGTTATAGGCATACCAGAGAGGACTAATGCTGTTAAAAGTGCATTTGCACCGGGTATAGCTTTAATAGGAATTTGGTTTTGAATACATAACTGAATTAATTTCAAACCTGGATCTTCTAAAAGAGGAGTTCCTACATCACAAACTAAACTTGTAAGTCGAGAAGTTTTTACTTTTTGAAGAAGTAAAAAAATTTCTTCTTCTCGGGTATGTTCATTTAAAAGCTCAAAATTTTGAGTCTTACCTAACTGCTTTAGTAATTTAGAAGTTTGTTTAAACTCTTCTCCAATAACTAAATCTGAATCTAAAAGACATTCAATAGCTCTTTGAGAAATATCTTTAGGATTTCCAATAGGTAAAGAAATTATATACAAGCTCATTTTGCTAAGGGTTGAATGAGAATTCCCTTTTGATTACAAATTTGAGTTAGGTCAATATCCCTACCTCTATCTAGTAAAACTCCTAACTTACTACCAGAAAGCATTGGTAAATCATTTATTGAATCTCCAAAAGCCAAGTCGGGAGTTTTTGCTTTGTGATTTAAAATAGCTTGTAGTTTACCTTCCCCATAAGGATAAGGTTCTAAAATTTCTGAAGTGCTATAGTCTTGAGAAAGTTTTAAATTCATCCCCAACACATTTTCTGACTCTAGTTGAAATTCTGAAATAACCTCAGCTACTGCCCAAGTTGGAGAAGCTGTGACTACTAAAATTTCCCAAGAGTGAGATTTTAAAAACATAATCAGAGACTTCATAGTAGAGTAAATCCCAATTCTCTTTTGGGACTGAGCTTGGTTCCAAACCTCTCTGCAATACTTCTGGAATTCTTCTTTTTTCCAGCCTGAAAATAAAAAAGAAGACCATCTATAGGCAGCTTCCATGCCCTTAGTAGATAAAAGGGATTCGTATTCTTCCCAAACTAATTTAGCTAATTGAAAATTATCCTTAGACTTTAAAGCTAATTTTACTTGCTCAGGATTGGTAAAAAAATTAGGTATTTCTTCTTTGACATGAGAAAGTCCATCTCTTGCTAGGGCTACTAAGACTTCTTCTCCTAAATCTCCATAGAAGAGAGTGTTGTCAAAATCAAAACAAGCTAAGCCAAATCCTGAAGAGATTTTAGTCGAAATTTTTTCCCAAACTTGAGGCAACCATTGAAATTCAGTATCCAAGTTTAAAGTTTTTCCTCTTTAAAAGCAGTTACATTTCCCTCACTTGCCCCATTTGGAAACACAATGTAATGTTCAGGATTTAAAAAAATATTTTGATAACGTACTTCAAAATGCAAGTGAGGTCCTGTAGAGTGTCCTGTAGACCCAGAAAGAGCTATTACTTGTCCTTTATTTACTTTATCTCCTTCTTTTACAAAAATTACAGAGTTATGAGCATATAAGGTTTGTAGTTGATTTAACTCATGTTTAATCTGTACGGCTAAACCATAATTTCCACTATGTCCCGACATAACTACAACTCCATCAGAAGCAGCTAAGATAGGGGTCTTGAGAGGACAACGTATATCAATGCCTGTATGCATAGAATCTTTTCTACGTCCAAGCCTAGAAGAAATGACTCCATTTGTACTTCCTATAGGCCAGATAAATTCTCTATAATCAGAAAAGACAAGAGTTCTACCTTTGCCTTCATTTAAAAGCTTTTTCACGTAATTTTCACCGTAGGGGAAAAAAACAGGTTTTGGAGGTAGAGAAGTGATGGAAATTTGATTTATCTCTTGAAATTCTGCCTCGCCCGTTTCAAATTCTTTAAGATAAACAGAAATAGGCATTTTGAATTCACTGGGAAGTATCCACTTTCCGACTTTATTTTGATAGGTCTGAAAAAACTCATTATCAATGGTAACTAGTTTTTTAGCAGAACTCTCTAAGGTAGTAACTCTGAGCCAAAAGCCTAAACACAGTAAAAAAGATAAGACAAAATTTTTACGCATTTTTACCTCGCAGGTTCAATACTGATTTTTTCAGTACTTTTCAGTTACACTTTTTTAAGTAAGCTACTTAAGTCAAGGATCTTTTAAAAACCTCAACACAAGGACTACCCACTAAAGAACAGCTGTAGAAGTTTTCGAGTTTGTATAGGAGAAAGATCATTTCCTAAAAATTCTCCATCTATCCAAATTTCTAAATGCAAATGGATCTGTTCATTGGTTCCTGTAGCTTCTGCTTTGAGTCCTGAATTTCCTACGGTCCCAATTTTTTCACCTTTTTTTACTTTTTTACCAACTTCTATACCAGTTTCAATAGAACTCAAATGGTTATAAGCACTCATTACACCTTGGCCATGGTCAACCCAAACTTGTCTTCCCCCAAAGTCTCTATGAACGTAAGTTACTGGGTTGGATTGGTTGTAAGTAGTAATTTCTGTATACTCTTCTAAAGTCATGGGTTTATAATCCCAATCAGCTCTCACTACTACCCCATCTTGAATAGCTAAAATAGGAGTAGATTTTGTAAGAAGTTCTTTGGTTCCTTTGGAATTGAGTCTATAAGAAATGTCTAAGCCCTTGTGAATTCCATTTCGATATTTCCTTGGGGCACCCGGAAGAGAGTAGTCATCTTCAGGTAATAAACCTCTAGAAATAGGAAAAATATAATTTGTAAGCCTTGTAGAAATCCCTGTTAAAATACTTTCATTGAGAAGAATTTTTAAATCAGCAATAGAATAAGCTACAGGTCTGAGTTTCGTGAAATAAATTTTTAATGTAGAGGCATCAATATTTCCAAAAAAGTAAGTTTGTTTACCTGTAGGATTTGTGAATTTCCAAATAGTTTTCCATTCTCCTCTATATAAAACTTGAACTCCTACCTCTGGAACAGGTGAAGAGTTAGCAGAAATTTCTAACTCTAATTTATTCATAAGTCTTTTAGAGCCAAAATCTATAATTATCCATTCATCTGTGAGTTCTTTAGAACTTACCCACTCTGTATGTGGATTTGAATCAAAGAGATTATGGGCACAGTTTTCAGGTTGAACACAACTTGAAATAGTATATTGAAATTTTGGATGTGCTAGTCTTCCAAAATTTATTTCATCTTCTAAAGCAGGAAAATAATTTTTCATAATGGGACGATTTTCCCTAGGTGTAAATACATAGCAATTTTGTAACAGAAGAAGAAGGATTAGTAATTTCATGTTTTCCACTTAAATTGAAAAATTTAGTTTCAAAACTCGTAAAGCTTTTTTTAAGAGAAACAGTTTTTACTTTTAGAAATTTTTTTTTAGACTAAAAGGAATTTATTAAAAATCAATAAATTTTTTCAAATTTTATTTAATTAATTTTCTTTTATAAATATTAATTTTTCATCTCCTTTTTGTAGGTTTATAAATTATTTATATTACTTTAAAATTTCTCTTTTTCAGGTAAATTCTATAGAAAATCTTTTTTATTTAATTGACAAAAAAATTGAAATTTCAAAAATTTAGATAGAGGAGTTACAAAGTAAATGTTCCAAAAAATATTTTTTTGTATCATATTTTTTTTGACTTATTGTATGATTCCTATTTCTAAATCTTTAGAAAAATATGATCACGAAGCAAAGGGAAATCGAGTTAGAAAAACCATTCACGGTCCATCCTTAATTTTAAGTGTATTTCCATCAGGGGAACCAATGGATATTAAAGAGGCAATAGAAGAAACTCGAAAAGTAAATAGTTGTAAAGAACTAAAAAATATAGATATAGAATATTTTTATCAAAGTTTTGGAGTAGTCAGCTATCCTAAAATATTGATTCATGCTGACTGTGAAAAGTAAATGAGTGTTAAAATGAAACTTAGCTTAAAAGATATAGAAAAACAATCGGGTGTAAAGAACAAAAACTATGAGGTAAAAAGTTATGGCAAAGGTTACAAACATTTATGACTATCTGACTTCAGTTTCTACAAAGATATATAGAAAAGGAGAGATTGTCTTTAAAGAAGGAGATATTTCTAATGGGAAAATGTATTTTGTTTTTGAAGGAGAACTAGAAGTTTTAAAAAAAAGAACTACTGGAACAGAAGTTATTGGGACTTTAGCAGCGGGTTCTTTTTTTGGAGAAATTGCTTTAATAAAAGCTAAACCACGTATGGCAACTATTCAAGCTAAGTCAGCAGTGGCTAAACTTGGAGTAATTGATAAAGAAAGTTTTTTAAGACTAAGTAAGTCCTCTCCAGGTTTTTTGTTTGTACTTTTAAAATCAGTAATTGAAAGACTCACCTATGCAGAAGAAAGAATCGAAAAATTAGAACTGGAAAAATTAGAACTCAGCCAACCTAAAATTCGTTCTATCGATGTTCGATCATAATTCATCTAGGAGTTTTTTTCGAGTTTCTAGATATTCTTTTTTAGAAATAAGTTTTTTCTTGTAGAGTTCTTCTAACTCTTCTAGCCTTTTTTCAATTGTTTTTTTTGGTGAGTTTTCTTTTTTAGATTTTTTAGTTATAACCATTTTATTATAGTTTATTTTACAATCTTGTTCGGTTTCAAACTTTACTAAAAATTCTGTATTTTCTTCTAGCCAAATTTTTTGAACCTGTGAACAGAGGGTTGGAAAGTTATTTAGATTTTGCCAATCTCTACTAGAATAAGGGCTTAAAAAAATTATTGGCTTTTCAATTTCTTTCCATTCCAACAGAATAAATTTTCCCTCAACCGAAAAAAAAAGATAGTTCTTTCTATTCTAGTAGCTGGAAATACTGGGTCATCTTTTTTTATTGTAATTAAAAAGTCATACTTATCAGGCTGAGAATTTAAAAGCACATTTGTAATAGAGCTTACTAAATTAGAATCAAATAAATACTTTTTTTGGTTAAAAAGTTTACTATAAGTAAAAAAATTATTTAATAAAGTTTGAATTGAAAATTTTAAATCACCATCTTTAAATTGTTTAGATACTTGTTTAGGTTTTTTATAGATGATGAAATTTTCTTGAATATCTAGAGTTTCCCAGTTTTCTCTAGAAAAACTAGCACATCCCAGAAAAAAAGATAGTAATAAAACTAAGCGATTAAAAAAAAACATTTACTTGATTTCTAAGACTTTTCCAGATACAAAACAAACCAGAGAAGTTTTTTTAGTTTCTAAAAAAAATTTTTGTATTTCTTTGACATTTAAACTCAACAAAAGAGGAACTGAGTCTTTATAAGGATAACTTTCTTCAGGTATATTAGAAAAACCTAATGAACTATAATTATCTTTTTTAAATCTAACTTTAAAAGATATGTCTTTATTTAACCATTCGTCTTTTACTTCTCTAAGCTGAAGCCAAATACTTTGATTTCCTACTTTTACTAAAACCTTAGGAAAATTTTTAACAAGAGAGAATGAACTACCAGATACAATCTTATCAGTTAAGGCTAGTATATTAGATTGTATAGTTTCTGCTTGTATAATTTTTACTTCCATGAGCTTAGAAAATACCTCACTCATGTTAGAAGGATGAAGATAGCTTACTAATGAAAAAACTTGAGTATCTTTTAAAACTTCTGCTTCTTCTACTTGAAAGTCTTGAATGTTTTCAATCCTTCCAGTTTGATAGTATAATTTTCTTTCTTTTAAAAATAAACTATATGTTCCTTTGGTGGTTCCCAAAACTTGAAAATGAGAAATTTGATGTAAATTTCCACCAGAAGCTTTAGCTGCTTTAATATAAATAGAAGCATCTTTTGAATCATAATAAGAACCAGTTAAAATATGGACTTGAAATCCAAACCTAGCTAAGTTTTGAAGAGCTGTTATAAACTTATAATTATCTGTATTTCCAGTTTTTGCATCTGTAAGTAAGATAAACTTTTTAGGGATGTTAGTATTTAAATTGAGTTCATTAGTTAACTTTAACAACCAAGTCCCTAAGTCTCCTAAACTTACTTCCCCTGAAAACCGAATTTGTTTGAGTTCTTGTCGAAGTTTTTCGGGATTTTCAGTAGGACGAATAAGTTTATAATTTTTTTTAGAAATAAATATTAGACCAAATTTTAAATTAGATCTTCCTAGTATTCTGTCTATATACTCTAAGACTTGGCTTGCTTCTTTTGAAATTGAACCAGAAGTATCTACAGCAAAAATAATTTCTGTTTGTTGTTCATATTGAAATTCTGTTTGAGAGATTCTCGGATTTAAAAAGGAAAATAATTTTTTAGCATGATTCTCCATTCCCATGTAAAAATCTTTTTCTAATAGAGATTCCAATTTATAGAGAAGTCTTCCTTTACAATTATAGATTTCTGAATATATATTTCCTCTAGCGTCAAAATCTATTTCACTATATACCAAATAATCTGGCTCAAATTCAGAACATACACTATTGATTTTATTTTTAGAGGGTTTTCTTCCTGTTTCATCTTCTAAGCTTTCAAGAAAGTTTCTCAAACTATCAAAATCAGTAGTTTCTACTTCGTAGTTTTCTTTTGCATAGAAAGCAAGAAGTTCAGAAATTCCCTCTGAAGGATTGTCTTTTTGTTTTAAATGTGAGGGAACTTCTCCTATTACATAGCTAGGTAAAAAACTTATTTCTCTTGCAGAAAGAGAAAAAGGAAAAATCAAAAATACTAAAAATAAATTTTTTATAAATTCAAATAATTTTTTCATTTATTTGTTGTTTACTCCACTCTCATAGAAGGCTTAGTATAAGAATATAGACTATGTACAGAGCCTTGTAGCTGGGCAGATTCTGTTCTCCTTTCAAATCTTAGCTTCCCACTTCTGAGGGCAGAATGTAAAGAAGGAATATCCCTAAACCCCATATCTTGAAAAGCTTGTTTGAGTCCTTGGGTAAGGTAAGGCACAAAATTAGAAACAGAGCCTTTATCTACTACAGCTCCACTTACTCCTTGAGCTACTTTAATTTTTTGACTTTCACTAAAATATCTTTTATCTCCTCCTGCTTTCATGGCTTCTAGACTTGCCATTCCTCTGTATTTTTTGAGGCGAATACCATTTTCGTAAAAATATTCCCCGGGTGCTTCACTTGTACCAGCAAACATAGCTCCCATCATACAAGTAGAAGCTCCTATAGCTAGGGCAATAGCAATGTCTCCTATGCTAGAAATTCCCCCATCTGCAATTACAGGAATTCCATAAGGACTCGCATAGCTAGCTGTCTTGTATACAGCTGTAGCTTGTGCTCTTCCTACAGCCATAGTTTCTTGAGTAATACAAATAGAGCCTGGTCCCATGCCTATCCGTAGTCCATCTACCCCTGCTTCAATGAGAGCTTTTGCTTGCCACTTAGTTACTACGTTTCCACCTACTACATCTAAGTTTTTAAAGTTAGATTTTATAAATTTAATCATTTCTAACTGATAAATAGAGTAACCTTGAGCAGAATCAATGACTATAACGTCTACTCCTGCCTCATAGAGAGCAGCTACCCTATCTCTTGACTCTGGTAAAGTAGAAACAGCAGCACCTACTAATAGTCTTTTGTTGTGATCTTTTGAGGCATCTGGAAATTCTTTGTTCTTTTTTAAATCAGAACGACTTACTAAAGCTACTAAATGCCCATTTGAATCTACAATAGGAAGTTTTCCTTTTTTACTGGTTTTTAAAATATTATTGGCTTCCTTTAGACTAATGCCTACTTTTCCTGTAATTAGCTCTCTTGTCATGAGCTTTCCTAAGGGAATGGTGCGATCTGTTTCAAAATCCACATCTCGATTGGTCACTATGCCTATAAGTTTAGTTTGAAAAGTCCCATCTTCTGTTATGGGAATTCCAGAAAATCCGTACTTTTCTTTTATTTCATCGAGGTCAGCAATAGTGTGATTGGGACTTAAAATAATAGGATCAGTGATAAATCCATTTTCAAAACGCTTGACTTTTCTGACATGGGCTACTTGCTCGTCGATAGTATTATTATAGTGAATAACTCCCATTCCTCCTTGTAAAGCTAGAGCAATAGCCATATCTGCTTCTGTAACTGTATCCATGGGGGAACTGATAAGAGGCTTTTTAATAGTAATGTTTTTACTAAATTTGGTTTCTAAGCTTACTTCACTGGGATTAAAATCTATATATCCCGGTAAGACTAAAAAATCCTTGTAAGTAAGCCCCATTTGGGTAGAAAAAAGTTCTTCTCCTGTCAATCCGTCATTTATATCTGGTTCATTTTTGTTCATATTGTTTCCTATTTCACTAATAAAAAAGTTCCTAAAAAAAATCAAATATTTAGAAGTTCAATAGATGCTTTTTTTCTAGAATTTATCTAACTTCAATCAAGGCATCTTAAAAGTAAATCTCCTTCACAAGCTCAGAAAATAACTTAATATTAAGTTAAGTATATTAGCATATTTTAATATAATGATTTTTCTGTAGAAGTAAATTTTTCCTTACTTGCTTGCATAAGTAGTGCTTAAAAAAACTTTTTTTCTCAAAAAAATGTAAAATTTCAAACCCCCAATTTGTTTTTTTTTACTCATATAAAAGATAGAGGATTTTTTATGATAAGTTATTTTCATCGTAAACATGACAAAAAAGTAGATTTAAAAGAATTTGAAAGGTCCACTGTCTCAACCTTACTTATTCCTAAGCATCTAGTAGAAAAGCTAGATTTAGTTATCCCATTTGTAGAAAATTCTAAAACGAAAAAGAAGTCTTATAAGTTTAAAGAAGGTTTGAAGAAACTTTTAGATAAGTACAGAGGAATGCTAGCAAGAGGATATTTGCCTTTTCAAGAAAAGCCGAAGCTCACGTATCAGGGGGAGGGTTTAGAGTTGCAAAAATTTTGTTTTAGACCGGATGATGCAGATTGGTATGAACTCGGGATTCTTGCTTATGGATGTGGAGTTTCCCGATGTTGGTTGTTTAGCTTTTTAGTGGAGTTGGACTTGTCGCTTTTGGCAGACTTTATCGATACCCAAATGGCGATATTTGGAGTTACTTCAGCCGACGTCAGTAGGCCTCGACTAATTCAGCAAATTTCTGGGAAACGACGGTTTATACACAGGATTTTACACTTTCGGCTATAGCAAAAAAACCCAAAAGTTACAAAAAAAGCTACAAGCCACCACAACCCATCCGTACGACTACAAAAGCTCTTACTTTACCATGGTCTTGTGATTTTGACAAAATTATAAAGATAACTAAAAATTACACGATTTTTAAGAATTTACTGGAAACTTCTAAAAACCCAACTTACAAAGTTTAAAAGATAAAAAAATTTTTATACAGAAATAAAATATTTATCAATAAGTGATTTATGGCACAAACAAATCTTTTTAATAAAATTACTAAACTAGCTAAACATTTAAAGTATAATAGTAGTCTGCAAAAGTTTAACGATGTAATAGATTGAGAAATCTTTCGTGATGATTTAGAGCCAATGTATATACCAAACTCCAAAAGTTATTTCCTAATTTTGCATAAAGAAATTATTTTTTTTCTATTTTGAAGGTAAAATTTTATAGGGTTATCATGCGATTTATTAAATCTTCTGGAGTTTTAGAAATGTAGTTTGCGAAAAAATCTCTTTCATTCTTAACCATAATCTTTCT
>Ga0308414_1001091_pt1 | contig 17681 bp, 18 predicted proteins | sample HotsprSampleOS50_FD_205667 | JGI IMG/M metagenome (GOLD analysis project Ga0308414, IMG submission 205667) | Hot spring phototrophic mat microbial communities from Octopus Spring, Yellowstone National Park, Wyoming, United States - 20090730_OS50 ...
CGGAAACGCTGGCCGGGTACATGTCGGCTTGCGATCTGTTCTGCCTGGCCAGTTCCCGCGAGGGATGGCCGAACGTGGTCCACGAAGCGATGGCCTGCGGCGCGCCCGTCGTGGCCACGCGCGTGGGCGCGGTCGAGGACCTCGTGCCGGGCGAGGAGTTCGGCGTGGTGGTGCCCGCCGGCGACGATGAGCAGTTGCTGCAGGGGCTGATCCGGGCCGCCCGCAGCCGCTACGACAGGGAGGCGATCGCCCGCAGGGCCGCGGCCAGGAACTGGAGGCAGGTAGCACAAGAAGTTCACAATGTGTTTGAAACGATTCTTTCCAAATCTGCTTTGTGAGGGCGGCTTATGACGGGTTCCCCCGGAGCGGCGCCTGACCGCGTCCTGCTCACCGGCGGCGCCGGATTCATCGGATCGCACCTGGCTGAAGCGCTGCTTCGCCGCGGCGCGGAACTGGCGGTTCTCGACGACCTCAACGGCTACTACGACCCGGCGCTGAAACGGGCCAACCTTGAGGCGGTCCGCCGGGCGGGCGATTTCGAGTTCGTGCACGGCGACATCTGCGACGCGCCACTGGTGGAGGAGTTGATGGCGCGGTTCCGCCCCGCCGCCGTGTTCCATCTCGCGGCCCGCGCGGGCGTCCGGCCGTCGCTCGAGCAGCCGGCGCTGTACCAGCGCGTGAACGTCGAAGGAACGGCCGTCCTGCTGGAGGCTGCGCGGCGCCATGGCGTGGAGCGCTTCGTCTTCGCCTCATCCAGTTCCGTCTACGGCGCGGCGAGCCGCGTGCCGTTCTCCGAAGACGATCCCGTGCGCGCGCCCATTTCTCCTTACGCCGCGTCCAAGATCGCAGGCGAGGCGCTCTGCCATGTCTACTCGCATCTCTACGGCATGCGCATCGTCTGCCTGCGCTTCTTCACCGTCTACGGGCCGCGCCAGCGGCCGGACCTCGCCATCCGCAAGTTTGCCCAGTCTATCGCCGCCGGCCGGCCGATTCCGGTCTTCGGAGACGGCTCCACAGGACGCGATTACACCTACATCGGCGACATCGTGGCCGGCATTCTGGCGGCGGCGGAGCACGACACGGCCTTTGACGTGTTCAACCTCGGCAATTCCAGCCCCGTGCTTCTCCGCGACATGATCGCCGCCCTGGAGCGCGTGCTGGGCAAACCCGCGGAGATCGACCGGCAGCCCCTGCAACCCGGCGACGTCCCCATCACCTATGCCGACATCTCCAAGGCCCGGCGGCTGCTGGGCTGGGCGCCGCAGACGTCTCTGGAAACCGGCATCCGGCGCATGGCCGAATGGCTCGGCCTCCTGCAAGGCTAGAACCCGCCCCACCGCCGGGCCCACAATTGCAGGACCAGCAGATTCCACAGCCAGCGGTCGCGGTTCCGGGCGCCCGAGACATGCTCTTCCAGAAGCCGCGCCGCCTCCCGGCGGTCGATCAGGCCGCCGACGCCGCCGAGCACTTCCCGCTCGAAAACCGGTCGCAATTCCCCGCGGAACCACTCCTTCAGCGGCATGACGAAGCCCATTTTCGGACGCCAGAGAATTTCCGCCGGAACCAGCGGCTCGACGGTTTTCTTGAAAATCCATTTCCCGTTTTGCCCGGAGACTTTCCATTCGGGCGGCAGCGTGGCGGACAGCTCGGCCAGGCGGTAGTCCAGCCAGGGGCAGCGGGCTTCCAGCGACCAGGCCATGGTGGCGCGGTCGGCCTTGACGAGAATGTCGCCCGGCAGGTAGGTGTCCAGATCCACCGCCTGGAGCTGATGCAGCGGCGGCAATTCCCGGTAATGGCGGAAACGCTCCTCGAAACCCTGGCGGGGATCGTAGCCGGCCAGCCCGGCGCGAAGATCGGCCGCCAGAACCCGGCGGAGATCCTCCCCGCGGAAAACCGTCATCGAGTGGCAATAGGCCGAGGCCAAATCCTGGCCCAGGTTGGCGAGCATGGTTTTCGCCCGGAATATCTGAGGAAGGTAATCAAATTTTGGATAGACGCGGCCCGCAAACCGGAAAAAAGAACGGCGGAACCAGCCAGGGAATTTGCTCCGGATTTTTTCCTCGATCAGGGCGTGCCGGTACCGCCGGTATCCCGCGAAGATCTCGTCCGCCCCGTCTCCGGAGAGCGCCACAGTGACGAACTGCCTCGTCATGCGCGCCAGGTACAGGGTGGGGATGGCGGAGGCGTCTCCGAAAGGCTCGTCGAAATGATCGACGAGAACGCCCAGCATCTCGCCGATCTGCGGGCGCACGGTCTGTTCCTGGTGGTCGGTCTGATAGCGCCCGGCCACCATGCGGGCGTAGCGCGTCTCATCGTAGGGGCGCTCGCTGAAGCCGATGGAAAACGTGCGCACGCGCCCCGGCGCGTGCCTGGCCATGTAGGCGACGGCGGCGCTGGAATCCACGCCGCCGCTCAGAAAAGCGCCCAGCGGCACGTCGCTGACGAGGCGCAGGCGCACGGCGTCGGAGGCGAGATGGTCGATTTCTTCCGTGGCCTGTTCCCGGCTCCGGTTCGTTTCGCCAAACGAAAGCCGCCAGTAGCGGCGTTGGCTCGCCGCCCCTTCCGAAACCAGCATGGAGCTGCCGGCGGGAAGCTTGCGGATCGAGCGGTAAATGGAGCGCGGTTCGGGAACGTAGCAGAAGGCGAGAAAATCGGCCACGCTCGCGGGGTCGGCGCTGCGGTCCACCTCGGGCAGCGCCAGCAGCCCCTTGGCCTCGCTGGCGAAGGCGAAGCGGTACGGGCCGTGGTCGCGAAGATAGTACAGCGGCTTTTTTCCGAAACGGTCCCGGGCGAGGAACAGCTCCCGTTTCCGGCGGTCCCAGATGGCGAAGGCGAACATGCCGTTCAGCCGTTCCGTCATCGCCTCGCCATGCTGCTCGTACAGGTGCAGCAGCACCTCGGTGTCGCTGCGGGTGTGGAAGACGTGGCCCTGCCGCTCCAGTTCGGGGCGCAGATCCAGGAAATTGTAGATCTCGCCGTTGAACACGATGACCAGCGACCCGTCTTCGTTGGTCATCGGCTGTTTGCCGCCCTCGAGGTCGATGATGCTCAGCCGCCGGTGGCCCAGGGCGAGATTGTCCTCCACGAAGAACCCTTCTCCGTCCGGGCCGCGATGCGACAGGCTGGCGCCCATGCTGCGAATCCAGCTTTGTTCCGCGCGGCGGCCGCCGCGTGTCAGGAATCCCGCAATGCCGCACATGAGGAGCCAGGAAAGATCTCCCCATTGTACCCGCGCGCCTGTGCGGCCCGGAGTTCCCGCTATCATTGTGAAGGTGCCAGGTGCAACGGCGGTGCGCATTCCCCTCCTCGACCTGCGGGCGCAGTATGAATCCATCCGTGCCGAGGTGGAGGACGCGGTGCGCCGCGTTTTCGAATCGCAGCAGTTCATCCTCGGGCCCGACGTAGCCGCGCTCGAGCAGGAGGTGGCGGCCTATTGTGGCGTGCGCCATGCGGTGGGCTGCGGCTCCGGTACGGACGCGCTGCTTCTGGCTCTGCGGGCGCTCGGCATCGGCCCGGGCGACGAAGTGCTCACCACGCCGTTCACTTTCTTCGCCACGGCGGGCGCGATTGCCAATGTGGGTGCGCGGCCCGTGTTCGCCGACATCGATCCGGCGACGTTCAATCTCGATCCCGAGCGGGCGCGCGCCGCGATGGAACGCCATCCGCGGATCAAGGCGGTCCTTCCGGTGCATCTGTACGGCTTGTGCGCCGACATGGATCCGTTGCTCGATCTGGCCCGCCAGCGGGGCATCCCCGTGATCGAGGACGCCGCGCAAGCCATCGGCGCCGAGTACCGCGGCCGCCGCGCTGGCAGCATGGGCGCCGCCGGCTGCTTCAGCTTCTTCCCGACCAAGAACCTCGGCGGCGCCGGCGAGGGCGGCATTCTGACGACCAATGACAGCGCGCTGGCGGAACGGCTGCGCGCCCTGCGCGTGCATGGTTCCCGCGTCCGGTATTTCCACGACGAAGTGGGCACCAATTCCCGGCTCGATACGCTGCAGGCTGCCGTGCTGCGCGTCAAGCTGCGTCACCTGGAGGAATGGACGCGCCGCCGGATCCGCATTGCCGCGCTGTACCGGGAGAGACTCCCCGCCCCTGTCGTGCCGCCCCCTCTGCCGCCTTACCCGGCGCGCCATGTGTATCACCAGTTCGTGATCCGCGCGCCGGAGCGCGACTCCCTGCGGTCCCGCCTTCTCGCCTCGGGCATCGGCTGCGAGATCTACTACCCGCTGCCGCTGCACCGGCAACGCTGCTTCGCATCGCTGGGCTATGCCGAGGGGGCCTTCCCCGAGAGCGAGCGCGCCGCCCGCGAGGCGCTCGCCCTGCCGGTTTATCCCGAGTTGAGCGAGGACGCGGTCATGGAGATCTGCAACACCATTGCTCGGCATTTCGCGAGTCACTCATGAGCGTCTCTGCAAGGCTGGCCCGTCCCGTCGACGACCCGGAGTGGAATGCGTTCGTCGAAGCGCACCCGTTGGGCACGCCGTTCCATCTCACCGCCTGGCGCGATTGCATCGAGGCCACGTTTGGTTACAAGCCGCGCCTGATCCTGGCGGAGGGCCAGGGCAGGCTGCGCGGGGTGCTTCCTTTGTACCTCGTGTCCTCGCCTTTGGCAGGGCGGCTTCTGTTGTCATCGCCTTTCGCCGTCTACGGCGGCGTTCTGGCTGAGGACGAGCAGGCCGTCCAGGCGCTCAAGGCCGCCATGGAGGACCTGGCCCGCGAGGAAGGCGTGCAGTATGTGGAACTGCGCAACGCGTGGGAATCGCAGTGCCTGGGTTATGAGCGCGTCCGCCGCTACGTCACGTTCACCCACGAATTGAAGGGCACGGAAGAAGAACTGCTGTATACAATTCCGAAGAAAACCCGGAACCTGGTCCGCAAGTCGCTCAAGTGCAATCTGACAGCCTGCCGGACTGAAGACCTGGAGCCGTTCTACCGCCTGTACTTCACAAATTTGCGCCGGCTCGGCACGCCCGCCTTCCCCAGACACTATTTCCCGCGCATCCTGCGGGCGTTCGGCAGCTCAGTCTATGTGCTGGAGATCCGGCACGAGGCGCGCCCCGTTGCCGCCATGCTGACGTTCGAACACAAGGGCGCCATCATGCCTTACTACGGCGCGTCCGACAGGGATGCCCACCACCTGGCGCCGAACAACTACCTGTATTGGGAGCTGATGCGCTCCGGGCTTGAGCGGGGGATGAGAGTGCTCGATTTCGGGCGCAGCAAGAAGATGGATGACGGCGTCTTTTTCTTCAAGTCCCAGTGGGGCTCGCAGATGCGCGAATTGCCGTATGAAATCCTTCTGGTGAAACGGCGAAGTTTGCCGAATTTGAGTCCGGCCAATCCAAAGTTCAGCCCCGTGATCGCCATGTGGAAGCGGCTGCCGCTTTGGCTGACGAACCGTCTGGGGCCGCTGCTGATAAAATGGGTGCCCTAGGAGGCCGCCCGGATTTCTGCCTTCCGCGGCCGCTGCGCCACGGCCTGCCCGGGGCCAGTGATTGGAGCTGCAATGAACGCTGACGCTACATCCGCAACGGAACGCGCTGCCGCCATGCCCCGGTTGCCTTGGGGACGGATCGCGTGGTTCGGCCTTCTGCTCGGGGTTCTCTATCATCCGGTCATTGCCCGCATGGTTCGAGATTGGTATGTGGATGAGGACATGGGACACGGATTCTTCGTTCCCGCCGTTTCCGCATGGCTCGTGTGGCAGCAGCGCCAAAAGCTCCTCAGCACCCCATACAGGCCCAATTTCTGGGGCTTGGCCGTCGTCCTGGCAGGAGGGTTGCTCCTGGTGGCAGGGACATACGCGGTGGAGCAAACCGTGATGCGGGGCTCGTTCCTGATCGCCCTGTGGGGAACGGTCGCTGCTCTGGGCGGATTCCGACTGCTCCTGGACCTTGCGTTCCCGTTGTTCCTGCTGGTTTTCATGATCCCCCTGCCGGCGGTCATCTACAACCAGATCACGTTTCCGCTGCAATTGTTCGCCAGCCAGGTGGCGGAGACGGTGCTTGGCCTGCTGGGAATTCCTGTCCTTCGGGAAGGCAACATCCTGGAATTGCCCAGCCAAAGGCTGTCGGTGGTGGAGGCTTGCAGCGGGATCCGCTCGCTGATGTCGCTGACCTATCTCGCGCTGATCTACGGCTACCTGTTTGAATCCCGCTACTGGGTGCGCATCGTGCTTCTGGTCTTGACGCCCGTCATTGCCATCGCGGTCAATGCCGCCCGCGTCACGGTCACCGGGTTGCTCAGCGAATACGACCCGGAATTGGCGGCAGGCGCCTTCCACACCATGGAGGGCTGGTTCATGTTTGTGCTGGCTCTGTTGCTGCTTGTGGCTGTACACCGCTTTCTGGGGAGGTTTGCGCGTCCGCATGAATCCCGAAGCTGATTATCCGAGCCTGAGCTCCCGGCGAACCGTTGCGGCGATTCTCAGCCTCTTGCTGGTCTGCGAGGCTGCCGCCTACCACCTGATGCCCAAGACCGAGAGGGATTTCGCTGTCAGGCCGTTGCGCGAGTTTCCGGCTGAAATTGACGGCTGGCGAATGGTGGAGGAGAGCGAAATCGATCCCGATGTGCAAAAGGTGCTCCGGGCGGACGACACACTCAACCGGACCTATGCCAGGACGGGGGATGTTGTCGGGGTCAACCTGTTCGTCGCTTTTTTCCGGTCCCAGACCTCAGGCGTCGCCCCGCACTCGCCCAAGAACTGCCTCCCGGGATCGGGCTATGCACCGATGGATTCGGGCACGGCGTGGATCGAGACGGGATCCGGCTCTCCTGTGGAGGTGAACCGCTACATCGTCGCGCGCGGCGACTCGCGGAGCCTTGTCCTCTATTGGTATCAGACGCCGGCGCGCATCGTGGCCAGCGAATACGCCGCCAAGTTCTGGCTGGTGGCGGACTCTCTTCGCTACCGCCGCTCGGACACCAGTCTGGTTCGCCTCGTCGTTCCCATGGGGAACAATCTTGACGCCGAAAAGGCGGCCAAGGAGTTCGCCCGGGTCCTGCTGCCCCGGCTCACGGAGTTCCTTCCCCGTCTTGAGACCCGCGGCGAATGAGCTTGACCAGAGCGATGGCCGCCTGGATGATGGCGTAATACAGCCAGACGACCAGCAGATCCACCCACAGGCGCCAGCGCTTCATTCCAGATCAGGAAAGGCAAGCCGGAACTGGCGCTTCGGGAAGAAATCGCGCACCGCCCTTTCCGGCGCGCTGCGCGCCACGTACAAAACGCGTCCGCCCGTCCGCTCCGCCATAGCCTTGGCCACCGCCAGCTCCTGGCTGGCGTCCGTGATGGGCGGCGCGTCGCCGGACTTCAGCCAATCTTCCGTCCAGCGGTTCAATCTCTGCTCCCAGCAAAGGTCGGCACAGCGCCACTCCCCGCGCCGCAAAACGGCCTTGTGCTTGCCCAAACTCAGAATGACGCCCATGAATCGTACGGCCAGACTTCCCTTGTACCACAAGCGGCCCTGCCGGTTGGAGAATTCCTCCTCCCCGCGCCTACATTTCCAATGAGTGGACACAATGGCCGAAGAGTCTCTGCCAGCTTCCCGGATCACCCGTTATCACTTCCCCTTCGGCATACCGGCCTTCGAGCAGATCACCCGCTTCCGTCTGGTCGAGAATCCTTCCTGGGCGCCGCTGGCGATGCTGGAAAGCGAATCCGATCCCCCGGTTGGATTCGCCTGCGCCCCCGTCCGCCTGCTGATGCCCGGCTACATACTGGAATTGTCCGAGGAGGAAAAACAGGCGCTTGGCGGCGCGGATGATGCCGCGGGGCTGATTCTGCTCGCCATCCTGACCTTCCGGGCCGACGGGCCTCCGACAGCGAACCTCCTGGCCCCGGTGGTTCTGAATCCGGCTGCGGGAGTCGGCCTGCAGTCCGTGCAGGCAAACTTGTCTTACTCCCCCGTCCATCCGATTCGCCGGGAGCCGCCATGTTCGTGATCCGCCGCAAGCTCGGGCAGTCGATTCGCATCGGCGACCACATCATCGTGGAGGTTCTCGACGCCACCCCGAACCGCGTGAAGCTGGGCATCCATGCTCCGGCCGAAGTGCGGGTGGCCCGCACAGAGGTTCTGCTGGCGGAGTCGCAGAACCGCGAGGCTGCCGGCACCGCCGCCGCCGATGCGCTGGCCCGCCTTGCCAGGCAACTTCGGGCCCATGGAGATCGGGCCGGATCCGCTCCGCCGGCCTCCGGAGTTCGCGGCTCAGAACCCCCGAGTCGCACCTCGTAAGTCCTCCCCAAGCGCCCGGTGCTGGGACTGCCGTACTGGGAAAGAACCGTGGCGCAGACCAATGCTAAGGTCTTTACCGGAGCCTCCGGTTCAGGTTTGAATGGAGGTGATGGCGCATCCTCAGCTTTCTGTCGGAGCCGCCGGTCAGGTGATCCGCCTGAGCCCAGCAAGAGTTCTGCTTCTCTACGCCTACTTGCAGGCGCTCGATGTCATGACGACGCTGGCCTTTCTGCTGGCGGGCGTGCAGGAAGCCAATCCGCTTGTCAGGGGCGCTATGCAGTGGATGGGCAGTCCCCTGGGAGGACTTCTTCTGGTGAAGATGGCGGCTTTGCTGCTGGGGGGCTTCTGCTGGGCGAGCGGAAGGCTGCGCCTTCTGCAACGCGCCAATCTTTTCTTTGCGGGGCTGGTGGCCTGGAACCTCTGCTGCCTGGTGCTGGGGCTGGGTCGATTGCCGCGCCCCTGAGGCCTGTGCGGAAGGCCAGAGGGGCGCCCGGCAGCCTGCTAACTCTGGTTGACCGAATTGGCGAGAATGCCCGTGATGCGGTTGTAGATTTCACGCATCGTGCTGGAGGCGGTGTAGGGGATCAACGCGGCGCACGCGACCGCGATGAAACCGACAATCAAGGCATACTCCACCATGTCTTGTCCCGATCTGCCTCTCGGATCGGAATCGGAAAACAGTTCCGCAAGGCGCCGCCTGGCCCGCCACAGCCCGTGTTGCATTCGGCACTGCATCATAGTCCTCCAACGGCTCCGGTACTAGTTCCATGGTGGCTTTGGTTTTGAAGTCCATCAACTAAGGAAAGGCCGTAGAATCATGCAAAAGTTGACTTAGCCACCGGGGCCTGCACCGGCGCCGGCGCATGCGCGGCTCCCGAACTGACCGCTCGAAAGCGGTTTGGCTTACACTGATGATTTGCCTCTCAAGCTCAGCATTCTGATTCCGGTCTTTAACGAGCGGACTGTCGTACGCCGGAGTCTGGAACAGGTTCTCCGCGCGCCGCTGCCCGAAGGCATGGAACGCGAGCTGGTCATTGTCGATGACTGCTCGCGGGACGGCACCTGGGGCATTCTCCAGGAGATCGCGTCGGCTCACCCCTGTATCCGGCTCTTCCGGCATGAAGTGAACCAGGGCAAAGGGGCGGCCGTTCGCACCGCCATCGGCCACGCCGAGGGCGACTTCTGCCTCATTCAGGACGCGGACCTCGAATACGATCCCCAGGAATACCCCATTCTCCTCAAGCCGTTGCTGGAGGGCCGGGCAGACGCCGTGTTCGGCTCCCGCTACCTGGCCGGCGAGAGCCGCCGCGTGCTGCCCTTCTGGCACACGGTGATCAACCAGACGCTGACGCTGGTTTCGAACGTCTTCTCCAACATCCACGTCACCGACATGGAGACCTGCTACAAGGCCTTCCGCACGGATCTGCTCAAGTCCATCCCCATCCGCTCCAACCGCTTCGGCTTCGAGCCGGAAATCACCCTGAAGTGCGCCAAGCGCAAGCTGCGCATTTATGAAGTGCCCATCAGCTACCATGGCCGCACCTACGAGGAAGGCAAGAAGATCGGCTGGAAGGACGGGTTGCAGGCGCTGGGCGTGATCCTGAAGTTCTGGCTCATCGACGACCTCTACGCCGACACGCGCGGCCGCGAGGCCATCATCAATCTCACGCGGACCCCGGCCTACATCGAGTGGCTTTGCTCGATCCTGCGCACAGAGTTGGGGGACGAGGTTTTCGAACTCTCGGCCGGTTTGGGGACGTTTACCGCCCGCCTGATGGGGCGGCGGCTGCGGCATGTGGCTGTGGATCCTGATCCCCTTCACCTGCACGCTTTGCAGAACCGCTTCCTCCGGACTCCGAACGTGGAAGTGGGCTGCTGCCGCCCGGACAGGCTGGATGATTTCGAGCCGTGGTCCGGACAGTTCGACAGCGCCATAGCGGTCAATGTGCTCGAAGGATTGCAGGAGCCCGAACTGGCGCTGCGGGGCCTTCATCGCGTGCTGCGCCCCGGCGGGCGGGTCTTGCTGGTGGCGCCACAGGGCCCTTGGCTCTACGGCAGCGTAGACCAGGCGATGGGGCAATTGCGCCGCTTCCGCAAGCGTGACCTGGCCGGGATTCTGGAAAAAGCCGGTTTCGAACCGCTCTGGATCCGGGACATCAACAAGGCCGGCGTCCTTGGCTGGTGGCTGGCTTCCCGTGTCTTCCGCCGGAAACGGCTGTCGAAGCTCACGCTCAAGCTCTTCGACAAGACCGTGTGGCTGTGGCGCCTGGCGGACCGGCTTCTGCCGTGGCGCGGGCTGACGATGCTCGCCGCGGCAAGGCGCAAGGGCGTTGGCGGCGCGCCGGATCGGATAGACTGAAAAATTGTTCTCCTATGGGACAACGTTTCCGCCACGCCATCTGCAACGAGATCTATCAGGGCTGGGACTTTGCCGAAGCCTGCCGCCACATGAAAGCATCCGGGTACGAGGGCATCGAGATCGCTCCCTTCACGCTGAGCGAGGATCCCTGCAACATCCCTGTAACGGACCGGCGTCAATACCGCGGCATTCTGGAGGGCGAGGGGCTGCGGTTTGTCGGACTCCACTGGCTGATGGTCGCGCCCAAGGGCCTCCACGTCACCACGCCCGACGAAGAACTGCGGACGCGCAGTTGGGAGCACATCCGCGGGCTTATCGATCTCTGCGCCGATCTCGGCGAAGGCGGCGTCATGGTGTTCGGCTCGCCGCTGCAGCGCGGCACGACCGGCGGCAGCACGCGCGAAGAGGCCACAAACCGCTTTGTCGAGGGGCTTGCCTCGGTGGCGCCCCATGCCGAGCAGCGCGGAGTCACGATCCTCGTGGAGGCTCTGCCCAGGAACCAGACGGACGTTATCGGCACGCTGGCCGAGGCCGTCGAGGTGGTCCGCCGCGTCGGCAGCCCGGCCGTGGCCACCATGTTCGACACGCACAACGCGGTGGACGAGACCGAGCCGCATGGCGCGCTGATCGACAAGTATTTCCCTCTCATCCGCCACGTCCACGTCAATGAAACCGACGGCGGCCATTGCGGCACCGGCGATTACGATTTCCGCTCCGTTTTCGCCGCCCTCGCCCGGGTCGGATACCAGGGCTGGATTTCCCTGGAGGCCTTCGACTTCACGCCCGGCGCCGAGCGCATCGCCACGGAAAGCATCCGCTACCTGAACTCCATCATCGAGGAGCTATGAACGTCCCCGTTGTCACCGGCGGCGCCGGATTCATCGGCTCCGCCCTCGTCCGGGCGCTCCTCGCCAAAGGGGCGGCGCGAGTGGCCGTAATCGACAATTTTTCCTCCGGGAAGGAGGAAAATCTGGCCGATATCCGGGAAAATGTCGACATTTATCCGGTCGATATACGCCGCTATGACCGGCTGGCGCCGCTGCTCGAAAGCGCTCCCGTCGTCTATCATCTCGCTGCCATTCCCTCCGTGCCTCGCTCCATCAGCGATCCCGTCCCCTCGCACGAAGCCAACATCGACGGCACGTTCAACGTCCTGCGCGCCGCCGTCGAGGGCAAGGCAGGCCGCGTCGTCTATGCCGCCTCCTCCTCCGCCTACGGCGAAACCGAGGCACTCCCCAAAACGGAGTCCATGGCGCCGCGGCCGAAGTCTCCATACGCCTTGCAGAAACTGACGGGCGAGTACTACTGCTCCGTCTTTACCTCATGCTACGGCTTGGAGACCGTCTCACTGCGGTTTTTCAACGTGTTCGGCCCCCGCCAGGACCCGTCCAGCCCTTACTCGGGGGTGCTCAGCATCTTCATGAAGCGGTTGCTGGAACGCCGTCCGCCGGTCATCTTCGGCGACGGCGAGCAGAGCCGCGACTTCACCTACGTCGAGGACGTGGCGGATCTGTGCGTGAAGGCCGCTCACGCGCCGGCCCCCCTCGTCTCCGGCAACGTTTACAACGCCGGCAATGGCCGGCGCTACACGCTCAATGAAACCTGGCGCCTGCTCTGCCGCATGGAAGGGGTCGACATTCAGCCTGAATACGGCCCGCCCCGGCCCGGCGATGTCCGCCACTCGCAGGCGGACACTGCGGCCGCCGTGCGCGACCTTGGCCATGCGCCCCGTTTCTCCTTTGAAGAAGGCCTCCGCCGCACGCTGGAGTGGTACCGCACCACGCTCTGACTTTACCCGCCCACCGTCTCTTCCGCCGCCCGCCTCACGGCCGCCCACGTCCGCCACACATCCTCGCGCGTCGTCTTGATGTTGCCGATGGCGATCCGAGCCACGAACCGGCCGTCCAGGACATTGCCGGAGAGGAAAGCCTCGCCGGATTCGTTCACCCTCCGCAACATCGTCTTGGTGGCCTCATCGCCCGCCTTCAACCGGAAGCATACCAGCGACATCGTCACCGGCGCGGCCACTTCCAACAGCGGGTGCGCCCCGATCTCCGCGGCCAGTTCCCGCGCCCAGCGGATATGCTCGCGGATGATCGAGCACACCTTGCGGTAGCCGAAGCAGCGCATCACAAACCACAGCTTCAGCGCCCGGAAGCGGCTGCCCAGCGCAATCCGGTAGTCCATCAAATGCACCGCCTTCGGGTCCTCCTGTGACGCCAGATACGGCGGCGTCAGCGAGTAGGCCAGCCGCAGCGCCTCCGGGCGCCGGCAGAAAAACGCGCTGCAATCGATGGGCGTGAACAGCCACTTGTGCGGGTTCATCACCAGCGAGTCCGCTTCCCCGGCGCCATCGAGCATCCAGCGGTTTTCCTCGAGCATTGCCGCCGCCCCGCCGTAGGCGGCGTCAATGTGGTGCCACAGCCCTTCCTGCGCCGCCACCGCCTGGATCTCCCGCACCGGATCCACGCTTGTCACCGAGGTCGTGCCTACCGTGGACACGACGCAGAACGGCGTGAATCCGGCCGCCCGGTCGTCCCGAATCGCGCGCTCGAGCAGGTCAGCGCTCATCCGCCAGGCCGCGTCCACGCCGATCTTGCGGACGTGTTTCCTGCCGATGCCCAGCGCCATGCACGCCTTCTCCACAGAGGAATGCGCGTGCTCGGAGGTATAGACCACCATGCCGGGGCGCGCGCCGTTTTCGCGCAATTCCGGGTCCGCCGCCGCGCGCGCCGCGCCGATGGCGTGCAGCGTCGACATCGACGCCGTGTCATGGATCATGCCGAAGAACCCCTCCGGCAACCCCAGCCACTGCCGCAGCCAGCCCATCACCGCCACTTCCAGCTCCACCGCCGCGGGGCAGGACATCCAGAGCATGCCGTTGACGTTCAGCGCCGCGCTCAACAGCTCGCCTACAATGCCCGGCCCCGAGGCGCTCACCGAGAAATAGCCGTGGAACCGCGGGTGGTTCCAATGGTTCACCGCGGGCAGGACAGTCCGCTCGAAGTCGGCGAGGATCGCCTCCATCGGTTCTCCATCCACCGGAGCTTCCGGCGGGAGCGCCGCCGCCAGGTCGCCGGGCTTGACAGCGGGCAGCACGGGAAAATCCCGGATATTGCCGAGGTACTGCGCAACCCATTCGAGCGCGGCCGCGCCGTGTCTTCGCAGCTCGTCCGGCGTCCAGTCGGTCTGTTCCATGGCCTGCTCCTTCTGCGCCTCGCGCGCCGGAGATTGCCGCGCGAGGCCAAGTTATATACTAATGGGCAGCCGAGGTGCCTTTTCACATGGAAAATCTGAAGCAACAGACAAGCCGGCGTTCTTTCCTCGCCGGCCCCGCCGCCGGAGCGGCATTCACGATCGTCAGGCCCGAGCTCGTCCGCGGCTGGGCCGCCGAAAAGCTCAGAATCGGGGTGGTGGGCTGCGGCGGCCGCGGCACGCAGGCCGTGGAGAACGCCATGGCCGCCGATCCGGCGGTGGAGCTCGTCGCCATGGCCGATGCTTTCGAAGACCGCCTTGAAGGCAGCCTGAAGCGCCTGCGCAGCCTGCCCATCCAGGACCGCATCAAGGTGGATCCCGAGCACCGCTTCGTCGGGTTTGACGCTTACGCCAAGCTCATCAAGTCCGGCGTCGACGTCGTGTTCCTTTGCACGCCCCCCGGCTGGCGGCCGCTGCACTTCGAGGCCTGCGTCGAGGCCAACAAGCACGTCTTTATCGAGAAGCCGTTCGGCGTCGACCCTGTCGGCGTGCGCCGCGTCATGGAAGCGGGCCGCAAGAGCGTCGAGAAGAAGCTCACCGTCGTCAGCGGCGCGCAGCGCCGCAGCGACCCGTTCTACCTGGACAACGTCGACGCCATCAGGAACGGCAAGCTGGGCGAAGTGGTGGCGCTCTACGCCTACTGGGTCGGCTCGCCGGTCATCCAGCAGCGCAACGGCCGCAACCCCAGGTGGGGCGAATTCGAATGGCAGCACCGCAACTGGTACTCCAACCTCTGGCTCTGCGGCGACCAGATCGTCGAACAGCACCTGCACAACATCGACGTCTGCTGCTGGATCATGGGCGGCCCGCCGGCGAGCGTCGTGGCCAGCGGCGGCGCAGCGTGGCGCCCGGTGGGCGACGAGATCTACGGCAACATCTACGACCACATCTCCTCCGACTTCGAGTGGCCCAACGGCGTGCGCATGTCGAGCTACTGCCGCCAGTATCCGCAGGGCTGCTACGGGCAGGTCAACGAGATCGTCGCCGGCAGCAAGGGCCGGATGACGCTCAACCAGACCCGCGGCGGCCCCGGCTACGTGCAGGAGCACGTCAAGTTGTACAAGTCCATCCGCGGCGACGGGCCGTACATCAACGAAACCCAGGCCGTGGCCGAATCCACCATGACCTGCATCATGGGCCGCGAGTCCGCCTATTCCGGGCTCAAGATCACCTGGGACATGATCATGAACTCGAAGCAGGACCTGATGCCGAAGGCCGAGCAGTACACCTACGACCTCAAGGCCGAGCCCACCCCGTTCCCGGTGCCCGGCAAATACAAATTCGTGTAATCCTGTTTCAAACAGAACGGGCCGGCCCTGGAGCTTTTCCGGGGCCGGCCTTTGCTGTTTCCGCGGGCTGGCGCGGCGCTACTTCCGCCAGAACGCGGGCGTCAGGACGACGATCAGCGTGTAGAACTCCAGCCGCCCTGCAATCATGCAGAAACTCAGCGTCCACTTGACGGCTGCGGGCAGATGCGCGTAGTTCTCCGCCGGCCCCACCGTGCCGAAGCCCGGCCCGATGCTGAACATCGCCGCCGCCACGCTGCTGACCGACGTCAGCAGGTCCACGCCGCACGCCGACACGGTCAGCAGCGCGACCAGAAACACGAAAAGCGAAAGATAGATCAGGTTCAGCAATCCCTGGATGGCCGATTCAGGGATCGTCTCCCCGCCTGCCCGCACGGCGAATACGCCCCGGCGGAACGATGTGCGCTTCAGTTCGCGGTCCACGATCTTGCCCAGCAACAGCACTCGCGCCACTTTCCATCCCCCGGACGTGGATCCTGTGCAGCCTCCGACGAACATCAGCGCCAGCAGCAGAGCGTGAGTCAGCGGCGGCCAATGCTCGTAATCCGCCGTGGCGAAGCCGGTGGTCGTGCCGATCGAGACCACCTGGAACAGCGCCGCGCGCACGGCCTCTTCCCCTCGGGCCTGCCCGCTCCACTGGAGCGCCGCGAACGCGGCCAGCGCTGACAGCCCCAGGATCAGCAGATACCCCCGCACTTCGAAATCACCGAGAAACCGCCTCCCTTCCCTCCGCACCCAAAGCCTGTAGTGCATGGTGAAATTCAGCCCCGCCAGCAGCATGAAAACGATGATGATGTACTGCACCGCCGGACTCTGGAACGCGCCCACGCTTTCGCTGCGCGTTGAAAAGCCGCCAGTGCCCAGCGTCGAGAACGTGTGGCAGGCTGCCTCAAACGCGCTCATCCCCGCCAGGCGCAGCAGCAGATACTCGAGAAGCGACAGTCCCGCGTACACCTTCCACAGCGACAGCGCCGTCTCCGCAATGCGCGGCGCCAGTTTTTCCGAGCGCGCTCCGGAGAACTCCGCCCGGTACAGCGCCATGCCTCCGGCGCCGATCAGCGGCAGCACGGCGATGGTCAACAGCACCACGCCCATGCCGCCCAGCCAGTGCGTGAAGTGGCGCCAGAACTGGATCACCGGCGGCAGCACCTCCACGCGCTGCAGGATCGTTGCTCCCGTGGTCGTGAAGCCGGAGACGGATTCAAACACAGCGTCCGTAACGCTTCCGAACGCGGGCGTCAGCAAATAAGGAATCGCGCCGAATCCGCAACCCGCCAGCCACAGCAGCACCGTCAGCAGGATCCCTTCCCGCCGGCTGATCTCCGTCTGCGGCGGCTTGAGCCAGTAAGCCAGCGCGGCGCCCGCGCATGAGGTTATCAGCGCCGCCTGCGCCATGGCGTCGGCGCCCTCCGCGCCGGTCACCCAACCCCACAAAGCGGGCAGCGCCATCGCGGCTGCCAGCATCAGCAAGAAAATCCCTGCGATGTGGAAGAGCCCCGCGGCGTGAATCATCGCCTCCAGAGTCCTCCCAGCCCCTTGTATGCCGTGCCCGAAGACATCATCTCTTCCAGCTTCGGCAGCGCTTTCTCGGAGGTGAAGAACAGAACCCGGTCGCCCTCTTCAATTGCATCGTTGCCGCGCGGCACCACCACCTCCCCGCTCTTGCGCAGCAGCGCGCCCGCGACCACCTCGCGGGGAAATTCGATCTCCCGCAGCCGCTTGCCCGCATGCTTCCAGCCCGCCGGCGCCGTGAGCTCGATCGCTTCCGCGGCTTCATCGCCGAACGTGGTCACCGACTGCACGTCGCCGCGCCGCGCGAATTGCAGGATCCGGTCCACCGTCGTCAGGCGCAGGCTGACCGTGGAATGGATCCCCAGCCGGTGCGCCAGCGGGAGATAGTTCAGCCGGTTGATCAGCGCCACCAGTTTCTTTGCGCCCAGCCGCCGCGCCAGCATGGCGGCGATCAGGTTCTGCTCGTCCTCGTTCGTCAGCGCCAGATAGGCATCCACCCCTTCCACGCCTTCTTCTGTCAGCGTCGCCGCATCCGTGCCGTCGGCATGCACCACCATCGTGTCTTTCAGAATCGATGCCACCTTCTCGCAGCGCGCCGCGTCGGTCTCGAACAATTTGACGCGCACGCCCTGCTTCTCCAGGTGTTCGGCCACCAGAATGCCCAGCTGCTTGCCGCCGAGAATAAACACGCGTTCCACTTTCGCCGACTGCTCCAGCCCCAGGAACTGCAGCATTTCGGGGAATTCGTCCGTCCGCGTCAGCGCATAGACGTGGTCATGCACCTGTAGCACGTCGGAGCCGCGGGGGATGATCACCTGCGTGCCCCGCAAAATCATAACCAACAGGGAATGTTTCGGCGGCCCCATCCGCGCCAGCTCGACCAGGCTCTTTCCCGCCAGCCAGTGCCCGGTCTGCAGAAACATTCCGAACAGCCGGATCTTGCCTTCGGCGAAATCGATCAGGTCCGTGATGCCGGGCAGCCCGAGCACCGGCAGAATGCGCTGCACCTGT
>Ga0308414_1001096_pt1 | contig 17660 bp, 15 predicted proteins | sample HotsprSampleOS50_FD_205667 | JGI IMG/M metagenome (GOLD analysis project Ga0308414, IMG submission 205667) | Hot spring phototrophic mat microbial communities from Octopus Spring, Yellowstone National Park, Wyoming, United States - 20090730_OS50 ...
AGCCTGAAGATCAGCCACGCCTTCGCATGTCTCTTGACATATTGCTCTGCCAGCCACTTGTGAAACCCATACGCCGATTGCCGTGCCGTGTCTATCTCCGTGTCTTCCGCCGTCTGCTCCGGCTTCGCAAAATCTGTATACACATCTACTGTCGAAATAAACACATACCGCTGAGCCGGAAAATCAAACACTGAACGCACCACGCTCCGTACCGACAAATCAAATTCTAACGCCGGATCCTCCGCCGCAACGTACTTCTTCGAATTGCCATTCACATTGACCAGCACATCACACCCCTGCCCACGATATTCCTCATAATTGTCTACATCAATGCCCGCGCACTCGCTGTGCTGCTGCAGTACTTCCAGCACAGCCGAGCCCACAAACCCTCGCGCCCCCAACACAAAAATCTTCATCGCCGCCCCTACAACCTCACTGCCCCCGGCACGTCATAATTCGCGCGAAACCACGCGATCGTCTCCTGCAACCCCTGCCGCAACGGCGTGATCTCGTTAAACCCCAGCACCTCCCGCATCCGCGTCACATCAAACCCTTTGTACATCTGCCCGTCCGGCTTGCTCCTGTCCCACACTATCTCTCCCGTAAACCCGCATAATTCAGCCACCAGCTCATACAATTCCTTGATCGTCGTGTGCACCCCCGACGAAATGTTGATGATCTCCGGCGCGTCATACGTCTCCAGCGCCAACACAAGCGCCTTCGCCGCATCCCGCGAATAAATGAAATCCCGCACCGGCGCGCCGCTCCCCCACGCCACAATCTGTTTCTCTCCCCGCCGCTGCGCCTCACACACTTTCCGGATCAACGCCGGTATCACATGCGCGTCGTTCAAATTGTAGTTGTCATACGGCCCATACAAATTCCCCGGCACCAGCACGATCGCATTAAACCCATACTGCCGCCGGTACGCCTCCGCCTGCACGATCACCATCTTCTTCGCCGTCGAATACGGCGCGCTCTCCGTCTGCGGATACCCGTCCCACATGCTCTCTTCCTTGATCGGCGACGGCGCCTTCGCCGGATAACTGCACCCCCCCATGCACGTCATAAATTTCTTCACGCCAGCCACACACGACTCGTGCAGCACCATCGTCGTCATCATCAAGTTGCGGTAGAAAAACTCCGCTGGACGTTCCTTGTTCGCCTTGATCCCCGCACTCAGCGCCGCCAGATGTATCACCACCTCCGGCCGCTGTTCCCGCACCATCCGCCGCACTTCTCCCTGCTCCAGCAAATCATATTCCCGGCTCGACAACGGCACCACTTGCGTGTACCCCGCCGCCCGCATCGCCTCCTGCAGATTCCGCCCCACAAACCCCGTCGCCCCCGTCATCACTATCCGCGCATCTCTATACTTCATCGCTCCTCACTCCGCTCCAGTTCATTCCGCCACCACCCCATGTGCTCACAAATTCGTGAACGCCCGCTTGCTTAAAATCCGATACCCCATTATCAGTTCCCGTATCCCTTCCGGTACCGTCACTTGCGCATAAAACCCGCACCGGTTGATCTTGTCATTCGACACGATGTAGTTGCGCTTGTCCGGATCACTCCCAATTTCTGCATAATGGATATACAACTTCGGCACCTGTTGCTTCACCAGCTCCGCCAGCTGCGCCTTCGAAAGATTCGCCTCATTCAGCCCCACATTGTACGCCTCCCCCTTCATTGCCTCAAAATGCTCCATGCAAAATATAAAGCAATTTGCAATGTCCCGCACATGGCAGAAATTGCGTTTGAAATCCTTCTCGAAAATAATAATCGATCCGTTCGTCACTGCTTGCCACGTAAAATCATTCACCAGCAAATCTATCCGCATGCGCGGCGAGATCCCAAACGCCGTCGCCAGGCGCAGCGTAATCGTGTTCTCGCTGTCCAACAGCAGTTTCTCCGCCTCCACTTTCGTGCGCCCGTAGAGCGAAATCGGCTCCAACGGCGTTTCTTCCGTACAGTATACCTCGCCGCTCGTTGTCCCGTACCCGCTGTTCGTCGTCGGATAGATCACCCGCTGTTCGCGCGACCGTATGCGGTTCAGCATCACTATCGCATCATAATTGATCGTCTGTGCCGAAATCGGATCCCGGTCACACGCCGGAAACCCCACCACCGCCGCCAGCGGCATGATCACATCCACCTCCTTCAGCAGCTTCTTCATCAACTCCTCGTTGCGGCAGTCCCCATACACAAATGTGAAGTTCCGGTCATGGCAATTCTCCAACAGCGTGTGCTCGCGATGCACCAGCATGTCCAACACTGTCACTTTATAGCCCGCTTCCAACAGCCGGCTCACCAGCACACACCCGATATACCCCGCTCCCCCTGTCACCAATACATGCGTCATGTCTTCTAAATCCTCATCATTAGTTACTGTCACTATGGTACCAAATCACCCCCCCAGATTGCAACAATCTCACCCGCCAATCCCATCTTCACGCATCACTGCAATCGGTCCTATACGTCCTATCCGTCCTATCCTCCCAATTCACACAAGCTGCTCCCCATCGCACCCTGCACCCCCCACCCTTCCTCTCCTCCCACAAATATGCTATAATGTCTCCCAATGAAGAGACTATTCTCATTCCTGCGCCCGGCCCTGCCGTTTCTGTCATGGTTTCCCATGTCCCGCCAAACACTGCGCGCCGATCTCACCGCCGGCGCCAGCGTCGCCGTTGTCCTCATTCCCCAAGCCATGGCCTACGCACAGTTGGCCGGTGTGCCCCCGCATTACGGCCTCTACGCCGCTCTCGTGCCGGCGATCGTTGGCGCCCTCTTCGGTTCTTGCCCTCAACTCAACACCGGCCCCGTTGCCATGAGTTCACTGCCCTCCTACGCAGTCCTCACCGACCTTAATATCGCTCCCTGCCCATCCCCAGCATTCACCACCCTCGCCATCATTCTAGCCGGTCTTACCGGCATGATTCTCCTCGCAGTGGGGGTTTTCAAATTGACGGTCGTCGTCAATTTCATTTCGCATCCCGCCGTCACTGGGTTCACCAACGCGGGCGCCATCATCATCGCGCTTACACAACTCGGCAAGCTCCTCGGCGTGACTCAGCCCCGCACCGGCTTCTATCTCCACGACGTCGCCTCCACCCTCGCCCACCTGCACCACTGCCACCTCCCTACCGTCCTCTTCGGCATCACGTCCATGCTTGGCTTGCTGCTCCTCAAACGTGTCAAACCACACTGGCCCGGTGTTCTGATCATTGTCGTCCTCGCTATCCTCGCCAGCTGGCTCACCGGCTTCGGCGCCCGCTGGGGCGGTGACATCGTCGGTGATGTCCCCCGCGGCCTCCCGCCCCTGTCTGTTCCCCGCGCCTCATGGGAGCTGCTCGTGCGCCTGCTCCCCGGCGCTGCCGTTGTTGCTCTCATCGGCTTTATGGAAACCGCCGCCGTCTGCAAAACTATCACCACGCATACCCGCCAGCGCCTCAACCTGCGTCAGGAAGTCATCGCACAAGGCCTGGCCAAAATCGCCGGCTTCTTCTTCTCCTGCTTCACCACCAGCGGCTCACTCTCCCGCTCCGCCCTTAACTGGTACAGTGGCGCGCGTACCGGCTTCTCCTCCGTCGTTGCCGCTGCCGCCGTTGCGCTCACCCTGCTCTTCCTTACCCCGCTCCTCCATCATCTTCCTAACGCCGTTCTTGCCGCCATTATCATCGTTGCGGTCTTCCAACTGATCAGCCTCCGCGCCATGCGCCGCATTTGGCAAGCCGACCGCCTCGATGGCATCACGGCCTGGGTCACGTTCGCAGCCTGCCTCCTCCTCGCTCCCAAAATCGCCGAAGGTATCCTCGCCGGCGTCGTCCTCGCTCTCGGCGTCCATCTCTATCGCACCATGCATCCCCATGTCGCTCTCCTTGCTCCTCATCCAGACGGCACCTATCGTGACGGCGACCGCCACGCCCTGCCCTTCCTCGACGACATCATCCTCCTCCGCTTCGAAGGCCGCCTCTGCTTCGCCAACGCCGAGCACTTCGAACTATCCCTGCTCGACGCCCTCAACCGCTTCCCGCGTGCCCGCACCGTGGTGATCGCCGCCGACGGCATCAATGCCATTGACGCCTCCGGCGAGGAAAAACTCCGTGACATTTTCTTCCACCTGCGCGAGAGCCGCATCACCCTCGCCTTCGCCGAAACCAAATGGCGCGTCCTCGACGTCATCGAACGCACCGGCCTCCTCCGCCTCATCGGCCCAGAAAACTTCTTCCGCACCATTGACCATGCCGTCGCCACCCTGCGCGCCCGCCACCCTGCCCCGCCAGCGCCATAAGTCCTATCCGTCCTATACGCCCTCTCTTGCTTTTTCCCCTATTTTCGCTATACTCTAGCTTGTATGAAACATCTGCACGTCATCGCCTGTCACGTCCTCTGGCGCGAACTCTGCTACTTCGCCGCCCTCTCCCCCAACGCCTGCACATTCGACTTCCTCCCTCAAGGCCTCCACAATACCCCGGACATCCTCCGCCAATCTCTCCAAGCCGCCATTGACCGCACCTCGCCACCCTGCGACGCCATCCTCCTCGGCTACGGCCTCTGCTGCAACGGCCTCGAGGGCATCCGTGCCCGCGACATCCCCCTCGTCGCCGTCCGCGCCCATGATTGTATCACCTTCCTCCTCGGCTCCAAAGAACGCTACCGCGCCTACTTCGATGCCCATCCCGGCACCTATTGGTATTCCCCTGGCTGGATTGATTCCTGTACCATGCCCGGCCCTCAACGCCTCGCACAACTACTCGCCGAGTACACCGAAAAGTACGGCGCGGGCAACGCCCACTACCTCATGGAGTTAGAGCAGACCTGGATAAAAGAATACTCCAACGCCGCCTACATTGATCTCGGTTTCGGCGACAACGAACGCTTTCGCGCCCATACACGCGCCTGCGCACATGCGCTCGGCTGGCGCTTCGACGAACTCAAGGGCGATCCCTCTCTCATCCAACGCCTCTTTTCCGGCCAGTGGACTAGCAGCGATTTCCTCATCGTCCAGCCCGGCCAAACCATCGCCGCCTCTCATGACGATGCCATCCTGTGCGCCCGCCCAGCCCCCGCTGCCACGGAGCTCTGTTGATGAACGCACTGCGCCCCGTCTCCCCACGCCCTTTCCAGATTATGGTCAAGCCCATCGGCCCCGTCTGCAATCTGCGCTGCGGCTATTGCTACTATCTCGAAAAACAAGCGCTGTATCCGTCAGCCGATGCGTTCCGCATGTCCGATGCGGTCCTCGAGCGTTTCATCTGCGACTACCTGGCCGCGCTCAACACGCCTGAAGTGGTCTTCGCATGGCAAGGCGGCGAACCGCTCCTCATGGGCCTCCCCTTCTTTCAACGCGTCGTGGAGCTCCAGCACAAATACGCCGGCGGCGCGCGCATCGCCAACGCCCTCCAAACCAATTGCACCCTCCTCACTCCCGAGTGGTGCGCCTTCTTCAAACAGCATAATTTTCTCATCGGCGCAAGTATTGATGGCCCGCCCGAACTCCACAACCGCTTCCGCCGCTATCCCGATGGCTCCCCCTCCTTCGATGCCGTCGTCCGCGGCATCCAACTCCTGATTGACCATCACGTTGATGTTAACGCCCTCACCGTCATCAGCTCCGCTAATGAACGTCATCCACTCGATGTCTACCACTTCCTCAAAAACCTTGGCGTAAAATTCATGCAGTTCATTCCTCTCGTCGAGCGCCTGCCAGACGACGAAGCACGCCGCCTCGGCCTTGATTTGGCCGAGCCCCCCGCCCCCGGCCGCGCCCCCTCCCGCCCCCGCGTTACCGCATGGAGCGTACACCCCCGCCGCTTCGGCGATTTCCTCATCGCCATCTTCAATGAATGGATCCGCCACGACGTCGGCACAACCTTCGTTCAATACTTCGATGTCGCTCTCGGCAGTTTCACCGGCCACCCCGGCGCCCTCTGCGTCTTTGCCGAACGCTGCGGCACCGCTCTCGTTCTCGAACACAACGGCGACCTCTATGCCTGCGACCATTACGTCTATCCCAGTCACCGCCTCGGCAATATCATGGAAACGCCGCTCGTTGACATGGTTAACAGCCCGCGCCAGCTTGCCTTCGGCAATTCAAAATGTGATGCCCTTACCCGCACCTGCCGCGACTGCCCCGTGCGCTTCGCCTGCAACGGCGACTGCCTCAAACACCGCTTCTGCACCGCGCCGTCCGGCGAAACCGGCCACAGCTATCTCTGCCAGGGCCTCAAGCGTTTCTTTCATCACATCACTCCCTATATGCAAACCATGGCTGCCTTGCTCCGCAATCGCCGCCCTCCCGCTGATATTATCCAACTCGTGGATCAAATCGACGGCACTGACGTTTGATCTCTAATTTGCACATTTCGTCAAGTATGCAGTACAAAGACTACTACCAAATCCTCGGCGTCCCTCGCACCGCCACCGCCGACGACATTCGCAAAGCCTATCGCCGCCTCGCGCGGCAGTATCACCCCGATGTCAACAAAAGCCCCGGCGCGGAAGCCAAATTCAAAGACATCACCGAAGCGTATGAAGTCCTCGGTGATCCCAAAAAACGCGAGCGCTATGACACCCTCGGCGCCAATTGGCAGGCTGGCCAGGACTTCACACCACCACCAGGATGGGAATCTGTCTTCTCCGGCCAGCGCGGCCGCACTACCACCGCCGATTTCGGCGAGTTCGGCTTCAGCGATTTCTTCGAAAGTCTCTTCGGCAGCGGCTTCGCCGCTGAAGAAGAATCCCCCTTCACGCGCCGCCGCCGCTCTTCCCGCACTGCCCGCGGCGAAGACCTCTCCTCAGATATCACCATCTCTTTGGAAGACTCCTTCCACGGCTCTCACAAAACGATTTCCCTCCAAACAGTTGATCCCTCAACCGGCCGGAGTACCCCACACCACCTCGATGTCAAAATCCCCCGCGGCATCGCCGACGGCGGCCGCATCCGCCTGCGCGGCCAGGGCCAGCCTGTGCCCGGCGGCACCCCCGGCGATCTCTACCTCACTGTCCACATCGCCCCTCATCCCGTCTTCCGCCTCAACGGCCGCGACCTCGAAACTGATCTGCTCCTCGCCCCCTGGGAAGCCGCTCTCGGCGCCAGAGTCCCTGTGCGCACCGTCGAAGGCACCGTCGCCCTCTCCATCCCGCCCGGCACCAGCAGCGGCACCCGCCTCCGCCTCCGCGGCAAAGGCCTCCCCGCCATGCCCAACGAGCCTGCCGGTGATCTTTATGCCGTCGTCAAAATCGTCGTCCCCCATCCCCTCACCGCCGAAGAACAACGCCTCTTCTCCGAACTCGCCCGCGCCTCCCGCTTCAACCCCCGTTGATCCCACGCCCCCCCGCGAAATAGGTCCTATCCGTCCTATCCGTCCTATTTCGCCCTATCCGCCCTATTCCACGCGCACCTCCGCCCCCGCCTCCAAGCCGCTGACAACCTCCAACTTCCCGCCCCCCGCCGGCACCGTGCGCACCAGCGTCCGCTGCACACCGTTCCCCGCCTTTACCTGCACATACTCAAGCTGCCCCGCGCGCGTCACGGCCGCCTCCGGCACCACCAGCGCCCGCCGTGTCCCCAGCGGAAGTTCCAGCGTCCCAAACATCCCCGGCACCAGCCCCGGCGCTTCCCCAATACAAATCTTCACCATGAACGTCCTGCTCCCCGGATCAACCGCCGGCACAATCTCCCGAATCTCCCCTGTAAATGTCCTCCCCAGCGCCGTCACACTAAACGGAACCTTGTCACCAATTTTTAACCGCTGCACCAAGCTTTCCCGCACCGGCACTTCCAGCATCAGCCGGCTCGGATCGAACAACCGCAACAACACTTTCCCCGGGCTGGCCAGATCTCCCGGATCTGCAAGACGCTCCGCCACCACGGCATCGCTCGGGCTGTACAACGCCGCGTAGCTCAACACGGCTTCCGCCTGCCGCTGCGCTTGCTGCGCCGCCTGCACTTCCGCCAGCGCCGCCACGCGCCCTTGCTCCGCCTGTGCCAGCGCCGCCCGCGCCTGCCGAAATTGCGACTCTGCCGTGTCCAGCGCCTGTTGCGAAATCGCCCCGCTTGCCAGCAACGGCCGCATGCGCTGCACATCCGCCAGCGCCAAGTCATACGCGGCCTGCGCCTGGCTCACTTTTTCCGCCGCAGCGCTCACGCCTGCCTGCGCCGCCTTCACCCGCTCCGCCGCTTGATTCACTCCCGCCCGCAAGTCCGCGTCGTCCAGCCGCACCAGCAGCGCCCCGTTCGTCACCCGGTCGCCTGAACGCACCGGTATTTCAACAATCCGCGCCACAATCCGCGCCGCCACATCCACATGTGTCCGGCTGCTCACCGTTCCCGCCGTGCGGTACGTCTCCGGTACCTCCACTTCTTCCACCGTCACAAATCGTCCCTCCGCACGACCCCCCGGCAGCGCAGTCTCCCCCGGACGCACTTTCCCAAACTGAAACACTCCCATCTGCCACATCACCAGCCCCAACAATACACACGCACCGCCCGCCGGCACTCCCCACCGCCGTAGTTTCTTGCCTTCAGTCTTCATGCGCAACTCCTGCGCGGAGCAGCTCCTCGCGCCCCGCATATAAACGATAGTACACTGCTGGAATAACCAGCATCGTAAACGCCGTGCTTGCCAGCAGTCCAAAAATCAACGACCATGCCAACCCCGAAAAAATCGGATCTAACGTAATCGGCCACACGCCCAAAAGCGTCGTCAGCGCCGTCAGCGTAATCGGCCGGAAGCGCACCGCGCCGCTGCTCATCAGTGCCTCCCGCAGGCTCATACCTTCTTTCACCGCCTGCTGCACAAATTCGATCAGCACCACACTGTTGCGAATCACTATCCCGCCCAACGCAATCATGCCGATCATCGCCGTCGCCGTGAAAAACACCGGCGACGCATACCCGCCAATGCTCCGCCCCACTACCACATTCAACAGCCAAAAGCCCGGCAGAATTCCAATCGCCGTCAGCGGTATTGCCAGCATCATGATCACCGGCAGCGCGAAACTGCCCGTCTGCAATACCAACAGCAGGTAAATCCCTATCAGCGCCACCCCAAACGCGATCCCAAGATCCCGAAACACATCTACCGTGATCTGCCATTCTCCTTCCCCCGCCCACTTCACGCTAATCCCACGCGGCAACGGCGCGCGCCGCAACGCCCCCATCAGCGCCAGCACAATCTCCCCCGGCGGCCGCCCCACGCATTCCGCCGTCACAAACATCACCCGCTCCAAATCCTTGTGATAGATCGGCTGTGCGATCTCCCGTTCTTCAAAGCGTGCGATCTCGCTTAATTGCACCTGCTTCCCCTCGCGCCCCGGCAACCACAACTGCTCCAGCCGCGCCGCACGCACCCGCGCCGCATACGGCAGCCGCACCCGCACCTGCAACGGCTCCCGCTCGTGCGGCGCGTGCATCAACACCGGTACCGCTCCGCCCATCGCCGCCTGCAGCGCCGCGCTGACGTCCGCCGCCGTCAGCCCGTGCCGTGCTGCTTTTTCTTCATCCACCACCAGCGCCATGTACCGCCGCGGCGTCTCCGCCATGTCATCTATTTCCGCAATGTGCCGCCCGTCTGTCTCCCGCATCCGTTCCTGCAAAACCTTCGCCCCGGCAATAATCCCTTCATACGTCGTCTCCTCATCCCCATACACTTCCGCCGTTAGCGTGCTCAATACCGGCGGCCCCGGCGGCACTTCCACCACACGCACCAGCGCCCCGTGCCGCGCACCGATCCGCGTCACCTCATCCCGTATGCGCAAGGCGATCGCATGGCTTTGATGCTTCCGTTGCTGCTTGCCTGCAAGATTGATGCAAATGTCCGCAAGATGCGGCTGCCGCCGGAAATTATAATGCCGCACCAGTCCATTAAAATCTATCGGCGAATGCACCCCCGTATAGGTCTGGTAATCCCGCACTTCATTCACCGTCGCCAAATACGCCTCGAGCTCCTGGCACACTGCATCGGTCTGCTCCAGCGTGCTTCCGTCCGGCAGGTCAATCACCAACTGCAACTCATCCTTGTTGTCGAACGGCAGCATCTTCAGCGGCACAAGCCGCAACACCACCAGCAGCCCGCTCGCCAGCAGCAGCCCGCCCATCGCCATGAACAACAGCCGGCTCCCCCGCTGATTCAACACCGGCGACACCACCCGCGCATACCCGCGCCGGATCCACGCCGGCGTCACATCGCCCGCCTCTCCTTCCCCCGCCCGGTGCCGCAACAGCCGGTACGCCAGCCACGGCACAAACGTGATCGCGCACACCGTGCTGAAGCTCACCGTCAACGGCACATTGATCGCCATCGGCCCCATGTACGGCCCCATCATCCCCGTGATGAAAAACATCGGCAGAAACGACACTATGATCGTCAGCGTGGACATCACTACCGGCCCCACCATCTCCTGCAGCGCCCACAGCGTCGCCTCCCACGGACGCCGCACCCCAATCCGAATGTGCCGCTGAATGTTGTCCACATTCGTAATCGGATCGTCCACCACCAGCCCCAAACTTAATATCAATGCAAACAACGTCACCCGGTTGATCGTATACCCCGCCATGTAATTCACAAACAGCGCCAGCGCAAAACTTATCGGCACTGCCAGCCCAACCACCAGGCCCTCCCGCCAGCCCATCGTCACCGCAATCAGCGCCACCACCGTGATGATCGCAAACAACATGTTCGACAACAGCCCATTCACTTTCTCCCGCGCCGTCGCCCCGTAATTCCGCGTCACCCGCAAAACTACATCCTCCGGTATCACTGTCCCGCGCAATTGCTCAGCCCGCCTGATCACGCTCTTCGCCACCGTGATGGCGTTGCTGCCCTTCTTCTTCGCAAAGGCCAGCGTCACGGCCGGCACCCGCGCCCCCCGCAGCCCGCTCAGCTCTTGTTCCGCCGGCCCAAAGCCGATGTGATGATACTGCTCCGCTTCCCGCGGGCCGTCGCGTACCTCCGCCACGTCTTCCAGCCGCACCGTTTTCCCTTCCGCGCTCCGCAACACCGTGGCCCGCACATCCTCCGCGCTCTGCAGCCGCGCCGCTACCCGCACTGTCCACAGCTGCCCCTCCTTCACCAGCTCGCCCGCGTCGCCCCCCGGCTCGCTCCCCTGTAGCGCCGCCAGAATGTCCCGCAGGCTCACGCCCCGCGCCGCCATGGCCTCCATGTCCGGCTCCACCCTGATCTCGCGCGCATCCCCGCCCGTAATCTCGCTCCGGAATATATTGTTCAGACTTTCCATGCGCGCTTTCACTTCCTCCGCAATGCGCCGCACCTCGTGCGCCGTGCGGTTCGTCGAAAACATCGTCAACTGCACAATCGGCACATCATCTATCTGCGCTGGTTTCACGATCCAGCCCGCCACGCTCTGCGGCGCAATGTCCCGGTGGCTCTCTATCTGATCGCGCACTTTCACAATCGACGTCTCGCGGTCTTCTCCTACATAAAACCGCACCATGACAATCGCTTGATCACGCCGGCTGATCGAATACACATGCTCCACGCCCGGTATCTGCCACAAAATCCTTTCCAGCGGCCGTGTCACTTGCTCTTCCACCTCTGCCGGCTCCCGCCCCGGCACCTGCACATACACATCCACCATCGGTACCACAATCTGCGGCTCTTCTTCTTGCGGCGTCGCCAGCAGCGCCACAATCCCCATCGCCACCGCCGCCGCCAGAAATATCAGCGACAGTGGCCCGCTCATAAACCTCCGCGCTATCGCCACTATCACCCCGCGCGGCTCTTCCAGCCTCTTATCCCTGCTTTCCATAATCCCTGTTCTCTTCAGTTACCCTTAACAACGTCTGCCGTAACTCCTCTGCCACATCCCTTAACTCCACGAGCTCCTTCTTCTCTTCATCGCCTTAACACCTGCCTCAGTTCCCTCCATCGCGCCTGCGCATCATACCCGCCTCCTCATCCGCTATCATTCTGCACCCTTCCCTCTGCACTCGCACTTCTTCATTCGTACTTCTTCATTCTGCATTCTGCACTCTTACTTCCCCACTCCCCTTCCCCGCCTTCTCCAACGCCGCCAGTACCGCCGCATACCATTCATTCACCGATTCCTGCTGCGCCGCCACGTACTCCGCCACACTGCTGCCGCTCAACACGCGCTCCCGTTCAAACCATTCACTCACCACCACCGTCCGCGTCTCATCATCCACAATATCATACTTCACCCGCAACTGCGCATGCCACACCCCGCCGCGCCGCACATGATCACACGCATCCAAATACGGCACCACAATATAGCGTACCGCGTCTTTGTAAGCCCGCGGATGCGCCGTCACATACTCGCACGAACGCGCCAAATACGTCATCAGTCCGTCAGTCAACATGTCACATGGGTCGTCTGTCCATTGCGCCGACGTATAGCTGTCCAGCACAAACTCGCGCGGGCTCACCACAATCCGCGGCCGCCGGTACTGCGCCCGCCCCTCCATGCGCTGCACAGCCACGCGTATCGCTAGCTTCTCTCCACCTCCCGCCAGCCCCGCCCCTATCGCATAATAATTCACCGCCGGCTCCCGCAACGTGAAACACCCCGCCAGCGCCATACCGCTTACCATACCCAGCACCAGTCCTGTCAACCGCTTATTCATCGCCCCACTCCTTTTCGCGTTCACGTTCCCGCACGCCACGGATCAACGCTCCCGGCTGCCGGTTCAGCCGCTCCACCAGCTCCCGTAACGCATCGGTTACATTCCGTATGTTGTTCAGCGTATCGTTGATCGCCCGCTGGTTCTGTATCACCGTGTCATTCATCGTCCGCGTCGCTTCGTTGATCATCGCCAGTGTGGCCCGCAACTCATTCTGCAACTCCGCAATCTCCAACTGCGCGATCTTCACCTGCGTCGTGTCCATCATGCTCCCAAACTTCTCCAAAGTCACCGGCACCACCGTGCTGTTCGTCGCCATAAATTGATTGATCTGATTCAGTATGCTCGCCAACTGCGCTGCATTCTCCGGACTAAACACGTTGTTGATGTTGCTGATCAGCCCCGTCGTCATCCGCGCAATATCCACCATCGAGCCCGCCATCACATCAAAATCAGATTGGGTGCCTCTGATAATGTTGCGCGCGTGCTGATTGTTCGGCTCCAGCCGCCGCGCGCGCGCGCTCCCCAGCGATATGTTGATCGAGCGGTTGCCCACAATCAGCGATTCCAACTCCAGCGTCGCAACACTGTCTTCATGAATCAGTGTCCCCCGCGTCACCGCCACCGTCACCCGCGTCGCCCGCCCGTCCGGCGCCTTCCCAAACCGCTTCACCTTCCCCACCGGCACCCCGTTCAGCCGCACCGTTGATCCCGCCGCTAACCCTTTCACCGGAAACGTAAAGTCTATGTAATACTGCTCCTTTTTCTGCATCCATTCCGTGCCGATGAGCCCGATGATCAGCCCGCTAAACAGCGTCACCGTCACCACCAAAAACAACGCCGCCTTCACCTTGTCCGATCGTTCAATACCCATGGCCACTCCTGCCCGCATGTGCGGCCGCACCCGGCGCGACGCGCTGCTTCGCGCCTTCTTCGTGCCGCATGAAAAAGTTCACTACCCGCGCATCATTGCTTTGCTCCATCTCCCGGATCGTCCCGCTCGCTACAATGCGCCCGTCCGCAATCATGATCCCGCGGTCCGCTATCCGCCGGATGCTCGTCATGTCGTGTGTCACCACTACCACCGTGATTTCCAACTGCTCCCGCAATCGCAAAATCGTCCGGTCAAGCTCCGCCGCCATCACCGGATCAAGCCCCGTCGTGTGCTCGTCAAAAAACAGTAAGTCCGGATCCATCACCATCGCCCGCGCAATCGCCGCCCGCTTCTTCATGCCCCCAGACAACTGCGCCGGCAGATACTCCCGCGCATGCCCCAATTCCACGAGGTGCAGCTTCCAATCCACTATGTCCTGTATCACCCGCGCCGGATAATCCGTGTACTCCTCCAGCGGCAACGACACGTTCTCCGCCAGCGTCATCGAGTTGAACAACGCCGCACCCTGAAACACCATCCCGATGCGTTGCCGGATCGGCTGCAGTTCTTCTTCGCTCAACCCTGTAATGTCCGTCCCAAACACCCGTATGTGCCCGCTGGCCGGCTTGTGCAGCCCCAGTAAATGCCGCAACAACGTCGATTTCCCACATCCGCTCCCTCCCAATACCACAAACACCTCCCGCGCCCGCACCTCAAACGTTATTCCATCCAGCACGATGTTCCCATCGTACGACGCCACCAAATCTTCCACTTCGATCACCGCCGCACTCATCGCTTGATCATCGGCACATTGCCCGTCGCATAATACAACGCCGTGAAAAACAAATGCGCACCCGCGATCCCCACGATTGACCGCACCACACTCTGCGTCGTCGAACGCCCAATCCCTTCCGCGCCCCCCCGCGTCGTCAGCCCTTCCCGCACCGCGATCACCGCAATCACTATCGCATCCGCCACACTCTTGATCAGCCCGATGCTCACATCCCGCGGCGTCACACTCTGTTGCAACATGTCCAAATACTCCGCGCTCGGCAGCCCTAACCCCAACACCGCAAACACATACGCCGCGATGTTCGCAATGATATTCCCAAACACCGTCAAACATGGCAGCGTGATCACTAATGCCACAAACTTCGGCACCACAATGTATTTCGTGATACTGATCCCCATCGCCCGCAACGCATCCATCTCTTCCGATGTTACCATCGAGCCTATCTCAGCCGTGATCGCCGACCCGCACCGCCCCGCTACCAGCACCGCTGCCAGCAACGGCCCTAACTCATATACCACCGATATCCCCACCAAGTTCGCAATCATGATCTGCGCGCCAAATAACTTCAACTGCGCCGCCGCCGTCATCGCCAGGATCAATCCCATGATGCTCGTCACCAACGCCACAATCGGTAATGACCGCACACCCCGCTCGGTGATCTCATACATCGAACGCCCATACCGGAACCCGTGCCGCATAAACGGCCCGATAATTGACCAAAACGTGATGTCCTGCAGCAACCCGTACAGTTCCGTCAGCGCGCGCCACGCCCGCACCGTCCTGTCCAGCGTGCTCTCCACCAGCGCAACTTCGTCCTGCGCCCGCGCCTTCTTCGGCTGCTTCCGGTACAGAAAAAAATCCAGCGCGCTCTGCACCTCTTCCGGTACCCCGTTCAACGACCACGCCACTTGCCTCCGGTCAAACCGCCGTAACAATTCCGTCAAAAACGCCACCCGCGCCGTCGGCCAGCGCACCACCCGCGATGCATCCACCAACACCTGCCGTGCCTTCGTCGCTCGCCACCCTTCATACGCCGCCTCGCATTCCGCCAAATCCATCTCCGCGCTCATCTGTATCACATGCTCCGGTATCATCTCCTCCCACCTCTCATGCCGCGCTACTCCGCGCCGCCAAGATCGCCCGTGTCACGTTGAGCGCATCCCGCGCCGCCGCCACATCATGCACGCGCAACACCCGTGCCCCGCGCTCGTAGGCCAACACTTCCGCCGCCACCGTCCCCGCCAATCGCCCTTCCGCTTCCCGCCCTGTCCGCACCCCGATGAACCGCTTCCGCGATACCCCTATGACTACCGGCACTCCCCATCCCAAAAATACCTCCAGCTCAGCTATCAGCCGCTCGTTCCCCTCGCTGCTCTTCCCAAACCCTATCCCCGGATCAACCGCCAGCGCCTCGCGTGCAATCCCTGCCCGCTCCGCATACACCACACGCGACGCCAGATACTTGTGCACTGTATCAACCACTTCGCCTGCTTCCAACGGCGCTTCCTGCATCGTTTGCGGCGTCCCGTGCATGTGCATCAACACCACTCCCGCCCCGTACTCCGCTATCACTCCCGCCATCCCTGCCTCCCCCAGCGCGCTCACATCATTCACTATGTGCGCCCCAGCGCCCAACGCCGCCCGCGCCACGTCCGCATGCCGCGTGTCGATCGAAATCACCGCCTCCGTCTCCCGCGCCAGCCGCGCCACCACCGGCACCACCCGCCGCAGCTCTTCTTCTATCTCCACCGGCTCAGCGCCCGGCCGTGTGGATTCCCCTCCCACGTCAATTATATCTGCTCCTTCCTTCAACAACTCTTTCGCGTGTTCAATTGCGCGCGCCGTATCCGCATGACGCCCGCCGTCGTAAAATGAATCCGGCGTCACATTCACTATCCCCATCACTGCACCGCGCGTCACATCCACCACTCGCCCGCGCACGCGCCATTGTGTGGCCGGCAGTAGCATTACGCTCCCACATCAAACAACGTTGGCTCGTCACTCTGTGCGCTGCCCGCTGCCGCCGCAGCATTCCCGCGCCCGCTCTCCCCCGCTTCTTCCCCCGCCGCCGGTTTCCCCTGTTCTGCCTCCTCTGGCGGCGCGTGCCCCTCCACCACGTTCTGTGCCGCCCGCCTGCGCGGCGCCCGCCCCGGCGCTGCACCTTCATCACCTGCTGCCGCCGCTGCGCCGCCCGCGGCCGTTGCATTCGCCGGCTGCGCCGCCTGCTCCCCGCGCACGATGCGCTCGATCTCCTCCCCGTCCAGCACTTCGCGCTTCAGCAATTGCTGCGCGATTTCATCCAGCGCCGCACGGTGCGTGGTGATCAGCTCCCGCGCACGCTCGTTCGCCGCCTCTACAATCCGCCGGATCTCAGCATCAATTTGCTGCGCCGTCTGTTCGCTGTAATCTATCCGCCGGTCTATCTCCCGCCCCAGAAAAATATGCTCCTCCCGCTCCCCATACGCCAGCGGCCCCATCGCGTCGCTCATCCCCCATTCGCACACCATCCGCCGCGCGATGTCCGTCGCGTACTTGATGTCGCTGCGCGCGCCCGACGTCACATCACCAAACACCAGCTCTTCCGCCACCCGCCCCCCCATCAATGCCGCCAACTGGCCTTCTAGCTCTTTCTTGCGATAGTGATACTTGTCCTTCTCCGGCAGTTGCATCGTCGCGCCAAGATACGCCATCCCGCGCGGCACAATCGTCACCTTGTGCAGCGGCTCACATTCCGGGATCAGCACCGTTACCAAGGCGTGCCCCGCTTCGTGATACGCCGTGTAGCGCTTGTCTTCTTCATCCAGCACGCGGCTGCGCCGCTCACGCCCAAAACGCACTTTGTCGCGCGCTTCCTCCAGAAATTGCTGCGTCACCGCCGCCGCGTTCGCGCGCGCCGCCATGAGCGCCGCTTCATTCACCAAGTTCGCCAAATCCGCCCCCGAAAACCCCGGCGTCCCCCGCGCGATCTTCGACAAATCCACCTTTTTGTCCAGCTTCACTGCCTTCGTATGAATCTTCAATATCTCTTCCCGCCCCTTCTGATCCGGCATGTCCAGCACAATCTGCCGGTCAAACCGCCCCGGCCGCAGCAATGCCGGATCCAGCACGTCCGGCCGGTTCGTCGCCGCGATCATGATCACCCCGTCATTCGGCGTAAACCCATCCATCTCCACCAGCAACGCATTCAGTGTTTGCTCCCGTTCATCATGCCCGCCCCCCAGCCCAGCCCCCCGCAGCCGCCCCACCGCATCTATCTCATCTACAAAAATAATGCACGGCGCATTGCGTTTCCCCTGCTCAAACAAATCCCGCACCCGCGCCGCCCCCACCCCCACAAACATCTCCACAAAATCCGACCCGCTAATCGAAAAAAACGGCACGTCTGC
>Ga0308414_1001097_pt1 | contig 17657 bp, 15 predicted proteins | sample HotsprSampleOS50_FD_205667 | JGI IMG/M metagenome (GOLD analysis project Ga0308414, IMG submission 205667) | Hot spring phototrophic mat microbial communities from Octopus Spring, Yellowstone National Park, Wyoming, United States - 20090730_OS50 ...
CGCTAGAATCCGGTCAGGTTGTGACCGAAGCCACCGAACCACAGCCAGCACCGCCACCCGACGAGCCGGAGTTGACCCCCTTCTCCCTCAGTGAGCTGGGCTTAAGCCCCGAGGAGATCGCGGCGCTAGAATCCGGTCAGGTTGTGACCGAAGCCACCGAACCACAGCCAGCACCGCCACCCGACGAGCCGGAGTTGACCCCCTTCTCCCTCAGTGAGCTGGGCTTAAGCCCCGAGGAGATCGCGGCGCTGGGTATGAGCGATGCAGATGCAGTTGATAGTATGCCATCAATAGCAGATGAAGTATCAGCAGCGCATTCTGCTCCTCCTGATGCTCCGACAGCACAACCAGATGCTACGCCTTTCCCATTCGAAGAATGGAATCTTGACGATGATAATTTCTCTGGTTTGAACACAGGAATTATAGATCTGTCTGGATCAGAGAATCAGTCCGAAATATCCGAACCGTTGGGAGACATCCAGCCTTTCTCCCTTTCTGATCTTGGGTTAGTTACTGAGGAGAGTGGTGTATTTGGTGCTGAATCGCATCTGGGACAAAGCGAATTAGGATTGACCGAAGAAGAACTTGCCAATCTGAATATCGGTATGTTTGATGATCATGATCATTCCCGTGAAAAAATCGGCTCTCTAGTCGATGATGATCAGGAGTTAACCGGTGATTTTGAACTGGATAAACTGATCCGATTGGGGCGAAAGCAAGGATTCGTTGACCTTACTGACATCATCGAGATAGTTCATGATCCGGTAGCCCAACCGGAACGAATTGAGGAGATTGGTCAGGCATTACATCTGGCTGGTATCCAGATACGTGATGGTGATGAAATTATAGACATGGACGAGGAGTATCTTGAGGAAGAAGATATTGCTGTCCTCAAAAATCAACAAGGAGATGACGTGCAGACGGTAGACACTGATGAGCCCGATCTAGCACCATTCTCACTGGGAGATCTTGGCCTGTCTGCCGAAGAGATTGCAGCACTAGGGCTGGAAGACGATCAGAGTAAAGTTGCGTCGCCAGTGGCGGAGCCAGCCGCCGAGCCGGAGTTAACGCCGTTCTCGCTGGAAGAACTGGGCCTGACCCCCGAAGAGATCGCGGCATTGGCACAGGGCGAGCAAGCACCGGCGACACTGCCAGAGTCGCAGACTGAGACGGAAGCACCCGCCGCACCTGAACCAGCCGCTGAGCCGGAGTTAACGCCGTTCTCGCTGGAAGAACTGGGCCTGACCCCCGAAGAGATCGCGGCATTGGCACAGGGCGAGCAAGCACTGGCGACACTGCCAGAGTCGCAGACTGAGACGGAAGCACCTGCCGCACCTGAACCAGCCGCTGAGCCGGAGTTAACGCCGTTCTCGCTGGAAGAACTGGGCCTGACCCCCGAAGAGATCGCGGCATTGGCACAGGGCGAGCAAGCACTGGCGACACTGCCAGAGTCGCAGACTGAGACGGAAGCACCTGCCGCGCCCGAGCCAGCCGCCGAGCCGGAGTTAACGCCGCTCTCGCTGGAAGAACTGGGCCTGACCCCCGAAGAGATTGCTTTTTTGCGATCCGGTACCACCACCAGACCATCGATTGACATGTTAGCTGCGGCGGTAGCCGGGTTGTCTGCCAGCAAGGAGCAGGATCAAGATAAGGATGAGGATGCCTTCGACTTTAGTGTCGTTGATAAGCATCGTGATAAGCTTGCCATTCCGGTGAAGCGTACAGAGCCACGGAAACACGAGGAGGAGGTGCGACCTGTGCCCCCCGAAGATGCAGACTTTAAACCAGAGGCACTTGACACACTCGATAATATCTGGGAAATGGTAGATAGAGAACTTGCACAAACACCCGTACCGTCTGCAGTGGCCGCTGCAACGCGACCGGAACCCCCACCGACAAAACCGGTTCCAGCACAGGGGCGATCGGTACCTACGGCAGCACGCCCGACGGTACCGGCACGATCAGCCACACAACCTGATCCGATGGTGTCGCAACAAACCAAGCCAGCAGCAGTATCGGAACACGAGCATCATACAGGAGCCGATACTACCCCATCTTCACCGAAATCAGCAACCCGGCGATCTTCCTGGCGTAAATCACCTACGTCTTTTATTCCCACCGGCGATGAGACCCTTGATGAATATTTGCGTCAGGTTGAAGTCGATCCGAACAATCATGGTCTGCGTCTGGGGATTGCGCGCCTGGCGTGGCAAACTGAACGTAATGATCTTGCACTCTACGAATACAAACATCTGATCAAAGATAAGATTGCACTGGATCGGGTCGTTGATGAATTACAGGAACTGATTGAGGAATCGGAAGATCGACAACTCCTCCAACGATTGTACCGATTGCTTGGTGATGCCTATTCGCAACAGAATCGCTTCCGGGAAGCGATAGCTGCATACAGCTGGACGTTTACCAATTAGAAAAACGTGAACAGATATGGTATGCTTGCTTGAGGCATCGTTGCGACCATATCGATTATACCGTACAATTTGTTATTTTAGCACAGGTACTACAACGGGACTTCTTCTCGGCCGGGGTATGGGGACATGTGGCTCCCGCACACTTTATATGGTGATTTCGGAGGGGCAAAGCCGTGCCAGACCTGCTTACCCAGGGGATGTCTCGTTGTAGAATAGTTGACTGCACAGTGTGTAGCGTTATAATCATACAGTTGATCGTTGTTCTTGTTGCACTTTACTGCCAGAACGAAAGGCCAGGCTATGCGACGGATCGTTGAAGACTTGATCCGGGTAGAAGGGGTCATCGGAAGTTTGCTTGTTGGGAAGGATGGGCTTGTAGTCGCAAGCACGCTACTTGATGAAGATGACGCTGAAATATTGGGTGCGATGTCGGCGGCTGTCTTTGGTGAAATTGATAAAGCTACGAGGCGCATTGGTGTAGGGACACTTGTGGATTCTATTATTGATGCGAAAGATGGCTCTATTTTGCTGCTTGAGGCCAAGGAACTGATTCTGGTGGTCATTACACAACGTAGTGTTAACCTGGGCCTGGTAAAGATGGAGATGCGTCGCGCTGCCAAACGTATTGGTGAGGCGGTGCCAATTTAGGGGAAGCCAGTGATAGTCGCTGGTTGGGACTATAGGGCCAGGTATAGACCCGATACCCAGCTGGTGAGTATTGAGTTATGCAACAGGATAGCATAAACCTATGGAACGATCACTTGTGATTTTTAAGCCAGATGCGGTGCAACGAGGTCTTGTGGGTCAGATACTGACGCGCCTGGAGCAGCGCGGGTTGAAGTTTGTGGGCTTGAAATTGATTCAAATTGATGAGGCATTGGCACGGCGGCACTACAGTATTCACGAAGGGAAGCCTTTTTTTGCGGAGCTGGTACGGTATATTACGTCTGGGCCGGTTGTAGTCGGGGCTATTGTTGGTCAGGGCGTGATTCAGATGGTGCGCACTACAGTAGGAGCCACCAATCCTGCCAATGCCGCTCCGGGTACGATTCGTGGTGATTTCGCAGTCGAGATCGGGCGTAATTTGATCCATGCTTCGGATACACCTGAAAATGGTGAACAAGAGGTGGCTTTGTTCTTTGAACCTGATGAACTTATTGACTGGAGCCGCAGTGTTGATGTCTGGATCCACGAATAATGGGTGAACCTCTGCATGGTGTGGGTCGATACACCCTGCTTGTGGGCAGGGTGTTTTTCTTGTCTGGTATGCTTGAGGTGCGGTATGGAATGGCGGCTCTGGCGCGAGTTTAACATCTATCTCCTGCTCTGTGTGCTGGCGCTGCTGAGCATTAGTATCGTGAGTGTCTATAGTGCTACCTTGAATGCGATCACTGGCTATGGTACCCCTATGAATATCCTTTTCCCCCGCCATATCGTGAATATTGTGATGGGATTGGTATGCATGATAGCAGCTATGTCGATCGATTATCGGCTGCTTTCCAGTTTTGCGCGGCCAATCTACATCACAACGGTCGTTATACTGGCAGTAGTACTCGTCATTGGCAAAATCAGCGAGGGTGCTCGGAGTTGGATTGAGGTTGGCACACGTACCTTCCAACCCGCCGAAGCTGCCAAGTTGTTAACGATTATTGTCCTGGCGGCGTACTGGTCTCATTTTGAGGATCGGTGGGATCAATGGTCAATCCAACTCGGCGGTCTGGTGCTGGCAGGGGTACCGCTGGTGCTGGTGCTGGTGCAGCCGGATCTGGGGACAGCGGTGGTGTTCGGCTTTATCTGGTTAATAATGGCCTGGACAGCAGGTATTCGCTGGCAGCAGTTACTGATCCTGGGGATTCTGGCCGTACCGTTGCTCTGGGCTGGTTGGGAGTATTTCTTAGATGATTATCAGCATGTACGCCTGTTGACCTTCTACTGGTTGATTTACGATCCCACAAAAGTCGATCCCGATCATGGCTATAACATCATTCAGTCGCTCACTGCGATTGGATCAGGTGGGATGTTTGGTACTGGATTAACGCGAGGATTGCTCAGTCAAGGCAACTATATTCCTGTACAGTATTCTGACTTTATCTTTTCGGTGATTGCTGAGGAGATGGGTTTTGTGGGCGGTATAGTCATCCTGTTGTTTCAGGGGCTATTGCTATGGTTCACGCTTTCGATTGCCGGGCGGGCACGGGACTCTTTTGGCCGCTTGCTGGCGGTAGGGATTTTTGCCACCCTGCTGTGCCATATGCTGATTAATATCGGGGTGGCAATGAGTATTATGCCGGTTACGGGCCTACCATTGCCCCTGATTTCTTATGGCGGCAGTTTTACTATTATAACGCTGACGGGAATCGGATTGCTGGAGAGCATTGCGATGCGCTGGCGTCGGATAGCGTTTTAGAGGCACAGACAATGCATCTCGAATATTTGCAACGTATTCTAACGAGTCGAGTGTATGACGTGGCGCTTGAAACACCATTGCAGTTCGCGCCCCATTTGTCGGCTCGTCTGGGCAATCAGGTCTATTTCAAGCGCGAGGATCTGCAGCCGATCTTCTCCTTTAAGCTACGGGGCGCATATAATCGTATGGCTCACCTGACGGATCAGGAGCGGCAGCGCGGGGTTATTGCGGCCTCAGCCGGCAATCATGCCCAGGGAGTGGCATTTTCGGGGCAGAAACTCGGCATACATACGGTGATCGTGATGCCCGTGACGACACCAGAAATCAAGGTGCATGCCTGCCGCGAGCGGGGAGCAGAGGTGGTACTGCATGGTGATAGTTATAGCGACGCTGAGGCGTATGCCTATCGCTTACAGGCTGAGTCACGCCTGGTCTTTATTCATCCTTATGATGATCCGCTGGTCATTGCCGGGCAGGGGACGATCGGGTTGGAACTCTCGCAGCAGATGCGCCAGGAACAGTATCGGGTGTTTGTGCCGGTTGGTGGCGGTGGTCTGATTGCCGGGATTGCGGTCTTTTTGAAGAGCATCAACCCGCGGATCAAGATCATCGGGGTCGAGCCAAACGATTCGGATGCTATGTTTCAGAGCATCCGTGCCAACGAGCGTGTGACACTGGCGCAAGTTGGGATTTTTGTCGATGGCGTGGCAGTCCGATGTGTGGGTGAACATACGTTTCGCCTGGCCCGCGAGTATGTTGATGATTTTATTCAGGTGACAACCGATGATGTATGTGCGGCGATTAAAGATGTGTTTGACGATACACGTTCCATCCAGGAGCCAGCCGGGGCGCTTTCGGTGGCGGGCTTGAAACGGTATACCATTGAGCATAGGGTGACGAACGAGCCGCTGGTTGCGCTGACCTGTGGTGCAAATATGAACTTTGGTCGCTTGCGTTATGTGGCGGAACGTGCAGAGATTGGTGAGCAGCGTGAGGCACTCTTTGCGGTGACAATTCCTGAACAGCCCGGATCGTTCAAGCGTTTCTGTCGGGCGGTGGGTCGGCGCAATATTACGGAGTTTAACTATCGATATGCCCCGCGTCCAGAAGCACATATTTTTGTGGGTATCCAGCTTGAACACACCGAGCAGCGCACCGCCATCATACGCGATCTGGAACAGGCCGGTTATGCGGTGCTTGACCTGACTCAGAATGAGATGGCCATTGTACATTTACGCCATATGGTGGGTGGTCGTGCGCCGGAGGCGGTGGATGAGCGGTTGTATAGTTTTGAGTTTCCTGAACGTCCGGGTGCCCTGTTGCAATTCCTGGAATCGTTGGATGAGTCCTGGAACATTAGCCTGTTTCACTATCGGAACCAGGGCAGTGCGCATGGGCGAGTGTTGGCAGGGATTCAGGTTGCTGCTGATGATATGTCGCGCTTTACTGACTCGCTGACTCGTCTGGGTTATCGCTATGAGAACGAGAGTGCGAATCTTGCCTATCAATTATTTTTGTTGTGATCGGGTGGTTCCGCTGGCCTGAACGAGAGTCTGTTCCCACACCAGGCCATAGTCCCGGTCTGGATAGCATCATCTGTTGTCATACGTGCCCCGATACACCTGGCGAAACCGCTGACGTGCCCGAAAGAGGCGGGTTTTAATGGCGCTATTCGAACATCCCAACCGCTCGGCAATCTCATGCGTAGTATGACCTCCGCAAGTATGTAGCATCAGCGGAATACGGTAGATCGGTGGGATTTGCTCCAGGGCGATCTGAACTGGCTCATGCGCATCCAGGCGTGCCTCCATCGATCGGCTATCATCTAACAGCCGATCACATTCAAACAATGGGAGAAAGCAGATGTGTCGCCGTCGTCGCAAATGATCGTAGGCAGTGTTGGTGGCAATACGATAAAGCCAGGCGGCAGCACTGGATTCGGGATGATGCTGTGCCCAGCAGCGTATGGCTTTGATAAATGTTTCCTGGCAGAGATCTTCGGCTGTTTCGCGGTCATTGACCAGGCGGGTCAGATAGGCCAGAATTGGTCGCTGATAATCCTGGTACAGGGTTTCAATGCTGCTGTGCTGGTGCAGGATGTGATGTGGAATCGACATAGCTCGTTTTTCCTTGCAGATAACACGTGACATACGATTCCGGTGTCTTATGTGTATTGTAACAACGGGTGTCTTGTTCGCCATCAGCCCTCAGATGGTATCATTGACAGGCCGGTGGTGTGATGTTTTCCCAACTCTAGATCGAGGATGGATCGGTCTTAAGATGGAGTAAAATGCTCTAGTTGACGCCAGGGACTGTTTGTGTATATACTGTCAGATATGTTTTGTACGCCTGATCACATTTTTGAATAAGATCATCGTATGCTATGCAAGGAACTGTCCATGACTGCTCCGCTGCGAGAACGCCGACGTCAGTTGCTGCGCGATGAGATTGTCAGTGCCGCACAAATGCTCCTGGCGGAGAAGGGACCTAAGTCGATGTCGATGGATGATCTCGCGGCGCACGTTGGGGTCTCAAAGCCAACGCTGTATAGCTACTTTGGCACGAAAGATGAGATTGTCGTGGCGGTGGCGATGCGGCTAATCCATCCGCTCTTGCTGGTTCTTGAAGCGGATCTGATCGATCAAACGCCACTCGAGCGACTGTCTGTGTTTTTAGCAACAGCAGTGCAGCTCCAGATCGATGCTGGCTACTTTGCCTTGCAGATCTGGGTACCGGAGGTGCTTACGTTATTGCACACTTACAGAGAGTCGGCGGAGTGTTTACATCGGATCGACAATGCGGTGGTCAGACTGGTGCAGGCCGCGTTTGATCAGGGTGAGATCGATTCCGATCTAGATCGGGCGACAGTAGTGCGCTCGCTATATGCGCTGGTACATAGCATGCATCTGGCACCGCATAGCCAGAGTGGTCTGCCTGATCCGGCGACGACGGCTGCAACTCTGGCTCGCATCTTTATGTATGGGGTGCGACGCAAAGGGTAACCCCATAAACCCGTCATAGGCGCGATTGTTGTCTACCCACCGGCCTTTGAAACCGGCTGGTGCTTGCTCTGTAGTGCAGGTGTGCGATATTCTAAGAAGCTGGTGGGAAAGGGGAAGTGTGCGGGGCTTTGCCCCACACGATCTTCCTTACCCGCCGCACAGTGGCGGACAGAAACACCGCCTGTTTTTCACCACTGCATACACTTTTCCATTAAAGCGACGAGGTGACGACACGCCTCGTTACCTCGTCGCCTCATCGTGTTGCAGCATCGGCATGCAAAGTGTAACGCCTTTAGGTACAAGGTGCCGTAGCGCATCTCTCAGCGCACAACCACGTCCGGTTGTGGATTCTGGGAAGGCTCAGGGCCACCAGGAACCAGGAAATAATCGGTAACGGCCCGCAGGCCGCTCGTGTTGCCATAGGCGGTATAGGCCCGCTGCCCCACCGGCTCTTGCTCGCCCAGATAGAGCGAAACGACAAACCCGCCGTTGGCATCAACCACGACATCGCCAATCGTTAATGTCGATTGATCCGGCAGGGTCACCCAGATGGTCACCACTTCTTCGGGCTGAAAGCCCGATCCCTCGAAGATCGCCACACTACGCTGATTATTAACCTCTGGACGTACCCGCAGCCCTGCCGGGCCACGGGGAATGGTCAAATCGCCAATCGTGATATCAAATTCGACAATCCCATTCAGCCCGGTACGCAATCCACGGGCGGTAAATGCATAGCGACCGATCGGCGCCCCATCGCTGCGTAGGGTAAAGGTGAAAGCACCTTCCGGGCCAGCCTGGATCTGCCCTTGATCGACAACACGGTTATCCGGGTAGCGAATCCAGAGCGCTAGCATCTCGTTGCCGCCAAAGTTTGTGCCACGAATGGTAAAGAAGCCACCCTGACTGTCGCGTCCAGGTGTCACCTGCATCTCCACCCCTGGCGATGTATCTGGGGCAGCTCCGATGTCCACCTGAATATCGGCATAAACCTCGCGTCCGCTCAACAGTCCGCGAGCGGTATAGGTATATTTGCCTGTGGGCGTAAACGTTACATCCAGGAAATCAAGAATGTAGGGAAAGGTAAAATTACCATCGGCATTGGTCTGTATTTCAGTCACAGTATAAACTTCGAAATTAGGATAGGTAATCCAGATTGCGACCGGTTCATTGCCGGCAAACCCGCGTCCTTCCAGCGTCACGGTGTCATTCTGGCGAACATGGCTCGGCGAGGCCAGCAACACCGTATCCAGCCGACCGGGAACAACCGGTACTACCGATGGTGCCGCTGTAGGCGCAAAGTGCAGATGCGCGAACACCTCACGCCCGCTGGTATTGCCGTGTGCCGTGTAGATGTAGTCACCGGCAGGCATATTCGCTTGCCCTGCAAAGTCTGGTTCATAGCCAAACGTAAATCGACCATGCTCGTCGGCCACAACAACCGCCACCGAATCAACACGTGCGTCAGGATATGTCACCCAGATCGCTACCGGTTCATTGGCCGCAAAACCGACGCCGGTGAGATCAACGGGCTGACGCTGGCTGATGTGATAGGGTGCAACCCACAGATTCGTCTGAACGGGCACCGAAGTAGGTGTGGGCACAGCCGTGGGTACCGGCACGGCTGTGGGGATACTAGTATCGATGGGGAGTACACCCACCTGCAATTCAGCATAGAAGACCCGTGCGCTGGAATTCCCCTGAGCCGTAAAAATATACTCACCGCTACCCTTCGCACGCGGCGTATAGGTCAGGGTAAAGTTGCCGTTCCCGTCGGCCTTGATCCGCTGCACTGAATCGACGCTAAAATCGGGATACGTTACCCAGATCGAAACCTCTTCATGACCTCGATACCCACGTCCAGTCAGTGTCACCTGCCCGATCTGGTTGGTTGCGTTCGGACTAAGACTCAGGCCGGTGAAACTGCCGGACGGGCTGGCGGCAGCCTGGCGGGTATCCACCTGCAAATGGGCATACACCTGGCGTTGCGTGTTATGCCCATAGGCTGTGTAAACATACTGGCCGGTTGCTTCGCCCACAAAATTAGGGAGATAGGTCAACGTAACATTGCCATTGCGATCCGCCTGAACTTCAGCTACGGGATACACCCGGAAATCGGGATACGTCACCCAGATGCCTACCCGCTCATTCGGCTCAAAATTGCGTCCTGTTAGCGTTACGGTTTGATTGGGACGCCCCGGTTGTGGGCCGGCCGTTAAACTGTCGTTGACATCGGCTGCCAACGATGTATAACTCCACAGACCCAGCAAGGCGGCCAGGGTTCCGGCAAAGACGATCATAATCAATCGTCCGGTATTTTGGCGTAGCATTTCTTTGCTCCTTCTCATACATTCATTGCGAATATTTCAGGGCTGGACATTGTGCGCTCTTGATACCTGTTTACGACAACCCTCCTTTCCTGATAGAAGTGACACGCTCGTCCATCACCACATAGTTTTCGCCTGCGACAGAGCGGTACTCTGTCGGTCTTCGCCCCACATTTTCGTCGTAGGCAAAAATGCGGAGCGAAAAAAGCGTTTCTTCTTCAATGTCCTCCCTGGCTCCATTCAGGCTAATCTCCGACGAAAAGGCGAACTCGCCATACCACCACGTACCTTCCTGCCCTTTGAGCGCTAAAATCAGGGTAAAAACAGCCAGCCGGTACAGGCGTCTGTACATAACATGCTGGATTAAATGTGGTAGGCATCGAGTGTCAACTTTTTTTGATGATCATGTGAGGTAGCGACTACGCGAACTACTCTGACTGTAGCGCATGTTGGGGCAAACTATGAAGTATCGTAGGTAACGAAAGCATGACAATAATCTGACACAGTGCTGACAGTCGTGGGGTATGTATCTTGCTAATCTTGTGTGGATGCACACAGAAGCAAGTCGCATTTAAGGATGGAGATTCCAGGCAATGAAGCAAAACAGGTTGTGGATCGGGTTGGGAATTATCAGTGTCTTGCTGGTAATAGTGGTGATAGTCTTACTGGTATCAAGTACCGCCCGTCGAGCGCTGAATGTGGCCGCCGAAGGCGGTGAAATTCAGTTGCGCGAGACATTGCGTTCCATACGTGGGGAACCCAGGGTGGTCATTATTGCCTTCGATGGCGTTGGTGACCCGCTGCTCTGCGAGGTTATTGCAGAGGGAAAAATGCCCCAGGTTGCCGCACTGCTGGGTGATCAAGTACATGATGATCTGTTTACACATGCCTATGCCGTACCAGAAACTATGAGTATTATTCCCACCATTACCATGGCCACCTGGTCTTCGATTTTTACCGGCCAGCCTCAATCGGCAACCGGCATCCCCGGCAACGAGTGGTATGCTCGCGAAGAGATGAAGCTGTATGCCCCGGCTGCGGTTTCAGTCAATGCCTATGAACATACGGTACGGGTGTATGAAGAGGGGTTTCTGGGGCAGATTGCACCCGTTCCGACTCTGTTTGACCTGGTGCCGTTGCGAGCGCATGTCTCGCCGGTATTGATGCATCGCGGGGTTGACGTGCTGAATGTGCCTGGCCCGGAAAACATCCCGGAAACGTTTGGGCGTGTCTCGCTCGGTGTCCTGGAGGATGAGCCGGTTGAACATAATGTGTTTGCCAGCCTCGATACCAAGGCGGTACGCAATGCCGTTCGCAGTATCGAAGAACATGGGGTACCCGATCTGCAAGTTATCTATGTTGCGCCTTTGCCCCCTGGCGTCTGTGCGTTAAAAAAAAGGCCGTCGGGCGCAGCCGTGGGGTACATAGCACGTCTGCCGGTATCCGACTGCCACAGCTACGCCCCTACTCGCGCCTCGCCGCTCTCAGCTACGGATCGAGCGGTGGAAGGCACTCAAGGCTAGCCACATACCAATCGTAGCAAACACGAAGAGAATTGCAACGCTGTTTGCCAGCACCAGGGCTGGTTGCGCCCCAAACGCCAGCGAGCGCACGGCGTCAATAAGATACGTGGTGGGATTGAACAGTACCAGCGTGCGCATCCAGGGAGGCAGCACATCAAGGGGATACAGAGCGTTGGACGCAAACAGCACTGGCAGGTTGAGCAAGAAAATCATGCCGTGGTAGCCCATAATGCTGCGCGATACGGACGCGACGGCCAGCGCCAGGCCGCTGAAGCCAAGCGTAAACAGCGCCACCAGCAGCAACGCCACCAGCCATCCCAGCGGATTGCCTGTCAAGCGTACACCCATCAACATGCCGATCACCAGCATCAGCAACGCCTGCAGCAACGCCTTGGTGGAGGTACTGGCGGCATTGCCCAGCAGAATGCTCAGGCGTGGGATGGGCGAGACAAGATACTCGCGGGTGATACCGCGTAGTCGCTCATCAAGCAGCATCATCCCCCCGCCGACCGAGCCAGCCAGTGCGCTCAAGGCGATGATTCCCGGCAGAATAAACGTCAGGTAGTCCCCGCCTTCGACCTGGGTGACAATCCCGCGCATGCCAACTCCGAACAATACCACCCACAACACCGATTGCAACGCCAGACCCAGCGCCTCCTCAGTGCTATGAAAAAACTTGGTCATATGTTTTGACCAGATCACATACGTCGCATACATCGCAAGTGCCTCTTAATCGCGGAGCGCGTGGCCGGTATAGCGCAGAAAAACATCGCTCAGGCCAGGTTGGGCCACCGCAATCTCCTCTACGCGGAAGCCATTGCCACTGGCCGCCTGTACAATCTCTACCAATCGCCGATTACCGTTATCCACATATACCTGTACGAGGCTGTCCTGTTCATCAAACTGTACACGTTCGACAAAAGGGAGGATGCCAAGCTGCTGAATGAAGTGGCGGCGGTCGCCCTGACCATTGACCCGGATCACATTGGCACCCAACGTCGCCACCAGATCAGCCGGTTTGCCCTCGACAACCAGCAAACCCTGATCGATAATCCCCACCGTATGTGCCAGCATCTCGGCCTCTTCCATATAGTGTGTGGTCAGCAGCAGCGTGAGCCCGTGTTCACGATTCAAGTTGCGCATATAGTTCCAGATGCCCACCCGATTCTGCGGATCCAGGCCTTGCGTCGGTTCATCGAGGAACAACACCTGGGGATTGCTCAACAGACCACGTGCCAGTTCCAGGCGGCGTTTCATCCCCCCCGAATACGTTTTCACGCGGCGGTCAAGCGCTTCTTCGAGTTGCACCAGTTCCACCAGTTCTGCAATACGGCGCTTGCGCTCCTGGCGCGACATACGGTAGAGTTTGCCATGAATATCAAGAACCTGCCGCCCGGTCAGATCGCGATCTAGAACAATATCCTGAAACGTGACCCCGATACACCGCCGTACATGCCGTGCCTGGCGCTGCACATCGTAGCCCGCTACCCGCACGCGCCCGGCCGTCGGTGGCGTGAGCGTGGTGAGCATATTAAGGGTGGTGGTTTTACCGGCCCCATTTGGCCCGACAAGCGCGTAGATACTGTGCGCGGCAACCGTCAGATCGATCCCGGCCACGGCGGTCACATCACCATAACGCTTCACAAGCCCATTGGCCTCGATGGCTGCTGTAGCCATAGACTATATCCTTCACACTAAAGAAAATTAGGAAAAAAAGCACAAAGAATGCACAACGTCCTCGGCCACTTCCAGATTAGCTTGTTCCTATGCATGCTTATTGCTTAAAATATAATGCAATAATGTCGGTTCATAGATACTGCTGCCATCTGGTAAGCGATAGGAACGGCCTGAATGCCGTTTCGCTGTCTCGCGCTATCCTATCGTTATGCTTGTATATGAATCAAAACGCTGGTCACTATAGATTGTATGCTGAAGCATAGCTGATGTCAACCCACAAAGTTGGTTGAATTGCTTGACAATCTGTTCCTGCTGTGTATTATATCACCAGATAATGATATATTGCTGTAACGAAGGATACGGATATGCCAACTACGCCTTCATCAGTAGCCGTCCAGCTCAAACTCAAAGCCCGACTCCTGCGCGGCTTTGCGGATCTGTCGCGCCTGGCAATCCTCGAAGCGCTGTGTACCGGGTCATTAACCGTGACCGAAATTATGACCAGAACCGGGCTGAGTCAGTCAAATACCTCCAACCATCTGGCCTGTCTGCGTGAGTGTGGCCTGGTGATCTGTAGCCAGCAGGGACGCTATGCCTACTATCAACTGAGCGATGAACGAGTGGCAGCAATGCTGGCGCTGGTTGATGCATTGCTGCTTGATCACGCTCCGCAGATTGCAGCCTGTCCCCACTATGCTGATGAAGAAAGAGGTGAGTCATGAGCGATGCCCAGCAGATGATCGAGATTCCGGTGCAGGGTATGGACTGTGCCGAGTGTGCAATGCACGTTCAGCAGGCGATTGCGGCCCTACCCGGCGTGACAACGGTGAACGTGTTGCTGGCGGCGGAGAAGGCGGTCATTGCGCTTGATCCGCTGCGGGTGGATCGGTCAGCTATTGCCCAGGCGGTGCAAAACGCGGGCTATACCGTCCCGATCACCAGCGACCGCGCCGAGGCACCCGCGAGCATTGAGCAGTTGACGCATTCCGTGTTGCGCCTGTTTGGTCTGGTGATTGGTGCCGTGCTGTTTATTGTGGTGATTGGCGAGTGGCTGGGTGTGTTCGACGCCTTTACTGCACACCTACCCTGGCCGGTCGGTCTGGCTATTGTTCTCATCGCGGGCTATCCCGTCTTGCGCAACGTGGTACGGGCCGCGTTGCAGCGGAAGATTACCGCCCATACGCTGATGACGCTGGGCGTGATTGCAGCGCTGGCGGTGGGTGAGTGGGCGACAGCCGCAATTGTGGGTTTCTTTATGCGCGTGGGCGATTATGCCGAGCGCTTTACCACCGAGCGGGCACGGCGGGCGGTGAAGGATTTGACTGCGCTGGCACCCCAGACGGCGCGGGTCCTGCGCGACGAAACCGAGATGGAGGTGCCGCTGGAAGCGGTACGTGTGGGTGAAACGGTGATTGTCCGTCCAGGTGAGCAGATCCCGGTCGATGGCGAGGTGATCAGCGGTCAGGCTACGATCGACCAGGCCGCGATTACCGGCGAGGCCATGCCAGTCGAAGCCGCTCCTGGCACGCACGTCTTTGCGGCTACCATCACCCGCCTGGGGAGTTTGCGCATTCGCGTAACCCATGCTGGTGCCGATACCACCTTCGGGCGCGTGATTCGGCTTGTGGCTGAGGCCGAGACGCACCGGGCCGAGGTGCAACGCATCGCTGACCGTTTTTCGACCTGGTATCTGCCGGTGGTGGTGACGATTGCGCTGTTGACCTTGCTCATTCGTCAGGATGCGCTGGCAACTGCGGCGGTGCTGGTGGTGGCTTGCTCGTGTGCTTTTGCACTGGCGACACCAATCGCGATGCTGGCGTCGATTGGGGCCGGAGCAAAGCGCGGATTGCTGATCAAGGGCGGCAAGTATCTGGAGGTACTGGCCCGCGCCGATGTGCTGCTGATCGACAAAACGGGCACGCTGACCATAGGTCGCCCGCAGATCACGCGGATCGTACCGCTGGGTACGCTGACGGAAGCAGCATTGCTGAGGCTGGCGGCTACCGCCGAGCGCTACTCGGAGCATCCCCTGGCCGAGGCGGTACGTCAGGTGGCGCAGCAGCGTGGGATTGAGGTGGGCGAACCGCAGGATTTTGTGGCGGTACCAGGGATGGGTGTGCGAGCCGCTGTTGATGGGCATATGGTCATGGTCGGTAATCAGCGCATGGTGCTGGATACAACACCGCCACCACTGGCGGCCGAACTGGAGGCGCAGGGCCAGACGCTGCTCTACGTGGCCTGCGATGGGCAACCGGTTGGCATTCTGGCGGCGGCCGATACCGTGCGGCCGGAAGTACCGGCGGCGCTGGCGGCAGTACGGGCGCTAGGCATTCGGCGTATGGAACTGCTGACGGGCGATAACGAGCGGGCCGCCGCGACGCTGGCCGCACAACTGGGCATCGCCTATCGTGCGCAGCTTTTACCTGAAGACAAGATTGCGATTGTCAGAGACTACCAGGCGCAGGGACATACGGTCGTAATGGTGGGTGATGGGGTGAACGACGCGCCCGCGCTGGCCCAGTCCGATGTTGGCATAGCAATGGGTGTGGCCGGAACGGATATTGCGCTGGAGGCGGCACATGTTGCGCTGATGCGCGATGATTGGCTGTTGGTGCCGGAAGCGCTGCATATCGCCCGACGCACGCTCCGGGTGGTGAAGCTGAATATCGGGTTTACCGCCGTGTACAATTTGCTCGGCCTATCGCTGGCGGCACTGGGCTTTTTGCCGCCGATCCTGGCAGCGGCGGCGCAGTCTTTGCCTGATCTGGGCATTCTTGCCAACTCGTCGCGCCTGTTGCGCCCCTCAACAGCCATCAACCGTCAACCGTTAGCCGTCGGTGATCAGCATCTCCCGCAGCCAGTCAGCGATCAAGCGTAGCGTGCGCGGGTCAATCGGCAGCGACAGGTGGCTGGCGTGGGGGAGCAGGTGCAACGTGCCCCATGGCGGCATAACCCGCGCCACTTGCCTGGCCTGAACTGGCGGCACAATCGCATCGCTACCGCCATAGATCAACAGCAACGGCAGGCCGTGTGCTGTTGCTGTAATACGCTGCAAACTGCCGATCACATCCAGCGCCTCAATCAAATCGCGGGTGCCAATTGTGGCCCGAATGCGCGGTGACTCCCAGGCGTGGACGATGTGGTAGGGGCTGCCATCGCGCAGGAGGCGTAGCACCGCCGGTTGCAGGAGCCACAGCACTTCGCGCAGCATATGCCAGCGGGTGTACCATAACCAGATCGGCGCTTCCAATACCACCAGTGCGTCAGCCATGGCGGTATCGGCCACAGCCCGCAGCGCAACGCACCCGCCGAGACTGACGCCGATGACACCGACGCGCTCGTGACGTATGCGCAGCCATTCCAGCGAGCCGATAATGTTATGCACAATAGCGGGGAACGCTTGCGGGCGCGGACTCTCGCCGTGCCCATCCAGATCGATCAGCAATACGGCCATGTTCTGCCGGAGCAGCATGTCTACGATGGGCCAGGCATAAAAGGTCTTGTTGCAGCCGGAGCCGTGGGCGACACACACTGCGGTGCGTGTTTCTGCGTGGGGCACAACATACAGCGCCGGTACCGGGCCGGTGGCTGTCGGTATATCCAGCCGCGAAATCTGCCGGTCGGCATAGATACCAGGGCGCAGGCGCAAACGCGGATCAAGCGCCCGATTACGCCAGCTTGCCAGCGCCAGGTGGCCGATCAGCGCCGGCAGGCTGGTTAGTGCCAGCGTAAGCCACGCGCGCCGCCCGTCACGCCGCAGTTGGCGTAGGGCCAGAAACAGGGTAGGCGCGATGCATACCTGCGTCAGCCGACCCGTTATGCGCAACCCACGCAAGCGCAACACCGCTGCCATTGTCTCTAACAAGCTCAACCAGAACAGCAAGCCATATATTGAGGAGGCAAAACCATCACGTCCCTGCATCCTTGCCACCCCCGATCTCGTTTTTAACGCAAAGACGCAAAGGGGCAAAGACGCAGAGACCTGTGCAGAACATAGAGTAACGACTGTGGTCGTCACTACACACCTCGCGCCTCACGTTCCACGTGTAGGGCACGGCTCCGGCGTGCCTGTGGCCGTACCGGGTGCATCCCGTCGTTCGGTTAGCCGCCCCCGGTGCCCCGGCGGGACGCGCTACGCCTCGCATTTCGTCGTCTCGTGCCAGGCAGACTGATCACCACCGTGCGCCGCCGCTCTTGCCGCAGCCAGTGTGGCAGGCGTATGAGCAGCAACACGATAGCCAGCCAGATTCCTACCAGCAGCGCTCGACTCGCCTGCGCTCGCGAGAGTATGCCCA
>Ga0308414_1001098_pt1 | contig 17650 bp, 17 predicted proteins | sample HotsprSampleOS50_FD_205667 | JGI IMG/M metagenome (GOLD analysis project Ga0308414, IMG submission 205667) | Hot spring phototrophic mat microbial communities from Octopus Spring, Yellowstone National Park, Wyoming, United States - 20090730_OS50 ...
TATCGTGCCGTGCGCCATGCCGTCCTCACCCTCGACACGCCACTTGATGTACAGGTCGCCTTCCGCGCCTTCGCGGACTGGCCCGGTCCACACGTCATCCCATGATGAAGCGCGGAAGCCGTTCGCGTATTCGAGGATGTAGAGCACGACGCCGTCTCGGTGCGCAAACTGCGTGCGCGGGTCGCGGGTTGCGCTGGCGAAGATGCGCTCGGGGTCGCCAAAGAGATACCGCATGACATCGAGGTGGTGGATGCTCATGTTGAGCAGCGTGAGCCGGTCGTAATCCCTCAGAAACGGCTGCCAGTGCGGGATGGCGCGCATCTCAATTGTGGCAAGAACCGGGCGGCCCAACAGCCCCTGGTCGAGGATGGATTTCAGGGCGCGCATTGACTGGTCGTAGCGCATGTTCTGATTGACGGCCAGCACCTTGCCGCTGGCGTCGCACAGCTCAACAATTTGCTTGGCTTCGGCGTAATTCATGGCAAGGGGCTTCTGCGCTAGAATGCCCTTGATGTGGGGGCGTTTGACCGCCTCGCGGACGATACCAAGCTGCTGGTCGGGCGGGAAGGCGATGTCCAGGATTTCTATACTGTCATCGTCGAGCAGCTGCTGCCACGTGTCATACACCCTGGGAATGCCGCGAGCCTCGGCCGCTGCTCTCGCGTTGGCCGGTGTGCGGGAAGCGATGGCCGCCACATTGAAGCCCGCTTTCTGATAGGCGACAATGTGCACATCGCGCATGATGAAGCCTGCGCCGATGCAGCCAATCCGATAGTCTGTTTTTGCGGGGAGCTGGGGCAGATAATTGAGCGCAAATTCAAGCATATTGTTGTAACTCCTAGGGCAAAGAAACCTTGATTAGGTGATTATGTAATTACAATATCTGGTTACATTATAGCGCTATGTGAGCGTTTGTCAAACGTGCTTTGGGCAAGGGGACTCCGCCCAGCGCTGCCTGTTGCGCCGCACAGCTTCGTCAATCCGCGCCGCTGTCTGAACTCTCCGTCCGTCTGTCGCAGGCGTCAGCCCTTGACTGCGGATTGACAAACACTCGGCCGCTGGCTACAATGCCAGCGTCGTTCACGCCAGGGCGGGGATTCTGCCTTGCCGCATGCTGCGCCAACGTGGTATACTTTAGGAGCTGTAGGCCACTGTAGCTCAGCCGGCAGAGCACTCGCCTTGTAAGCGAGCTGTCATGGGTTCGAATCCCATCAGTGGCTTCTGACGACCAGATAAGGGTCCGTGTCCCGAGCGGCAAAGGGGGCAGACTGTAAATCTGTTGGCGAAAGCCTTCGCTGGTTCGAGTCCAGCCGGGCCCACTAGAGACTAAACGCACAACGCCTTTGTAGCTCAGCCGGTAGAGCGCATTCTTGGTAAGAATGAGGTCACGGGTTCAAGTCCCGTCAAAGGCTCTACAACCAGTTAACGAGGAGCGCAGAGAATGGCAAAAAAGGGAAATCGGGTAGTCATCAAACTGAAGAGCACTGAAAGCGGGCACATGTACATCACAGAGAAGAACCGCCGCAACGACACCGGGCGGCTGGAGCTGAAGAAGTACGACCCGTTCGTGCGCCGGCATGTGATCTACCGCGAAACCAAGTAACCAACCAGGCGCTTCCGCCTAAATAGGGGAGTAGCTCAATTGGCAGAGTGGCGGTCTCCAAAACCGCAGGTTGCGGGTTCGATTCCTGCCTCCCCTGCTAACGAACCGAGACACCGTCCCCAGGGACGGTGTCTTGTGTAACCAAGCCCGCTGCAGTGACGAGGAGTTGTGCGTATGTCCGCCGGAAACACTGTCGAGAAACCGTCTTCCCGCCGCGCCAGACGCGCGGCCGCTAAGCAGGCGGCCAAGCCGGAGGCTGAGATCGAGCAGGAGCTGGACGAGGAAGAAGAACGGGCGATCACCGCAGGCAAAGGCCGGGCCACGCCGGGCCGCCGCGCTCAAGAGCAGGGGGAGAAGCGCGGGAACTTCATTGCCCGCACGTTTGGCGGCATTCGCGAGTACTTCGAGGGCGTCAACTCGGAGCTGCGCAAGGTGTCGTGGCCCACGCGCGAGGACACGCGCCGCCTGACGGTGATCGTGATCGCTGTCATGATCGTGTCGGCCATCGTGTTGGGCCTGATCAGCCTGGGCTTTACCGAGCTGTTCCGCCTAGGCCTGGCAACGCCGCTGATCTTCTTCGGCTTCTTTGTGGTCGTGGCCATCGGCGGGTTCATCCTGTACCGGCGGTCGCAGCGCAGCGACGCCTCGCCCTACTGAACTGGCGGGCAGCCCGCCCCGCCTGAGCGTTTGAGGAGAATTCTATGCGTCCTGACGACCCCGAATTGATGGACGAGGACTACGACCCGGAACCAGTTTATCTGGATGACAGCGACGACACCCCACGGCCCGCTGCCGACGAGGCGGACAGCGCAGCGCTGGGCAGCGTGCTGGGCGACGACAGCGCTGCAGCCAGCAACCAGCCCAAGAAACAGTGGTACGTCGTGCACTGCTACTCCGGTTACGAATACAAGGTGTGCCACGCCATCGAGCAGCGCATCGAGACGATGGGCATGCGCGACAAAATCTTCGATGTGATCGTCCCCACCGAGGAGGAGATCGAGATCAAGGAAGGCAAGCGCCGCAAGGTGGAGCGCCGCGTCTTCCCTGGCTACATCCTGGTCGAGATGATCATGGACGAGGACTCGTGGTATGTGGTGCGCAACACCCCCGGCGTGACAGGGTTCGTAGGCATGGGCAACGAGCCAACGCCCCTGCGCCCAGAGGAAGTTAAGCAGATTATGGATCGGATGACCGAGGAATCGCCTAAAGTGAAGGTGACGTTCAAGCTCGGCCAGCGCGTGCGCATCGTGGACGGCCCGTTCAACGACTTCGTTGGCACGGTAGCCGCTATTGACCCCGACAAGTCGAAAGTGCGCGTGATGGTGAACTTTTTCGGGCGCGATACCCCGGTCGAGCTGGACTTCCTGGAAGTCGAGAAGGCCTGATCGTCACTACACAACCGAGGACTACAGCGAACCATGGCTAAGAAAATCAAAGCAATCGTGACCCTGCAGATCGCCGCTGGCAAGGCCAACCCAGCCCCGCCGATCGGCCCGGCGCTGGCCCAGCACGGCATCAACCTGATGGCTTTTTGCAAGGAATACAACGCCCGCACGACCAACCGCATCGGCGACATCGTGCCAGCCGAGATCACCATCTTCACCGATGGCTCGTTCAAGTTCAACCTGAAAAGCCCGCCCACGTCCTTCCTCATCAAGAAAGCGGCGGGCATCGAGAAGGGGTCGTCTGTGCCGCACCGCGACAAGGTGGCCAGCCTGACGCGCAAGCAGGTGCGCGAGATCGCCGAGATCAAAATGCAGGACTTGAACGCGCTGAACATCGAAGGCGCTATGAAGCAGATCGAGGGCACGGCCCGCCAGATGGGCGTGACTATCACCGACTGAGACCGTCACAAAGCTGCAAAGAACGTGGGAGGGCTGCGGCCCACCAGCACCACAGGAGACTGCACTATGAGCAAGCGCTACGCTGAAGCGGCCAAACTGTTTGACCGCGACACCTACTACCCTCTGCCCGAAGCCATCGGCCTCACCAAGCAGATGGCCACCGCCAAGTTTGACGAGACCATCGAGATGCACGTGCGCCTGGGCATTGACCCGCGCCACAGCGACCAGCAGGTGCGCAGCACCGTCCTGCTGCCCAACGGCCTGGGCAAGACGGTGCGCGTGCTGGTGTTCGCCGAGGGCGAAGACGCGCGCAAGGCTGAGGCCGCCGGCGCGGACATCGTCGCCGACGACGAGATCCTCAACCGCATCCAGAAAGAGAACTGGCTGGAGTTCGACGCCGCTTTAGCTGTTCCCAGCATGATGTCCAAGGTGGGCCGTGTGGCCCGCATCCTCGGCCCGCGCGGCCTGATGCCCAATCCCAAGGCGGGCACGGTCGTGCAGCCGGACAACCTGGCGCAGGCCGTGCAGGAGTTGAAGGCGGGCCGCGTCGAGTTCCGCAACGACAAGACCGGCAACCTGCACGTGCCCCTGGGCAAGGCTAGTTTCGAGGCGGACAAGCTGGTCGAGAACGCCCGCGCCGTGCTGGAAGCGGTGCAGCGCGTGCGGCCGCCCGCCGTCAAGGGGCAGTACATCCGGCGCGTCACGGTTACCTCGACGATGGGGCCAGGCGTGCGCGTCGAGCTGAACTCGTAGAAGTTGTTTTTTTCAGCCCTGCATTCCCCGGCCCTTCTCCCAGTCAAGAGAAGGGCGCGGGGCGACTTGCGATGACAGTCGTCTACGCTGAGGGCGATCCGCTGCTCACGCGCCAGCACACGCTGGCGTTCGCGCACAACGCCGCCGGCCGGGCCGAAACAGACCCATTAGGGCTGCGTCTGCACTACGCTTTCCCGGCCGCCTTCGCCGCCTACCGCAAACGCTGCCGCGCCGGTCGCGTGCGCCCAGGCACGCTGTGGCTGTGGCGCGAGGCGCGGCCCAGACTGTGTTTTCTCGTTGTCCGCGAGACACCGGCCGGTGCGCTGCGGGTGCGCTACGTCGAGTCGGCCCTGCTGACGCTGGCGCGGGATTACCGGCTGGAGGGCATTCGCAGCCTGGCGCTGGCCCCGCTGGCCCCGCCAGCGGAGTGGGGCGCGCTGCTCCCGCTGCTCACCCGCTGGCTGGCTGCCAGCGCCTTGCCATGCGTGATCTACACGCGCTGTATCCCTGGCGCGGACGGCGAGGTAGCGTTAGATTGAACGGCGGCAACACCACACTGCCGTGCCGCTTTCACACTCAACCTGTCTCAGCGCCGGGCCGCCGTGTATAATCGCGCCCTGTTTGATCGGCGCAGCACAGGTATACCCCATGTCTGTAAAGCAGGAGCTTATTGACCGCTTGAACAGCCGTCAGGCGCTGATTGCTGTTGTCGGTTTGGGCTATGTGGGCCTGCCGCTGGCTGTCGAGTTCGCCGAGGCTGGCTTTGCTGTGATCGGCCTGGACGTAGACGCCGCGAAAGTGGCCCAGCTTAACCGGGGCAGCAGCTACATCCCGGATGTCCCCACCGACCGCGTCGCGCCGCTGGCTGCCGCCGGCCGGCTGCTCGCCACGACCGACTACGCCGACCTGCGCGCGGCCGACGCCATCTCGATCTGCGTGCCCACGCCGCTGCGCAAGACCAAAGACCCCGACATGTCTTACATCATCGAGTCGGTTGACGCGATTGCCGCCATCAGCCACAGCGGCCTGCTGGTGGTGCTGGAGAGCACCACCTACCCCGGCACGACCGAGGAGATCATCGTTCCTCGGCTGGTCAACAACGGCTATAAAGTGGGCGAGGACGTGTTCGTGGCCTTCTCGCCGGAGCGCATTGATCCCGGCAATGCGCACTACGGCGTGCGCAACACGCCCAAAGTCGTCGGCGGCGTGACGCCGGCCTGCACCGAGGTGGCCTCCACGCTCTACGCTACCGCCGTTGACCAGGTGGTGCAGGTGTCGTCGCCGATGGTGGCCGAAATGGTCAAGCTGCTGGAGAACACATTCCGCGCGGTCAACATCGGCCTGGTCAACGAGATGGCCCTGATGTGCGACAAGCTGGGCGTGGATGTGTGGGAAGTCATCCGCGCCGCCTCTACCAAACCTTACGGGTTCATGCCTTTCTACCCAGGGCCGGGCCTAGGCGGCCACTGCATCCCAGTGGACCCCCACTACTTGAGCTGGAAGCTGAAGGCGCTCAATTACACGGCGCGCTTCATCGAGCTGGCGAGCGAGATCAACACCTCAATGCCGCTTTACGTGCTCGACAAGGTGATTGACGCGCTCAACGACGAAGGCAAGGCGGTGCGCGGTTCGCGCATTGTGGTGTTGGGCGTGGCTTTCAAGCGCAACATTGACGACGTGCGCGAAAGCCCGGCCATTGACGTGATCACGCTGCTGCAGGAGCGCGGCGCAGAGGTATCGTACTTCGACCCATATGTGCCGCACCTGCGCCTGCACAACAACGCCGCGCTGGACGCCGCGCCCTACAGCGCGGCCCTGCTGCGCGAGGCCGACTGCGTGGTGATTATCACCGACCACGACCGCTTCGACTGGCAGCACGTGGTGGATCACAGCCGCCTGATCGTGGACACGCGCAACGCTACCAGCGGCGTGCGCGGGCCGGCGCGGGTGATCTCGCTCTAGCCGCGCGCTGCGGGCCTTAAGTTGTAGGCCGCCGAGGATGCGATTATACTGAAGGTGCGACTGTGTGGCGGCCTGCTGCCATAGAAATTAGCGCAGGGGACACCCCGCTGAAGCGGGGTGGGGAATGCGCTCTGCCTCCTTTCGTAATCTGTGGTATGATTTGAACTGTTAGGAGACGGCAGCCCGTGATCCGCACGTACAAGTACCGACTGTACCCCACCAACGCCCAGGCCGAGGGCCTCTATGAGGCGCGTCAGCTTGACTGCCTGCTGTGGCAGGGGCGCACGCTCTACAACGCCGCGCTGGAGCAGCGGATCACGACCTATCAGGAAACCGGCAAGAGCCTCAAGTACGTTGACCAGTGGCCGCACTTCCGCGACTTGCGGAATGCCAACCCCGATACACTGGGCCAATTGAACGCCACCAGCGTGCAGCAGATGCTGCGCCGTCTGGACAAAGCGTTCGTCACCTTCTTTCACCGCCTGAAGGCGGGCAAAAAGCCGGGCTTTCCGCGCTTCAAAGGCCGTCACCGCTTCAACAGCTTGGAATATCGCTACGGAGACGGCTGCAAGCTGCGCTTTGACGATACCGAACGCGCGCTGTTCTACGTCCAAAATGTGGGCGAGATCAAGGTCAAGTATCACCGCCCGCTGCCTCATAGAGGCCTTCGGCCTCATAGAGACCTTTGGCCTGAAGGCGCAGCGATCAAGCATGTGATTCTCAAGCGGAGCAATCGCAAGTGGTATGTCTGCTTGCAGGTCGAACTTGCAGTGCCGCCGCCTCATAGAGGCCTTTGGCCCGAACCGCACACCGGTGCGGCTGTTGGGGTTGACGTGGGCCTGCTGCGCCTGCTGACGCTCTCCGACGGCACACCGATTGACAACCCGTGCTGGCTGCGCGGGTCGCTGGCCGCCCTGCGGGTGGCGCAGCGCCGTCTGAGCCGCCGCGTCAAAGGCAGCCAGCGCCGTCGCAAAGCCGCTGAACAGGTGGCCCGCCTGCACGAGCACATCGTCAACCAGCGCCGCGACTTCTGGCACAAGGCCACGCGCTGGCTGGTTGACACCTACAGTCTGGTGGCGGTCGAAAACCTGACGCTGGACTTCATGACGCACAATCCGCGCCTGTCCCTGAGCGCCCACGACGCCGGGCTGGGGCTGTTCCGCGAACTGCTGACGTACAAGGCTGAGAGTGCCGGTACAAAAGTGGTCGCTGTGAACCCACAGCACACGTCGCAGGTCTGCTCTGGTTGCGGCGCAGTTGTGCCGAAGCCCTTGTTGGAACGGATACACGCTTGTCCTCACTGTGACTTGCGGATAGACCGGGACGAGAACGCCGCCCGGAATATCCTTGCGTTAGCATTGGCGTTCAAGTCAGCCCGGACGGGGCTGTCAGGCGTTAACGTAGACCAACGGGTCATGCGTAGCCTGAGAAGCTCCCCGCTTTAGCGGGGAGAGTCGTCACGTAGACTAGAGACTGCGCTATGGACCTGCCCCATCACCTCAGAACGCTGCCGCCGGAAGCGCTGGACGCGCTGCGCTTTTTTGCCGCCTGCGAGGGCGGCGTGGCCACTGTGGACGACATCTGCCTGGCCCTCGACCTCAGCGATCGGGGCTTTGGCAAGCTGATCCGCCGGCTGGTGACCAAAGGCTACGTCTCGATGGACAGCAGTCAGGTATACCGCCTGACGATGAGCGGCCAGGAGGCCGCCGAGGAGCTGGCCGCCTACGACGCGGTGACCCCGCAGGCCGAGCGCGCCGACCGCGCTGCCACAGCCGGCAACGACATCGTGTTCCGGCGTCTGGTGCTGGCCGCCCCGCGCGCGCTGGCCGCTGGCCAGCCGGCCCAGGTTTACCTGGGCTTCAACCGTGACCTGTCATTCCTCACGCCGGTGGACTTGATGGCGCGCCTGTCGGTGGTCAACGGCGCGCCAGAACGCCCGCAGGAGGCCCAGTTCCACCTGGCCGACGCGCCCGATCACCGGGCGTTCGTGATCACCCCCAGCGCCGCGCCGCGCCTGCGCCTGCGCGTTGAGGTGTTCCAGGTGGGGCCAGACCTTGACGACTTCGCCGCGTGCGGTGGGATGTACGTTGATCTCGATGTGCGCGCCAGCGCAGCGGCTGACCCGACGCTAGCGGCATACGGTGTGAACCTTTCGATCAAACGGCGGGATTGAAGTAGCTATGGCCGACGATGTGCGCATCAAATACCCGCGCAGGGTTGTCCTGCGCTTTTTTATGCGGTTGGTGGGGCGCGTGCTGGTCTCGCTTCTCACGCGCACAACCGTGATCGGGCGCGAGAACTTCCCCAGAAGCGGCCCGCTGATTGTGGTGGGCAACCACGTTGCCATTGTCGAGGTGATGCTGATGGTGCTCTACACCCCCTGGCAGATCGAGGTGGTGGGCACAGGCGACATCCCGATTGACCCGCGCTTCGGCTGGCTGGCGCGGCTGTGGGGTTTTCTGCCGGTGCGGCGCGGCAGCGTGGACCGCGAGGAGATGCGGCTGCCGGTGGACGTGCTCAAGCAGAACGGCATCGTCGGCATCTTTCCCGAAGGCGGCATCTGGGAGAACTCGCTGCGCAAGGCGCGCACCGGCGTGGCCTGGCTCAGCTACCACGCCAACGCGCCCGTGCTGCCTATCGGTTTCGGCGGGATGCGCGGCGCGCTGCGCCAGGTGCTGCAGCTCAAGCGGCCGCGTCTGATTATGAACGTGGGCCAAGTGATGCCGCCGGTGAACGTGCGCGTGGAAGGGCTGTCGCGCAAGGAGGCACTGGAGCAGGGCGCGAACGCGATTATGGCGCGCGTCAGCGAGCTGATCCCGCCGGAGGAGAAGCGCAGTTGGGCCGCCATCGAGGACGAGCGTTTTGATTTCAAGCTGGTGCTCCAGCGGCCCAGCATCAGCACCAACGGCGCAGTTGAGGAGAACGAGCTGACGGTGCAGGAGGCGGCGGCGCTGGGCAAGTTCTTCCACCGTCCGGTGATTCTCGACGTGATGGCGCGCAATATGCGCCTGCCGGTGCGCCCGCTGCAGCAGGTCGGCATCGAACACGACGCACAGCGCATTGCCGAGGCCATCGAGGTGGCCATCAAGTTCCTAGACGACAACCCGCAGTTCCTCAGCTACCGCTTTGGCTACGACGAGGCGGGCCGCATGCGCGCCGGCGTGGAAGAGCTGCGCGCGCTGGTGAAAGAGGCGGCCAAAAACGGCGATTGGGTGACGCTCAAGCCGATCCGCCGCTACCGCCGCGCCGGCAGCGACCGGGAGATCGTCGAGGTCGTGCCTGGCGTCATGCACGAGATGTGATCAGGCGCTGGCGCAGAACAGCCTGGTCAATCACACGGCGTCCTTGCTGACGCGGGGCAGATACTGGCACAAATTGCAGCCCGGCCAGTACGAAGCGCACGCCCCGCAGCGTCTATAGCTGGTGAAACTCGACTGCGCTCAATCCACGACACGTGCCAGGAGAACACCCTGTATGCCTGTCCTTGATACACCCATTACCACTGACGATGCCAACCTGCGCAAGGTGCTGGCGCAAAAGCTGCCGGTGCTGCTTTACCTCTACGACAGCCGCCAGAAGGCGGACAAACCCACCGACGACGCCGTTGCGTCGCTGGCGAAAAAGCACAGCGGGGCGCTGCTGGTGGCCCGCGTGGACGTCGCCACCAACCCGGAGACGCACCGCCAGTACGGCTCACTGCCTACGCCTGCCGTCGTAACGCTGGCCCCTGGCCTGTTCGGGCGCAAGGTTAAGTCGCAGGCGGGGAGCGTGCGCCCTGCCGACGTGCGCGCTCACGCGGATTACCTGCTGGACAAAGGGCCGGAGCCGTCAGCGCGCCAGCAGGCCGAAGCCCCGCGCCCAGCCAGCAACGGCGGGGGCAAGGCCGCGCCGTCAGCCGTGACCGACGCCAACTTCAAGAAGGTTGTGCTCAACAGCGACCGCCCAGTGCTGGTGGATTTCTGGGCGCCCTGGTGCGGGCCGTGCCGCATGATCGCGCCAGTCCTGGAGGAACTGGCCGCGCAGCACGCCGGGCGCGTGCGCATCGTCAAGCTGAACGTGGACGAAAACCCGGCCACCGCCCAGCAGTACGGCGTGCGCTCCATCCCCACGCTGATCCTGTTCAGAGACGGCCAGCCGGTCGAGCGCCAGGTGGGCGCGAACGCCAGCGCCATTCGCCGCATGGTGGAAAACGCGCGCTAACGCGCCGGTTTCAGCCGCCAGCGCAGCGCCATGCCCCACAGCAGCGGCCGCGACAGCGCCCAGAGCAGCGCCGCCCGCGCTGCGCCGTGGTGCTTGCGCGTGTAAACGATCAGGTCGCAGAAGTAGACCTGTGTCGCCCGCCACGAGCGCGTGGCCGCTTTCTCGCGGTGGACGATGTGCGGCCCGGCCAGGAAGCGGAACTTCGCTCCCGCAAAGCGCCGCGCCAGATCGTCCTCTGGGAAGTAGAGGCGCAGCGCGTCGTCCAGGCGCAGATCAGCGCGCCGCATCAGCAGACACGAGCCGGGCAGCACGGCCACGTCGCGGTCGCTGGCCCGATCCCAGCCGTGATACCAGTGCTGCCGATTGGCGCGTGTCCGCGCCCCGCGCAGCAGCCAGCCCAGCGGCGTGTGATTCAGCAGCAGGTAGCTGTAGGCCGGAATCTGCGAGCAGGTGCGCTGGATGCGCCCGTCCGGGTAGCGCAGTTGAACGGTGGCCCCGCTGTACTCCGGGTGCGCGTCCATGAACGCCACCAGCGCCGCCAGCGCGCCGGGCTGCGGAATCGTGTCCGGGTTGAGCAGCAGCGCGTATTCCCCGCGCGCGGCGGCGAGGCCGACGTTGTTGCCGCCGCAGAACCAGCGGTTTTCCGCCTGCGGCAGGTAGTCTACCCAGGGATAGACGCGGGGAACAGCGCTGGCGCTGCCGTCGTTGTCCACCACGATCACCTGCGGGCGCGGCGCGCAGGTCTCCAGCGCCGCCAGGCAGGCGCGCAGGTCGGCCCAGGTGTGATAGTTGACGATCACCACCGACAGGCGCGGCGCAGTGTTCACAGCGCCTCGCGGTCAAAGACCATGCCCATCATGACCAAATCCAGAAACTGCCCGGCCTTGTAAAAGGCCTGCCGCCGCCGTCCCTCGTGGGCAAAGCCCAGTTTCTCATACAGATGGATGGCGCGCGCGTTGTTCGGGAACACCTGAAGCTCCAGGCGGTGCACGTCAGGGTTGGCCCGCGCCCAGCCGATCATACAGCGCATGACGGCTGTGCCCACACCTCGATCGCGCCAGCCGCGGTGCACCGTAATGCCCAGCTCGACAGTGTGTCGGTAGCCGCGGCTGCCGGCGCGGCAGTTCGCCACGCTGATGATCGCGCTGCCAGCCTCTGCCACCAGGAACAGCGCTGTCGGCGTGTGGGCGTAATCAGCGATGATCTGGGCCTCCTCCTGCACCGTGTGAGGGAACTCGTCTGCCGAGGCGAAGCTGATGCCGTTGTCCGGCTCGTCGGCAATGGCGCGCATATACGCCACAATGCGGGCCGCATCCTCCGGCACGGCCTCGCGGATGATGTAGTCGGCACACATCAGATGCCTTCCTTCCCCACACCGGCGTGTGCCTGCCAGTGTACAGCAGGTCGTTTTGCCAGGCGACTCGCCCCCGGCCCAGTAGGGGCGTGTTAGCCGCAGGCAAGGCGGCGGCGGCTACAAGTGTAACCAAGGCGACTGTACACACGCAGCAGGACATGTCATCAATGCTCGATGTATCTGTCATTATCGTCAACTGGAACGCGCAGGTGCTGCTGGCCGAATGTCTGCGCCACGTGCGTGAGACTGTCAAGCGGGTGAGCTGTGAAGTGATCGTCGTGGACAACTGCTCCAGCGACGGCAGCGTGGAGATGGTGCGGCGCGATTTTCCCGAAGCTGTTCTGATCGTCAACGACGCCAACCGCGGTTTTGCCGCTGCCAACAACCAGGGTATCGCTGTCAGCCGGGGGCGCTATGTGCTGCTGCTCAACAGCGACGCCTTTGTCGAAGAAAACACGATAGACGCGATGGTGGCCTTCCTGGACGCGCGCCCTGAAGCCGGCATGGCGGCCTGCAAGCTGCTTTACGAAGACCGCCGCCTGCAAGAGTCGTGCAGCGCCTTTCCCACGCTGGAGACCGAGTTTTACACGGCTGTTGGTTTGGAGAAGCTGTTTCCGCGCCATCCGGTGTTCGGCAAATACCTGATGGGAGCCTGGGATCACAACGACGTGCGCGAGGTGGACGTGATTATGGGCGCGTTCATGCTGGTGCGGCGGGCGGCCATTGACCAGGTGGGCGCGATGGACGAAGGGTATTTTATGTACTCGGAAGAAGTGGACTGGTGCTACCGTTTCAAGCAGGCTGGTTGGAAAATCTATTACAACCCGCATGTGCAGGCCGTGCACCTGTGGGGCGGCACCAGCAAGCAGGTGCGCTGGGAGATGTTCGTCGAGCTGTACCGCAGCCGCGTGCGCTTCTTCCGCCAGCACTACGGCCGTCTGCACGCCTTTTTGCTCAAGCTGATTCTGGGGGTGAACTGCCTGGTTCGCATTGTGCCCGGCGCGCTGTATTATCATGCCGGCGGCAGCCCAGAAGGGCGGCAGAAGCAGGCTGCCTTCCGCCGTCTGCTGGCGCGCCTGCCCAGCCTGTAATTGCGATGCAGCCCGGCGGCGCAATCGTTTGACATGCCGCCAAAACTTTATATAACTTAGAGGAGCGCGGTTAATATGAAAGCACTTGTGGTGGCCACTAGTGCTACGCCAGATAATCTTCGCCAGGATGTGTTAGTAGGACAGCACCACCGGGTAGATTATTTTGAACTAGCGGATCGTTTTGATGGATGTTATGTAGATTACAATATTGTTCCGGAAAACGGCACGCTGCGCCGGCTGGAACAGAAACTGCGCATGGACATGCGGCTGGCCCAGCACGTGGCCCGGCTGGTCAGCAGAGAGGGCTACGACGTGGTGCTCAGCCTGTCGGAGCGCGTCGGGATTCCGCTGGCCACGCTGCTGCCGCGCGAAGTGGCCCACCTGGTCATCATGCACCACGCGATGTCCAAGCCCAAAATCAGCCTGATCAAGGCCGTGGGTCTGGCGGGACGCTGGCGAAAAATCATGACGCTGAGCGACGCCGAGTCGCGCGGGCTGGAAGCCGCGCTGGGGTTGGCGCGCGGTTCGGTGATGACGCTGCGCACGCCGGTAGACGTGGATTTCTACCGGCCAGTGGACGGTGTGCCGCTGGCTGCCCAAGACCACATCCAGAGCCTGGGGCTGTCGCACCGAGATTATCCGACGCTGCTGCGGGCGATGCGCCGTTTGCCGGACGTTACCTGTCACCTGCGCGTGGGCAGCGCCTGGGTGTCGGGCAGGGCCGGCCACGAAAACGAGGAGCTGCCGCCCAACGTTGTCCTCCAGCCGTTCGTCCAGCCGCACGAGCTGCGCGAATGCTATGCGCGCAGCCGCTTTATCGTTGTGCCCATTCGCAGCAGCACCCAGTGGAGCGCGGGCTGCACGTCGGTTCAGGCGGCCCAGGCAATGGGCCGGGCCGTCATCGCCACCGCGATGCCTGGCCTGTCGGAATACCTGATCAACGGCGAGACCGGTATACTGGTTGGCATCGGCGACGATCAGGCGATGGCCGAGGCAATCGAATACCTGTGGCATAACCCGCAGATCGCCGAGCAGATGGGCCGGCGTGGGCGCGAGTGGCTGGCCGCCAATTTCTCGCTCGACCAGTGGCTGGAGAGGGTTGTCAGCGCCGTGCACGAGGCCGTCAGCGTGCCCACGCAGATGTTTTCCGATACGCACTCATAGCCGCGCCATGCGGCAGTCAAGGATGCCTTCATGATTCCATTCAACGACCTCAAGCCGCTGCACAACCTGTTGGCCGACGAGCTGAACGCCGCCGCGCTGCGCGCGCTCAACAGCGGCTGGTACATCCTTGGGCCGGAACTGGCCGCTTTCGAGGCCGAGTTTGCCGCCTATCACGGCGTGGCGCACGCCGTCGGCGTGGCCAATGGGACCGACGCGATTGAGCTGGCGCTGCGCGCCGGCGAGGTTGGCCCGGGCGACGAGGTAATCACGGTGTCGCACACAGCGGTCCCCACCGTGTGCGCGGTCGAGCGCGCCGGCGCGACGCCCGTGCTGGTGGAGATCAACCCGGACACGTACACGATGGACGCGGCGGCGGCGCGGGCGGCTGTCACGCCGCGCACCAAAGCGCTGCTGCCCGTGCACCTCTACGGCCATCCGGCGGACATGGACGCGCTGGCGGCGCTGGCAGCGCAGCACAACCTGCTGCTGGTCGAGGACTGCGCCCAAGCGCACGGCGCGCGCTGGCGCGGGCGGCTGGTGGGCACATTCGGCCACATGGCCGCCTTCAGCTTCTACCCCACCAAGAACCTGGGCGCGGCCGGCGACGGCGGCGCGGTCATCACCAACGATGCACAGTTGGCCGAGCGCCTGCGCCTGCTGCGCAACTACGGCCAGCGCGTGCGCTATCACAACGTCATGCGCGGCGTCAACAGCCGCCTGGACGAGGTGCAGGCGGCTGTCCTGCGCGTGAAGCTGGCCCACCTGGACGCGCACAACGCTCAACGCCGCGCCCTGGCCGCCGTCTACGACCGCGAGCTGGCCGGCGTGATGCTGCCGCGCGCGGTGGGCGACGTTGAGCATGTGTACCACTTGTACGTCGTGCGCCACCCACAGCGCGACCGCTTTATGGAAGCCTTGAAAGCGCACGGCGTGGGCACGCTCATCCACTACCCCGTCCCCATTCATCGCCAAGAGGCCTATGCCGATCTAGGTTACGGCCCTGGCAGTCTGCCCCTCACCGAACGGATCGCGCAGGAAATCGTGTCGCTGCCGCTTTACATCGGCCTGACGGCGCACGATGCGGAAACGGTCGCTGCTGCCGCCCGCCAGGCCCTGGCCGAGACCGTCTAGCGCGCACCGCGCCGCCGGGCGGCCTTGCGCGCCTGCCGCCCGGTGCGCCCTCAACCTGATTAAAAAGACGCATATTTTCTAAATCATGTTAGGTAGCCGTTAGGCTATCATGGCATCTTAAGGTCAGTCATCAGGAGCCAAGACCACGAGGGGTCGCAGCGTCATGAATATTCTGTCAATCGTTATCCCTGCCTACAACGAAGAAGACGGCGTCGGCCAGGTTATCGAGCGCGTGCTGGCGGTCGAACCGGCCTTGCAGGACGCAGGCCTAGACGGCCTGGAGCTGATCGTCGTGGACGATTGTTCGAAGGACCGCACCGCCGAGATTGTGCGCGGCTACGCCGATCGCGGCGTGATCCTCATTCAGCACAAGGTCAACCGCAACTACGGCGGCGCCCTCAAGACCGGCTTTCGCTACGCGCAGGGTGATTACCTGGCGTTCATGGACGCTGACGGCACCTATCCGCCGGAGTTCTTCCCGGCGATGTTCAAGGCCATGCAGGAGCAGGGCGCTGATCTGGTGATCGGCTCGCGCATGGCCGGCGCTGAAAGCGATATGCCCCTCACGCGGCGCATCGGCAACACGCTGTTCGCCGGTTTGGTGAGCATTATCGGCAGCGTGCGCATCACCGACAGCGCCAGCGGCCAGCGCATTCTGAAGCGCGAGACGCTGGCCAAGCTCTATCCGCTGCCCGACGGGCTGAACTTCACGCCAGTGATGAGCACGCGCGCGCTGCACGAAGACATCAAGATGATTGAAGTGCCCATCCGCTACGAGGAGCGCGCCGGCGAGAGCAAGCTGAGCGTGGTGCGCGACGGCCTGCGCTTCCTGTTCAGCATCCTGGGCACGGCCGCTGTTTACAACCCCGTGCGGCTGTTGGGCGGCTTGTCGCTGGCGGCTGTGGCCCTGGCGCTGCTGGCGCTGCTCCCGTGGATAGCGGCTGTCAGCCAAGGCGTGCAGGACCGCAGCGGCTACGCTAACCTGCTGTTCCTGGCCATGACGCTGGCTATTGTGGCTGTCAACCTGTTCAGCACCGGCACGGTTTTCAACTACATCGTGTCGCTGTTCCACCACCGGCCCATCCGCCAGGGGCTGTTCGGACGGCCGGTGTTTCGCCAGCCGCTGGAGCAGCGCTTCGGCGCAATCGGCACGATCTTGTTCGTCTTCGGCGCGGCGCTGTTCGCAGCAGCGGTGCTGCTGCCCAGCGCTGGCGAGCCGGCCTGGTTCCTGCTGGTTCCGAGCGCTATGTTTATCATGACCGGTATCCAACTGGGCATGAGCTGGCTGTTGGTGAGGGTGCTGACCGAGCTGAGCAAGCGCGACCTCAGGGCAGCGGCTGACCTGAGCGCCAACGTGGACTTTGTTAGCGACGAGACAGTGATCCTGCCCGTCGCGCCTGACCTGGCCTGAGAGGGCCTTTCTGCCCGCTCCGCGATTTACGGCTGTTCTGTAGGTTTTGTGCACGCGACTATCTAGAGGGAATGGTATGGCAACGCACTTCGACAACAACGCCTATGACGCCGTCCGCAAGGCGGCTTACCGCAGCGAAACGCCTTACACCGGCGGCGAGATGTCCGGCCGCAAGGACCTGGAACCGAGCCTGATGGAGAACCTGGGCACACGGCGCGTGCCCAAAGTCTCTAACGTGCGCTTTCCGGACGCTGACCCGATCGTCTCCAAGTTCACGAAAGAGTACCAGACGTACAACGTGGATGTGCTGCTGGTGAACCCGCCCTCGCCGGACGGCGGCATCTGGATCCGCAGCCAGCACCGCGTGGGCCGCCGCAGCCGCGAGAACATGATCTGGGGGCAGGTGTCGCTGGCGCAGATGGCGGCCGTGCTCTACCCCGATTACACTGTGGCCGTGATTGACGCCATTGCCGAGCGCATGACCTGGCCGGCGTTCGAAGCGAAGCTGCGCGAACTCAAGCCGCGCTATTACGTCACCCAGCTCACCGCGCCCACGCTCACCAACGACATGTACGGCTGCTTTCTGGCCAAGGCCATCGGCGCAACGACGATGGCCTTCGGGACGCACGTCACGCCCCTGGCCGTTGAGACCATGCGCCCGCACCCGGCACTCGACTACTGCCTGCGCGGCGAGCCGGAGATGACCTTGCGCGAGGTAGTGGACACACAGATGGGCCGCACCACCTTCAGCCCGGAGATCGAGCGCCTCTACCGCACGACTGACCCCACCTGGGAGCCGGTGGTGGCGCAGCTCGACCCGGCCACCGGCCACTACGACATGAGCCACGTCAAGGGGCTGGTGTGGCGCTGGAAGGGCGAGATCGTGCGCAACCCGGATCGCAACTTCATCCCCAACCTCGACGACCTGCCCATCCCGATGCACCACCTGCTGCCGCTGGACAAATACCGCACGGCGGTGCTGGACGGCAGCTATCAGTTTATCGTTACCAGCCGCGGCTGCACTGCTGGCTGCACCTACTGCATCAAACACGTGAGCTACCAGCACGCCCTGCGCCTGCGCAGCCCGCAGAACATCATGGCCGAAATCCGCATGCTGGCCGAGCTGGGCGTGAAAAA
>Ga0308414_1001099_pt1 | contig 17648 bp, 16 predicted proteins | sample HotsprSampleOS50_FD_205667 | JGI IMG/M metagenome (GOLD analysis project Ga0308414, IMG submission 205667) | Hot spring phototrophic mat microbial communities from Octopus Spring, Yellowstone National Park, Wyoming, United States - 20090730_OS50 ...
GGGGGAAAGTAATCCTTAAACTATCCGTTAAGCCAGAAAGAAGAGCTTGGATTAAGGGATTGTTTGAAAATATCGATAATTTTTTTCCCCCTTTGGCTATTTCTAATGCATAATTCGGGTTTAACAGATAAAGTTTTTTACTTTACTTCCTACATAGGAAAGAAAAATTCTGCACTGTATTATTTCTACCTTTCTGCACCAATTGTTCCATTTATTTTTGAAAAAGATTTAGTATGGACTGTGCCTTATTCAATTACAGAACTGAAAAGTAGTAAAATATTATATCTTAATGAATTATTATTGTTATATAAAAACTATTTGAGCGCTAATGGAATTATGAAAATATCACAGAGTGATAACGATGATAAACACTTCTCTATCGAATCAAATATTCGAATAGAGGGTGAAGGTCTTTTTAAATATTACAATGAAAATAGCAAAGGCATAATTTTTACAAAAAATCAAAGTATTTTTACTGCAAAAATTAAAAATCAGGAGAAATTATGAAACAATATATTTTAATAAGTGTTTCAATAATAGCTATTGTTTTTGTTGTCTTTTCAGTTCTTGCATTCGAACAGAAAATTGATCCCAAAATTACTGCTTTCAATAAATCTTTAACTTTTGAAACGAATAAAGATTACCTCAGTGCTGTTAAAGAGCTACTAAATATTTATGATAGTAATAAAGATAACTATTTAATTAATTTAAGGTTAGGATGGTTATATTATAATGCTGGATTATACACAGAATCTGTTCTATATTATGAAAAAGCGAATAAAATTTCAAGCAGCAGCATTGAAGCAAAAATTGGTTTAACTTTACCACTATCTAAACTCGAAAAATGGGATGATGTTAAAAATGTTTACGAACAAATTCTTAAACTTGATCCTCAGAATTATACCGCTAATCTGAGATTAGGACAATATTATTTACTCAGGGAAAATTATTCGCAAGCCAACAAATATTTAAGTGTTAGTTATAAAAACTATCCATCTGACTACGAATCGAATTTATCTTTTGGTTGGACTCAATATTATCTCGGTAATAGAAAGTTAGCTAAGGAATTATTTACAAATACTTTAATGCTTTCACCTAATGATTCTTTAGCAACAATTGGGTTCAATATTTCAAAATGAAAGTAATTTATTTTTTAGTCCTATCGGCAAGTTTTTTATTTGCTCAAGAGACATTTAATACAGTTTCGTTGTCACCTTTTTATACGATAGGGAAGTATTCAAATAAAACTTTATCAGAATCTAAAGCTGTTTATGGCTCGATTAACTTAAATCAAGATTTTATCCTTTCAACCGGAATTGACGTAATTTCTTTAAATCAGGAACAATGGAAATATGATCAGAATTCGTTTTTCCTTTCAGGCATAAAAGTTTTTACTCCTTTTTATTTGAAATTTGCCTCCAGTTATATAAAAGGTCGTTATTCAGAAAAACAAAATGATTTATATAACTACACAGATGAAAATTTATCTTTAACTCCAGAATTGGTTTATAAATTTAACTGGAACTATGTAGGAATTGCATACAATTATTTCAAAGCATCAAAAGGATTCCAGATATTAAAGGCACAATCATTAACATTAAGATTTGACACATTTTTAGATTTTTTTACATATCTATCAATTAGACCTAATTTATACATAGAAAATTCAAGTAAAAAGTTTTTTTCAGTTTCAACAAAATTAACACGATGGATAACTTCAGATTTTGTTGTTTCAGGAACATTAGTTGCTGGAAAAAGAAGATACTATTTTGATAATGATCTTCTAACGATTTATAATCAATATGACTTGCAAAAAATTGTTGCTGGTTTCAATTTGGATTATTCCCTAATTGACGAAGTAACTATTTCGGGTGGTTATCAATACACGAAATTTGAAAATTATGAAATTAACTATGTTTTTTTAGGACTTCGAACAAAATTATCATTTTAGCAAAGTTTTTTAAAGTACCCATCAATTCTGCACCAAAAATCAATTGATAATTCTTTGGCATTTATCTAATTTTAGTTGCCAAAATTAAAAATTTAAATAAGGAGAAATATATGCCCGTAAAAGTAGCTATTAATGGATTCGGAAGAATCGGCAGACTAATATTGAGAGTTTTAGCAGAAAAAAAATTACTCGGTAAAGAAGTTGATTTGGTTGCTGTGGTTGATGTTAGCAATGACGCAAAATATTTTGCATATCAACTTAAATATGATTCAGTTCACGGAAAATTTAATGGAGAAATAAGCTCCAAAAAAAGTAAACCAGAGTTAGAAGTTGATGATACTCTTGTAATTGATGGAGAAGAGACACTCTGCATTTTAGCAACAAAAGACCCGTCGCAACTTCCTTGGAAAGAATTAGGAGTTGATTTTGTTTTTGAAGCAACTGGATTATTCTCTGATTCAGAAAAAGCAAAAGGACATTTAACAGCTGGTGCAAAGAAAGTTATTATCACTGCTCCCGGTAAAGGTGATGTTAAAACTGTTGTAATGGGAGTTAATGATGATGAATTAAAACCGGAACATACTATCATTTCTAATGCCTCTTGTACTACAAATTGTTTAGCTCCTGTTGTTCACGTTTTATTAAAAGAAGGAATTGGAATTGAAACAGGTTTGATGACAACTATTCACGCTTATACAGCAACTCAAAAAACTGTTGATGGTCCTTCCAAAAAAGATTGGAGAGGCGGCAGAGCAGCTGCAATCAATATTATTCCTTCAACCACTGGTGCAGCAAAAGCTGTCGGTGAAGTTCTTCCATCCGTAAAAGGAAAATTAACAGGAATGTCATTCAGAGTTCCGACTGCTAATGTTTCAGTCGTTGATTTAACTTTCAGAAGTGTTAAAGAAACTTCTATAAAAGAAATTGATGCTTTAATTAAAAATGCATCAGAAACTTATATGAAAGGAATTCTTGGCTATTGCAACGAAGAATTAGTCTCTACTGATTTTAACCACGATGAAAGATCTTCCATATACGATTCTTTAGCAACTCTTCAAAATAATTTTAAAGATGAAAAAAGATTTTTCAAAATTGTTACCTGGTATGATAACGAATGGGGTTATTCTCATAGATGTGTTGACTTACTTATGAAATTATCTAAAATGTAAATATTATTAGTCCCGGAGATTTGTGATAATGAAATCTTCGGGCAATGATTTATTAACAAAATGAAGGTTATAGAATGAATAAACAAAGTATTGATAAAATAGATCTAAAAGGAAAAAGAGTTTTTGTTCGAGTGGATTTTAATGTTCCATTAGATGAAAATTTGAATATTACTGATGATATCAGAATAGTTGAGTCACTTCCAACAATTAAAAAAATTATAAATGATGGTGGCAGAGCAATCTTAGCAAGCCATCTCGGAAGACCAAAAGGTGGACCGAATCCCAAATACAGTCTTAAACCGGTTGCTGTAAGATTATCTGAATTATTAAACAAAGAAGTTAAACTCGCTCCTGATTGCGTTGGTGATGAAGTAAAATCTCTTGTCGAGCAAATGCAAGATGGAGATGTATTATTACTTGAAAATGTTCGTTTTCATCCTGAAGAAGAAAAGAATGATCCTGAATTTTCAAAGAAACTATCTGAATTAGCGGATGTATATGTAAATGATGCTTTTGGAAGCGCACACAGAGCACACGCTTCTACAGAGGGAATTACAAAGTATGTCTCTACTTCTGTTGCTGGCTATTTGATGCAGAAAGAACTTGATTATCTTGGTTCTGCTATTGCAAATCCTGAAAGACCATTTATTGCAATTCTTGGCGGAGCAAAAATTTCAGGGAAAATAGATGTCATTAATAATCTTATTGATAAAGTTGATACTTTGATTATCGGTGGTGGAATGGCTTTCACTTTCTTCAAAGCTCAGGGTAAAGAAATTGGTAAATCTCTTCTCGAAGAAGATAAAGTTGAGTTGGCAAAAGAAATTTTAAATAAAGTTAGCAATTCAAATGTAAAGTTTCTATTACCAGTTGATGTTGTTGTTGCCCCTGAATTTAATAACGATTCTCCATCAGCCGTTGTTTCGATTGATGAAATTCCTTCAGACAAAATGGGATTAGACATTGGACCGAAAACAGTTGAACTTTTCAGAGATGAAATTCTGAAATCAAAAACAATTGTGTGGAATGGTCCGATGGGAGTTTTTGAAATGGATAATTTTGCAAAAGGTACTTTTGAAATTGCCAAAGCTTTAGCGGATGCAACCAAGCAGGGAGCAATTACAGTAATTGGCGGAGGCGATTCAGCAGCGGCTATCTCAAAAGCCGGGTTAAAAGAAAAAGTTTCGCACGTATCAACTGGTGGTGGTGCTTCTCTCGAATTTCTTGAAGGTAAAATTCTGCCAGGCGTTGCTGCATTAAATGATGAATAATTAAAGGATATACTGTGAGTAATTATTATCAGCCAAAGGGATTTTTAGGATTTAATCTTTTTCCACCTGTAATCAAAAATCTTTTGATTATTAACGCAGCTGTGTTTTTTGTTCAGCTAATTATGCAAAATATTATTTTTAATGGTGTTTCTGCTGCTAATATCTTAAATAGATGGTTTGCTCTTAATCCAATATTTGTTGATGATTTTCCTTACAATCCATTTAATTTCCAGATTTGGCAACTAATTACTTATCAGTTTATGCACGGAAATTTTAGTCATATACTTTTTAATATGTTTGGACTATGGATGTTTGGTGCAGAAATAGAAAATATTTTTGGCTCAAAAAAGTTTTTAATTTTTTATTTATTAGCTGGTGTTTCGGCAGGATTACTTCATCTTTTTCTTTCACCATTATTAGGAAGTACTCCTGCAGTTACCATTGGTGCATCAGGTTCTGTTTTCGGCGTTTTAGTTGCATTCGCTTTACTTTTCCCTGACAGATATATTTTTCTCTATTTCCTAATCCCTGTTAAAGCAAAGTATTTAATCGGATTTCTGATTGTATTCGAATTTTTAGCAATAAATTCAGTTGATAGTAATGTCGCACATCTTGCTCATCTTGGTGGAGCATTGTTTGGATTTCTATACTTACTTTTCGATAAAAATTTCGATATTGAACTTAAAAGTGTTTTTAGGAGAGGTTATTTCTATAAGAACCGCTACCAAGATTATTTCACTCCATCTTCTTCAAGAAAAAGAAATGATGATATTGACGAAATTAAGTTTAAGGATATCGAAGAAGAAGATATTATAACTCAACACGAAATTGACGAAATTCTTGATAAGATTAGTAAATCAGGTTATCAGAATCTTACCGAAAGGGAAAAAAGGATTCTTTTTGAAGCAAGTAAAAGAATGAAATAAATTGAGAAAATATTTTTTAGCTCTTTTCCTTTTAGTCTTCATAACTTCTTGCAGTGAAAAACCACCAGCAGATGAACATAAATTTATGCTTGTTTATATTGATTTGATTTCATTTCCAGATTCTCTACACAATAACCCTGAGATGTTTGAAAAATTCAGAGACGACGTTTTTAATAAGCACGGATTAAAAAGTGAAGATTATAAAAAAATGATAGAATATTATAACTCCAAACCTGAGTTATGGGAAGAGTTTTTTCAAAAAGCAATCAAGTATGTTGAAACAAGTAATGATTCTTCATTTATTGATTAGATTTTCCACTCTTAATTTTTGCAAGAGCAATTCTTAATTCTGAAATAGTAAAATTAATATTCAACTCTTCTGCTATTTTCTTTTTGAGCATTTTTAATTCACCAAATCCTTGCAAATAATATTTTTTAACTACTTCGATTTTTTCCGGATGGATTATTTTATCAATGTTTAATTCCGAAATCGCAGAAATTATTGTCTCGATTTGCATTGAAATTATTGCTACATCTAAACTTCTTAATTTTGCTATTTCATCAAGGTTATATCCTTTTTTTATCAAATTATATGTCTCAATTATATTTTCAGGTATTTTTTTCTCTTCAGGGGATTTGTTTGATTCAATATAATCTTTTACTTCTTGTAATATAGCTTCACCAATTTTGTGGAACATTCTTAAATTAAAACCATTAACACTCATAAGTTTTAATTTATTATCTGGTTTTATTTTAGAAATATTTGCTAAGACTGAATCGGGACAAACCATATTTGGTGTTTGCATAAGTTTTTTTGAAACTTTTAATCGGAGATTAACAAGTCTGTTGTATAGTTCAAGGTGGTCAAAAACTTCTTCAGCTTTTTGCTCTTTTGATTTTTTTTCTTCAATAAATTCTAAGAGATCAAATTTGTTTGAACTGACTTTATTACAAATATCACACTTGCCACAATAATAATTTTCAGTTCTCTGTCCGAAGTAATTTAATATGTATCTAAATCTGCATTCATTGGTGTGAACGAGATTTTTCATCTTTTCCAATTTATCTAAAGCGATTAAATAGAATTTGTTGATTTCTGAATATTGAAGTGAAAGATTTTCTATTGCTACTCTCGGTTTTAATAATGTAACTGTTTCTTTTCCTTCAAATTGATAATATTCAATTATGCCAAAGTCTTGTAAGAAATTGAAATATAGTTTTTGAGTCTCAGCACTTAAACCAATATTTGTTTCAATTAGATTGTAATTAATTTTAATTTTTGATGAAAAGATTTTATTCCCATAAGTCTTTACTAAAAATAAAATTAACATTTTCAGTTCAGGGTTAGAAAAGCTTTTAACAATTTTTTTCACTCTTTCTGGATTTTCGGTAAAAACCAATGAATCAGCAGTCATTAAACCGGAGTTAATCTTTAGATATTCAGCTTTCTCTAAATATTTTAGTGAGGAATGAATTAATGCGGGAGATATTTTTTTATTGTAATAATTTTTAAGATAATCATAGTTTATATGAATCTCTTCTGTTGAAAAATTTCCAACTGCAAGTTGGATAGAATCGCAAATTCCATTATATACACTTTGTATTATTTCTCTTGTTGGATAGGAGTTGTTAATGAAATACTTATGTATATCAATATCTTTTTCCTTAAATAAAAGAAAAACATTTGATAGCTGTCCATCTCTTCCAGCTCTGCCAAATTCCTGATAATAACTTTCAATTGAAGGAGGTATATCATAGTGTATTACTGTTCTGATATCTTTTTTATCTATACCCATCCCAAATGCGTTTGTTGCAACTACTATTGGAATATTTCCTTCAATAAACTCTTCCTGAATTTTCTTTCTGATGATTGAATTCAAGCCGGCGTGATAAAATTCGGAATTGAACTTGTTGATATTCAAAAACTGATTTATTAACTCTGCTTTACGTCTAATTGAAGTATAAATGAGAGCGGGCGTTGGATTCACTTTCAATATGTCCAATAACTTTTCTTTTTTTTGAGAAGTTTCGAAAATATTTATTGAAATATTATCTCTCTCAAAGCCCTTAACAATTAAAACGGGGTCTTTTATTCCCAACTGTTCTATAATGTCTGAAATAACTTCAGGCGTAGCTGTTGCTGTAAAAGCGGATACTTTTTTTATTTCAAGAAAATTGATAAAATCTTTTAGCTTGGTGTAACTTGGTCTGAAATTATGTCCCCATTCACTGATACAATGTGCTTCATCAATAAATAAATATTCAGGTTCTAAAACTTTTAATCTTTCTGCGAACTCTTTTGATTCAAGTCTTTCAGGAGCAAGGTATAAAAGTTTAATTTTTTTTGAACTTATTTTTTGTAATGTCCTTTCAATTTCAAGCCATCCAATTGTACTATTTATGAATGCTGCTAATTCTTCCTTTTTGTTTAGAGAATCTACCTGATCTTTCATCAAGGCAATAAGAGGAGAAACTATAATTGAAAAATTATTGGACATTAGAGCAGGAATTTGATAACAAAGGGATTTTCCTGCACCAGTTGGCATAACTGCTAAAACATTTTTGGAATTTAAGATGTTTGTTATAATTTCTTTTTGTGATGGTCTGAATTCGTTAAAACCAAAAAACTTTTTTAAAGTAGATTCTGCTTTTGTAATTGAATCAATCATTTATCAAATTTTTGAAATTTTATCCTTTATAAAACTTTTATTAGATATCTTAAAAATTGTCCATTAAAAAATATAACAGTTTGAGATAATTTAGTTCTCTTGTTATTCCATTATTAGATAGATATATTTTCAATTATGAATTCAACTATTATAAAATTTATTACCTCTTTTATTATAATTATGATTATAGTTAGCTGTGCCTCTTCGTCTGAAAACACGGCTAAAAAAGAGATTATTGCTAATAAGCTATTATCAGATAGAGAAAGAAAAAGATTAGCTCAGGAAAATGTAATAGATGGAAACATACTGATGGCAAAAGCAGAATACAGTCAGGCGTTAAGGAAATTTGAAAATGCTTTACTTTACGATACTTCTGCTGGTATATGTTTTTCACTGGCTAAAGCCAATTTATATAATAATAAGTTAAACGCTGCCCTTCAGTATGCAAACAAAGCCATTGAACTGGATTCAACAATTGCGGATTTTTATATACTTCTTTCTGATATTTTTAATTTTGGTAAACAAAAGAAATCAGCAGTTGAAGTTTTAGAAACGGCTTCTCTTAAGTTTCCTGATTACAATCAACTAATTTATAAACTTGCTATTTTACTGGAAGAAGACCGGCCATTGAGTGCGATTGAATTATACGAAAAATTATTGAAGATGATTGGTTCAGATTGGGGAATTTTAGCGAGAATTTCTGATTTGCATCGTCGCCTTGGAAATATTAAAGATGAAATTGTCGCTTTAGAAAGATTATATAAAATTGATCCAGGTAATAAATCAATTATTAAAAGCCTTATTGATTTATATTTAATTGAAAAAAGAAACTCAGAAGCAATCGTTTTGATAAATGAACTTTTAGAGTTAAATCCTGAGGATATTTCTTCAAGACAAAGAAAAATCGAACTATTTCTAAGTGAAAAGAATTGGAACAAAGTCAATGAAGAAATTGAATTAGTGATCAAGTCAGAAAATCTTGATTTTCAATCAAAGATGGATATGGGATATTTCTTTTTTGAAAAATCATTTAATGATTCTTCTGCTTTGCCTATATCCAAAATGATTTTTAATAAATTAGATAATGATACAAGTTATTGGCAAATCAAATTGGTTTTGGGCGCGATTGCAATTAACCAACGTGAAGATGAAAAGGCAATAGAATATTTCAGATACGTTACCGAAAATGCAAACTGGAATGTTGATTCCTGGGTTAGATTAGGTGTACTTCACTTTGATAATAAGAAATACTATGAGGCTGAGAAAATAATGTTAGAAGCAGTAGAACTTTTCCCAAATGAATATTATATAAATTTTATACTTGGATTATCATTGGCTCAATTAGGTAAAAACGATTCAGCTGCAATCTATCTAAAAAAATCTGTTAACCTTAATCCAAAGGATGTTAATACAATTAGTGCCTATGCTTATACACTGAATTTGCTAAAAGAACAAGACTCAGCAATTATCTATCTTGAAAGAGCTTTAATACTTAGTTCTAATGATGTAAATGTATTGGGAACTTTAGCTATGATTTATAACGAAAAAGGAATTTATGAAAAAAGTGATAGTCTATATGAAAAAGCATTATTACTTAGTCCTGATGATGCTATAATTAACAATAATTTTGCTTACTCTTTATCCACAAGGGGATTGCAACTTGAACGTGCATTGAATATGGTTAATATTTCTTTGGATAAAGACTCTCTAAGCTCTGCTTTTTTAGATACGAAAGGTTGGATTTTATACAAACTTAATAGATATGAAGAAGCAAAATATTATGTTGAGAAAGCTATTGAAGTTGGAACTCCAAGTGCAGTAATAACAGATCATTTAGGTGATATTGAATTTAAATTAGGAAATAAACAACGGGCATTAGAACTTTGGAGAAAAGCATTTGAAATTGATCCTACTAAAACAGAGATTCAACAAAAAATAATTAAAGGTGAAATTTGAAATCAGTTTTTTTTGTCAGGATAATTCTAACCCTGATAATTTCTGTCACATTTTTAAGTTGCGTTCCATCACGACCAGATGAAGATATAGAAATTTTATCTGCCGAAAGACTAATCAATAAATTAGAAGCTAATAGAAGAAGAATAAAAAATTTTGAAGGTAGTGGAACTCTGATAATTAACACTCCTACATTGGAAAACACAGCCAATTTCAGAGTTGTATTAGTAAAACCCGATTCTATTTTACTTAACATTTTAGGACCTTTTGGAATTGAAATTGGTCAGGCATTGGTAACTAATAAAGATTTTATTTTTTATGATGCATTATCAAATACAGCATACACAGGAGAAATTGACAGTGAGGTTCTTCAAAATATTTTTCGGATTGATCTGCCTTTCAAAGATATTATTGATGCAATATCTGGTTCTGTAAATCTTACAAATCAACTATATAAATCTCCAAATGATTTCAATGTAATTTATGATAAATATCATCTTGCCTATGTTGACTCATTATCAGGCTTAACAATGCTTTATAAAATTGATGTTAAAAGATTAGGAATTACTGATTATGAATTAAAATCACTTAACCCCGGATTTGAAATAATTGGTAATTTTTCACAGTTTGAAGTTTTAGAGAATGTAGCTATTCCCTTTAAGATACAAATCTTAAATAAAACCGCTAAACAAAGATTAGAAATCAATTATAAAAAGATCAATGTTAATAAAAGAAACTTATTTATTGACTTTAAACTTCCTGAAGATGCAGATATAGTAAAATGGTAAAAGTACTACATTTAATATTATTTATTATTACTCTGAATATCATTTTATTTCCTCAGAATAAAGAGATTGAAGAAAAGTCAAAAACACTTGATGATTTAAGAAATGAGATTAAAAAACTTGAGTATGAACTTGAAGAAAATCAAAAGAGAGAAAAAAATACATATTCTAATTTTACAAATCTTAATAAACAGAAATTTTACTATGAGAAAATAGTTAATAAACTCAGGAGTGAAGAAAATAAAAAATCTCAAGAAATAGAAAGAATTAAAACAGAAATCAAAAGTAAAGAAAATCAGATTGAAGAAATTAAAACAGACTATGCTCGGTATATCGTTTATAATTATAAGATTGGCAGAATATCAGAACTTGAATCAATTATAAACTCAAAAAATTTTAGACAAGCAATTTTGAGGATTAAATATTTACGGGATTTTTCAAATCGCCAGCAAAATGATATTAAGATATTAGTCAGTAAAGTTGAAGAATTGAATAATTTACAAAATACATTAGCAAAAGAAATTGAAGAAAAACGATTACTTACTGCAGAGAAGGAAAAAGAAATTTCTCTCCTAAACAATAAATTAAAATTGGAAGAGAAAATAATAAACGAATTAAGAAAAGACCGAAATACAATTACTAAGCAGATTTCTGATAAGAGAAAATCTGAAATTGCAATAAAAAATCTAATTGAAAAGCTAATAGCTGATACTCAAAAGCCAAAGATAGTAGACAATAGCAAAATCGAAAAAGTGAAAGTAAAAAAAGAAATTATAGAAGAAAAAATATTTGAGAATGAATTTTCCACAGGCACGATCTCATTTAGTGAATTGAAAGGCAGATTAGCATTTCCAGTAAGCAGAGGTAGAATAATATCTGATTTTGGTTCAAAGCAAAATGTTAAATTAAAAACAGTATCAATTAATTATGGGATTGAAATCCTATGTACTGACTGTATAGTAAAATCAGTTGCCGATGGTATTGTAAGTGCAATTGAATGGTTACCTGGTTATGGGACCGTTGTAATTATTACTCACAAGGGAAATTACAGAACTGTTTATGGACATCTTGAGAATATTCAGGTTTTTGAAAGTCAGAGAATTAGTGCCGGTAGTGTTATAGGGTACGTAAGCAATAGTATTGAAGGGAGAATTTTACATTTTCAAATTTGGAATGGACGTCAAAGTATTGACCCAATTAGTTGGTTAAAAAATTAAAATTATACTTTAGCATTATAACTCTACAAATCAAATTAATTTTTAACTTAGGTCAATTTAATGAAGTATGATTTTCTAATAGTTGGTGCAGGATTTGCCGGTTCTGTATTAGCAGAAAGGATAGCAAATCAACTTAATAAAAGAGTTTTAATTATAGAAAAAAGAAACCACATTGGGGGAAATGCCTATGATGAATATGATGAACACGGTGTATTAGTTCATAGATATGGACCACATATTTTCCATACAAATGATAAAAAAGTAGTTGATTACCTTTCAAATTTTACAGAATGGTATGAATATCAACATAAAGTTTTGGCATATTCAAATAATGAATATTTTCCCATTCCTATAAATAGAACAACAATAAATAAAGTTTTCAATAAAAATTTTAATTATGATTATGAAGTTGAACAATTTATTGAAGGAATGCGTGAGGACAGAAATCCAATAAAGAATTCAGAAGATATAATTGTAAATCAAGTTGGTTATAAATTATTTGAAAAATTTTTTCTTCATTACACAAAGAAGCAATGGAACTTAGAACCTAAATATTTATCTCCTTCAGTTTGTGGAAGAATAAAATTCAGAATAAATAATGATGACAGATATTTTGAGGATAATTACCAAATAATGCCAAAAGATGGTTTTACTAAGATGTTTGAAAATATGTTAATTAATAAAAACATTGAACTAAAATTAGGTGTTGACTATAAAGATTTAATAAAAACTATAAACTTTGATTTTATAATTTACACAGGTCCAATAGATTATTTTTTTGATTATAAGTATGGAAGATTAACTTATCGTTCAATCAAGTTTGAATTTAAAAACTTTTATAAAGAATCATATCAACCTACATCGGTTATTAACTTTGTTGATGCTGATGTTCCTTTCACTCGTGTTACAGAATACAAAAAAATAACTAATCAAAAAATAAATTCAACAACAATTTCCTATGAATTTCCAAACTCAAGTGATGAGCCATATTATCCAATTTTAATAGATTCAAATTTGTCTAAGCTGAAATTATATCTTAATGAAGCAGGTAAAATATCAAATTTAATTTTATGTGGTCGTTTAGCTGAATTTCGCTATTATGATATGCACCAAGTAGTAGCAAGGGCTTTGAATATATTTGAAAATAGGATAAGGAAATTATTCTGATGAAAAAAATTGTTCTAACTGCTTTATCCGGGGTACCAGCTGATTATTCTGGTGGTCCGAATAAAGTGATTTATCAAATATTAAATAACATAGACACATCAAAATTCAAAAGCTATTACTTATCAAAAAATGCTTTTATAGAAAAAAATAATTATGTATTATCAGATAAGAATATTTCACTATTTAAAGATAAATTAACGATAAATTTATTTAACAGAAGTGAATATTATCGGAAAATTTTCACATCTTCTCCATATCTAAAGTACTTTTTTAGAAAATCAATACAAAAAATTTCATCTGAATTACATAATCAAATGTGGGATATTATACACAGTCACGATGTCAGAAGTCTATTTGGTCTAAAGGAAAAAAAGAGCAAGATTATTTTATCAATTCATTCAAAAGGTTCAATTGTAAATGATATGATACAACTCTATGGAAATAGAAATTCATTATCAAACATTTATAAAGAATTTAGATTGAAAGAAATACAGAGTTTACTGATTTCTGATTTTATAACATTTCCAAGTTTAGCAGCAAGAGATTTATTCTTTGATGATATTAAAAATTATAGTTTTTATGACAAAGTTAAAATCATTTATAATGGAATAGATTTAGAAAAAATTAATAAAATCGAATTAGATAAAAACTTTCTTTCAAATTGGGCTTGGGTGAATAAATATGAGTATCGTATTCTCACAGTTGGTAGTCATATAAAAGCAAAAAATATTGATAAAATTATAACTGTTCTTAGTCTGTTACATAAAATGAAGAATGGTAAATATTTCTTAATATGTGTTGGCGCAGGTCCTTTAACTAATGAACTCAAAAAATTAGCCCATAATCTTAATGTGTCAAATTATGTTTTATTTGTTGATTTCTTACCAAATGAGGATGTCTTGAAGTTAATGAAATACTGCAACATTTATCTTTCTTTATCAGAACGAGTGATATTTGATTTAGTAATTTTAGAAGCTTTAGCCTGTGGAATGAATGTATTTACAAGTAATGATGGTGGAAATAAAGAAATTATAAATAATTTAAATGGGTGCTTATTAAATTTAGAGAATTTGGAAGATATTGCTGAAAAAATATTAAACACAAAACTTGACTATTCAGAAAGAGCAAAAGATTCTGTAAAATATTTTAGTATTTTAAATATGATAAATAAGTTTAATGGACTTTATGAAAAATAATAAGAAAATTAAAATTTGCCATATCGCACATAGATTAACAGGAAAATCGGATGGTGTTTTTACTCATCTCAAAATGTTGTTTGAATTACTTGATAAAGATAGATTTGAACAAATTCTAATGTATTCTGGAAATGAAAAAAATATAAATTCTTACGCTGAAACTATTGGTGTTAAAGTTTACAATATCCCGGAATTAAATAAAAAAATACCTTTAAAATTATTTCCTAAAATGTTATTCTATCTTAAAAAAGAGAAGGTAGATATAATACATACTCATTTGGTAAAACCCTACATTTTTAGTGGATTGGTGAATTTATTTTTAAATAAAAAGTTAATTTTTAATTATCATGGTATTTTCTTATCAAAGAAATATTATTCTAAAATTGAAAGGATTATCCTCCGTTTTTTACTCAACACTTTAAAATTGAATAAAAATAATAAATTAGCAATTGCACCTTCAAAAATTAGTGCCAATGAATTAGAAATGGAGTATAAGGGGTTTAAAAAAATTTTATATTATTATAATGGATTTAAAGTGAATATGAATAATCAGGTCGATCAAGAAACTCTAAATTTAATAAAAAAAAATAAAAAAGATTATTTTCTCATTGGTGTAATCGCACGTCACGAAAAGCAGAAAAGATTAGACATTACATTGAATGTCCTTAAAAAACTTATTGAGAATAGATTAAATGTTTTTTTCTTTTTTATTGGAGATGGTCCCCAATTTAACGAGACCAAAAATTATGCAAAGGAAATTGGGGTAACAGAAAAATGTTGTTTTATAGAATATCTAAATAATTTACCAAGATATTTGTATCTATTTGATTTAATTTTATTTACATCCGAATGGGAAGGATTTCCTTTAACAATCTGGGAGGCAATGTATAATGAAGTCCCAATTGTTTCAAGTGATGTCGGTGGAATAAAAGAAATTTTTGAAAGTGAAAATTGTGGAATTACCTATCCTTTTGCTGATGTAAATAAGTGTGTAAATATTATCTCGGATCTATATTTTAATCGTGAAAAGCTTAACGAACTAGGCAAGAATGGTAGAAGAGCCATTATTGAAAAATATAATGAAAAAAACTTTAAAGAATTTTTTGTTCAGCTTTATACTGAAATTCTAAATGAAAAATAAAATCAATGTTTTGCACATTTCTCCCGATTTTAACTATGTATGCGGTGTTAGCAAGTATATATGTTTATTATTCAAAGAATTCATAAATGACCAAAGGATTAAATTATTTTTTATTACAAATGGTGGTGATAGTTTAATTAGGTTAGAAGAGTTAGGTATTAAACCAGTAATACTTCCTTTTGCTAAAGGACTTAAAAATGTTTTTTACTACAAACAGAATTACAGATTTTTAAAAAACTTTTGTTTAGAAAATAAAATTGACATTATTCATTCTCATCATCGTTATCCTGAATATTTATCATACAAAGTTCAAAAAGAAATTCCCGTTAAGACAATTACGACCGTTCATAGCTTAGTCAGTAATTTAAAGTCTATAAGTTTCAAATCCGATAAAATTATTGCTGTAAGTAAATCTGTTCAGAAAAATCTTATTGATAAATTTAACGTTCCAAAAGAAAAAATAATTCAGATTTATAATCCTTTGGACTTCTATGAGATGATTAGAGATAGAGATTTTTTAATTGATAAATCTCAATTAGGAATTCCAGAAAAATCAAAGGTTTTTTTGTTTGTTGGAAGATGGACAAAAATAAAAGGTGTGGATTTATTGTTAAAAGTTTTCAAAAAAATTGTCGAACATTATCAAAACATATATTTAATTATCATAAGCAATACTCCAGATAATGTTAAGAAAAAATTATCGGTGAAGTTTAAAAATTTTATTTTTATTGAACCACAAAAGAATATCAATTCTTTTATCAATCTTTCTGATGTTATAGTTCTGCCATCGAAAATAGAATCATTCCCATTTATAATGCTGGAAGCAGGACTTTATAAAAAACTTTTTATTGGATCTAATGTTGGTGGAATTGGTGAATTTATTGATACAAATGCAAATGGAATTTTATTTGAAAAAGATAATGCTGATGAATTCTTTAATATTATAGAAAAAGTGATTAATAACAACTACGATGCTGAAAAATTAGTGAAAAATTTATTTGAAAAAGTTAATACACTTTCGGATGTAAAATCATATTGCAATAATGTGTTCAATATTTATCAATCACTTTTATGAAAATAAAATTTTTAATTATTTCTTTTGTTATTTCAATTTCAATTCTTTGGCTTTTATTACCAATAAATTACTTAATCCACTTTACCTCTGATGACACCTATTTTTATCTAAAAACAGCATTGAATTTTTCAAATGGAAAAGGTTCAAGTTTCGATGGAATAAATTCAACAAATGGTTACCATCCTTTATGGTTCTTAATCTTATCATTCTATTATTTTTTTATAGGATTATTGCTAAATGCAAGTCCAGAACTTCTTTTGCAATTGACCTTTGTTTTAATAACAATTTTGAATGGATTATCAATTTATTTATTGATTAAAGTTGTTGACAGTTTATCTCTATTCAAATCAAAATTTACTTTTTATGGATTTCTAATAATTTCTTTGCCTTTCACTTTCTTTTATGTACTTGGGACGGAAAAAAATATTATCGTACTACTATTTATATTATACTCTTATTTTTTTGTTAATGATGATGATTCGAAGAATATTTATTGGAAAGTTCGGGCTATAACTTTAGCATTAATTTTTTTATCAAGGATTGATTTGGGAATAATATCGGGAGCCATTCTAATTTTATTTGAATTACGTTTCTTAAATAAAACTAAAATTTTCTCGATGTTAATGATATTTACTTCAACTGTTTTGATTTATGTTTTTATCAATAAAATGATATTTGATATTTATAGTTCTATTAGTTCAAAATATAAATTTAGTTTAGATTTAATAAGTAATTTACAATTTTTCCCAACACCCCTTTCTAATCCAATTGATTTTGGAATGTTGAGTCTATTCATTATAGGAGGATTATTATACTTTTCATATATGAAAATTTATAAATCTAAACTCATTACAAATAACATATTTGAAATATTTTTTTTCATTTCCTTTGTTTTCTTATTATCAAATTTATTTTTTAATAAACAAGGTGTTAGAGAGTGGTACTATATTTTTCCGGTTTTATCTTCACTTATTTTACTTTTTTATACAATTGATAAGTTAAATTTTGATAACGTACCTAAAATTGTGTAATTGATAAAATAGGTTCAAAAGAGCGATTACCAAATAGTTGATTTAAGAAATTTATAACCAAAAAGAAATTCTTATCAAGACTTCTGCTATGCTCGAA
>Ga0308414_1001103_pt1 | contig 17606 bp, 15 predicted proteins | sample HotsprSampleOS50_FD_205667 | JGI IMG/M metagenome (GOLD analysis project Ga0308414, IMG submission 205667) | Hot spring phototrophic mat microbial communities from Octopus Spring, Yellowstone National Park, Wyoming, United States - 20090730_OS50 ...
CCAGAAACGCCTGCATCGCCTCCAGCACCGCAAACGCCTGCTCGCCGCTGGCCCGATGCGGGCGGCCGGCGCGGATACCGTGGGCCATGTCGGCCAGGCCCACAGCGCGGCCGAAACCCCTTGGAAACATGTGCGGTACTTCCTTGAACTCATCCTCGCCCGTTTTGCGGATGTGGACGGGGCCGTCGAATGCGTTGGGATCGGGCACCTTCAGAGTGCCCTCTTCGCCGTAGATGGTGATCGGCTGTTTGCCGTCGTACTGTGCGAAACGCGTAGCGAACGTGGTGATGATGCTGCCCACCACGCCGTTCTCAAACTCGATCGTGCCGCAGATGTGGTCGGGCGTTTCCACCTTGATCTTTTGGCCGAACTTCGGCTTGCTGGTGATGGTCCGCTCGGGGATGGCGATGGAGGCGGCGCCCATGATGCGTCTGATGGGGCCGAGGATGTTCAGCAGCGCGGTCAGGTAATAGGGCCCCATGTCGAACATCGGCCCGCCGCCCGCCTGGTAATAGAACTCGGGGCTGGGATGCCAGCTCTCGTGGCCGCGGATCATCATGAAGGCGGTGAAGGCCACCGGCCGCCCGATGGCGCCGTCGTCGATGAGCTTTCGGGCCGTCTGGATGCCCGCGCCCATGAAGGTGTCGGGGGCGCAGCCGACGCGCAGCCCCCTGGCGCCGGCCGCCTCCAGCACCTTTCGACCCTCGGACACGCTGATGCCCAGCGGCTTTTCGGCGTAGGTGTGCTTGCCGGCCTCGATGGCGGCCAGCGCCACGGGCACGTGGGCTTTGGGGACGGTGAGGTTGAGCACGATGTCGATAGACTCGTCCTTGAGGAGTTCTTCGACGGAGCAGACCCTGGCGATGCCGAACTCCGCGCCGCGGGCTCGTGCCTTGTCCATGTCGATGTCGGCCAGCGCTGCGATCTGGATGATGGGAAAGCTGCGGGCCATGCCCAGATAGGCGCCGCTGATGGCGCCGGTGCCGATGACGCCGACTCGGATTGGGTCTGACATGATGGGTCCTTCAGTGGGTGTGCTCAGGTCCTGGTCCAAGGGCTGCCATGATAATCGCCCGGCGGGCCGACGCCAGACCGCCTCCGCGCTCAGGCGAACAGCCCGCGCCGCGCATTCTCGCAGATCGCCCTGACGGCCGGATTGCGCAACTTCCGCTCGATGGAAATGGCGTAGTATCGTTCGCGGATGCCCTGTGCGTGGCCGATCAGTTTCAGGCGGTACATGCGGGCGACATCGGCGCCGATCACCGATGGGACGGCGATGGCGGCCCGGCCGCTGGCGGCAAACGTCTTGAGCAGCGCGCTGTCATCGATCTCTCCCAGCACCAGGGGGGTGATGCCGGCGGAGGCAAAATACTGCTCCAGCGAGCGGCGCAGGGCCGCGTGCTCCGCCGGCAGGTACATCGGGGCGCGGTGCAGCGACGCGGGAAACCCCCGGCGCAGCCGCCTGGCCAGGGCGGCGCTGGCGAAGAAGCTCACGCCGCATTCGCCCAGAAGGTGGTTGAAGCCCTGGATTTTGGCGGCCGCCCCGATGGGGGCGTCGCTGATGACCACGTCGATGCGGTAGGCCGCCAGATCGCTCAGCAGGCGGTCCAGGCCGTGCTCGCGGCAGATGATCCGCGCGGGCTGCGGCAGGCTCATCGCCGGCTCCAGCAGGGCACGTACCACGAGCTTGGGCACGGCGTCGGCTACGCCGATCACCAGCCGCGCGGGCAGGGCCGTGCCTCTGTGCTTGACCACATCCACCAGCTCCTGGCCCAGCGAGAAAATCTGCTCCGCGTAGCCCAGGGTGGTGCGACCGGCGTCGGTCAGCACCAGCCGCCGGCCCACGCGGCTGAAGAGGGGCCGGCCGAGCATGGCCTCCAGGGCGCGGAGCTGGGTGCTGATCGCCGGCTGCGAGACCAGCAGCTCGCGGCTGGCGGCGACAATGCTGCCCGTCCGCGCCACCGTCCAGAAGTAGTAGAGGTGATGGTAGTTGAGCCACTCCACGGCAGATTCCGTTCGATCTATTTTTTGAATGATGAACTTATTTACTTCGTCATTGTATAATGATCGACCCGAGGGAACAATACGCCGGACATGAGCGAAAGGAGGTTCGATGCGGATCGACATTCGCGGCATCAATCTGCCGCTCAGTGACGGACTCGAGCGCCACACCCGCGATCGCCTGACACACGCGCTTGCGGGCATGGAGCCGGCGACCCTCGTCATCGCGGTGCGCCTCTCCGACGTCAACGGGCCCCGCGGGGGCGCCGACAAGCTCTGCCATATCACTGCCACGGCGCGCCGTCGGCCCCCCCTCGTCGTGCAGAACCTGCACGCCGACGCCTACGTCGCCATCGCCGGCGCCGCCGCCAAGCTCCGCCGGGCCGTGCTCCGCCAGTGGAGGCCGCGGCGCTGGCGGGCCCTGCGCCGCATCGCCGCCGCCGTGCGCAGACGTTTGCGCGGCCGGCGGTTCCTGGCCACGACCGCCGGTTGAGCCGGCGCGCCGCAAGCCCGAATCGAAGCGCCGAACCACGGAGATCGCGCAATGGACATTGACATGATCACACGACTTGCGATAAGAGAGTCCGAAAATCGTCCGCATGGACCCCCGCGCCCGAACCACGGGACCCCAGACGCCCAGTCGGCGCCTGCGCACGTTCGGCCGCTTCATGCGACGCCGCTTCGCGTCGACCGACGCAGCCGCGGCGATCGCGACGAGGTGGAGGACCTCTTCGAGTGGTTCTGATCCCGGGCGGATGTGGTGCCGGCGCCGGGCCGTCGAGCGTCCTGCGACATAACCTATAAGGACCCTGTGCATGAGCTCGCTTCGTGATCTGCCGGCGGGGATTACCCTGCCCCCCGAGGCATCCGACATACTGGCCGCCTGCCCGCGCTTCACCTTTGCCACCAGTTCCGAGCAGCTATTCCAGCTCGCCGCGCCCCCCAGCGGCTGGCACGAGGTCGCCTACGACGTCAGCGGCCGCGGGCGCATCGTCGAGGCCACCGTCTGCCGCGTCCGCAATGGTCTGGCGGCCAACTATCCCGAGCCTTACATGCGCCGTCGCGATCCGGACTGCATGGTCATTGCCGACGACCTGCCTTCCAACAAGAAGCGCTTTCGCGACCGTTTCGGGCGCGAGTTCGGCGAGCTGCGGTTGCGCACCTTCGAGTGGCTCAAGACCCAGGAGCTGGCCGCCTTCGCCTTCGTGGCCGGCGACCGCGACACCGGCGTGCCCTCCCTGGTGATCGCCCCTGCCAACGCCGGCTTTTTCGCGTTCGGTCTGAGCCTGCTCCAGGGCATTCTGTCGGCGGAAGACCTTTCCGGCGGCTTCGAGCCGCGTGCCATCATCTACGTCGCGCCCCCGTTTCGGCACACCGATTTTGAGGGGCGTCAGGTGGTCGTCCACAACCGCCGCGAACGGCTGCACGAGCTGTTCAGCTACAACCTGTATCCCGGTCCCAGCGCCAAGAAGGGCATCTACGGCGTGCTCATCAACATCGGCGAGCAGGAGGGCTGGGTCACGGCCCACTGTTCCACCGTGCAGGTGGTCACGCCCTATGACAACATCGTCACCATTATGCATGAGGGAGCCAGCGGGGGCGGCAAGAGCGAGATGCTCGAGCATATCCACCGCGAGCGCGACGGCCGGCTGCTTCTGGGCGAGAACCTGGTCACCGGCGAGAAGCGCTATCTGGTGTTGCCGCGGGCGTGCGACCTGCGCCCCGTCACCGACGACATGGCCCTGTGTCACCCCAGCTTCCAGGGCGAGGATGGCAAGCTTACGCTCATGGACGCCGAGCAGGCCTGGTTTGTTCGCGTCAACCACATCGACCGCTACGGTGTCGACCCACACCTGGAGGCGCTGACCATCGACCCCCCCGCGCCGCTGCTGTTTCTCAGCATCGACGCCGTCCCCACCGCCCGCGCCCTGATCTGGGAACACATCGAAGATGCGCCGGGCCAACGCTGCCCCAACCCGCGGGTCATTCTGCCCCGACACATCGTGCCCAACGTCGTCGAGGGACCGGTGACGGTGGACATCCGCAGCTTCGGCGTCCGCACGCCCCCCTGCACCCGCGAAAAACCCACCTACGGGATCATCGGCCTCTTCCACCTCCTGCCCCCGGCCCTGGCGTGGCTGTGGCGCCTCACCGCCCCGCGCGGCCACGAAAACCCCAGCATCGTCGGCACCCAGGCTATGAGCTCCGAGGGCGTCGGATCCTACTGGCCCTTCGCAACCGGTCGGCGCGTCGATCAGGCCAATCTGCTTCTCCAGCAGATCGAGCGCACGCGACGGATGCGTTACATCCTCTGTCCCAACCAGCACATCGGGGCCTGGCGCTGCGGCTTCATGCCGCAGTGGATCGCCCGCGAATACCTGGCCCGCCGCGGCAGCGCCCGCTTCCGCCCCGATCAGCTCACACCGGCGCGCTGTCCGCTGCTGGGTTATGCCTTCTGGTCCATCCAGGTTGAGGGTACCACCATCCCGCGATGGCTGCTGGAGGTCAACACCCAGCTTGAGGTGGGCGACGAGGCCTACGACCGCGGCGCCGCCATTCTCACCGAGTTCTTCCGCGCCCAGCTCGAAAAGTTCCGCGAGGACGATCTGCTGCCCCTGGGCCGCAGGATCATCGACTGCTGTCTTTCCGGCGGCACCGTGCGCGACTACGAGCAGTTGATCCCGCCGGAGTGAGAGCCGGATCACGCGGGCGTCGATTCGCCACAAGCCACATGCCGCGGCTGCGATGAGCTTCACGGACCGCAGGGCGCCAGCCCGCCACCCTGTACAAATGCGGCAGCGTTCGGGTGCGCCCTGGGCGACGGATCACACCCCCCCGCCGGCCGAGTCCTCCGCCAATTCATCGCTGAGGGTGCCCTCCCACTGCGCGGCCCGGTCCAGATGCGCGGCCCGCGAGAGCATGTGTGCTCCAACAGGGGCGGCCACAACCTGGAAGATGATCACGAGAATCGCCTTGGTGATGGCGCCGACGGCACTGGTGCCGGCTTGCGTCTTGGCAGCGACGCCGGAGTGCGGCTCAATGGCCGCCGGCCGAACGTTGGCAAGGTGGACGACCGTACCGATCAGCATGCCGCTGATGCCCAGGGTGATGCACTTGGTGGCCGCATGCATGCGGTTGTAGAAATCGGGCAGGCGCCAAAGCCCCAGGGCGCCGATGAACATGAAGAACAGCCCGAAGAGCAGCGCCAGCACGGTGAGGATGTCGAGGATGATGTGGATCATGTTGCGGTCCGTGGCATCAGTCGTCCGGATCCTTCTGTACATCGGCGGCCGCGGCGCGGATGTGCGGCCGCGCTACGTATTGCGCCACGGCCAGAGTGCCGGCAAACCCCAGGAGCGACAGCACGAGGATGCCGTCGAACAGCACCAGCGATCCGATGCGCAGTGTGAAGAGGATGATCAGACCGATGGTGTGGATTCCCAGCGTGTCCAGCGCCATGGCGCGATCGGCAATGTGCGGGCCGCGCCACAGCCGCGCCACGCACAGCAGCATGCCCACGACGATCGCAACGATGCCGATGTCGACGGTCCAGGAAACCAGATGCTGACTCCAGACGATGGCGATGGACATCAGAACACCTCCGAAAGCAGGCGATGACGCAGCTCGTCCAGCTCGCGAACGGCCCCTTCGCGATCCCTGGCATACATGCAGTGGATGTACAGAAATCGATGGTCCCTCGACACATCGACCACCAGCGTGCCGGGCGTCAGCGTGATGGAGTTGGCCAGTGTGGTGATCTGTGCGTCACTAAGACCCTCGATCGGGTAGCGGATGATTCGCGGCGTCTGGTAGTGCGTGGGCGTCAGCACCTCGATGGCGATCTGGATGTTGGCCTTGATCAGGATGCGGATGAAATACCCCAGGAACCGCACAAGGTCGCGAACCTTGCTGCCATAGCCGCGGCTGGACGTGCCCCGTGTGTACAGGCCCAGCACGACGTAGCCCAGCAGGAAACCGGCCGCCAGCATGTAGATGTCGAACGAGCCCCAGGTGAAACACCACAGCAGCGCCAGGAGGATGTTGAGGAAAAAGAGGTTCATCGTTCACCGCTCTTGTCCGACTGGAGATCGTGCGGACGTGCATCGGCCACGGCGACGGCAGGCAATGGCGGTACGGAGCGGGCCGGTCCCAGCACCGCCTGCACATAGGCATCCGGCGTCACCAGCGTGCGGGCTGCGCCCAGACATCCACGGAAATACACCGATGCGCCCAGGCCCATCGACAGCGCCACGCACACCAGCAGGGCGGCGCCGGCCATACCCAGGGCGGTGCGCGGGCGCTTTTGCGGCTCTTCCACGTGCAGCCCGCGCGGCGGCGACCAGAATCCATAGCTCCAGATTTTCAGCATGCTCAGCAGCGTCAGCAGGCTGGTCGCCAGCGCCAGCGTGGCCAGCGTCCAGTGACCGGTCGCCAGCGTTTCGCGAATGAGCAGGAACTTGCCGAAGAAGCCGCTGAGAGGCGGAAGGCCGGCCAGACTCATGGCGGCGATGAAGAACAGCAGTCCCAGCAGTGGAGCACGAGACAGTAAACCTCCAATCTGTTCCAGGTCGTCGCTGCCGGCATGCCGCTGCATGAGCCCGCCGCAGAGAAACAGCGCGCTTTTGACGACCATGTTGTGGATGATGAAGAAGATGGCCCCGGCTACCGCCAGCTCGCGGCTCTCGGTGGCAATGCCCACGCCCACTCCCAGCCCCACTCCCAGAATCATGTAGCCCACCTGGCTGATGATGTGGATCGAGAGGATGCGGCGGATCGAGTGCATCGACACCGCCCCCAGCACGCCCAGGAACATCGTCACCCCCGCCGATGCCAGAATGAGCGGCTGTACGGCGCTGGCGATGGGGCCATCGGGGTTGCCCAGGATCATGACGAACGTGCGCACCAGCACGTAGGCGCCGACTTTGGTCAGCAGCCCGCTGAACAGGGCGCCGATGCCGGCGTGTACCGTCGGATAGGTGTCCGGCAGCCAGAACCACACCGGAAAGATCGCCGTCTTCAGCCCGAACGCGAACAGCAGCATCACGAACGCCGGCGTCGAAGCCGACGGCAATAGCCCCGCGTGCGACATCCGTGTGAGGTCGGCCATGTTCAGTGTTCCCGTGTGCCCGTAGATCAGGCCGCAGCAGGTCACGAACATCATCGACGCGAAGAGGTTCAGAATGACGTACTTGTAGGCCTGGCGCATCTGCTGAGTCGACGTACCCACCACCAGCAGCGCGTAGGAGGCCATCAGCATGATCTCGAAGGCCACAAACAGGTTGAACAGGTCGCCGGTGACGAAGCTCCACTGCACGCCCATGACCAGCAGGTGATAAAGCGGATGGAAGAAACCGCCCTGCTGGTTGCCGGGGAGCTGCCCGATGCAGTAGATGAACACCCCCAGGGTCACGACGGAGCAGACGGCCAGCATGATCGCCGACAGGCCGTCCACGACGATGCTGATGCCGAACGGGGCCGGCCAGTTGCCCATCTGCGAGACGAGAATCGCAGCGCCGCCGTCGCAGAAGACGCCGGCCGCGATCGCCAGTGTGGCCGCCGCATTGAGAACCAGCGCCCCCAGGCCGATGCCCCGCTGGGCGCTGCGCCAACCCGTGAACAGCAGAGCCACAAGGCCCGCGGCCATCGGGATGACGATCGTGAGGATGATCAGGTGCTGAAGCATGCTTGCGCGAAATGGCGGTTGATACGGCTCAATGTTCCTCGACGGCCAACTCTCTCACATCCAGCGTGCGGGCGCGGCGCCAAGTCACCACCAACAGCGTCAACAGGAACGCCTGCACCGCAAATCCGATCACGATCGCCGTGAGAATCAGCGCCTGTGGCAGCGGATCGACCAGCTCGGCCGACGCGTCGCTCAAACCGAGCACCGGGGGCAGCTTGCCGATGGGCGAGCGGCTGGCCGCAAGGATGGCCAGGTTGGCGCCGTGGCCGAGCAGAAACACGCCCATGCAGATTTCCTTCAGCTCGCCGCCAAGCATCAGGTAAAGCGATGCGGCAAAGATGACTCCGATCATGATGCAGGTCAGCAGGATCATTCCAGCTCCTCCGACAGGGCGTTGATCATGCCCACGACGACGCCAGTCACGACCAGCATCACCCCCAGGTCGAACGCCATCACCGTCGCCCAGGCAAACGGCGCGGCCGCCCCGGGAAGCTCCAGATAGCCGTGGCCAGACGTGAAGAACGGCAGGCCCAGCGGCAGCGCCAGCACCGCCGTCCCAAGAGCCAGCAGCAGCCCCACCGCCACCAGCGTGCGCTCGCGGACGCGCATCACGTGGCGCAGGCTGGCCCGCCCGAAGGCCATGCGGTGGACGATGACGGCCACCGCCGTTACCAGCCCCGCGACGAAGCCTCCGCCGGGGCTCTGATGTCCCTTGAAGTAGATGTACAGGGCGAACAGCAGGCTCAGTGGCACGAGGAACCTGGCCGCCGTCCGCAGGATGACGGTGCTCATGGCGGCACACTCCCTTCGTGGTGGTGAGCCGGGGTCGCGGCAGCGACGGCCGCGCCCCGACCAGGCTGATGTCGTCCCGCGGAAGTCCGTGGGCGGCGCCTGCGCAACAGGGTCCATACTCCCAGCGCGGCCAGGCCCAGCACCGTGATCTCGCCGAGTGTGTCAAAGCCGCGGAAGTCGACCAGGATGACGTTCACCACGTTGCTCCCGCCACCGCCGCTGTGGATCTTCAGCGTCCCGTCGTCGTTGCGTCCGCGCACGACCGTCCCCGGGACCGTCCGATCCGCGGGCATGTGAGAGGTGTCTTGCCCGTGGTCGCTGTTGCGGAGAAAGAACTCGCCCAGGCTCGAGAACGTCCCCTCGCCGCCCCAGCGCGTAAGCCCCGGCCGCTGGCCGCTGGCAGCGCCCAGGGTCAGCCAGAACATGACCAGCCCCACGGTCACGGCCAGAACCGTGCGTGCCAGGGGGCGCACCTTGACCCGTTCCGCCGTGCGTGGCAGCAGGCCGAGCACCAGAAGGAACAGGATCAGCGAAACGATCTCGATCGAGAGCTGGGTCAGTGCCAGGTCCGGCGCATAGTAGAGGTAGTAGATGGTCGTTACGCTGAATCCCACCGTTCCCAGAACAAGCACGCGGCTGGCGCGCTCTTTCACGATCGGCATCAGCACCGATCCCAGACACACGAGAAACGCCAGCAGGTATGCCGGCAGCAGGTCGCCGAAACCCTCCACGCGAAGGGCCGCGCCCGTGTTCAGGTAGGCCAGCGGTCGGAAACCCGCGCCCCACAGCGCCAGACCAATCATGGCAAATGCTGCGACAGCGCCGTAGGTGACAAAGTTGCCCGTCTGGACGAGGCGGAAGAGGCGACCCCCACCCTCGGTACACAAGTTGTAGAACGCCGGATACAGCCGATCGTGCGCGTCGCGGATAACCCCTCTGAGCACGGGCGCGAAACCCAGGACGACGCCCAGTGCGAACGCCGCCAGGCTCATGTACAACGGCAGCCCCGCGTGTGCCTGCCACGTCAGCGGAAAGTGAGCGTGGTAGAAGCGGCTTCGCTCGATGGCGCCGAGCATGGCCTCATACGCCCCCGGAACAATGCCCCCGATGTACTGCGGCAGCACCAGCACGGCGGCCGGTATCCAGAGAAACGCCGGCCACATGCCGCTCTCGTGCTCGGGGTGGTCGGCGGCGTGGCCGTGGTGCTCGCGGGCCTGGTCATGACCGTTGCCGTGCCCGCGGCCAAGCAGCACCCGCGCCAGGCGGATGAAGATCGCCACGTTCAGCGTTCCGGTCGCTACCCCCGCCGCCACCAGCGCCAGGAACCAGGGACTGCGCGTTGCCTTCCACCCGTGATCGATCGCATAGAAGAAGAACTCCTTGGCCGTGAAGCTGACGGTGAACGGCCCGGCGGCCATGGCATAGGCCGCCAGCAGCAGCAGCGCCGCCATGAGGCGGGAAATCGCCCCGCGATGAAAGAACCCGCGCAGCTCGTGCAGCTCGCGCGTGTGGGCCACATGAGCAATCGCCCCGGCAATGATGAAAAGGGGCGCCTTGTACATCGCGTGGTTCGCGATCTGGGTGATGTCCCAGATGACGTTGGGCTCGTCGTTGTAGGTGAAAGCGCCCAGGCCGTAGACGCACATCAGCAGCCCGAGCTGGCTCACCGTGGTGTAGGCGAAGATCTGTTTCAGATCGCTCTTGCGCAGCGCCACGTATGCTCCCAGCAGCATCGTGAAGGCCCCGATGGGAACGATCAGCCCCGGCCACAGCGGCAGCGCCACGGCAAGGATCGGCCACATCCGGCCGATCAGGTAGACGCCGGCCTTGACCATCGTCGCCGAGTGCAGATAGGCGCTGACCGGCGTGGGCGCCGCCATCGCACCCGGCAGCCAGAAGTGCCAGGGCCACTGCGCGCTCTTGGCAGCCGCGCCGATGAAGATGAGGATGAACGCGGCGATGAGCCGTCCGGCCGGCAACTGACCCAGATCGCGTTCCGCCAGCTCGCTGAAGCTCCAGGTTTCGCTGATGACGCCCAGAAGGATCAGCCCGCCCATCATGGCCAGTCCGCCTGCCGCCGTGACGACGAAGGCCTGCATGGCGTTGCGCACGGCCTGGGGGTCGTCGCGGTCCCATCCGATCAGCAGAAAGGAGCTGATTGAGGTCAGCTCCCAGAACAGCAGCAGGAGCATGAAGTTGTCGGCCAGGGCCACGCCCACCATGGCCGTCATGAACAGGTGGAGGCTGGGGTAGAAGCGGAAGAGGCTGGCGGCGTCGGGCCCGAAATAGGCGCGGGAGTAAAGCGTGATGAGCAGCCCCACGCCGCTGACGAGGAAGGCGAAGAACAGCCCCAGGCGGTCGGCGTGGAGCATCATGTCCAGCCGCAGCGCCGGCATCCATTGCCAGCCCACGGGTGCGGCGTCGAGTCCGGCCATCGCCACGTAGGCGCTCAGCCCCGCCAGCGAGAGGACCGGACCGAGCACGGCCACCCCCACGCGCGCGCCCAGAGCACCGCGCGGCAGTGCCATGCCGAGCAGGCCCGCCAACGCGGGGGCGAAGATGGCGCCAACCAGCAAGCTGGCGGACAGCATGGCGAACCGATTCCTCTCTGACTACGCGTCTGAGCCGCCGCCGGGCACCATCTTCCGGCCGCGGGGAATGGGATTATTGCGGCCGCATGGCCTGCGCCAAGCCCCGCGCGCACGTGCCAGTCGATCGGGGGCGGGAATCTTTTCCGGAACCGGCCCAAGTCATGCGGCACCGATCGAGCCGTGGATCGGGTCGGCCGGCCTGCAGGTCCGACGACCGGCCCAGCAGCGCGCGTAGCAAGGTTAGCACGCGTAGCACGTGTGCTACGGACAGCCCACCGCCTGGCAGTAGCACGCGTGCTACGGAAACCCCGCCGGCTGGTAGTAGCACGGGCGTCCTCGCCCGTGCCGAACGGGGCTCCGCCACGGCCATCCTGACTCCAACCAACGCAGAAACTGTCACGCGCCCTGCGCGTGACAGTTTCTGCTTCGGATGAAGGCTCGGCCACCGGCCCAGCCCTCCAGTGGGGAGAAAACGGTAGCGAGCGGGGCGCATCTTGCCCGTGGCCGTGCCAACCGGCCGCAAGCCTCGGGGACACCGGCGAGGACGCCCGTGCTACCTTGTGCGCCGGCGCGATTCCAGACCGGGGGGGGGCGCTCCTGCAATTTGCAGGCCCGTCGGCCGCACACGAGCCAATCAAAAATTAAAAATTAAAAATTAAAAATGACATACCCTCCTCGCTACTCAGCACTACCTCACTCTCTAAACACCAGCTCCACGCTGTCCACGGGGTCGGCCGCCAGCATGTCCGCCAGCGGCTGCATCGTCGGCAGGCCGTTGTGTTCCTTCAGGAACGCTACCTTGTCCAGCGTCCACTGCTTCCCGGCCGGCGCGTAGGGCGGCGGGTCCTGCTGGTAGCGCCTGGCGTATTCCGCAAAGCGCCGGCCCCACAGCTTCAGTTCCTCATCTTCCGTCCACAGGCCGCTGGCAGCCGAGATGTCGGCCGCGGGGTCGGCCGCATCGGCGTAGCCCCAGTTCAGCCAGCCGCTGGCGACGCGGCTGGAGACTTCCATCAGCGCCTCGCCCCAGATGACCTGTTCCTCCTGTGGCCAGGCCTTGTGGTCCTTTGGCACCTGCTTGCCGCCCTTCCATCCGAACTCTTCGAGCACCAGCGGCTTGCCTTCGACACGTCCTCCGCGGCAGACGATCTCCAGGTATATCTTCTGAAGCGCCAGCTCCTGCTGGATGCCCTCGCGGTGCCGTAGAAGCATCGGGTAGAAGTGAATCGACATGTAGTCCAGATACCTGCTCATACTGCGGACATTGAACGCCGGATAGCTGGCCCAGTGCCCGATGTGAATGGGCACCACCCACTGGATGTTGCCCACCGAGATCAGGTTCTTCGCGCCCGACTGCCGCAGCGCCTCCACCTGGCGTCTCACCCAGTTGTCAGCCAGGCCCTCCAGAAACCGCACGTACTCGCGCAGGACTCCCAGCTCCGAGTGCTTCCAGGTTGGCAAGTCATCCGCCTCGATGCCCAGGCGCTCTTTCGCGTGCGCCTGCCAGAGCGCCAGTCGCGGGCCGGCGTCGGGATCGTCCCGGGTCAGGAAGCGCACCATCGGCTCGTTGCGAAGGTCCCAGGTCATCACCGTGGGGTCCTTGCCGTAGCGGGCGGCAAGCTGCGCGAGCATGTCGCAGGTCAGGTCCATGCGGCGCGGGTCGGCATACTCGTCGCCGCTCAGATACGCCGGCGGTCCCTCCCAGGAGCTGGGGCCGGAGAAGATAATGCGGATGCCCAGCTTGTCGGCGATGCCCACCATGTCATCGACCTTGTCGAAACCCTCCTCGCTGTACTGCCGTTCGGCCGGGGCCAGCGTCTTGAAATCCAGAAACACGCGGATGCAGTTGAACCCCGCGCCAGCGATCTGTCCCAGTTGTCGCTCAACTCTCTCGTGGTCGTAGCGCGACCATATTTTGGGTGCCCAGCCCGTCTTGGGGTCGAAATAGTTGGCCCCGAAGGGCACGAATCGCCGTCCGGTGTCGCTGTCTGTAAAACCGTGGCCGTCGGTGCTGACTCGAATCATTCACGCTCCGGTTGAGTTTTAGAGTGTACGGCACCGCTGCCCCTGGCGAAAGTGCCGCTCGCCGGTTCGATCGCCACCGACAACCCGCCGCGCCCCTCGCTCAATGCTCCAGCTGCCTGAGCCTGATATTGCGAAACTCCACCGGATCGTTGTGTCCCGCGAAGCCGAGGTGCCCGGAAATCCGCTTCATGCCGGGGTGTTTGCCGTCGGGGTCCTTCACCTGGGACAGGTCGGCATCGACGATGATCGTGCCGTTGAGGTTGACTGTGATGCGCGAGCCGCGGGCGATCACTTCCTGAAAATTCCACTGGCCCGTGGGCCGCAGGTAGCCGCGGTGCGCGGGGACCAGGCCGTAAATCGAGCCGTGATACTGCCACGGCTCAAGCGTCGCGTATTTGGGATGGCCGTCGTCGAGGATCTGTATCTCCATGCCGTCGTAGGCCGGATTGCCCCCAAGAGGCGAGCGAACGGCCAGGCCGTTGTTGCCGCCCGGCGGCAGCCGAAACTCGAAGCGCACGGCAAAGTCGGCGTACTGGTCTTTCGTGAACAGATTGCCGCCGGAGCCGGCCTTGCATGCCAGGATGCCGTCGCGCACCTCGTAGCCATCGACCGCGCCCACCCAGCCCTCCAGGTCCTTGCCGTTGAAGATGCTGACAAAGCCGCTGTCGTCGGTCTTCTGCAACGCCGCGTTGGCCTCCTCGGGCGGAATCGGTCGGATGAAGATGTTGCGGAATCGCGTCTCGTTGCCGTGGGTCTGAAGCTCGATCTGCTCGACGGGGAAGATCGGCCGCTTGCGGTCCCAGTAGTTCTCCATGGTCACGTTGTCGACCACCAGCCTGTCGTTGAGTTTCACGGTGACGCGCTGGCCGATCATGCGGATGAAGAAGGTATTCCACTGTCCGGCCGGCCTGTCGGCGACGACCAGGGGACGGCTGGGGTTGACCTGATTGTTGTACAACCCGCCGGAGCCGACTCTGGCGTCGGGGATGCCGTTGAACGGGTCCCAGATCTGCACCTGCGGTGAGCCGCGCAGGTAGATGCCGCTGTCGCCGCCGGGGCTGATCTTCCAGTCCACCCACAATTCGAAGTCGCCGTACTGATCGACAGTACACAAGTGCGGGCCGGAGCCGTCATTGACGATCTGGCCGTCTTCCACCTTCCAGTGCCGCGCCAGTTCGGCGTCGGCCTTGCGCTGCGCCTCGGCGAGCTGCTCGGGGCTCATCCGGGCGCGCGAGATGGGATTGCCGACCAGGCCCTTCCAGCCGGCAAGGTCCTTGCCGTTGAACAACGCCGTGAAGCCCGGCGGGGGAACGTTGGATGGTGCCTGGGCGCATGCCCTGCCCACCCAGCATATCGCCACGGTTACAACCACCAGCACCAAGCGGGCCTGTTGGGGCATGGGTGCTCCTCTCGCAGAAGGTCCGCCCGGCATTGTACCGCAAGGCCGGCACGGCATCACGATCAGCCCACGGGCCGAATCAGGTTCCACGCCAGCCGCAACAGCATGGCGATCGACACGGCGATGACCGCGTAGCGCACGAGCTGGCGGCCGACACGGATGGTCAGATGTGCCCCCAGGAAACCACCGATGAGCTGGCCGGCCGCCATGGGCAGCGCATACTGCCAGACGATCAGGCCTTTGGCGGCGAAGGCGATCATGGCGGCCAGATTGCTGGCGAAGTTGGCGACCTTGGCATTGGCGCTGGCGGCGTCAAGCGGGTCATGCCAGAGCAGGGCGTAGGCGAGGATGAGAAACGTTCCCGTGCCGGGGCCGAAGAATCCGTCGTAGAAAGCCAGGACGAACGCCACGAGCATGGCCAGCGCCGCCGAGCGGCGGCGGGGAAGCGGCGGCACGACGGGCTGGCGGTGAACGATCATGAAGATGGCGACTGCCGCCAGAAGGACCAGGACCAGCGGTGTGAGGACTTTCTGGGCGATCTGCGAGACAAGCATCGCCCCGCCGGCGGCGCCGACCAGAGCGGCCGGGAACGACAGCAACGCGCGGCGGCGGTCGAGCAGGGGAGAATGGTAGTACCTGGTCAGCGAGATGGCCGTGCCGAAGACGCCCTGGCCCTTGTTGGTGCCGATGGCCATGCTGGTGCCGATGCCGGTGAGCATGAGCGTGGGAAGGGCCAGCAGACCCCCGCCGCCGGCGATGGCGTCGACGAAACCGGCCACCAGACCTGCGGCGAAGAGCAGAGCGTGAATGAGCATGGTGCAAAGATGTACCGTCAGCGGCCCGCCGGAGCGAGGACGGCGCGCAGGCATACGGCGGCGCGGGGGCGGGGGTGCCGGCGCGATTCCGGACCGCCGGCCGCGGAAAGTGTCACGCCCCACCCGCATGACCCGGCTTGCCGGGTCGCCGACACGGCTTATACTTTCAGTAGGAACTGAAAGGACGAATATGACGGCAACCGCGACCGCGGCCCCCGTGGAGCAGCAGCTCCGCACCGCCCAGGACCTGTTCATCCGGCGCTGGGGCGAGATGGGCCAGACCTGGGGCATCAACCGCACCATGGCCGAAATCCACGCCCTGCTGTACATTACGGGGGTGCCGCTGTGCACCGACGACGTGATGCAGCGTCTGCACATCTCGCGCGGCAACGCCTCCATGAACCTGCGTTCGTTGTGCGACTGGGGCATCATCCGCCGCGTTCACAAGCTCGGCGAGCGCCGCGAGTTCTTCCAGTCCCTCTCCGACGTCTGGGAGATGTTCTCGATCATCGCGGCCGAGCGCAAGCGCCGCGAGATGGACCCGGTTCTGGAGACCATCCGCCAGTGCCGGCAGATGCTGGATGCGCCGGCGCTGGGGAAGGCCGCGGCCGGGCGCGCCGACGTGAAGCTGACGCGGCAGCGCCTTGCCGGAATGGAGGAGTTCATGACCGTAACCAACAGGATCTTCCAGCAGTTCATCGGCAACGCCCGTAGCGGTCTGTCGCGCGTGGTGCGCGTCCTGCTGAGCTCGCGCAGCTCCTGAGAGCCGATCCTTTTTTCCCAGCCAAAAGGAACCGCCGGCACGTACACAAGGCACGCGCCGGCGGTTCGGCTGGAAGTCCATTGCTTCATCCCATAGACGGCGGCGGGACCTGGTTATTTCGCCACGGGGCACCTGTGACGGCCGCCGGGAATGGTAGGATGATGCAGCCCGGCGACCGGCAGGCGAGCCGCGGCGGTGCGCGACCCGCGGTGTCTTCTCGCCAGCGACCGGGCGACCGCGTAGCGGAGGAACCGGACATGGACTGCAAACCCGAGACCGATGCGTGGGCGCGGCCGCCAATGCCGCTGGAGTACCGCTCGCCCCAGCCGGGCGAACGGCCGATCGGGCCGTTTTGTGAGAGGCCGCCGGCAACAGCCCCGGCCGGGGACCCAACAACGGACTTGCCGGCTCCGAAAACGCGCGCACAACCGCGCTGGCGCCCCAATGCGCCAGCGTTCAGGCGGCGGAGGCGGGTCGGCACGGTTGCTGGATGTGGCAATGGACTCAGCGCTTGCGCCGATCGCGGCGTGCCTTGCGCTTCTTGCTGCCGACCTTGCGGCGGCGACGGGGTTTTGCCATGCGCCTGCTCCTTTCTTGCCCGACAAGTTACCCGCCGGCGCGCCCTCAGTACAGCGGCCGCGCGCCAGGCGTTAAGCTCCCAGGCGGGTGAGGATACCTCCGTCTTGCGTCGCCGGGGCGATCGGCCGGCGCTGGCAGGTCCGACATGAACGGACGCGAGGCGATCTCAAAGGTCAGGGGCATGGCCGAGCATGCCGCCGAGGACGCCCGTGCTGCGGGCGGGGGCGCGACGTCGTTGGGCACGGGCGAAGACGCCCGTGCTGGCCATCGGGGGAGAGTCTCCACACTCTATGAGAATGCCAAACTCCAGGGCACGGGCAAGATGCCCGTGCTACGGAAAGCCCGCCGGCTGGTAGTAGCACGGGCGTCCTCGCCCGTGCCGAACGAGACTCCGCCACGGCCAACACAGAAACTGTCACGCGCCCCCTGACGCTTTTGGGCCTTTCGCCCGCATGGACTTTCCGGGCTAATATGCTAGACATCACACTGCCCGCCGCCACGTTCCGCGGTGCGCAAGACACCTTCGAAAGCGAGTGCCTCATGAGCCAGCACCCGGGCAACATCGACCGCCGTCAGTTCCTCCGCGCCGCCGTCGGCGCCTGCGCCGCCCTGTCCCTGGGCGGATCCGCCCTGGCCGGTGGCACCTCGCGTCCGGCCACGGGCATGGGCATCGTTTCGTACAGTCTGGCCATCCGGCAGTCGGCCCTCCGGCGCGAGGGGCGAGATCTGAGCGATCCGCTGACATTTCTGCGCGAATGCCAGCAGCTCGGCGCCGGCGGCATGCAGGCGCCGCTTGGCATCCGCGACGCCGACTATGCCGCCTCCATACGCGACCTGGCCGCCAGACATGGCCTGTTCGTCGAGGCCATGATCGAGGGGCTGGGCGCGCGGCTCGACCTGAACCGCATCGAGCGCCAAATCCTCACCGCACGCGCCTGCGGCGCCGAGGTCGGCCGCGTCG
>Ga0308414_1001104_pt1 | contig 17605 bp, 20 predicted proteins | sample HotsprSampleOS50_FD_205667 | JGI IMG/M metagenome (GOLD analysis project Ga0308414, IMG submission 205667) | Hot spring phototrophic mat microbial communities from Octopus Spring, Yellowstone National Park, Wyoming, United States - 20090730_OS50 ...
AGAAGAGACTGAACTTATTATATCACTGTTTTTTCGGACTAAAGACGAAATGATACATGTCTCATACTGAATACAGTGCACAATTTGTTCAGTATAGTTCAGTGTTCCTTGGATTAGAGGAAGCTCTTGAAATCCTTGTCAATTAGTAGCCTAGTGCCAGAGAACCTAGCGGCTACCCTCTCCGCTTCGGTTTTGGCGTTGGGTATGGCGGAAAAGCTGAAGGTTTGCTGATCCAGTTGGATGTTTTGCCTTTGGCTGGCGGCTCCAGCAAGAACTCTAGGGGTAGATTGGCGATCAAAGCGCAGGTTGTAGTCAGTCAGTAGCAGGGAAGTAGTCTTGTTGATGTTGTATTTTTGGGCTAGCCATTCCTTGCCATCAAAGAATGCTCCCAGAGGTACATTTAGAGTCCCATGGCAAAATTTTGCAGGAACTGTGTGGGGTTGAGCTACCTAAAACTCCAGTTGTAGCTTCCAATCAGCCCCAGAAGAATCCTGTTGCCACCAATGTGAAACCTAGCGAAATCACTCCCAAAAAGCCGTTTGTTGGCTTAGCAAAACTAGACAGTTCTCTAAACCGTCAAAATGTAGTAGTCAGTATTACTGGTGCTGAAGTGAAACCGAGGGGAGCTTATGTACTAAAGCTAGAAATTAAGAATGCCAGCGATCAGCCCTTTGGCTTTATTCCATTCTATGTTTCGGTTTATACCCAAGACCAAAAGCCAGTAAAAACCCGCTTTACCCTAGAAAAAGGCAAACAACCTACTATTCAACCACAGGAAACTGTGAAGGCTGATTTAGAGGTGTTTGATGTTAAGTGGAAGGAGACAGGAATACAAAATTTGATTCTGGAACTAAAAGAAACTACTTTGGGAGGGAGAGTGTTTCGTCTTAGTTTTTAGGTTTGGAGTTCACAGCAAAGTCAACCTTGCGTAAAGTGAAGATGGCTCTAGTCAAACCAGCCAATGTTTTGATTGTTGATTTTGCTTAGCTCGGTATTAGAGCCTAGGGGGCTGCCCCTACCATAGATTCTCTTGGGCACAGGAAGGGCAGGGGACTGCAACTCTTGCAGTTGTTGCTGAAGCCGCAGGTTGGCTTCTGCCAACCGTAGGTTATCCTGCTTCACCGCTTCTAACTCAGCCTTTAATTGCGCTTCTCTGTCTTCTGACTGAGACAGAGCATCTTGCAGAGCGATGATTACCTGCCCAAGCTGTTGGATTTGCGGATCATCAGTTGCCATCTAGTCTAAACCTGCCTCTTTGAAACTACGATAGCATTGCTTTGGATCAAAAATGTGACAGCGATCAGTGATCCTTCGCATCAACTGCCACGAAAACTTGGTGCAGTAGAGATATTCTCCCCAGTTTTCCTGCAAGGAGCTATGGGCAAGCCGCAAATTATAGAAGGGAATAGCCGTAGAAATATGGTGCGGGATATGTACATTGATGTCGTGGCACAACCACTCAATCCAGCGGGGATAATCACAATGCACTGTGCCAGTGAGTTGGGCTGTTGCCCCATGCCATTTGTCTGGGAAATGGAAGGGAATGTCGGGCATGGTGTGATGGACAATTGTAAAGGTGCTCATCCAAAAGTGATAGACCAACCACGGCAAGAGCCAGAACTTGACCACGCCCCACCACCCAGTAAAAAATAGCAACACTGGAAAACCCAACACCGCCGTCGCTACGACAATGCCGATGGAGAAACTAACCTGGTTCCTCTGGCGATCGCTGTATAGGTCAGGGTCAAAGTGCAGGCTTGCCCAGTGCAAAATTGATCCCAGCCACCAGAAACCACTGCGCACCAGTTTGTAAGCCCACTTTTCGTAGCTCCTACAAGCCCTATACCTATCCTCAGTGAAGGGTGTCCAAGCGTTATCCTCCCCCATCTTGTTGGTGTGGATGTGGTGGTGGTCGTGCATGATCCGCCAGCAGTGAAAGGGGTAGAGTAGGGGCAAAAAGGCGAGGTGCCCCACCAAGTCATTGACCCAGAGTTTTTTGGCAAAGGAGCGATGCCCGCAGTCATGCCCAATCACAAACCAGCCCGTGAGTGCTGTGCCAGTCCACAGCCAAGCCAATGGTAGTAAATACCAAGGGGCTAGGGTGAGCACAATGTAGCCCAAAACAACCGCAAGCACACTAGTAAGCACACCCAGCCATGCGCGAAAGGCATCTTTAGCGAAGCACTGGGCGGGGAGGGTATGGATGATGTCTCGGAGGGTAGTTTGGGAATTCAGGAAGGGGGCGGGAGAACCTACGGTCATTGAGCCATCCCTGATTGGGTGACTCTCTGCCGACTCAGGCTTTGCAGTTGTTGGAAGAGCAGTTCTGTGTCAGATTTGAGTTTTTGCAGTTCCGCTTGAATGGCTTCATCGTATAGTTTTGGGGATAAAGCCTGCTGGCTAGGGATTTTTGACTCTTTTTTAGTGTTTTCCATAAGTATTTTGCAGTCACACCACTTAAAGTTTGGCTTAGCGTTTGATCTCTTAGCCTATTGTATCGTAACTTTAGATGGCTGTGTAAGTAAATTTACTTACAGAAGCCTATTTGGGAGCAAAGCCACACTAAGCCTGTTACAGGTTAGCAGACAGCAGGTGGTTTGACAAGTAAAGACTAGCTCCTTTCGGCTCTGCTGTGCTAGCATCGTCAGAAAGCCTAAAGGTGTATCCCATGGCAAAGGTGCTGGTGCTAAATGCTTCCTATGAGCCGCTAAACATTACTAGCTGGCAGAGAGCGGTTGTTCTGTTGATGAAAGGCAAGGCAGAACAGGTGGAGCACAATGGGCGGATGTTATATCCCAATGTGCCTTTGCCTACTGTGATTCGCTTGACCCATTACATCAATTTGCCCTACAAAGAAGTGCCGCTGACGCGGCGCAATATTTTGCATCGGGATGGGCATACCTGCCAGTACTGCGGCACTACTGAGGATTTGACCCTAGATCATGTGATCCCCCGCTCCCGTGGGGGAGGGGACACTTGGGAGAATGTGGTCACAGCCTGTGTGCGGTGCAATGTGAAGAAAGGCAATCGCACCCCGAAGGAAGCGGGTATGACCTTGCGCAGGAATCCCCGTCGCCCGCATAGCGGGCTGTATTTTGAGGTTACTAAGTATCTGCGCAGTGGCGGTCATCAAGAGTGGCAAAAGTACTTGGTGGGCATGTAGGGATGCAAATTCTGGTACTCAATGCTGGCTCCAGTACCCTCAAGGCGGCAGTGGTGCAGGTTGAAGATTTTTCCTTAGTCTGGTCAGGGATGGTGGATTGGTCGTTGTGTCGCTGGACTTCGCCCACTCAAAAGGTAGATTTTGCCCCTAGCACTGATCGCCTAGCGGTGATGCAACAATTACTGCAGGAATTGCGGCAGGATTCCCTTGTGGCAGTGGGACAACGGGTAGTACATGGAGGCGATCGCTATCGGTCGGCGGTGTTTATCGACAGTGAGGTCAAACAGTCAATCAAAGAGTTCTCTTGCTTTGCGCCAATTCACAACCCAGCGGCTCTAGAGAGCATAGAGCTGGTTACCCAAGTGCTGGGGGAAGGGGTACCCCAAGTGGCGGTGTTTGATACAGCCTTCCATGCTAACCTACCTCTCACCTCAGCCATTTATCCCATTCCCTACAGGTTCTACTTACAAGGAATCAGGCGCTATGGCTTCCATGGCACTAGCCATCAGTATGTAGCCCACCGTGCTAGTGAACTGCTGGGAAGGAATTTGGCGGAACTCAAGTTGATCACCTGCCACTTGGGCAATGGTTGCTCTCTAGCGGCGATCGCCAATGGTCGGAGCATCGATACCACTATGGGTTTTACCCCCCTGTCGGGGCTGATGATGGGCACCCGCTCGGGAGACATTGATCCCAGCATTTTGCTCTATTTGGGGCGATCGCACAATATGACTTTTGACCAGCTAGATGATCTGCTAAATCGCCAATCGGGGCTATTGGGCGTGTCGGGCATTAGTAGCGATTTACGCACCATTCTCCAAGCCAAGTCTGAGGGGAATGCTCAAGCGCAGTTGGCATACGACTTATTTATCCACCGCCTGCGCTCGGAGATGGGCAGAATGCTGGCAGTTTTGGGCGGGCTGGATGCTATCGTGTTTACTGGGGGGATTGGCGAAAATTCCCCCGCCGTCAGAGCAGACAGTCTGGCGCTGTTCGGCTTTTTGGGAGTAAGTATTGCTCCTGAAAAGAACCAGCAGGGAGGAGGCGATAGAGACATTGCCACAGCGGAATCGCAGGTAAGGGTGCTGGTAATTCATACTCAAGAGGATATTGCGATCGCTCGGTCAGCGTGGCAGTTAGTGCAAAGTTCTGTCTCTACTCCTTGAGCAGTCCTTTAATGGTCTTAATCAGATCAGCAGGCTGGTATGGCTTGGTGATGTAGGCATCTGCCCCCTGTTTCATGCCCCAGTATTTATCAAACTCCTCACTCTTGGTGGTACACATCACCACAGGCACATTTTTGGTGCTGTCGTTGTTTTTGATCCAGCGACATAGTTCGTAGCCATTCATCTTGGGCATAACTACATCAGTAACTACCACATCTGGCACAGTGGTCTTCAACTTTTCCACCGCCTCAGTGCCATCTTGAGCTTCAATGACAGTCATACCACCTTGCTTAAGTTGGTTAGCCAGCATCTCGCGCACGGCGGGGCTGTCATCCACCACTAGAACCGTTGCCATAGTCTGTGCCTCAGTGAAAAAATTGTAAACTATGCAGTATAACCATCCATCACTAGAGATTACACATATCCGTAGAAATCGTAAATAGCCACGAAACTACTAGATTTGTGCCCTAAATTAGTATGCCCATTGTATCAGAAAACTAAACAGACTTCCAGCCTCCTATTAGCTAGAAGCCTGTTACACTGGGTAATCTGAGTTTAGCGTCTGCCCCTGTAGGGAACAGCAGACAGAAAGTCGGGAATGGTGGATGCTCTGACGGATTGGGGATAGGCACGCTTAGGAGCGATCGCCCGTGCCAGTTCTCGATACTTGCCAGGATCGCCTTCGGGCAGACGGCGGGTTTTGGCTTTTTCCGTAAAGAATTTTTGCAGGGTGAACTGCCAGTCGTACTTGGTAATTTCGGCACGATCCCGATAGTCTGCATCGTAGCGCGGTGTAACCAAATTAAAGGGACGCCCTTCCAAACCCCGCCCCATGCGCTTGCGCTGGTAGGGAACCGTGTTGTCCCCGAAGTTAGTGTTGTACTCGTCGCTGTCCAGCAGAGCGTCCACAAAGCCACCGATCCCTTTTTGGGCAATAACAATGGACCAAGCAATTTCTTCCCGTTTGCTGTAGGGCAGGCGACCCAGTAGCCTTTGCAGACAGACGCTTACCACACGGTAATTGGAATTAGGCTCCACCACCAGCCGATAGAAGGTTTCCGATTTTGCCAAAGCCCTAATAAAGTCCTTGACAGTGATCATGCCAAACTTGAGCTGGGACTCGGCGAAGGTTTGACGACTGCTCTCCAAAATCACATGTTCACTGAATACTTGGCGGTAGCAAGCCCAGATCAACTCCTGCCAATCGCTGTCGGTGGAGATATTCTCCACGCAGTAAATCTTAGGGGTATCTTCGTTTTGGTCGGCATAGCCAAAGCTCTTCACCCGTTGGTTTTGCGATGAGGGACTATATTCCAGCAAAGGTAGTACAGCAGACATAATTTATTAGCTCCTAAATAAACCAGTTTGTAAAAGCATACGCCCTATCTTAGGGGAAATTTGAACGATCCCCGCACCGAGGCAGGGGCGGGCTTGTTGTCCTTGCGGGTCATATCAGGGATGGCAATGTTAGCAGTGGTTACAGACTTGAGGGTCATGCCTTGGGGTTTGACCGCCCTTGCCCAATCTAGGAAGTTGCGGATGTCCCCCGCTTTGGGGTAGAGTTCCGCCTGTTTGTCCCGCCAGTAGTCGGCATAGCGTGGCGTCACCAGATTGAAAGGACGATCCTTGTAGCGTCGGCGCTGGTAGGGCACGATGTCATCGCCAAAGTTGTTCTGGTATTCTTCGCTGTCTAGCAGGGCATCGATCAAACCACCAATGCCTTTTTGGGCAACCACAATGGACCAAGCAATCAACTCCCCTTGGTTGTAGGGCGCACGCCCCAAAAACCGTTTCAGGGTAATCTCTACCACCCGATAGTTGGAGTTAGGCTCCACTACTAGGCGATAGTAGGCTTCTGATTTGCCCAAACCGCGCATCAATTCCTTGACGGAAATCTGTCCATTCTTAAATTGCGACTCGAGGAAGGGTTGGCGAAAGCTCTCGAGAATCTCATGTTCGCTGAATGCCTGACGGTAACTCGCCCAGAGCAACTCCTGCAGGTCGCTGTAGGTGGAGATGTTCTCGCGGCGATAGATGAGCGGGGTTTCATCGCTGGCAACTTCATATCCCGCCACCCGTTGGTTTTGGGATGATGGCTTGTAGGCTAATAGGGGTAGCATAATCTCTCCTTATTTGGGCAGATAACGGTAGGGAGTAGGTGCGGGTTTGGATTTGACGGTAGCACAATAGTCTTTGCGGGTCATGTCTGGAATGGAAAGGCGGTTGGGATTCACGCCGCCACACTGGGCATAGCAGTAGTTGTTCACAGCAGGATTGAGGTCTGTCGCCATGGTGAGGAACACGCTGGGGATGCTAGCGCGCACCCGCAGGCTGTTTTCGCTGAGCTTGCGCAGTTTTACGCCCACATCGGCTGTAAAGCCAGCGGCTTCCTTGGCGCGCCAGTAGTGGCTGTAGCGCGGAGTGACTAGGTTAAAGGGGCGTCCCTGCATTCTGCGCCGTTGGTAGGGTACAATATCTTCGCCAAAGTTGGTCAGGTACTCTTCACTGTCAACAATGGCATCTACAAACCCCTCCAGCCCTTGGGTCGCCAAAATAATGGAGTAGGCGATCTTTTCTTCTTCGTTGTAGCAGGAGCGCCCTAGCAGGCGGGTAAAGCACACCTCTACTAGGCGATAGTTGGAGTTGGTTTCTGCCACCAAGCGGCGAAATACCTCAGATTTGGCTATGCCACGCACAAAGTCCCGCACGGAGATTTGGCGATTTTTCAGTTGGGATTCCAAAAATCTCTGGCGGTATGCTTCGAGGATGTAGTGCTCACTGAAAATTTGCCGATAGGTAGCCCAGATCAGTTCTTGCACTTGGGCGGGAGAAGTGCTGTCCGTGAGGCGATAGATCACGGGATCGTCTTCGTCGGGGACATCGTAGCCTGCGACGCGGTGATTTTGGGTAGTGGGTCTGGTTTTTAGCAAGGGAAGCATAGGCGTTTGTTATGCAAAAGTTTGTTATGTAGCAGAGCTAATTTGTTGTAAGGCGAGGTGTAGTCTGGCTTTGACTACTGGGTCAACTTCTGCGCCTAGGGCTGATTGCAGAAGTTGGCGACTCGCTGAAAAGTGGGAGGAGAAACAAGACAGGGAAGCGATCGCTGCATAGCGCATTGACCAGTCTTCATCCTTAAGAATAGTCTGTAATGTGTGGAATATTGGTAGATCAAGGGAGCGATCGCCAGATTTCTTAACAATACAACCCAGCCCTTTGATAGCGGCACGGCGCACACTGGGGGCAAAGTCGTGCAGAGCACAGTGAATTAGGCAATCTACAGCACGGGGATCGCCAATGTGGGCTAAGGCCCTGACAGTGTAGGCGCGAGCGGTATAGTTGTAGTCGTCCATCAACGCCAGCAGTGGGGGAACTGCTGACGCTCCTAGGGCAATCAAGCCCTGCATGGCTATTTCAGCGGCGCTGGGGTTGTTGTAGCCCAGCACCTTGACTAAGTGCGGGATTGCCTCTTCTGATCGCTGGTCTGCCAGTTGTTGCACGGCGCTAATTAGTTCGCTAGGAGAACCAGCTTGGGCGACGGCATGGATGAGACCTGCCAAGGAAGGGCGTTCTGTGGTGATCATAGTAGTTCGTCCATGGCTAGCATGATTTTTTGCAGAGTGGCGGCAAGGTTGGGGTCTAGCTCTAGGGTGATTCCCGACGCGGGCAAGTGGTGGGCAAGGAGGCTCTTTAGGGCAAAGAGTTTGAAACTGTTTTCTACCTGACATTGGGGGATCACCTCCGCCGCAGGCAAGTAGCCAATTTTACCCAAATCCGTCAGTGCCACCCGCCGCAGGTTGACATCGGGATTGCTCAACTCCCGCACTAATAGTTCTCCGTACTGGGGATCGCCAGTCAAACCATACATTGCCCGTGCCCCTGCCATGCGAATCCGTGGTAAGGAGTGGTGCAAGAATGGCTCGACCAAGGCTTGGGCTGAGACCGCCCGCAGTTGTCCCAAGGCTTCGAGGATTGCCTCGTAGGGCTGGGGTTCACTACTGCTGAGGAGCTTTGTCAGAGCAGGGATACATGCCTGCGCCGCACGGTGGGCTGACGGAGAACTGGCGGCAATCTCTTCGATAGCCTGAGCCGCCGCCTCCCGCACATAGAAGTCTGAGCAGTGCAGAGCCTCTTCTAGGGCAGGCAAAGCTGTAGTATCCCCCAGCTTGCCCAATGCTCTTGCCGCATTACGCCGCAGAGGATAGCCCCCCAAGGCTGTGCGATCTTCTTCGTCTTGCAAAGCCACCAGCAGGGCGGGCACTGCGCTGTGTACCCGCATTTTGCCCAGCCACCACGCCGCATAGTACCTTTGGCTTAAGTCTGCTGACCGCAACATGGCGATCGCTGTCTCTGGTGTCCAGACAACATCACCGACGGGGTCAGCCATCCTTAAATTACCAGCGGTTCAATCTTGACGATTTTGGCACCCAAGCGGTTGAGACGGCGCATTTCTTCATTCATCTTGCTGTAAGGCACGGTAATAAAAGTGCTCCCACTGCGGCGGATGGGGTAGGCATTTCTATCGGTAGCAGAGCTTTGGCGCAGTCCCGTAACTTCTATGCGAAAAATACGGCGACCTGCTTCCGTGCCAGCCATGCTACCTACTGCTTGTTGTCCATACATAAGTAATTGTCCTTTGTTATACGAGTTTGCATTCTTGGTGGCTAGTTTAGCGCACATTGTTCCCTGATAGTCCCCACTGCTGAAATTTGACATACTCCACCTGCTTAAAGGCAGGGGATTCTTGTGTTAAACTAAGCCATTATGTCGCCATAACGGCTCGTCTTCGGAACTGTACATGAGAGTTTCCACCTCATACAGCTCCTCTCTTGGACAGCCCTTGTCATGGGTACATCCTCTTACCAGACTACCATCCCCTATTGTTTTCAGGTCGTGGCAGTGTCTGTGTAGCAACTGGAGATTATCAAGACTGTTCCTACCACCTTTTGACTTTGGAGTGATATGGTCAACTTCCATTAGGTCATCAGATGTAAAGAATTTACCGCAGTAGGCGCACTTCCCATGTTGCCTTCTGAGTAGGGTTGCTACTCTAGGTGAGACTAAAGGTGATTTGCCTGATCTTTGACCCCAGTATGCCCAATCACCGTCATAGGGGCTTTTATTGCCCCGCACTTTAACAAACCGTTTTGTTGGTCCCCTCTACGACAGCGGTGCTTATCTCCTCTTGCGAGGCAGTTCCCTTTTGCCCAAAGGTACTGTTGCAGACAACAACCACAAAGCCTGTTTAGGTTGAATCCAGTCGCTAGACTGTTGGGTTTTTATAGCGTTTGACTACCCTACCGCTACAATCCTTCTACCACAAAGCCGTCTTAAAGGACAGGGCTTTAGACCCAATTTTTTGGTAAAGCTATGTGTCAAGGAGGAACTAACTGGCAAGGAATGGCAAATGTTTGTTTAGCTTTCTGGAACTTTATGCTATATATGTAGCCGAAAAAGTTGAGGTGGTGTGGTTATGGAAACCGATTTGCAGGTAGAAAATACCCAGTTGAGAGAGGAATTGCAACAGCGGGATGTACTGATCCAACAGTTGTCGGAAGAACTATTTCGGCTAGTAAAAGGCAATGTGGCTTTTGTCCCCAGCACCACAGCTATCGCCGTGCGGGACTGTGAGCAGGAGCGGCAGAGACTTGTGGAAAAGGTCGCCATTTTAGAAGCCCAGCTACTGGAAGCACGGAGTGAAATAGCGCAAAAGGAGCAAACCATAGTCAGCCTGCGGCGGCAAATCCATGAACTGAGCGATCGCCAAAAAGCGCTGGAGAAAACTCTGACAGAACAACCCCAAATTTACCGTGCCAAGTTTGCTGAGCGCATGATCCCCGTAAAGCGCAAAATTGAACTACTGCAGAAGGAAAATCGCCAACTGCACATGGAATTGCAGAGCCTGAGCTTTTGCCTTGCTTCACGCCATATCGGCAGTCCCTACCAACTGCCTCCTCTCTCCAGTGTGTCGCTGGCGAGCCGCAACTAACTCTATCGCCAAGGCGATCGCCGCTTGCATACTGGAGGCATCTGCCACCCCCTGCCCTGCAATGTCAAAGGCAGTGCCGTGATCGGGAGAAGTGCGCACAAAGGGCAAGCCGACAGTCATGTTTACTGCCTGCTGGAATGCCAGCATCTTCACTGGGATCAACCCCTGATCGTGGTACATGGCTAGGTAAGCTGTATGGCCCCTGTGCTGGTGGCTGTGCCATGCCTGGGCTGGGGCAATCCACAGGGTATCAGCTGGGATGGGAAAGTGTAACTGCCACTGGTGGTGCTCTGCCTGCCATGCTTCTAGGGTGGGGATTAGCCAGTCCACTTCCTCCCTGCCCAACAGTCCTCCCTCGCCGCTGTGGGGATTGATGCCTGCAACGGCAATACTCCCCTGAGGCAAGCCAAAGTCCTGTTTTAGGGTAGTGGTCAACAGGTTGAGCTTTTGCAAAATGAGAGAGGGTGTTAGCACTTGAGGCACTTGACTGAGGGGAATATGAACTGTAGCGAGAAGAACCCGTAACTGCCAGCCTGTGATAGGCGATCGCCCCACAAACATCATGGCGAAGTCCCGCACCCCTGACCGCTCTGCTAACAGCTCTGTCTGCCCAGGGTAGCTCAGCCCTGCGCATTGCCAAGCGGCCTTGGCGATGGGGGCGGTGATGATCCCCGCAAATTCCCCTGCCAAGGTAGCCGCAATTGCCTCTTCTAGGTAGGCAAAACTAGCACTGCCTGCTTGACGCTCCAGGTCGTAATTCCCCACCTGGCGGATGGCTAGGTTCTGGGGATCGCAGAGAGGAGCACTAGCCTTTGACTGGAGTTGGTGGTAGGTGCGGTATAGGTGCTGGCGATCGCCAAAAATAGTCAAACAGGGCAGAAGAGGGGTAATACTAGGGTGCGCTAGCGCCTTGAGGATAATTTCTGCCCCGATGCCTCGGGGATCACCCATGGTAAGGGCAAGTCGCATACTTTTTTAATGTTTTCTATAGCTTTGTTCAGGGCACAGAGCAAGGGAATTTGCTATTTTGCAATACATTTTCATGTACCCCATGCAGACCCACTCAACTATTTTGGTGCAAAATTCCACAGTCATCTGCCTAGAAAACCGCTAATATAAAACTCTCTGTTCCATGCCTGAGCTATATGCTGGTAGACAATATTTCCGTAAACGCCCTGTGGAGCCGCATTTTAGATGCCCTGAAAAATCAGGTGAGCCGAGCTACCTACGAGGGGTGGATCAAAAGCATTGAGCCAGAATCCCTGACTGATGACTGTCTGACCCTACGCACCAATGCTTTTGGCAAAAATTTGTTGGTTAAGTACTATGCCCAGCTAATCAAGTCCACCGCCACCGAGATCATGGGCTACCCTCTGGAAATAAACATAGTAGCCGTGCCCTCCCCTGTGCTTTCCCCTGAGGAAGTCCCCAAGCTCTCTCCTCAGCCCCCTGCCAAGCTCCCCTGCCTCAACCCCAAATACACCTTCAGTCGGTTTGTGGTGGGAGCAACCAACCGCATGGCTCATGCCGCCGCCCTTGCTGTTGCCGAGGCTCCAGGGCGAGAGTTCAATCCCCTGTTTCTCTGTGGGGGGGTAGGGCTGGGCAAAACTCACCTCATGCAGGCGATCGCCCACTACCGTTTGGAAATCCAGCCCAACGCTAAAATTGCCTATGTGTCCACTGAGCAATTTACCAACGAGCTGATCACTGCCATTCGCAAGGACAGCATGCAGAGTTTTCGGGATCAGTACCGTGAAATTGACATGATTCTGGTGGACGACATCCAGTTCATCGAAGGCAAGGAATACACCCAAGAGGAGTTTTTCCATACCTTCAATGCCCTGTATGAGTCTGGCAAGCAGGTGGTACTTGCCAGCGATCGCCCCCCTGGACAGATTCCCCGCCTGCAAGAGCGGCTGTGCTCCCGTTTCTCCATGGGTTTGATTGCCGATATTCAAGCGCCTGACTTGGAAACGCGCATGGCAATTTTGCAGAAGAAAGCAGAATGCGAAAAAATAGCAGTCCCTATGGAGGTGGTGCAATACATCGCCACCAGATACACCTCCAACATTAGGGAACTAGAGGGGGCGCTGATCCGCGCTGTTGCCTACCTGTCAGTAACGGGTTTGCCCATGACCGTAGAAAATGTGGCACCAGTGCTCAATCCTCCCAGAGAACCCATTGAAGTATCCCCCGACTTGGTTTTAAAAGTGGTGTGCGAGGGCATGAATGTCCAGCTTGACCAATTGCTTAGCTCCTCACGGCGCAAAGATATTTCCCAAGCCCGCAAGGTAGCCATGTACCTGATGCGCCAGCACACTAGCCTCAGTTTGCCCAAGATTGGCGAAGCCCTAGGGGGAAAAGATCACACTTCGGTCATGTATAGTTGCGATAAGGTACTGCAACAGCAGAACAGCGATCCTGAGTTTGCTCTCCTACTGCGCAAGCTGAGCGATCGCATTTACCTGGAAGCGCAGTCCAACCAGTAGGCAACTTTCTTACCCGTTTCCCGTCCTGATCCCCATGAAGTCCGTGGTCAACCTTACCTCTGTGGCATTGCAGCGGGCAAGGCAGGGCTTACTGCGCCTTGAACTGCGGGGGCGAGTGCCCCGTCTGCAAGTGCAAATCCACCCCAAGCAAAAGCCAGAGATTTACGATCTGGTGAGTGATACCTATCTGGTGGGTCGCAGTAGTAGCAAGTGTGATATTGCCATTCCTAGCCCACTAGTTAGCCAAGTTCATGCCCAAATCCACCGCGATCGCACCCAAAAATCAGCTCCGTTTGTCATCACCGATCAGAACTCCACCAATGGGATATTTTTGAACCGCAGGCGCATTAAATCTGCTCCCCTGCGCCACAATGCCCGCATTAGCCTCGGCCCTCCCGAACTGGCAGATGCTCCCATCCTGCGCTTTATCAACCCCCCGCCGTGGTATTGGCGCGCCGTGAAGTGGATGGCAATTGGCATCACCACTGGTTTTGCGGGATTGGCGACGGCGCTGGCAATTGAAGTTGCCCGCGTCCCTGATGTGCGCCCTCTGCCTGTGGTACAACAGGGGCCCGTGCAAGTCTTGGCCCAGGATGGCACAGAAATCAGCCCTAGCGATCGCCAAAAGCACACAGAATTAGCAAGCTTGCAGGAGTTTGGAGCGTTTTTGCCCCAAGCAGTGATTGCCTCCGAAGATGCCTCTTTTTACTGGAATATCGGCATCGATCCCCTAGGCATTGTGCGCGCCCTAGTTACCAATGTGCGCAGTGGGGAAGTGCGGGAAGGAGCTAGCACCATTACTCAACAGTTGGCGCGCCACTTGTTGGGCAGAACCTATGTGGGCACGGAGGATAGCTTTGGGCGCAAATGGCGGGAGGCGGCGGCGGCAATTAAGCTCACCCTTAACTACAGCAAACAGGAACTGCTCACTATCTATCTCAATCAGGTGTATCTGGGGAATGGGGTGTATGGCTTCCAAGATGCCGCCCTGCTCTATTTTGGTAAACCTGCCAAAGAATTGGATTTGTCCGAAGCCGCTACCCTAGCGGGAATTCTCCCTGCTCCCAACCGCATCAATCCCTTTCAGAACAAGGAATTGGCGTTGGCATATCGGGATCGGGTGCTCAACCGCATGGTGGAACTGGGTATGGTCAAAGAAGAAGAAGCAGAGCGGGCGCGTCGGTCTATTCTCAGGCTCAACGAAAAGGCACGCAGTCAACTGCAAGGCACTATCGCTCCCTATTTCTATGGCTACGTGTTTGAGGAAATGCAGGAGATTCTGGGGGAAAACTTTGCCCGCGAGGGCAATCTGATTGTGGAAACTAGCCTAGATACCAAACTGCAACAAGCCTCGGATCAAGCCATAAAAAGGGCGATCGCCAACGAAGGGCGCAATTTCCACTTCAGTCAGGGGGCAATTCTCACCCTCAACACGGAAACAGGAGCCATTGTGGCCATGACAGGAGGTGTGGACTACCAACAGAGCCAGTTCAATCGCACTACCCAGGCAAAACGCCAGCCTGGTTCCACCTTCAAGCTATTTGCCTATGCCGCCGCCCTGAGCAAAGGCATTTCTCCTAGCACTACCTTTCCCTGCACCCCTACCGCTGGCATAGGGGGCTGTCGTAGTGGCACGGCAGATATGGACATGGTGCGGGGGTTTGCCCTCTCGGAAAATGTAGTGGCTCTGCGGGTGGCACAGTCCGCAGGCTTAGAAACAGTAATTGACACAGCGCGCCAACTGGGGATCACTGCCCCTCTTGCTCCCACTGCTAACCTAGCCCTGGGGGGCTACGAGGTAACCATGTTGGAAATGACCGCCGCCTACGGGGCGATCGCCAACGGGGGAATTTACCGCCCCCCTCACGCCATTGTGAGAATTAGAGATAGCCGTGACTGCCAAAATCCAGCAGATAAGTCCACCTGTCGTCTGATTTTTGACAGCCAGCGGGACATCCCCAGTAAAGCCGCCGTTAGCCCTGCGGTGGCAGATACTATGCTCCAGCTTATGGAAGCAGTAGTAACCTCTGGCACAGGCAGAGCCGCCAGCCTTCCTCAAGTCCGAGTGATGGGCAAAACTGGCACCACTGACTATAACCGCGACCTCTGGTTTATCGGTGTGGTGCCCAGCGCCAAACTAGCAGTCAGTGTCTGGTTGGGCAATGACCAAGGGACAACAGAAGGGAGTAGCGCCCTTGCTGCTCAAGTGTTTGCAGACTATCTCAGCCAAGGGTTAAACTAGCTCACTGAGCAAACTGGACACCTGCCCTTGTAGGTTAGTGCGGTTGTCGTCGTAGATCATCAGGGTATCCAACTTCCTGTGGCGAGATAGTTTCTGTACCTTGCGCACATTGCCATTGGTGGCATCGAGAGCGGCGGTAATTGCCGAGTGGCGAATGCGGTGGGGGGACATGGTTTTGGCGATCCCCGCTTGCTGGGCGGTGCGTTGCACTAGCTGGTAAATGGCAGTGCCTGTGAGACGATGTCCCAGATGGGCGGGATCGAGGGCAATAAACAGGGGCAGGGGGGGGGCAGAGCGGTTGAGCTGGTGCAGTTCTTCCACCCATTGGGCGATCGCTTCGGTAGTTACCGCACTCAGACTGATCAGAGTTTGCTGGGAACCCTTGCCCTTGCCTCTGATTGCCAGAGTGTGCCTTTGCGGGTCAAAATCCCCCACATTTATCCCCACCACTTCTTGGCGGCGCAGGGCATTGTCCCAAAGGAGGCGCAGGATAGCATAGTCCCGTTTGCCCGATCTAGTCTGACGATCAGGAATAGCTAGCATTGCCCTGATCCCCGCAGGGGCAATCCCCGTGGTATCCCGATAGGCTTGCACAGGTTCCCCCCGTACTTCTTGCAAACTCCACTGGCAGTGTCCCAATCTATTGGCAAACTGCACTAGGGATTTGAGGGCAGAGAGACGGCGATTTACTGTAGCTTCCCTTAACCCCTGCTGAATCATCTGCGCTTTGTACTGCAGAACTAGGGCGATCGCCTGAAACCGATCTAGCGCTAGAAATTGCTCCACCAGCTCGGGGTGGGGGGGCTGGCGATAGATGGCATGGAAAAAGTAGCGCAAATCCTTAGCATAGGCACGCTTGGTATTGGGCGAGCGTCGATCTGCCAGCAGCGCAGTGAGCAAATCAGCATGGGGATTGATTGGAGCAGTAGCAGGGAGAGCAGAGTGACACACCACCGAGTTTGACTGGGAAAGAGATAGGTCCTTGGGCTGGGCACGGCGAAAACTGCCAAAAGAGATAGGCTGGGTCAGACCCGCTCGCTTTGCCATCTGGTTCAGCAGAAGATAGATAGCTTGCCCCGTCAAGCGATGCCCCCAGTGATGGCGATCCAGAGCAATGAATAGGGGAGCCTCCGCCCCCTCCTCACGATGGCTCAACCAATCAGCGATCGCCTCCCTAGTGCGCTGGGACAATCCCCCAAGCTTAGGGACATCTCCCACATTCAACCGACAGAAACTGTCCCGCCGCCATCCTCCCTCCAGCAGGAGACACAGCAGGGCATAGTCCCGCTTACCTATCAAGGTCTCTCGGTTAGGCACCTGCAATAGTCTGTGGCATTCCTCAGAGGATAACACCCCACGGCTAACAGGCAGACAGTCTCGGGGCAAACCCGACAGCAACCAGCCACAGTAGCCTTTGGCATGGGCAAATCGCACCAGAGATTTCACTGTGGACACCCTGCGCCGAATAGTGCTTGGCTGTTCATGGAGATTGCTCAAGGTACGGCAAAAACCTTGTAGTACCCTTACTGCCTCAGGTTCAGCCATCTGCCAAAAACTAGAGAAGGGCATCTTGGTCAACTGCTGAAACCGCTCTAAGTCCCCCCTGTACGCCTCACGGGTTGCTGAATTGGAGAGTCTCTCTAGGAATTCAGAGACCACATGATCCATAAAACTAAGCAAACAGAGTACCGTACAGCAAAAAACAAATCCCCGCAATCACATGAGTAGCTAACATTTGTAAAGAAAAATTGAAAAATGACTACCCCTTTGGATATAATACGGTAGGTTTTGTAACCCAGATCACAAAAGTACCTATCTTAGTAAGGATTCGCATTAGGAGGTAGTCACTTGGCAAGAAGACGCAAGCGCAGGAGCCGCCGTCGCTTGGAAGGGCGCAAAATTCTGGAGCATATTCCTCAATTCAGCATTGACAGTGGCGACGATAAACCAGTAACTGCGGCTCGCAAGTTCATCCACTCAGCGGGCATTTTACCGCCAGCGGTTGTTTTAGTCCGTCGCAATGAGCATACCACTGATCGCTATTTTTGGGGTGAGAAGGGGCTGTTTGGTGCTCAATATGTCGAAGAAAACCACTTTTTGTTCCCGAGCCTCCGACCTCCTGAACAAAAGTTTGAAGTTGGCATGAGATAGAGCAAGTCTTCTCCCTAATCTCTCAGCAATTTTCAGTAGGGTAGGTTACTATCCTACTTTTTTGCTCTAGCTAGTGCTAAAAATACAAAACTCTCGAGGGTCTCAAGATACATGGGGATCAGTTAAAATTCTCTCAATTCATCAGCGGCTGGCTATGACTTCTACGCTCGTCTCCCACAGCTTACCCGATCATACCCAGTTGCCCGATAGGGATGGGGAATTTGTAAGAAATTTTCAAGAGCATCCCCAGAGCATAATCTTGACCACTTCTATTCTGCCCATCCTAGAGCTTCCTCTAATCCAAGGAACACTGAACTATACTGAACAAATTGTGCACTGTATTCAGTATGAGACATGTATCATTTCGTCTTTAGTCCGAAAAAACAGTGATATAATAAGTTCAGTCTC
>Ga0308414_1001108_pt1 | contig 17592 bp, 18 predicted proteins | sample HotsprSampleOS50_FD_205667 | JGI IMG/M metagenome (GOLD analysis project Ga0308414, IMG submission 205667) | Hot spring phototrophic mat microbial communities from Octopus Spring, Yellowstone National Park, Wyoming, United States - 20090730_OS50 ...
ACCTGGGCCATGATTTCCGCTTTTCTTTGTTGGCGTTGGCTGGACATGCTTCAATCTCTCCTGGTTTCATGTCCACCACTTTATCTCATTTTGCCCCCACTTCCGAATGCACCCCGTCCGGGCGCAGTCCAAACGTTGAGTATCAATACGCGCGCAGCACGCCCACTTCCTGCACGTCCACGCGCACGCCGTCAAGCTGTTTGGGGCAAATGTCCTCCGGCGCGAGCTGGTCCTCCGGCACTTTCTCGTCTACCAGCACGACGACTGACACGATGTCGGTGAGCTGCCCGCGCACCCGTGCCAGCCCCACGGCTGTCCCCTGGACGTGGGCGCGGCGCAGCAGGTCCTCGCTGTAACGGGCCTGCACTGCCTCGGCCTGGGCGATCTGTTCTTCCTGCGACACGCTCGCTCTCCTGCCGCTCAATCGGCACTAAATGCTGACCTGCAAGGCGTCCAGCACGACGTTAATCGGGGTGAAGATAGTGGCTAGGTTGGAGCCGGCGAACAGCAGCCCCACCGCCCGGTTTTCGGCGGCGTCTACGATCAGCGAGCCGGAGTCGCCGCCCTGGCTCATGGCCTCGGTGATAACCTGGCCGCTGAAGCGAGCCGTCTTGGGGCCGTAGGCGATGCTGACGGTGGCGTTGAGCAGCGTAATGATCCCCTCGGTGTAGCCGGTAGTGCGGCCGTGCTTGCGCACGCGCATGCCCAGCGCTGCCGGTTTCGTGCCGTTAACGCTGCCGATGCCCAGGATGTCGCCGCTGAACTGGGCCGGGTTGAGCGGTTTGGCCACAGCGGCGTCCACCAGGTTAAGCGTCTCCTGCAGCGCTGTCGCGGCCTGCTGCGGCGCGCTGGGCGTGGTGGCCGTCAGCTGCGTCTGCGCGCCGAACAGCTTGGCCAGCGCGTTGAGGGCGTTGGCCGCGATCAGCAGGCAGCCGCCCTCGCCGGGGGGCGTGGGCGGCAGCGGGCCAGGCGGCGGGTCTGGCTCGCCCACGAAGCGCAGCCGCACGAAGCGCTCCAGGCGCGCCACCACGTCGGCCGGGTTCTGGCCGCTGTCCGATGGGCCGGGCTGGAGGATGGGATCGCCCACTTGGGCGACATTGCTGTTGGCCAGCACGTGGTTATTAGAGAGGATCAGTCTTTCGCCAGTGACGCGGTCGGTGACGATAGCCCCCAGCGTGCCGGCGGTGATTTGGTAATGGCCGATGCTCACGCCGGCGGGGATGACCGGCCGGAAGCGGCTGCGCGGCGACTGGTAGGCGCGCAGGTAGCCCACCTCCAGCACGTCGGTGCGGATGCCGTCAATCTGCTTGGGGATGACGTCCTCAGCGGAGAGGGCCGCCAGCGGCAGCTTGCGCTCCACCAGCACCACCACTGCCAGCTCGCCGGTCTGGGCCGTCTTGTCTTCCTTGAAGCCGACGGCCACGCCGACGACGTTGGCCCGGTGGATAAAGTCTTCCTGTACTGCGCTCTGCGCCTCAAAGACATCTTCGGCTGCCATCGCATTCTCCCCTTGGTGTGCCGCCACTGCACGCTATTGTAACACGGCCTGTCACTTTGCGCTGGCCGGTCGCTGGCTCAGGGCAAGGCGCGCACGAAGCGCACCACGCCGCGGACGCGCCCGAACTCCAGCTCGTCGCCGTCGCGCAGGCGGTAGCTGCGGCCTGGCTCGAGCTGGAAACCGTTGATGCGCGTGCCGTTGGTGCTGTTGAGGTCAGCGATGAACAGGGTTCCGTTCTCGTAGGTGATGAGCGCGTGCCGGCGCGAGACCCCGCTGCGCTGGCCGTCGAAGGGGGCCAAGTCAAGGTCGGGCGCGCTGCCGCTGGCGCCGTCAGAGCGGCCTACCAGCATCTGCGGGCTGACCTGCACGCCGAGCGTGCTGCGGCTGTCGCTGCCGATGTGCAGCAGGATGCGCCAGGGCGGCGCGACCTGATTCGCCGGCGGGGCTGGCCGGTCAGCCGGCATCGGGTTGGCAGCGCGGCGGATGAGCACGTCGGTGTTGCGTTCTACCGGGTCGGAACTCACGACGCGGCTTCTCCCCCCAAACGACCTCTGCGCGAAACAGGGATAGTGTGTACGACGGGCTGGCAATTTGCAATAGCCGCTGTGTACCTCGTACAATCGGGGCGACAGCGCCGCCAGGAGCAGGAGGAGCGTTCTGATGCGGTGGAAGAAATGGCTGTGGGCTGCTGCTGCCGTCGCTGCGGGTCTGATTGCGCTGCCCCGATCGGCTGGCGCGCTCGAAACCCTGCAGGGCGACACCTGCATGGTGGAGGCAGAACGGGTCATTGACGGCAGCCTGCTGGTCTTGTGCGGCACACTGATGGTCAACGGCACGGTTACCGGCAACGTGATCGGCGGCGCCTTCTACGCCGACATCAACGGCACGGTGCAGGGCGATGTCTACCTGCTGGCCGGCCAGCTTGACATCCACGGCACAGTAGCGGATGACGTGGTGTTCGTCGGCGCGGCGCTGCGCCTGCACCCGGCGAGCACGCTGGCCAGCCCCACCAGCGGGATCATCAGCCTGGGCTTGAGCACCGAGATCAAGGGCGGCGCGGTTGTGCCGCACGCTGTTACCGCCCTCAACTACCAGCTCATCGTTAACGGCACGGTGGGCGGCGATGTCAACTTCTGGGGCAGCGCGCTGGTGCTCAACGGCACGGTGGGCGGCAGCGTGGACGCGGTGGTGGGGGACCCAGCCGCCGGAGACGGCAGCCAGCTTCAGGCGCTGCTGCTGCCCTTCCGCCTTGAGGTGACGATGGTCAGCCCTGGCCTGGTCGTCGGCGCGGACGGCCGCGTGGAGGGCGCGCTGCGCTACAGCGGCCCGGCCCCTGGCCTGATCGAGGGCGCGCTGGCCGACGAGCCGGTCTACACGCCTGCCGCGGCCCTGCCCGATCTCAGCCAGATCACGCTGGGCGAGCAGAGCAACTTAGAGCTGCTGCAGAAGTACCTGGGGCACATTCTGGCCGAGTTCATCACGCTGCTGGCGGTCGGCGTAGTAGGGCTGGCGCTGGCCCCGCGCGTCATGCTCAGCCCGGCAGCCCACCTGCGCAGCCGCCCGCTGGTCAGCCTGGGCGTGGGCCTGCTGGCCTTCCTGATGTCGTTCGGCGTGCTGTTTCTCCTGGCGCTGCTGGCGCTGCTCCTCTTCGGGTTGGGGCTGCTGCTGCGCCTGCCCGACCTGTCCATCATCGCCGTGATGGGGCTGGGGCTGTTTGTGGTGGGCGGCAGCGGCGGCTTCTACTTCGTGGCTATCTACCTGTCGCGGGTGGTGGTGTGCTTGGCGGCCGGTCGGGCAGTCATCCGCGCCGTGGTGGGCGACGATGGCAGCCAGAGCATCGTCTACCTGGGCCTGGCCGTGGGCACGGCAGCCCTGGCCGTGCTGGTGTGGCTGCCGCTGGTGGGCGCCCTGGCCAACGGCCTGGCGCTGGGCCTGGGCCTGGGGGCTACCATGCTCCTGCTGCAGCAGCGCGGCGCGCGCCGCGCCATCCCCGGCGTGCCCAGCCCCGGCCTGCTGCCCACGCACTCCGCAGCGGCCCGCCAGATGCCCCCGCCCATCTACGAGGCGCCGCCCGCCGGGCCAGGCATGGACAACCTGCCCGAAGGCTTCCGCTGGTGGGACGACGACGACCCCCAGCCGTAAGCAGCGGCCTTCAGCCGAGCGTGCCTAAATAGGTAGCCGCCGCGATCCGCGCCAGCCGCCCGTCGTTGACATTCACCTTCCACGTGCCATCCTGGTTGGGGCTGGTGAAGATCACCGCCGTGTTGTCCTCGGTCCACGCTACCGGCTGCACAAATGTTGTGATCGGGCTGGTGAGGGCCGTCTGGGTGCGGGCTGTCAGGTTGACCAGCACAAACACCGTCCGCACCGACTGGTTTGGCCCGCCGAAATCGCGCACCTGGGCCAGCGCGTAAACCGCGCGCGTGCCGTCCGGCGCGATCAGCACATCGCCGCCCTGGGTGTAGCCGGGCAGGCGCAGCGCCGGGATCACGTCGCTGGCTCCGCTGTCGAGATGGTGCACGCCCACGTCGAAGCCGCCCAGGTCGTCGGCAAGCTGCAGGCGCAGCAGCAGGCCAGAGCCGATGCCCGCGCCGCAGAAGCAGCCTGGCTCACCCGGCAGGAAGGCGGCCTCGCCGCTGTCCAAGTTCAGCGCGAACAGGCCGGCGAACTGCTGGAAGGGCGTGATGTCGGCGATGCTGTCGGGCTGGTAATCCATGTAGAGGACGCTGTGGTCGTCGTTGAAGGCCACCGGCAGCGCCCGGATGCCGGGGCGCGGGCCGTCCACCAGGCCCTCGCGCAGGTCGCTGCCGTCCAGGCGGGCCACCGTGGTGATCGTGGTAAGCGCGCTGTCGTCCGGCCCTTCGGTCAGTGTCCAGGCGATGTGCGTCATGTCAGGCGAGAGCAGCCAGTCCACGCGGCGCGTCTGCGGCCCGGGCTGCACGAACGGGTGTTCAGTCACGCTGCCGTCGGGCCGCGCCAGCATGACGCGGCCAGCGGCTGTGTCATAGAAGAGAACGGCTCGGTCGGCCAGCGTGTAGCCGCGCCCGTTGACCTCGACCGGTGTTGACTCGCCAGTGAGCGTGTCCACGAACAGCAGGCGGTCAGCGCCGGCCCGGTTGATATTGCGCTGGAGGAAAACCTGAAGCGGATGCCCGGCGAAATCGGTGTCGGGCTGAGCGGCCGCCGCGCCAGCCAGGCTCAGCAGGGCGCCAGCGACCAGCGCCAGCAGCGGCCAGCGGCGCGCGTTCTGTCCGGCCCGCCGGTCGCCGCCCCACTGCATCTGCACGCGCATAGGCCATCCCGTTCCGTTGAGCGTTTGCTACAGGTCAATACGTTAACACTGATCGAAACGGCCTTCAAGTTAGCGCGAAAAGCGCCGGTGCAGTGCGCCGGCGCTGTGATGTGGCGGCATAGACGGCTGGAAGGGCGCGGCTCAGGACGCCTTTTCGGCGGCCAGCGCCTGGCGCTCCAGCAGGTAGGCGCGGGCCTGGCCCAGCGTCTCAGTGAAGTGGATGCCGGTGGCGACGCTGCGATTGAAGGCGCGGAAGGCATCGTAGATGCTGCGGATGAAGGCGTTGGCTCCGGCGATCACGATCAGGCCGCGGGCGGCGTTGGCCTTGCTGGCCAGCTTCTGGGCGTTCTTGCGCCCGTCCAGGCTGAAGATCGCGCCCGCGGGCATCAGGTCAGCGTGCGTTAGGTCAATGATCGCGTCTACGCGGTGATCCACGCTGGCGGACATCTCCTGCACGCGGTCAAGCGCGCTGTAGAGGTCGTTCCAGGTCCAGCGGCCGTCGAAGCTGTACTGAATGATGGTCTGCTCTTCGTTGTCCCAGCGCACATTGATGCCCATGTTTGTCACCTTTCCCCTGCATAATGCCTAACAGCATAAGGGTTAACATTAATGGCAGCATCAGCGCGCGGTGAGAGCAGCGTTAGCGCTTCGTTCTACCTAACAGCGTGCAGCTGCAAACTTTGCCGGATAACGACCAGCCTCTAGCTGGACTGTACGATGTAGAATTAAAGGGGTTGCGGCGACATTCCCTGCATTATGCTGACTTTTTTCTGTCCCCGGTGCTGGAACGAAATAGACGAAGATGCCAAGCAGTGCCCGCACTGTGGTTTCGATCTCAGCCAGATGGACACGCTCTCCTACGATGAGCGGTTGGTGCTGGCGCTCCGGCATTCGGTTACAGAGTACCGCGTCACGGCGGCGCGCATTCTCGGTCAGCGCGGCGCTGTAACAGCGCTGCCGGCGTTCAAAAGAATCATCGAGACCGAGCACGATTACTATCTTCTCAGGGAAGTCTTGTACGCACTGCTGAACATCAAAGACCCGCTGAGCGCAGAGCTGATGCAGCAGGCGGCTGAGCATCCGTCCAGGCTGGTGTCGCAGCTGGCGCAAGAACTCAGCACAAGGATACAGCCCTAAGCTTGTCTTGTTGATCGCCGCGCTGCGCTGGCCGTTGGTCGTCTCACACCAGCGGCTTTTCGTCGCGCGGGGCGCCCAGGAAGGCGCGCTCCCGCTCCACAATTTCCGTCTCCAGCTTGATGAACAGCGCCTGCGGCTCGCGCAGGGGCTGGCCGGGCTGCAGCGCGCTGCGCGCCCAGCGGCCCACCGCCGCGCTGCCGTCGTAAACCAGCGCGTCGTGCGCGCGGCTTTCCTCCTGAAACGTCTCAATCTTCAGCTCGCCGAACATCTGGCCGTCATAGCCCAGGTAGTCGTGCACCTGCTGCGCGCTGAACGGCAGGAACGGGGCCAGCAGCGTCTTTAGGTTGTCTATCACGCGCAGCGCCGCGTAGACTGAGCGCGCTGCGTCGGCCGGGTCGTCTTTGATGCGCTTCCAGGGTTCGCGCTCGTTGAGATAGGCGTTGGCCTCGCGCGCGATCTCCATTGCCGCCTGCAGCGCGTCGCGCAGGCGCACCTGCTCCAGCAGCGCGCCGACGGTTTCGAAGCCTGCCTCGCTGCGGGCGATGATCGCCTCGTCTGCCGTCGTCAGCGCGTCGTAGGCCGGCACCCGGCCGTCGTAACGCTTGTAGGCGAAGCCCAGCGCCCGGTTGACCAGGTTGCCCCAGGCAGCCAGCAGCTCGTTGTTGACGCGGCTGAGGAAACCGTCCCAGGCAAAGTCGCTGTCGTGCGTCTCGGGGAACGTCATAGCGACATAGTAACGGATAGCGTCCGGTTGATAACGCTCCAGAATGTCCGGCAGCCAGATAGCCCAGTTGCGGCTTTTGGAGAACTGCTTGCCCTCGATGTTCATGAACTCGTTGGCGGGCACATCGTGGGGGAGCTGCAGCCGGTCAGCAGGGTTGTCGTGGTAGATACCGTCAATGCCCATCAGCTCCGCCGGCCAAATGATGGTGTGGAAGGGGATGTTGTCCTTGCCGATGAAGTTGTAGATGCGGGCGTGGGGGTTGTACCACCAGTCTTTCCAGGCGTCCGGTTGGCCAGTGTTGCGCGCCCACTCCACGCTGGCGGTGAAGTAGCCCATCACCGCCTCGAACCACACGTAAAGGCGCTTGCTCTCCCAGCCTGCCAGCGGCACGGGGATGCCCCAGTCAATATCGCGCGTAATCGGCCGCCCGCGCAGGCCCTCGGCAATGAAGTTCTGGCTGAAGCGCGTGACGTTGGGACGCCAGTGATCCCGGTGCGATTCAATATAGGCCAGCAGCGCGTCGCTGAACTTGGCCAGATCGAGGAAGTAGTGCTCGGTCTCGCGGATTACCAGCGCCTCGTCAGGGTGGTTCTTGCTGCGCGGGTTGATGAGTTTGGTTGCGTCCAGCAGGCTGCCGCAGTTGTCGCACTGGTCGCCGCGGGCGTCGGGGTAGCCGCAGATGTAGCATTGGCCCTCGACGTAGCGGTCGGGCAGGAAGCGCTTCTCGCGCTCGCTGTAGAGCAGCTGCTGCGTCTCTTTGTAGAGGTGGCCGCGCTCCAACAGCAGCGTGAAAATATCCTGCGCGATGCGGTGGTGGTTCTCGGTGTCGGTGTGCGTGAACAGGTCGTAACTGATGCCGATATCGCGCTGGGTGATCAAAAAGCGGCGGTGATAGTGCTCGAACACCTGGCGCGCTGGCACGCCGCGCTTGTCTGCCTCGACCGATATGGGCGTGCCGTGGCTGTCCGAGCCGGAAACCATCAGCACGCGGTTGCCCTTCAGACGGTGGTAGCGGGCGAAGATGTCGGCGGGCAGGTACGCGCCGGCCAGGTGGCCGACGTGCAGGTCGCCGTTGGCGTAGGGCCAGGCAACGGAAACGTGGATGTGCTGCGGTTCGCTCATGGTTTCTCTCCTGGTAACACAAAAAAGCCGCCTGTCCCAGAGGGACAGACGGCGGCGGCTGCGCTTCTTAACTCACACCCGGTTTCAGTCTCAGGCAGAAGTCAGCGCCCAACGTCTGTCCCGACGCGGGTAACGCATGACCATCATGCCGATGCTGTGCCGGTGCGCGTTCATGAAGCTGAGTATAGCGGCAGTGGGCGGGCCGAGTCAAGCGCGGCCCGCGCCCTGTGGGAATAAGTGGGAATAAGGCCGGAGCGCTGGAGCGATTAATGTGATACAGTTCGCAGTAAGGCGCGACAGCACCGCATATGCGCGCACATCCGGCTGTTCGAGAAGTGATGACGGCCGGCACAGCTCCGGGAGACCGCTATGCAAGACCAACTGATCCGGGAGATCGAACTGCTGCACCAGAAAGTGTGCTCGGCAGTGGGAGATCCCAAGCGGGTGATGATCCTCTACGCGCTTGCCGAACGCTCGAAGTACGTCAGCGAACTGGCCGACGAGCTGAACATGCCCCAACCGACCGTTTCGCGCCACCTGGGAATCCTCAGCGACCGCGGCATGGTCACGGCGGCGCGCGAGGGCACGTCAGTCTACTACGCGCTGGCCGACCGGCGCATCATCGAGGCACTCGACCTGATGCGCGCCGTGCTGCGCGACCTAATCCTGCGCGAGGCCCGCGTGATTGAGCCGGACGAGGACGGCTGAGCATCGGGCACGCCAGCGCCGACGACTGAAAGCGCCCCCGCGTGCGGCCCAGGGCCTGGGGGCGTCAGCGTGTTGGGTGACGATGGCGCAGCCGCGCAGCAGGTCGCCTAGGCGGCGCGGCAGACAGCCCAGCGGGATGTTGCGCACCCCAACCGCGCGCGTTCACCTCCCTGCCTTGAACTTGTCCGCTTTCAACCGGCCGTAGTCATGGGAGTGTTTATTCTACGCTTCGATGGGCCGACGCTGCATCATCCAGCGCGTCGTGCCGCCCTGCAGGTTGTAGACTTCGGCGTAGCCCGCGCGCGCGAAGGCGCTGGCCCCGCTGCGGCTGCGGCTGCCGGTGGCGCACACCACGATCACCGGTTTGTCGGCAGGAACTTCCTTCAGGCGCGCGGGCAGCGCGTTCAGCGGAATGTTGACCGCGCCGGGGATGTGGCCGCTGCAATACTCTTCGCTGGTGCGCACGTCCACCAGCGTGTGCGCCTGTTGACCGTTGAAGTAGCGCGCCAGGTAGTCGTCGGTGGTCAGGTTCTGATAGCTGGCGCCGGCTTGGGCCGGCGCGCTGCGGTTGAAGAAGAACATGGGTTGGCTTTCGCTCCTGTGTGATTGGCGCGTCGTCATTCGTCAGTCTTTGCCTGAGCGCTGCCGGCTAACGACTGCCAGCCTTTAGCGCACCACCGGCAGCCCGGCCTGTTCCCAAGCGATGATGCCGCCCAGATCGTAGACGCCGGTAAAACCCGCCGCCTGCAGCATCTGCGCTGCCTGGGCGCTGCGGTTGCCGCTGCGGCAGTAGAGCACCACCGGCTGGTCACGCGGGATTTCGCTCAGGCGGCTTTGCAGCTCCTGCACGTTGATGTTGGCCGCGCCGTCCAGGTGGCCGCTGGCGAACTCCTCAGGCGTGCGCACATCCAGCAGGAAGTGCGGCGTGCCGGCAAACTGCGCCATGTACTCCGCTGGGCTGATGCGCTGCGGTGTGGCGCTGGACAGGGCGCTCTGCGCTTTGGCCGCCTGGATCTCGGCGTTGATGATTCCGGGCAGCAGCGCCGCCAGCACCAGCGCCAGGGCCAGCGTGACTCCGCCGGCGAGCAGCCACAGCCGGCTGCTGCTGTGGGTCGCGGGCTGCGCATTGTGCTGCTGTTTCTTGTAGGACTTCGCTTTGGTTGCCATGGAGATACCTCTGTTGATGCTCAAGCAGTATAAACATACTCCCATTTGCGAGCGCCGCCAAATGCTTTACGCGAAACGGCGACGCGCCCTGCGCGCCGCTGACCGCGCTTTCTTGGCGCGGATGGCCGGTCGCGCCTCAGCCTGAGGGCGCGGCGGCTGCCCACAGCCGCACGGTGTTATCGCCGCTGCCAGAGGCCAGCAGCGCGCCGTCCGGGCTGAAGGCCAGCGCCAGCACCGGTTTGTCGTGCCCGCGCAGCAGGCCCACCTGCTGGCCGTCTGTCAGCCGCCACAGCTTAATGAGGCGGTCGCGGCCGCCGGTGGCCAGCAGCGCGCCGTCCGGCGAGAAAGCGACCGCGTCCGCGCCGCCGAAGTGCGCGCGCAGCAGGCCGCGCTGCGCGCCGGCCTCTGCGTCCCACAGGCGCACAGTCATGTCCTTGCTGGCCGTGGCGATCAGGTGTGGGGTTGTTGGGTGGGCGGCGATATCGCGCACCCAGTCGTCGTGCTCCAGCCGGTGGCGCAGCGCGCCTGTCGCCGCCTCCCAGATCAGCACTGCGTTATCCCAGCCGCCAGTAGCCAGCAGGCAGCCCGCCGCGCCGCAGAACGCGACCGAGGTGGCCTCGTCGGCGTGGCGCGCCAGGACGCGCACCAGCGCGCCAGTGCGACTGTCCCAGAGGCGCGCGGTGCAGTCGGCGCTGGCCGTAGCCAGCAGCGCGCCGTCCGGCGAGAACGCCGCCGCGCTGACCGCGTCTGTGTGCCCGGCCAGCGTCACGAACGTGCCGCCGCGCGTCAAATCCCACAAGCGGGCGGTTGTGTCGCTGCTGGCGCTGGCAACGCGCGCCCCGTCTGGGCTGACGGCCAGCCCCTTGACGTGTCCGCCGTGCCCGGTCAGCGTGCCGCGCAGCGTCAGGTCAGGCGCAGTGTAGAGCGCAACTTCGCCGCCGGCGCTCACCGCCAGCGCGCCGCCGGCAGGACTCCAGCGCAGGTCGGTGATCCAGCCGCGCTGGGCCTGCGCGATTGGCGCAAGCTGGCCGGCACTGGCGGGCGTGATGGGCGGGTAGGGCACAGCGGGGGTGTCCTTTCTCGTGTCAGGCGGTGAGCAGGTCATCCGGCAGGTGCGCGGTGCGGTTGAGGTAATGCACACCCAGCCGGCCGTCGGCCAGCAGAGTCAGCCGCGTGATGCCGGTGTTGTAATGAAAATAAAAGTGGCTGCTGCCGGGCAGCGCGCCCAGCAGCGCCTTGAGCAGCGAGTCGAGAAACGTGCCGTGCGAGATGAGGGCGGTGGGCGGGGCGGTCTTCTCCGCCGCCCAGGCGCGCAGCGCGCCCGCCACAGCGATAGCCCGCCCCTGGCAGGCGGCGTGCGTCTCGTAGGGGCGGTTGTACCAGCCGTGCTCGGTCACGGCGTCCGGCAGCGTGTAGCCGGGGAACTGCGCGGCGATCTCGGCGCGAGTCAGACCAGGCGCGCCCACCCGCTGCCCACTGCCATCTTCCTCATAGACGCCGCCGTGCTCGTGGATATCCACCCACACTTCCGGCGCGATCCCCAGCGCCGCGCCCACCGGCTGCGCCGTCTGCAGGGCGCGCAGCATGGCAGAGCAGTACACACGAGCGATGCCCTCGCCCAAGTGGCCTTCCTGGCGGTAGGTGTCGGGATAATAGCGAACGGCGATTTCGCGGCGGCTGCCAGCGGCCAGATATGCCGCCAGCGCAGCGGCCTGCCGCTGGCCGGTTTCGGTCAGCGCCGCGTCGCGCACGCGGTTATGCTGGGCCGTTCCCTGGGCGTTGTTGGTGGATTGGCCGTGGCGAATGAGGTAGAGTTCCATGCGCGCTTCCGTGTGGTGTGCGGTGTCGGCAGGTGTATTATAGCGGCGGGGGCAGCGGCGTCCAGCCGCTGCCGCGCTGCGCGTGCGCTCAGCAAACCGGGTATACTAAAACGGCATGCGAATGGCGAAGGGGGAGCGGTATGGCCGACACGGCGGGTGCGTCTGGCAGCGAAACGATCCACATCCTGATTACCCAATGCCTGCAGAACGGGTTCTTCCTGGCCGAAGGCGGCAGCCTGTGCCTCCCCAAGGACGTTGTCCGCCGCATGCTGGTGGGCGACCAGGCAGGTTTCAGCAACGAGGAAATCGTCATTCAGAACAATCGGCGCGTCTTCCCGCCAGAGCGGCTGAAAGCCGGGCCGTTGCACCAATTCTTTGAGGCCGTGACCGGCAGTTCGCAGCGCACACACCCGCTGCACATTATCCATGTGCGTGACTGGCACGCGCCGTCGGAGCATTACGACGACGAGCGGCGGCGCTACGGCGCGCACTGTGAGGCCAACACCTGGGCTGCCGAGTACCTCGACGGCTACGACGCCTTCCTGCAGCCGTGGAAGAGCGCGCCAGACAGCCAGCAGGCCGAGGCGTTGGCGCGCAGCCGCTTCGGCTACCACAGCGCCGCCCGCAACCTGTGGTACTACGACGTGCGCTCGGACTCGGTGTTCGATTTCAGCCCGCCGGCCTCGCAGGCGCTGCGCAGCGAGCTGGCGCAGCAGGGCGAGCCGCAGGGCAGGGCCTCCCAGCTGCAGCTCATTCTTGACCGCCTGATCGGCAGCGGCCCGGCCAAGCCGCGCGCCTACGTTGTCGTGATCGGCGTGTACACTGACATCAAGATTCGCACGCTGGCCATCGAACTGCGCTCGCGCTACACCATTGAGAACTTGATCATCTCTGACGTGCTCACCGACGCGCCCACGCTCGAACGCCACCTGGAGGGCCTGGACTTCGTCGACAAGGTAGTGGGCGCGGAGATCATCCACAACCTCAATGACCTGGTCAACGTGCTCAACCCCGGCGCAGCGCACATCATCCCCAACGCGCTCATCGCCACCACTGCCAACTTTCACGATTACCGCCGCCACTTCCTCGATCGGCAGAAGCTGCTGGCTTTTCAGGATCAGCGCCTGCTGCAGTACGTGGAGCTGACCGGCCGGCGCAGCCTGGAGGTCTACAACCAGATTGACCAGGCCAACCGCTTTCTGATGCGCATGGGGCGCATCTTCCTGGCGCTGACGGCGGCGCTCATCGTGCTGCGCGCCGCTGGCTGGAACGTGCCCGCTGACGCGCTGCTGATCTCCGGCGGGCTGAGCGTGGCCCAGATCGTCACCAGCTTTTTCCTGCTGCCGGCGGCCCAGGCGCGCACCAACCTGATGGAGCTGGTGCGCCTGCGCAACTATCTGGAGGCCTACAGCAACGTCTCTGGCCTGCTGCGCCACCACCTGACGCGGGCCGAACGCCTGCAGCCGGACCTGGAAAACGACCCCACCGGCGAGCGCGCCCGCACCGAGCTGAGCCTGCTGCGCGAGCAGCTTGCGCTGATTCAGGACGCGACCGCCGGCATGTCGCAGGCCTTCAGCGTGGGCAAGCCGCCTGTGCCGGCTGTCCCTGACGGGGGCGAAGACGACAGCAAAAAACCGCCTGACAGCGCCGGCCCTGGCGGGATGGCGCTGCCGTCCGGTTGACGCATCCGAACGCCCGTGCTACACTGAGTCCGGAGGGCAGAGCACAGCCGGGAGGCCGCGCGTGGCGCTGGAGTTCAACAAGATCGTCGAACAGGTGCACAAGATGAGCCACATGCTCGACGCGCTCGATTTCGACCTAGGTGCGCGGTTGGCCGTGGCCCGCGAGCGTTTCGCCAATCCGCCGCCGCTGCGCGTCATCCGCGAGCGGGTGGCGCTGGTGCAAAGCCCGCAAGTGAGCGGCTACCGCGGCGCAATCCCGCTGAATGGCCCGGCCTACGAGCCGGTCAACGCCATTTACCCGGCCCCGCCGCCGCCGCCCTCAGCCACCATTATCGCCGCCGACGGCTCGCAGATTTACCCCAACGAACAAATGCCGTTTCACTACTATCTGATCAACGTCGGCCTGTTCGTCTACCATCACGGGGCCAGCCGCGTGCCAGAGCAGCTCACCATCCCCCGGCTGGCGTTTCACAAAGATCACGTGCACGATGCGCGCGGGCGCGTGATCAGCGCGCGCACAGTGGACGCGCGCCGCACGGTGCGCGAGATGCAGGAGCTGGGCCGGCTGGCCTGGGCCAAGCGCGGCGAGGCGCGCCCGCTGATCGCGCTGTACGACAACCATCTGCTGTTCGGCGTTAACGCCGACGTGGTGGGCCACAAGGCCATCATGCGCGCCTACATGGGCGCGCTGGTGCACCTGCACGACGCCGGCGCGCTGCTGGCTGGTTACGTGGACAACCCAGTGCGCAGCCGCGTTGTGATCCGCCTGCTGTATCTGCTCAGCCTGAGCGACGACGAGGCGCGGCGCGCCGATCTCTCCAGCGGCGGCGATCTGGAGGGACTGAAGGACATCCACCTGTTCAACAGCGTGCTGCGCCCCGGCGAGCGCTCCGCTATCATGGTGCAGAACAGCCCGCGCAACCTAGCGTACAAGGCCGGCGAGGGCGGCGGGGCCAGCTACGAGATCGCGTTCTTCTATCTTAAGACGTCCAGCGGCTACCAGTCGTCGCTGGCCCGCGTGGACATCCCTATGTGGGTGGCGCGCGACAGGCGGGCGGTGGACGAGCTGCACGCGCTGCTGGTGGCGCAGTGCGCCATGCAGGGCCGCAACCCCTACCCCTACGCCCTCACCCGCGCCGACGAGCTGGCCGTGGTGACCGGGCGCGACAAGCAGAAGCTGGAAGACATGATCAACGTGGAGCTGCGCAAGCGCGGCGTAGAGCCGGTGCGCTTCACCGCTAAAGAGTGGGGCAAGGCCCTGGCGCGCAGCCCCAAACGCAAACACGATATGGGCAAGGCGGGCGGCGTGTAAGCCGCGCGCCAGGCGAGGAGCCAGGATTTGATGCAGGACACAGAACAGACTGTGGTTGGGCGGGTGCTGCGCGCCACCACGCGCGGGTTTGCCTGCGGCACGCACAGCCGGCGGGTTGGCCCGCCGCACGATTTCGGCGCGTTCGTGCGCGTGCCCATCGCCAACGACGGCGCGTGCTGCGTCATCGGCCTGATCTACGCCGTCGAGATCAAGGACGACCAATTAGTGAACGAGCTGGTGATGGCCGACGGCATTGACCCCAACGTGCTGCGCGACCAGCGCGAAAACCGCATGGTCCCGGTTGAGATTGACGTGCTCAACGTGGGCTACGGCTGGCGCGACGGGCGCGGGCTGGTGGTCAACGCGGCGCACAGCCTACCGCCGCGCCCGCCCATGAGCCTGACGGATGTCGAACTGTGCGCCGCCGAAGAAGTCTACGACTTCACCCAGTCGTGCGATTTCTTCCGGCTGGTGCTCAACGCCCCCGACGTGCCTTCCGACGATCTGCTGGCGGCGGCGCTGCGTTACGCGGCTTTCGCCTACCCGGAGGCCGAGCGCTACGCGTTCATGGTGCGCAGCGGACGGCACATCGCGCGGCTGCTGGGCAGCGACCTGAAGCGCCTGTCGCATGTCCTGGCGCTGATCCGGCCGTAGGGGGCACACCATGGAAAACCCGCAGAACAGGCTTAGCTGCCGGATTTTGAATATGGTAACGAACAAGGAATTTCAGAAAGTGCCGAAGAATATGAGTTGGCGCTCATCAAGCTGCTGAACAAGCTCGGCTACTCGACGATCTGAAACGCCTTTGCGCCTTTGCGCCCGCGCGTTATGTTTTTTTAGCAGAGAAACCGGACAGCACCCATGACCAACCTCCCCCCCAACCCCAACACCCTTGACGAGTGGTTCCCGCGCGACGCGGCGCTCTACCTGCCGCCGGAGCAGCGCCTCGGCGTGGTTGTCGGCGGCTCGCTGAGCAAGGGGCTGGTCGTCAAGCTCGACCGCGGCCAGCAGATCGAAGACCTGGCCGTTGGCCGCTACGTGGTGGTGCGCGGCGTCAACAAGCGCTTCTTCTGCATGATTAACGACATCTCGCTGGCCAACACTAACGCCGCCATCGAGAGCGACCCGCCCGACATCACCGACCCCTTTCTGAGCGAGGTCTACCAGGGCACGGCGGTTTACGGCGTGATTCACGTCGCGCCAATGCTGGCCATCGGCGCGGACGGCAAGCCGCGCCCGGTCAAGACCATCCCCAGCCACTTCATGCCGGTGGTCAGCGCCAGCGCCGACGACGTCAACGACGTGTTCGGGCGCGAGGACGCCACCCACTTCAACGTGGGCGTGCCGCTGGAACTGGAGGAAACGCAGATCAACCTGGACCTGAAGCGGCTGGTCGAGCGCTCCATCGGCGTGTTCGGCAAGAGCGGCACAGGCAAAAGCTTCCTCACGCGCGTGCTGCTGGCCGGCGTCATCGCGCGCGGGCAGGCCGTCAACCTGATCTTCGACATGCACAACGACTACGGTTGGGAAATCACCGACGAGCGCGGGCCGAAGGTCAAAGGCCTCAAACAGCTTTTCCCCGACAAAGTCACCATCCTCACGCTCGACCCGGACTCCTCCAACCGGCGCAGCGCCCGCTACGACTTCGTGGTGCGCCTGGGCTACGACGAGATCGAGCCGGAGGACATCGCCCAACTGCGCGTGACGATGAACCTGTCCGACGCCATGATTGACGCCGCCTTCATGCTGCGCAAGCGCTGGGGCAAAAGCTGGATCCGGCGGCTGCTCCAGGGTGACGCCGACGACGTGGACGACATCGTGAACAACACCACCATCCTGGGCGGCACGCTCACCGCGCTGCAGCGCCGTCTGGAGCGTTTCGAGCGCTGGGACTTTTTAGTCCCGGAAACGCCCGCCGACAGCATCGAGCAGATCATTCACCTGCTGGTGGAGCAGCAGCGCAGCGTCGTGCTGGAGTTCGGGCGCTACGGCAACTCGCTGGAAGCCTATATCCTGGTGGCCAATTACATCACGCGCCGCATCCATGAGCGCTATGTGGACCGCGTCGAGCAGGCGCTGGGCGACTCGGCAATGGAGCCGCCGCAGCTGCTCATCACGATCGAAGAGGCGCACAAGTTCCTCGACCCGCAGATCGCCCGCGCCACCATCTTCGGCATCATCGCGCGCGAGCTGCGCAAGTACAACGTCACGCTGCTGGTCGTGGATCAGCGGCCCAGCGGCATTGACGAAGAGGTGATGAGCCAGATCGGCACGCGGGTGACGGCGCTGCTTGACAACGAGCGCGACATCGCCGCCGTGCTCACCGGCATCAGCGGCGCGGGCGGCCTGCGCGAGGTGCTGGCCCGGCTCGACACGCGCCAGCAGGCGATCATCATGGGTCACGCCGTCCCGATGCCAGTCGTGATCCGCTCGCGTCTGTACGACGAGGACTTTTACGCCGCCGTCACTAACCTGTCGCCGGTCAGCGCGGAGCGCGCGCGCAAGCTGCTGGGCGGTGGGGACAAGGACCGCCGCATTCGCTAAACATCGGGCGCGATGGACACATCTGATCTCGACCGCCTGCTCGACAAAGTGGCCAGCGCCGCCGCCGGGCTGGCCGCTCTGGCGCTGTCCAACTCAGAACAGGCCGAGCTGGTGGCCATCATCAACGCCGCTGTAGGCAACCTGCGCGCCAGCGGCTGCCTGACGGCTGTCCCCACCGGCGACAGCGCCGCTGTGCACACCTGGCGGCACGCGGTGATCGGGCAGATTGCGTTGTTCATCACCGCGGCCGAGCTGTTGGCCAGCGACCCCGACTACCCGCTGCCAGAGACGGCCCGCCGCTGGGCGGAGCAGGTCTACACCGCTGCCCGCCAGATGAACGCCATAGTCGAGAACCATGTGGCGGCCCATGACAGCCGCTAACGCGCCCGGATGACCTGGCTTATAGTGGAGGCGCAGAGGTGCGCCATCACAGCAGGCTGCACCTGGAACGGGACGGCTGGCGCGCGCTGCGCCTGGCGTTCCTCGACGACAACACGCTGGTGGCCTGTGGCTGGCAGCCGCGCGATCCGCTGCTGCGCCTGTGGCTGATTGACGGCAGCCTGCTGCACGCCGGCGGCGCGCCGCT
>Ga0308414_1001109_pt1 | contig 17587 bp, 14 predicted proteins | sample HotsprSampleOS50_FD_205667 | JGI IMG/M metagenome (GOLD analysis project Ga0308414, IMG submission 205667) | Hot spring phototrophic mat microbial communities from Octopus Spring, Yellowstone National Park, Wyoming, United States - 20090730_OS50 ...
GACAAAATGCATTCAGCGATGGGTTGGGCAAGATTGGCCAAGAGCTCAGGTTCAGAAATGGGTCAGTTCGGCGATCGCAAGACCCGCGAATCGAATGTTCGATAATGCTGAAGTGACAGAGCAGGAGTTTACTTGCCAATATGTGCTTGAAATGAACAAGGATCGCTGCAGCTGAAGTGATTAGATGAGAAATCCGCAGCAGCGATCCGATGACCAATTGATAAAAATAGACTCAGGTTAATCCCGGTAATCGTTATGGCAGTTGGTGCAACTCGCATCCAAGGCCTGCAGCTTCTTCTTTAAGAGGGCTTTGTCCGGCGACGGCTTACTTGCTTCGGAGACAATTTCTTTTGCGTGGCCGAGCATTTCTTTGGTGTAATCTTCCCACTTTTTTTTGCGGGCAGGGTTGGCGGCGGCTTGCCCGGTCGGCAGATACAGGGTGTATTCGCCAATCGCAACCGTCCGGCCGGCGATGGTGGCGACGAGCGGGATATCGGTGACCGTTTTGGCTTGGGCACGAATGTCACGTTCGATATTCATGCCCCCGCTTCGGTCCGAGCGGAACGGGGCCATGATTTCCGAGATGTCGATTTTGTGCATTTTGTGCAGTTCGACCGGATTTGTCGGGCCCGTGGCCGGAGAAGAGAGGGCCTTGGCGGCATCCTTGGCTTTGGCGTAATCCTTGGCGGCAAGCGCCTCGGCCACTTTCAGCGCCTGATCGCGGAGGCCGGCCATCTCCGCAGCTTTTGGCCCACCGAGTTGTTGTTGGGCATAGTAGGCAATCATCATCGCCGTGGCTTTCAGGCCAGGAACTTGTTTGCGTTGCGGTTCTTTCGCCAGCCCCTTCTGAAGGAAAGCAATGTCCTGCTTGATGAGTTCGGCGGTGGTGGATTCGGGAATAGTGGTTTCGGCGGCAGTGGCCAAGCCAATCACCGCAGCGACACCAGCAAGGCCGGCGAGACGACGAATCGAGCGGATACGCATGCTGAAAAGCCCTCAATCATAGGGGGTAGGGGAAAAACCGAACATTGCGGGAAACACGGGAATTCCCCGCCGTCCATTCGGCGGTCACACACTTTATTATGGTGAGTGGCTAGAGTTTTTGGCAGGGTGGCGGGGGAACTTTCCGGCCTTAAACCTCGGGTTTTCTTGGGCTGGCGGGCATGAAGCTTGCAATCCGTGAGCCGACATACTACGGTTAATAGGTTGTGATGCCGAAAAAATGGGGTAATGGGGCTAGACTTTCCCGATGAATTTGCCGCCGTTACGAACCGTTCGCGATACCACGGGGTCGCCGCTGGGTGAATCAGCGAGCCGACACGAATCAGCGGCACCTCCATTGTTGCCCCCGGGAATCCGGACTCAAGTCGAAGCGGCACGACTGAGCCCCGCAGCCCGCGAGTTTTTCCTGGAACTGTTGCGTTCACAACTGATTGAAAGCACGTCAGTCCCAGGCATTCTTCAAGAACTGGGGGATCGCCTTCCACGATTAATTTCCCGAGAAGCATTCGGGCAAGCGCTTGTGACAGTCGGTCGTTTAACGGCGTATCAACTGGCCCGGGCGTTGGCAGGACAATATCACGGATTGCTGCTGGGGAATTATCGGGTTTTGGAACGGATCGGCGGCGGCAGTGTCGGGATCGTCTTTCGGGGGGAACATCGCTGGACAGGGGTTCGAGCAGCAATCAAAGTGTTGCCGGTGGATGATACGGTGTCGCCGTCGCTGATTGAGCGTTTTTCAGCCGAGGTGCGAATTCTGGCACGAATTCGCCATCCCCACGTGATTGCGGTCCATGATGCCGGGAAAGTGGAGGGGAGCGGGCCGGAGCAACCAACGTTGTATTACCTGGCCTTGGAACTTGCCGAGTGCGACCTGGAACACCTGGTCTACGAGCGAGGCACTCAGCCACCAGAAATCGCTTGTGACTGGGGGCGTCAGGTCGCAGAGGGGCTTGCTGCCGCCCACGAAGCGGGGCTCGTTCACCGCGATTGCAAACCGAGCAATCTTGTTCTGACAGACGAGGGACAGATCAAAATTGTTGATTTCGGGTTGACGCGAGAGTTTGGAAGCACCCGGACGATGGCGAACATGGTGCTGGGCAGTCTGGACTTTATCGCCCCGGAACAACTCACTGATCCGACGACGGCCGGCCCAGCGGCCGACATTTTCGGCTTGGGGGTGACGCTGTTCTGGATTCTGACCGGGAAATTGCCGATTCCCTCGGCGAGTCATCCGACGATGGCCCTGGAATATCTTCAGCATCACAAGCCGGCCAAGTTACGAGAATTTTTGCCAACCGCACCGGTGGAACTGGAGGAATTGCTGTCGAAGATGATGGCGCGTAATCCGGCGGAGCGGCCGACCAGCCGAGCTGTTGCTGCCCAACTGGCCACTTTTTCCCTGGCATCGTCATCATCGGAATTGTCGGATCGTTCTGCTTGCGCTGCCGAGCGTCGGCACATCGCCGAGCGACAGGAAACGGAGCGTTGCCGCATTGCTCTTCTGACGGCTCTGGAGATTGTGATTGCAACACGACCCAGCGAACCACCGGGGCATCTGCGGCGAATTCGCAGTTATGTCCGGGAACTGGCCGCAGAACTGGGCCGTCAGTCGGAATGGCTTCGTTTTGCCGACCTTCAAGCGTGTGACTTGTTGGCCCGCTGTGCCGCCTTACACGATCTCGGGGAACTGCTTTCCGCTCCCGACGCCCCGCCCGAAGGCCATCCTCTGGCTGGAGAAGCATTGCTGGACCGGCTCGCCATTCACCATGCCAGCAGCCTCCCGTTTCTCCGGGATCTCCGCGGTGTCGTGCGGAACCACCACGAACACTGGGATGGCAGCGGTTTCCCGGACCGGCTGGCAAAAACGGCGATCCCGCCCGCAGCCAGGATCACAGCGGTGGCGGTCACCTACGATGATTTGCGTCGAGGTCACCCGTTTGGCGATGAGATTTCTCACAGCGACGCCGTGGCTCGGATCGTGGCTGAATCGGGCCGACGCTTCGATCCGGCGGTGATCGAGGCCTTTCGCCGCTGCGAACAATCCTGGGAACGGATCTACGCGAGCATCCCGGATCGCGAGTCGTCGACCGCCGCGCCGCCGCTATCATAATTGTCAAGCTGAGATCCCCACGAATCCTCAGAACTCAATCGCAGGCCAAGCAAGAGGAATGACAAAGACCTTGCCGTCGCCAATCCTGCCGGTCCTTGCGGCTCGGGTCACCCGGTCGATCAGTTCGCGGTAGCGGTCTTCGGCAACCCAGACGGTGATTTCAACTTTCGGCAAATACGCGGTGCTAAATTCGCTGCCTCGATAGCGATCGAGATAGCCCTTCTGCCGACCGTAACCCTTCGCTTCGCGAACGACGCAGGCATCAACCCCCAGTTCGGCAATCACCGCCAAGACGGCCTCGGCCCGGAACGGTTTCACCACCAGCGTGAGTTGTTTCATCGCGTTCATGAATCGGATTCCGGCTCGATACCAAAGTCGTGGACCGTGAAGAGTGGTCGAAAATCGTACTTCCGCAATGTTTCGGCAGCACCCTGCAAGCGATCGCAGATGCAAAGAACTCGGACAACGCTCGCCCCCCTGCGTTCGACCGCTTGAATCGCTTGCAACGCGGAGCCACCGGTGGTGAGGACATCATCGACGATCACCACCTTGTCACCTGGCTTCAGTTGTCCTTCCACGAGTTCCTGACTGCCATGGCTTTTCGCTTGTTTGCGGACAAAGAAACCCTCCAGGGTTCGGCCGTGACGATGGTAGGTCACCAGGGCGGCTGCTGTCAGGGGGATTGCCCCGACTTCCAGCCCGCCAACTGCGTGGAACTGCAAATCTCGCGTGGCATCGTACAGCCAATCTCCTAAGAGGGCGATGGCCTCCGAGTGGAAAAGCACGTTCTTGGAGTTGATGTAATATCGGCTTTTTTTGCCGGATGCCAGGGTGAAGTCGCCGAACTGCGACGCCCGAGCCAGAAATAATTCTTTCAAGCGATTTCGAAAGTCTGCCATCACGAGTCACCACCAGAGAAAGTCCGGAGTTCTGAGTGGAAGGCCAGATCTTGAGGAATCATTCTGGCGCTTGTAAAATCCGCTTCTTGTGAGCAAACTATTGATTATGCAGCAACTTAGCGGATTGTTGGGGGATTTCCAGGGGACAAGGAAGAAACCGGGAGATCGTTCATTACGCAAATCGGACTCGACAGCGTTTCCGATCGGGCGTGGCAAGAATCAGCACTGCTAGAGTCAACGAACCAGCCCGCGATTCCGCAAGTAGCCCAGCACGAGTTGCTCGAACGGTACCTGATTGCTGGTGAAGAGGTAGCTGATGCCCCGTTGCAGACAGTACCGGTGCAACTGACTTCGAAACGCATTCAGCGTTTGCCGATACCGCTGCAAAAGCGGAGCGGTGATCGTCACCTCGGCGGTATCTCCGTCTTCAAGATCAGTCAGTTGCAAATCGCCGGTCCACGGCGGATCGATTTCTTCCTGAGAAAGAATTTGAATGGCGTAGATGTCGAGATTTCTCGCTGCCAGATAGCGTAATCCGTCGGTATAGCCAGCTTTGTCGAGAAAGTCGCTGAGGATAATCGCCACACATCGGCCTCGGACTTGCATACTGACTGTCCGCAATGAGCGGTTGAAATCTCCAGCGGGGGCGGTTTCCAAGCGGGCAAGGAAGTGGATCATCCGCCAGAGAGCCGCCCGCCCGCGGAATTGTGGCGACTTCAAGTGCTGTGCCCCGCCAACCGTCTGAACCGTCACTCGGTCCATGTTGACCAGACCGACAAAGCCGAGGGCGGCGGCGATTTGCTTGGCGACGCGGAACTTACTGGGGTCGCCAAATTCCATTGAGCGGCTGACATCGACAAGCAGATGCACATGCAGATCTTCTTCTTCCAAAAAGAGCCGCAAAAACAGCTTGTCAAGCCGGCCAAAGAGATTCCAGTCGAGAAAGCGAAGATCATCGCCGATGCTGTACGGGCGAAAGTCAGCGAATTCGGAGCCCCTTCCCTTCCGCTTGGATAATCGATCCCCCTGGAGTCGGCCCGCCATCACCCGACGGGACACCAGTTCCAGGGATTCCAGCCGCCGCAGGAAGTCGGGGGCGAGCAACGGTTGATCATCCGCAGTCGTGCTCTTCAACAGTGTCAGATCGGCAGCCGTCATGACATCGTTGTTCCTGCAGCCAATTCGAGCCGTCCATTCGCCAGGGGGTCAGATCCTCAGCCGACTTGAGGACCGCCGAAGTCCACGTCGGGATCGAGGACTTGGAGCGGGTCAAGCGGCAATTCGGGCCCGCTGCCATCCGCGGGGCTGACAACGATTCGCGGTCGGCTCGTCGCCGGATCGGGCTCGCCAATGCGGACATTCAGACCGCGGCGATCGTTGCCCGGACCGGTGAGCATCCGGCCGACCTCTGGGGGGATGGTGGTGTCGCTGATGAAGTCAAATACGGCAATTTCCGGTGGCCCGCCGAAGGCCACGGCGGTGACGAGGAATAATCGCGGACCAGGGAGAAGCGGGCCGACATCGAAGGTAACCCCACCGCGGAGGTTTTCATCGTGAGCAAAGAAATTGAGGAGCACGAGGCCACGAGCCGCATCATACAGCGTGACCCTCGGCCCCCCGGTATTGCCCGCACCGACGAGAATTTGGCTGTAACCCAGACCAAGAAAATCACCGACTCGGAGATTCAAGCCGCCGCGGAAAGTTTCCTCAAAGAGCATCTCAGAGAGCAGTAATGTCCCCGTAGCACCATCGTAAATCTTGAGGATCGGCGAGCCACCGAAGCCAGCGACCACTACGACATCCGGCTGCCCGTCGTTAGTCACATCCGCGACGGCGAGACGGGCACCACCGAGGAACGTGTCTTCAAACGGCTGCAGCTGAAACCGAGTCGAGCCGTCACTGTTCCTCACGGTGATCACCGCTGGAACACCTGCTGGCGTGGCTTCAGCGGTAATAGCGGCAGGCGTGTGCATGCTGGGCGAGGTCACTGGGGACGGCGGTGACATCGTGGGTGGTGTCACAGGGGGCGGGCTGGATGGATTGCCGTTGCCGTTTCCGTCCGGTGGATCGTTCGTGGGTGGTGCCGGGTTGACAACCAGCTGGAACGACTCGGTGTCGAAGTTGCTGAAGTGATTGAGGCCGAGGCCACCGCTACGGTCGATGGCATCTCGAACGCCGGCCTTCAAAGCAATGACTCCGCTGAACGTGGCATCCGGCGTCAACGTCACTTCACCGGTAGACTGGTTGATTGAAACCGCCACATTTGCCGGCAGATCGGAAAAAATTGCATCCCGGATGACCAGAGTCGTCGGGTCGCCGTCAATATCGGTGATCGGGATGGTGATTGTCACGGGCTGGCCGGCGGTGCTGGTAACCGTCGCTGGAATCGGTCCGAGGAACGGCCGGCTGTTACTTGTGTCATCCACGCCGGTCACGGCAAATGACACCGCTGTGGAGGGGCCGTCGTCATCCGAGGGTGTCACCGTAATCGTCGCCGGGCCAGAAAACCCGGGAACAGGAGTCAGAACGAGTACTCCATTCACTGTGTCCGTGAAGACTTCGGTGTCAAGAATGGTAATCGGTGTGACCGGCCGGCTGACTTCGGTACCCAGAATCTGTGTGGTGACTGGCACCTGCGTGATGGCATGGTAGACGTCAAATCCGTCGGTGAGGATGCCGAGGATCGTGTGATTGAAATTGAGAAATTGCGGACGAGTGCTGGCAGCCCCGATGAGTGGCAAATCGGGATCGGTAATGAAAAACTGGGAGTTGTTATTGTCGTCGCCGGCGTTTGCCATCGCCACGATGCCCGGGCTCGCAAAAGTAAACAAGGCATTGAACTCGTCGGCGAAATCCGGCAACGGTGAGCCACCGACGCCGGTTCCGGTCGGGGATCCTCCTTGAATGACGAAGTTATCCAGAACCCGGTGAAAAATCTTGCCGACATAAAAATTTGTTTCACTGAGTTCGATTAATCGTGCGGTGGCCAGTGGAGCCACGCTTTCAAACAAGCGGATTGTGAAGGAACCGTTCACGGTCGCGCCATCGGAAACCGTGAAGCGGATACTGCGGCCGCCGAACAAGAGCTCGGCTGACAGATTCGGATTGTCCGAACTCACAAGATAGTTAACCGATCCGTTCGGGGGATTTGTGACAGAAAGCGGCAAGAGAATCGGCTTATTGTTCGGGATGAATTGATCGGCGAGAAGTGCCGACCCGTTTGTTTCGGTCAGCAGGGTCACGGCAGGGACATCACGGGATTCAAGTTCTTCGACAACGCATCGGATGCCGGTGTCGGCCGAGCGGTGGCGTCGTTGCTGATTGCGGCGGAACAATCGACTCGAGCGAAATAAATGATTCACACGCAAACTCCAGGAACAAAACGAATGGCTTCAGATCTCGCCAGGCTCAAGGTGCCAAGCCCGGTTACGGATCATGAATTCAACGTCAAAATAGCATATTCTTACAATTCATGCGAATTGTCCGAGCCTGGGTGAGTGAGTCGATAAGTTCATGGCGGAGGGTTATTCGGGTTTTCCCTGTTTTGCCGCCTCTGCTTCGACGTAACTTTTGAAGGCAGGCATGTTGTAGCTGATGAAGAGAAAGGCGTGGTGCAAGGCTTGATAATTTTCATCTTCCGGATCGTCGGCATAATCTTTTCGCAGGGCATACAGCCGGGCGAGTAACTGGTCAGCAGTCATCATGATGGTGGTACTCACTTTGATGAGCAAAAACCGATCAGAAAGGTAAAATCTCCTGATTACCGATGGCGTCTAACACCGATCGTTTCAACACCGGTATTTTATGGGAGTTGACACATTTTGTCGGCGGATGTTACAACCTTGCTCTGATCTGCCAGGGATGGGCCAAGACGGATGAGTCATGGTGAGACGCAGTAGCCAACCTTTGCTCGTCTGGTTTCTCGTTTGGGATCTTGCTGCCACTGTGCTGGCCTGGGTTGGGGCGTATTGGCTACGCTTCGACACAGGGTTGCCGCTGGTCAATAATCATCAACCACTGTTCGAACTCTGTTTAGCGAATATCCCGCTGGTGATCGTGCTGAGTTTGGTAGCGTACCGGATTGCGGGGATGTACGAGGTTCACCGCTTGCGGCGGTTTCGGGAAGAAACCGTGGCCGTGGTCAAGGGTGTGACATTATCGCTACTGCTGGTGATGGCGACGAATTTTGCTCGGCAATACGGTTACGAATCACGGATGGCGATGGGGATGTTCGGCGGGTTGACCGTAATCGGTGTCTTGAGTTGTCGGCGGCTGACGTGGGGGATGATCGGCGGGTTGCGGTCCCGGGGCTACAATCAAAGTCATGCACTGATTGTCGGCTCAGGCCGGTTGGCTCGGCGGACGGTCCGGTCGCTGCAACAGGCCTCGTGGATGGGTATCCAGACCGTGGCTTATGTCGATGATCATCCGGTTCGCTGTCCGATGGATCGACCGTTGCTGGGTCCGATTGAATCGTTACCGCAACTGGTGGAGCAACATCATATTGAGCATGTTTTTATTGCCTTGCCGATGAATCGATATGCCGAGGCTCGGCGTGTGTTTAATGCATTGTCACAAACAATCGTGGATGTTCGGCTCGTGGCCGATGTTCCGAGTCTGGCTTCGGTCGCGCTCACGACGTCTCATTTGCACGGCATGACGTTCATCGGTTTGCGAGAGAGTCCTTCATTCGGGCTGAATTTGTTCGTCAAGCGGATGATGGATTTACTGTTGTCGTCGCTGGCCTTGGTCGTACTGTCGCCACTGCTGCTGTTGATTGCTGTGGCGGTGAAGCTGAGTAGCCCGGGTCCGATTTTGTATCGACAAGAGCGTTGTTCGTTAAACGGAAAATCGTTTCGGATGTTGAAATTCCGGACGATGCGAGTTGATGCCGAGGCAGAAACGGGGCCTGTCTGGACGGTCAAAGATGATCCACGACGGACCCGGCTGGGAAGCTTTTTGCGGGCGACAAATCTCGATGAGCTGCCGCAGTTGTTCAATGTGTTGAAAGGGGAAATGAGCCTGGTCGGGCCACGTCCAGAACGACCTGTATTTGTCAATCAATTTCGGAAAACGATTCCAAATTACATGGCCAGGCACGCTGTCAAGTGCGGAATCACTGGCTGGGCGCAAGTGAATGGTTGGCGGGGGAATTCCTCGTTACGCAAGCGGATTCAGTATGATTTGTACTACATCACCCACTGGAACCCGTTTTTTGATTTGCGGATCTTATTTTTGACGGTGATTCGGATGCTTCTCGGAAAGCAGCGTCATGCGTATTGAAATCATGAGTATCGAATGAAATCTTGACTTGTCTCTTGGATGATGCAGCAGGAAGGATAAATTTAGATTACTCTTCCAGATGCCCTCCCCAACCAGAAAGCTGGAACCTTTATGCGTATCCTTTTCGGGATCATTGTGATTTCAGTATCCCTGACTTGGTCGCTAGCGTCTGCTGATCCTGGTGCGGAGCCTGGCTTTACCCCGTTTTTCAATGGCAAAGATTTGACGGGCTGGAGAACGAAGAAAGATAATGTTTCTCTGGAAGGCAGAGTTGATGCATACAATAAGCGATTTTTTGTCGAGAATGAAGAACTGGTGATTGACCCGAAGGTGAACGGTGATGTCATCATTGAAACGATTCGACCATTTTCGGGAGATGTGATTATCCGCTTTGAATTCAAGCCCGCGAACGGGTGCAATAATGATCTGTTTATTCGTGGTGTAAAATTTGACCTGACAGCAAAAAATGTTCCGAATATGAAGCACGATGTCTGGAATGCGTTTCAAATTGTGGTTCGGAATGGCCAAATTGAGTTCAGCAATAACGAAGAATTGTTAAAGACAGTGACTGCGAAGCCGACGGCGACGCCGCTGGGCATTCGTGCGGAACAGGGCGGGGTCCGGTTCCGTCACTTCCGTTACCGTGACGGGAAATAACTGCTAGCGACAAGGGGAATAACCGCCGTTCGGGGCCGAGTTTGCTCGTGCCGTGGTCAGCGGTCTGTGGGATGTCTACCATGGCCGATCGTCTCGATCCCCAGTATCGGCGTGATCCGGTAACTGGTCGCTGGGTGATAATTGCTCCGGTTCGTTCGCTGCGTCCGATCACCCTGCCTCACTCGGCCCCGCATGCGCGGACGGGGAATGGCCGGCAGGATTGTCCACTGTGCGAAGGATCGGAGCAGTTTACACCGTCGGAAATCTACGCTGTTCGCAATCCGGATAGTTTGCCGGATACCCAAGGCTGGCAATTGCGGGTGGTTCCGAATAAGTACCCGGCGGTTCATCCGATCACCGAGCCTGCGTTTCTGTCTGCCGGTAACGGTAATCTGTATGATTCGTTGCCGGGATTCGGCGAGCACGAACTGGTGATTGAGTGTCCGGATCATGTGGTGACGCCGACCGCATTGACGACGCTTGAAATGACCCGAGTGCTGACGGCGTATCGCGAACGGATTCGCGGGCTTGCTCGGAATCCGTTATATCAATACGCGACAATTTTCAAAAATGTCGGGGCGGAGGCCGGAGCCTCGTTGGCGCATCTTCATTCCCAGATTATCGCGACGCCAATGATTCCAGAAGCAGTACGCCATGAACTGGAATCCACGAAGGCGTATTATGATTGGCGAGGTGTGTGTGTCTTTTGCGAGGTGATTCGCGAAGAACTGCAAGATCGATCGCGGCTGGTGCTGGAAAGCGAACATTTTCTGGCGATTTGTCCATTCGCACCCCGTTTTGCATACGAAATTTGGATCCTGCCCCGTTTCCACGACAGTCGTTATGAAGCGATCAGCACGGAGCATCTGGAGGAGTTGGCGAACATTTTGCGAATCACCCTTGGGAAGCTGGACGTAGTCCTGTCTGAACCGGCTTATAATTATTATTTGCACACCAGCCCGCTGCGTTCGGACAATTTACCTCATTATCATTGGCATATCGAGATATTGCCTCGCGTCGCTCGGCAAGCGGGTTTCGAATGGGGGAGTGGTTGTTTCATTAACGCAGTGCTCCCCGAGAAAGCAGCGGCCGACCTGCGGGCCGCCGAGGTGATCGCCGACGATCTCGCATTTCAGTTGTAATCAGCGGGATTTGAGTCGAGTTGCTCCCTGTCTGATGCGGCAACAATTCGCTACGATAGCGTTATGCACCGGGAATTCAATCCGACGGAATCGCCGTTCCAGCCGCGAAGCAACCTGACACTGTACCTGCTGACCGGGTTGCTGGCTGGATTAGTGATCGCTGATCTATGGCCCGTGCTCGCAGGCTGGCTGCAAACGCTGGGGCTGGAGCTGCCAACCTGGAGCAGCCGGGAATGGCTGGGGTTCCGTTTCGCATTGATGGCGGCGGTGATTGGCGGTGCCAGGTCGTTGTATCTTTCGCTTGAAAGCCTAATAGAAGGGAAAATCGGCGCGGAGCTGGCAATTGCGTTGGCGGCGATCGCAGCGATCCTCATCGCTGAGCCTTTGGTCGCTGCGGAAGTCGTGTTGATTGCTTTGCTGGGTGAATGTTTGGAGGCGTGGACTTTCGATCGAACTCAGCGGGCAGTCCGTCGCCTGGCAGAATTGTTCCCGACCCGCTGCTGGGTTCTCCGCGACGGGCAGGAAGTGCGGGTCTTCACGCGGGAGCTGGTGGTGGGCGATCGGGTGGTGGTGAAACCGGGTGGAAAAGTCCCGGCGGACGGTACCGTCCTTTCCGGAATCGCACACGTCAACATGAGCGCTTTGACCGGAGAAAGTCTACCGGTCGAGAAACAACCAGGGGACTCGATCCTGGCCGGGAGCATCGTTCAAGACGGTGCCTTGACCATAGACGTGAAGCAAATTGCTGAGTCAACCGTAGCCGGTCAGATCATCGAACTGACAGCGGCGGCGTTGCGAGACAAAGGTCCTGGGGAACGGCTGGCGGATCGACTGGCCCGGTATTTTTTACCCGTAGTGTTGTTGCTGGCGGCTGTGACTTTTGCCGTCCATGTTTTTTTGCAAACGGGCAGCCCTGTGGGAACCGAGGGGTCAACGCTGAGCCTGTCCGCGGCAGCTCGGCTGGCCGTGTATCCGACACTGGCAGTGCTGGTGGTGGCTTGTCCGTGCCCGCTGGTTCTGGCAACTCCAGCAGCGGTTCTGGCCGCGCTTGGCCGCCTTGCTGGTACTGGCGTTCTCGTCAAAGGCGGCTCGACCTTGGAACGCTTGGCACAAGTCCGGGGTTTTGCCTTTGACAAGACCGGCACCCTGACGGAAGGGGTCCTGGAACTCGGCGACTTGCATCCTTACCCGCCATCGACCGCAGATGAGCTTTTGCAAGCGGCGGCCACGGCCGAGCAGTCAAGTGAGCATCCGCTGGCTCGGGTCGTATTGCACGCCAGCCGCGAACGTTCGTTGAGCCCTGAGCCTCTGGCGGAATTCTCCGCGCATCCGGGCGGAGGGATCACAGCCAGGACAGTTTCAGGGAGCACACTGGTTGTCGGGAATCGTCGCCTGCTGGTCGATCAGCAGATCTCGTTACCGCCAGAGTTGTCGAAAACTCTCGCGGCACTCGATGATGCGGGGCAAACGGTCTTGCTCGTGGCCCGTGACGGTCAATTTCTTGGAGCCATCGGGGCACGAGATCGGTTGCGGCCAGAGGCACCGGCGATCCTGAATAAACTTCGAGAACTTGGAATCGATCCGCTGGTGATGTTGACCGGCGATCGAGTCGCGGCGGCTCGGGCTGTCGCCGAGCGGCTGCCTCCGCTGGAAATTCACGCCGAACTTTTACCCTCCGAAAAAGCGGAGTGGCTGGCAAGGCATACGGCCGAGCCGCTCAGCGATTTTCGGCTCTTCAAAGCCGGCTCGCCGTCTTCCCTGTATGCCTTTGTCGGGGACGGTGTCAACGATGCACCTGCCTTGGCCCGGGCGAGCGTGGGAATCGCCATCGCCAGCGGCAGCGATATTGCTGCCGAGGCCGGTGATGTGGTGATGATGGGGGAACCGCTGAAGCCGTTGCCGATGTTGATTCGCCTCAGCCGGGAAACAGCCCGGGTGATTCGGCAAAACATTCTCTGGTTCGGCTTCGGTGTTAATCTTGCCGGCGTCTTGATCACCGGCTGGCTGTGGCCGTTCTTCGCGACGAACGCGGAGTGGTTCGAACGGGCCCCCTTGGCTGGGGTTCTGTATCATCAACTCGGGTCGCTGGCGGTGCTGCTGAACTCAATGCGATTGCTGGCTTTTGAACGCCATGTGACCAGCCCGACCCTCACCGCCTTGCGGGAATTCGGCCAGGCGGTTGATCGCTGGGCATCTCGATTTCACCCCGATGAGCTTCTTCATGAACTGAGCCACCACTGGAAGCCCGTTTCTGCCGGGCTTGCGGTGACAGGCTTGATCGCCTGGGGATTGTCGGGCGTGACACAAGTGAATCTCGATGAAGTCGGAGTCGTGCAACGCTTCGGGGCTGTACGCGACGATCTGACTCCGGGGTTGCACCTCCGCTGGCCCTGGCCAATCGAGACGGTCACGAAGTTATCGCCCAGCCGGGTCCACACGTTGCCGGTCGGGTTCCGAATCCTTTCCGAGGAGCTTCAGGAACAACAACGCCGTGCTGCCATTGAACAAGAGAAACTGCGCCGGCCTGGTGTCGGTACCCGCGATGATTACGCCATGACCTGGGCTAGTGCTCATGCGGACAGCATTCAGCGATTGACGGATGAATCGCTGATGATTACGGGGGATGGCAACCTCGTGGAAATCTTGGCCACGGTCCGCTACCGGGTCGAGGATCCGAAGGCGTATCTGTTTCGTTGTCAACATCCCGAGGCAGTGATCCGCTCGACAGCCGAGGCGGTTTTTCGCGAACTGACGGCTGGGGAAGCATTTCTCGATGTCCTGACCCGCGATCGTGGTGAATTCGAGTTGCTGGCAACGCAACGCCTGGTGCTCCGGCTGGATCAAAGCAGTGGTGGCGGGCTGGGGATCCGCCTCGACGGCCTGACGATTCACGATCTGCACCCGCCGCAAGAAGTGGTCGCGGCGTATCATCAGGTTGCTGAGGCCATTCAGCAACGGGACCGCAGAGTGAACGAAGCCGAAGCCGAGGCGACGCGAATCCGACAACGCGCCGCCGGGGAAAAACTGCAAATTGTTCGCCAAGCAATAGCAGCGGCAGCAGCCAAGATTGCCGAGGCACAAGCCGATCGCGATGCCTTCCTGACCTGGGTTGAAGCTCGCAACCAGTTGACATCCGCCGAGGAAGCAGAACTGGCCACATTGCCCGACGCTGAGGCCACCCGCCTCCGGGCGAAACGACTGGCAGAAAAGCGTGTTCTCACCGAGTTTCGCCTGGCGTTGCAAGCTACTGTCGCCGTTCTTCGCGGACGCGATAAACTGCTCATCGATGCCGACTCACTCCCTGGGAGACGGCAACTGCTCTTGGTTGATCCACAAACGAGTCGACTTCCGGCGATTGCTTTTCCGCGATCGACTAGCTCGATGGACCCAGACTCACTCTCGCTCCCCCCTGCCCCGGCGGTGCCGAACAAATGACGTGGTTTCTGCTGCGATTCGTGCTGCCGATTCTGCTGCTTGTGTGGCTGCGGACCGCTTTCTACACAGTCGATTACAGCGAATTCGCCTACATCACCCGCTTCGGCGAGCCAATCTGCATCCACAACGGGCAAACGGACGCCGGCCTGCATCTGAAAGCACCCTGGCCGATTGACTCGGTCTTAAGAATCGATCGCCGACTGCAAGCGATTGATCTGCCCGCGGTGGAATCGCTGACCCGAGATCCGATGAATCAGACCGTGGATAAAACACTCGCCGTGGACGCCTTCATGACCTGGCGAGTACCAGACGCCGCTGCCGCCGATCGCTTCGTTCGCACCGTCGGAACCGCCGAGCAAGCCCGGCGGATTCTCGGCCCACGCATCAACGGTCGACTTGCAACCATTATCAGCACGATGCCGCTCGATGATCTGATTTCCGTGGCGGAACCCGCGGCGATCGAAGAACGATCGAATAAACTCCGTGCCGCCTTGCTTGGGGACGATGGCCGAGGCGAATCCCTGCAAGAGAAAGTGCTAAGCGAATACGGCATCGAAATCGTCGACCTGCGAGTTCGCCGCTTCAGCTACCCCGAGGCCGTCCGGGCTAGCATTGCCGAGCGAATCCGCAGTGAGCGTGCCCGGAAAGTCGCGGACTACGACAGCGAAGGCCGGCAAAAAGCCGCGGAGATCCTCAGCGCCGCGGACCGAGACGCCCGTACCATCGAGGCGGAAGCACGGGCTCAAAAACAGCGGATCGAAGGGCAAGCGGATGTCGAAGCCGACCGAATCCGCAACGAAGCTCAGGTTCGCGATCCCGAATTTTATGCCTTTCTCCAAAAACTCAAGGCCTACCAGACCATGCTGAGTGAATCGCGAGATTTGCTGCTACTTTCCACCCGGCATCCGTTATTTGACCTGTTGCTCGGCCCACCGAAACAATTGCCGCCACCCCCAAACTTACCCGACGACACTAAGACAAGGGCTACGCCATGATCCTTCCAGGATTGCCCGGCTCACAATCTCCTGACGGAAAAGGATACCGCAAATGCCACGCTGGACGGTGATCCAACTCATCACCGCGAAAGAACTCCGCGACCTGATCCGCGATCGCCGCACCGTTATGCTGATCTTAATCATGCCGGCCGTGTTATATCCGTTATTCGGTCTGGCAGGCTACTATTTCGCCACGATCATTCTCACACAGCCGACGCGATTTGGTGTATTCGGATCCGAAGCAATGACGGAAGCCGTGACGGCAGGCTGGCCGGCGCTGCTGAATGGCTCGCATTTTGCCGAGGGGCTTCTCGAGGGTGAGGTCGGAGGGATCCAGGTCCGGTTGCTAAGCCCCCATGGTACCGTCGAGGACTACCTTCGTTCCCGCGAGGTGGACGCGGTGCTCGAAGTCCCCCCGAACTTCTCGGAACAACTCCTCGCACATCACCGCCCGACGCTGGTGATTCATGGCCGGGAAGGCGACGACACCTCAAAATTAGCAGCACGCCGACTGACGGAGATTGTCCGCCGCTGGGAAGCTCGGCTCCGGCAACACCGCTTCCGCCTGGCAGGATTACCTCACGACTACGATCAGATCCTCAACCTCGTGGATCCACAACACCATAAACCCCAAGCAAAGCAAGCCGCCGACGAACTCCGCGACACCTTCACCCGAGTTTTCCCGTTTTTGCTGATGATGTGGCTGCTGGCTGGTGCCATCCAACCGGCAGTGGATATGACCGCCGGTGAAAAAGAACGAGGCACCATGGAAACCCTGCTCATCAGCCCGGCCGAGCGTTCCGAAATTGTCCTCGGCAAATTCCTCGCGACCACGGCCTTCTCGTTTACCTCAGTCGTCTGGAATGTGATCTGGCTGGCCGGTGCCGCCTTTCTTTTTGAATGGCTGCTTGGCTATGGAATCGTGCAACGGCTCGGTCTGCTTGGCTGCATCATACTCGGATTGCCGCTGGCGATGCTCTTCAGCGCTGTCTGCGTCGCCCTCGGAGTCTTCGCCAAAAGCACCAAGGAAGGACAATACTACCTGCTGCCGATGATTCTCATCGTGATGCCTCTCGCCTTCTGGAGCATGACCCCCGGCATGAAACTGACACCAGGCAACGCCTGGGTGCCGGTGACAGGCGCGATTCTCCTGCAACAGCAATTCCTGTCAATCGCCGCAGAACCGGTTTCAACCCTGCAGTTCCTTCTCGTGATTGCCGCCCTCATGGTCTGGATCAGTATTGCACTTGTCCTTGCGGTCTGGCAGTTCCACCGTGAAAGTGTGCTGTTTCGAGAAACCGGGGGCCGCAGCATCCTCGCTCGCCTCCGTCGAACCCGCCGTTGGAGGCAGACCTCATGAATCTCTTTATGGTCGAACTCCCCGTTCGCGACCTGAACGCATCCTTGAGCTGGTACCGGGATCGCCTTGGCCTCACCGTCGAACGAATCGATCCTCAGCGGCCGTTTGCGTTGCTGCGATCCAGCCACGGCAGCCGACTTGCCCTCAAGCAATCCGAGGCAGCCGAGACAACTGATTCCCCAAGCGAGCCGGCCTCACGGGTTTTGCCGCCAATCCGCATCCACTTTGAAGTCGATCACCTTGAAGATACCCTCACGCGATTGCAACTGGCGAATTCTTCGCTGAAGTCAAGTCCTGAGGGGTACCGCCGCGCACTGCTGACGGATCCGGATGGGTATTGCATCATTCTTTTCGAATGGCTATCTTCGCCATCGGAATCACCCCACCTCGAGGCCGCACAAGATTCAATGCCCGTTTTTCTACCACCCGGCTTGCCCAACCGTTTGAACCACCCGAAGGCAGTGGCCGATGGGGTCAGTCTCGCAGACGGTGATGTCCCGAATCGGAACGATTGAGGACTGATGTGGGGGGCATATCCGAATTCTCTGGAGGATGACAAGATTCCTGCAGCAAATCATCGCCGGTAAGTCTCGTCCCGTGTATCCTCTCTGTCGTGTGGTCACATCATTAGAGGGCAGATGAAGGCAACTTTTGTTCTTTTCGGCCACGGCTTTTCAGCCGTGGAAACTGGAAATCCTGAGACA
>Ga0308414_1001110_pt1 | contig 17578 bp, 16 predicted proteins | sample HotsprSampleOS50_FD_205667 | JGI IMG/M metagenome (GOLD analysis project Ga0308414, IMG submission 205667) | Hot spring phototrophic mat microbial communities from Octopus Spring, Yellowstone National Park, Wyoming, United States - 20090730_OS50 ...
TCCTTTTTTCAAGGTCGGGTCGGAAAAAACTAACGATTGGTAAAAGTAATCTACACATTGTATCCCAGACCTCCAAATTTCATGCTTGGCATGCTTGTAACTTAACTTTGCGCTCGCAAATTTTGTGCGGAGGATTGCTTTCATGTAGAAAGAATTTGTGTAAATTTGAGGCCTTTTACGCAACGAAAATTTAACTTCGGGATTAAAAGTAAAGAAGTAACTTAACTACTGTGAAACAGCAACTTCAACTTCACGCCACTACAGTTCTTGGCGTGCTGCGAGATGGCAAAGCCGCCTTAGGCAGCGATGGACAAATGACGCTGGGCAATACCATTTTGAAGCAGTCAACCTCAAAAGTCAGGCGCATGCTGGGTGGCAAAATTTTAGCTGGATTTGCTGGGGCTACCGCCGATGCACTCACACTTTTGGAACGCTTCGACGAAAAACTGCAAGCGCACAGCGGCAAAGTTGAGCGCGCCGCCGTAGAACTTGCTAAAGATTGGCGGACCGATAAATACCTGCGCCGATTGGAAGCCATGCTGGCGGTGCTTAGTTGCGACCGTGCGCTCATCATCTCTGGCACTGGCGATGTGATTGAGCCCGAAGACAGCATTGTGGCGATTGGCAGTGGCGGCATGTATGCGCTTGCGGCGGCACGTGCCTTGCTTCGCTCCACGCAAAAAGATGCGCGCACGATTGTTGAAGAGTCGCTTAAAATTGCATCGGAGATTTGCATCTACACAAATTCTAACATCAAAATCGAGGAAATTTGATGGTGTCTGGAGTCGTGCATGGAGTTTCTATGAGCAGCATTGCTCAAATCGTTTCTTCAATCATTTGTCAGTAGTAACTCATTCAAACTAACAATCACATTTTGCATTCACGAAAGGAAACACAGTACGAAAATGGCAAGGAAATCCACGTCATCAGAATCCGCTTACGAAGAAAAATCAGATAAAACTCTGCAAAACGGCAAACATAGCGATTCTCCTAAGCCGGATAGCACTGATTATTTGCAACATCTCACCCCTCATCAAATTGTTCGCGAGCTGGATAAGTATATCATCGGGCAGCAGGAAGCCAAGCGTTCTGTGGCAATTGCCCTACGCAACCGCTATCGTCGCCAGAAGGTCGAGGGGCCTTTGCGCGATGAAATCATGCCCAACAACATCATCATGATTGGACCTACGGGCGTTGGCAAGACTGAAATTTCACGTCGCTTAGCCAAGCTTGCTGGCGCGCCCTTCATCAAAGTCGAAGCCTCAAAGTTTACCGAAGTCGGCTATGTGGGTCGTGATGTGGAGTCGATGATTCGCGACCTGACCGACCTTGCCGTCAATATGGTTCGCCAAGAAAAATCGGCGGAAGTCAAAGAAAAAGCGGCGCAATTGGTTGAAGAGCGGCTTTTGGATATTCTTTTGCCGCCCTCTCCCAAGCCATCGGATTTTGGCAAAGAAGGCGAATCGGAAGACGAACTTCATGCCGAGCAGGAAGCCGAGGCTCGTCTTAACGACCGCAGTCGCGAAAAAATGCGCGAGCGCCTGCGCGCTGGAAAACTTGAAGACCGCACCATTGAAATTGAACTTTCCTCCGACAATATCCCTTCCATGCAGATTTTCGGACCGTTTGGACCGATGGAAGATATTGGCGGCATGGTCCAAGACCTGATTGGCGGTCTGCCAAAGAAGCGTAAGAAACGCCGTGTTACGGTTGCTGAAGCTCGCACCCTTCTGGAGCAAGAGGAAATTCAAAAGCTCATTGATATGGATGCGGTCATCAAGGAAGCTATTCGCCGTGTGGAGGAAACGGGCATCGTCTTTATTGATGAAATTGATAAAATTGCTTCCACGGGCGGTGCCAGCGGTCGCGGTCCAGATGTGAGCCGCGAAGGCGTTCAGCGCGACTTGCTGCCGATTGTAGAAGGCTCCAATGTGATGACCAAATACGGCATGGTGCGAACCGACCACATTCTCTTCATTGCTTCGGGCGCATTCCATGTCTCCAAACCCTCTGATTTAATTCCTGAACTTCAAGGGCGTTTTCCTATTCGCGTCGAGCTGAAAAGCCTGACCGAGAGCGACTTCGTCAAAATTTTGACGCAGCCTGAAAATGCTCTTATCAAGCAATACACGGCACTGCTTAAAACCGAAGGCGTCGAGCTGGAATTTTCTGAAGATGGCATTCGCGCCATTGCTTGCACAGCCGCCGAAGTCAACGAATCGGTTGAGAATATCGGTGCCCGACGCTTGCACACCATCATGACCACGCTCTTGGAAGACTTAATGTTTGATGTCCCTGAGCATATACCCAATAAGAAAATTGTCATCAATAAAGAGATGGTAGAAAGTCGTCTGAACAAAATTGCCAAAGACCGCGATTTGAGCCGCTATATTCTTTGATGTTCTTTCCACAGATTCTGAAACGCTTGTCCAACCTTTTGTGTTGGCTTAGCGTATAAGCGGTTAGATTAGTAGACTAAAATAACATTCAAAGGAGTGTAAGAAGCATGGCAAATACATTCGTCTCAACTCAAGCAAGTTTTGCATCGTCTCTGGCTGCTGTCGAGCGGCGCGTCTTGAACCAAGTCTACACTTGGATGACACTTGGTCTTGCCCTGACGGCGGCAATTGCTTGGTATTGCGCCGACACTGCTGAAATCCGTTCCTTTTTTGCCCAGAATCGCTGGGTGATGTGGGTGCTCATCATTGGCGAGCTTGGGCTTGTCTTCGTTATCAGCGGCTTGATTGACCGCCTTTCGGCTGTTGTTGCCGCTTCTCTATTTTTCCTTTATTCAGCCCTGAACGGCATCACACTCTCGAGCATTTTCTTGGTCTATAACCTTGACTCAATTGCCGGTGTCTTTATGATTACGGCTGGCACATTTGGTTTGATGAGCCTCTACGGACTGACCACGCGACGCGACCTTTCCAGCATTGGGAACTTGCTTTTCATGGCGCTTATTGGCATGGTGATTGCTGGTCTTGTCAATCTCTTTATCGGCAGCTCTATTATGAGCTTGATTATCAGCGCCGTTGGGGTGATTGTCTTTACTGGACTTACAGCATATGATGCGCAACGCATTAAAGCCATGGCAGCCTCTGCTTTAGATGGTGAAAGCGAAGGCAAGCTCGCCGTGATTGGCGCACTTTCACTTTATCTCAATTTCATCAATCTCTTCCTTAGTCTGCTCAATCTGTTTGGCGGACGCAACGAAGAGTAACTATGGGATACTGTATGCAAAAGGCGACAAAAAATCTGTCGCCTTTTTTATTTTTGTGTATTCACCAAACCCGCTTGGCACATCATGCAGCGTTTCAACACATTCAATTGGTCATGGCAACAGTCTCTCTTCTCATCTTGAACGGTGCGAATCTCTCACGCTTAGGCAAGCGAGAGCCGCAGCATTATGGCACACGCTCACTTCAAGACATCAATGAGCAGTTGGTGAGCCGGTTTCCTGACCTTCACTTAGAGTTTTTTCAGTCTGAATACGAAGGCGCACTCATTGAAAAACTTTATGAAGCTGAAGACCAAGGCAAAATTCATGGTGTTGTGCTGAACGCTGGCGCTTACACGCACTACTCTTTGGCTCTGCGCGATGCCATTTCCGCCATCAAACTTCCCGTCGTAGAAGTTCATCTGTCCAATATCTACGCCAGAGAAGCCTTTCGGCGCGTGTCGGTGTTGTCAGAGGTTTGCATTGGTGTAATTAGCGGCTTTGGCGAAGAAAGCTATGCGCTGGGTATTCTTGCTCTGCTTCATCATCTCAAACACGCCCACGCCGCCGTGGGGCAATTGCATAGTCATGAAACCAGAACTTAAAGTCGGATTAACGGTTACTTTCGCCCTGATTTTGCTGGGTTTTGCGCTCTGGTGGGCAAAGGATGTCAAAGTGGGCAGTAAAAAAATTGGTGTTCGTTTTGAAAATGTCAGCGGCTTGCAGCCCGGCGACCCCGTCACGATTAGCGGTTTGCGCATTGGCAAAGTCGATGATATTGCTTTGCGAGATGGCTATGTCTATGTGCAACTTTCTGTGGCGCCTGAAGTGGTGCTCTATCGCAATGCCACGGCACGCATTGCCATGCTGGAACTGATGACGGGCAAAAAAGTAGAGCTTTATGCGGGTAGCCAAGAGGCTGGCGAACTTGCCCAAGGGGAAATGATTCGCGGCATTTTTCTTACCGATATTCCTGACCTTGTTGGCGGAGCTGGTAGCACGATTGATACGCTCAAGATTTTAATTGCCGATGTGCGCCGCACTTTGCAAAACGCCGATGCCATCATTGGTGATGAAACCGTGCAAGAAAATCTCAAAGTTTCTATTCAAAATCTTCGCAATGCCACCACTGACCTTGCCGTGCTTAGCCGTGACTTGCGTAGTGCCAATATCAAAGCGTTGATTGCCAATATCGACCGCACGATTGTTACCGTCGAGAAACTTATCAATGATATTCAGCCGGAGCTGAAAGGCGCATTAAGCGATGCACGTGGCACGCTGCGCAATGCCGATTCCCTTGTGGTTTCGCTCAAAGATTTGACACAACGCTTAAAGACCGACCGCTCTACGCTTGTCGGCAAAGTTCTCAACGACGAACAGTTTGTCATGAAACTCGATAGCGTTGTGAGCAATCTTGACTCTGTTTTGAAATTAGGGCAGAAGGCCGGCATCAAAGTTCAATTGCGAATTTTCTAATCGGCATCGCTTGCTTTGACCGATTTTGCGCGCTGCAGTTCAATTTTGGCACGAATGAGCTTGAAGATGATGCTGATGATGATTGCCAAAACGGTTGCGCTAATTATCAGATTGATGTAGGTATCCAGCTCGGGAAATTGTGAGCCAAGAAAGTAGCCCAGTGAGGTTAGCGAGGCAATCCACGTGATGGCTCCTGATACGCTGAAAGCGATAAATCGTGGGTAGGACATTTTGGCAATGCCTGCTACTGTGGTGGCAAAACTTCGAATGACGGGAACAAAGCGCGCAAAGAAAATGGTCTTGCCGCCATGTCGGTCATAAAAGTTCTGGGTGCGCTCCAAATACTCTCTGCGGAAAATCAGTGAATCTTCTCTTTCAAAGAGTTTCTTGCCCAAAGCTCGCCCGATAAAATATCCTGTGCTATCTCCCAAAATCGCCGCCAGCATCATGGTGGCATTGGTCTCCCAAAATCCCAGTTTCCCGCTTGCGGCAACCAGCCCTGCCGTAATCAGCAGCGAATCGCCGGGTAGCAAAAAACCAAAGAAGAGCCCTGTTTCTGCAAACACGATAAAGAAGAGCACGCTATATCCGCCCCAGCGTATGAGCTCATCTAAAGATGAGACCTGTTGCAAGCCTTCCATTTATTCTTGTTCCACAAAAAGTTAGGCAGAGATTTCCAACATTCTTTCCAATGGCTTGAGCGCGCGCAGGCGCAGTGTTTCTGGCATGGTGAGTTCTGGGGCGCGATTTTTCATGCACAAGTAAAGTTTTTCGAGTGTGTTGAGCTTCATGTGCGGACATTCGTTGCAGGCACACCCGCGCTTTTCTTCGAAGAGCACGGGGATAAATTCCTTGTTTGGCGAACGCTTCTTCATTTCGTGAAGGATGCCCGTTTCAGTTGCCACCAGGAAGGCGTGGCTATCGCTTTTGATGGTGTAGTCCAGCAAGGCGCGCGTTGAACCAATGAAATCGGCATGGCGCAACACGGCTTCTTCACACTCTGGATGAGCAATTACTTTGGCGTGTGGGTATGCCGTTTTCAAGCCAATGAGTTTGCGCTCTGAAAATGACTCATGCACAAAGCATGTCCCTTGCCACAGAATCATTGGTCGCCCAAGTTTTTTGATGAGATACGCCCCCAGATTTTTATCGGGCGCAAAGATAATTGGTCGCCCAGCTGGAATGCTTTGGATAATTTTTTCGGCATTTGAGGAGGTGCAAATAATATCAGACATTGCCTTGATTTCGGCGCTGCAGTTAATGTAGCTGACGACCACGGCCTCGGGGTGCATCTCCTTGAACTTGGCAAACAGCGCTGGCGGGCAACTGTCAGCCAGCGAGCATCCGGCATTCATGTCAGGCAAGAGCACCTGTTTTTCTGGATTGAGAATTTTGGCGGTTTCTGCCATGAAGTGCACGCCTGCAAAGACGATAACTTCGGCATCTGTTTTTTTTGCCGCTTGTGCCAGTTGTAAGCTATCACCTAAGAAATCCGCCACATCTTGAATATCAGGCTCTTGGTAATAGTGCGCTAAAATCACGGCATTCAGTTCTTTTTTCAGCCGCTCGATTTCTGCAAAGAGGTCTATTTTTGCCAAGCTTTTAATCTGCGCATCCAGCGTCGGTGTTAGGTAGTCTGCACTCATGGTTACTTCAGTCAATTTTCTTTGTCAAGTTCCGTTTATACGACTTCTTTGCATAGAAGTCACCGTTGGCACAGTTCGTCTCTTATGGGGCTCACTGTTGCTTGCCAGTGTCAGGGAAAGCTGGTGCAGGCAAAGGTTGCTGGGCTTGTTTCAGACCTTCTTCTATGCCCTCTTGCCGAGCGCGTTCCAACTCACGTCGGCGAATCATTCTGCTTAGCTTGTATGGGCTAATTTTTGCCTCACCTTGGGTTACAAATGTGCCAAACACCCCGTCGTTGTAATAGAGCCAGACGTTGTATCCTACTTCCATGGCATCAATTAGCGCCACTCTATCGACCAGTTCTTTTGCTTTCTTTTCGTCAAGTTTATGCACATTCATCAGGTATTCCATTGCAATTTGGCGATGAGTTTCCCCCTTTTTGACCACGTGCGGCGCCGGCAGTTTGTCGGTGATTTCTTTAATTTTTTTCTGCAATTCATCAATCTGCTTTTCAGAATCCAGCACTTTTTGCAGCAGTCCTTTTGTGGACACATCTTTTTCTTGCTGAATCAGACTCATTAGTAGCTCTTCCTGTTCCTTCGTGAATCCTAATGCGGTATCGAGCGAGATTTTCTTGTCTGGAAATTTCTTATTGACCTCACGAATCAGCTTGTTGAGCTCTTCGGATTGCTTGAGAATCTCCTGCTGGCGCTCATTGATTTGCTGTTCGGCACGGACAAAATCTTCAAAGTCGCCCTTTTGCTGGCACCCTATGCTTATCAGAATTGCCAGCAGCGAAAAGACAAGTTGAGTTTTCATGGTTGATGCGGGTTTAGTCGTTACTGAAATCCTCACGGATGAGCAGGAGAATTGCCGAGTGTGGCACGATGACATATTTTTCGCCTTCAAATTCAATTTCATGGGAAAGGTTCTGCAGGTAGATTGCTAAGTCGCCCTCCATCGCTTGCAGCGGAATATACTGCGGTTTTTTAGCCGCTTCTTTCCAAGGCTCATCAGGATCTTGTGGCGGTGCCACGGCATAGCCCGGTCCTGTCTTCAGCACATATCCGCTTTGAATTTTCTCCTTTTCATGCACGCTTGGCGGTAAATACAGCCCGCCGCGTGTCCGCTCATCTGTTTTCGGTTTAATCAGGACACGATCACCGATGACGATAAATTTGTCTGTTGTCGTTTGCATATTTCTTCTTTTAGAGGCTAAATCTAAGAAAAAAGCTGATGTGTTAAGAGAGATGGTGAAGCGTGCCCTCACACCTGCAGATGAGCTTATGTTCATCAGAAAAGCATACAGCGATAACCCATGCGCCAGTTTGCACTCATTTCAAGCGGGCTATTTTTACAGGCATCGCAGATTTAGCACATCCTTAGTGATTGAATTTGACACGCTACGCAGACCTTTGCTCTAAGCGTTCGCTGATTTTTTCATTTTCAAGTGGCTTACAGCTCCAAGTAACGCAAAAACTCTTGCGCTTTTAGTGCCGAATCGTTGAGCAGACTTTCGCCTGCTTGTGAGTTATATGTTACCGTGTAGCCATAACGCTCAAGGGTGCGCTGCAAGCGATAGGCATCTGGGACTTGCAGATGTAACACGATAAACTGCGCTTCGACGCAGTTCGGCGCTGGTCGTGTGGCAAGAGCCAACATCTGTGCTTCATTTTGTTCTAAGAGTCGGACCAGTTCGGACAAGCGCAGTTGCACAGGGGTTTCTAATTCTATCAGAATGCCCTCGGACGAGAGCGAAAAGAGTTCCATCACTTGCTGTTCGGCATCGTGGCGTAGCACGGCGCCAAGATATGTGGTATTATTTCCAACAACTGGCAACAGCGGGAGCGGGTTTTTACGGAACGTTTTCACCAAATCAAGCGGGTGTGCGTCGTAACGTATTGCTGGTGGTTCAGCAAATTCTATGGCACCCAAGGTTTTTGAGGGATGCTGTTCAGTAGCTTTAAGGAGCACTTCATCGCTTTCATGGAGCATTCCGACCAGTTTATGATGTTTTACGACAGGTAGTGCTCCAAATCCGCTGGTTCTGACGGTTTCAAATGCTTCGGCGATTTTGTCGGTAGATTTTAGCGTCGGTATATCTTTGCGATACTTGATTTGGCTCATTTGGCTCATATTTGTCGCAAGTTTAGTGGTTCAATACTTCCAAAGAACGGAGCGATGAGGTCTCAATGCATGTTAGACGCTCTTTGCAGATTAACAGTTTCATCAATTATTGACATTTGATAGGCACCGTATCTGGCTCGATTTTTTCTACTCGCCGCAGGTGTCGCCCGCCTTCAAAGCTGGCGGCAAACCAGTTTTCTAAACTCTGCTGCACTTCGGCATCGGTCATAAAGCGCGCTGGCAAGCAGATGATATTGGCATCGTTATGCTGGCGTGCCAAGGTTGCTACTTCAGGCTTGAAGACCAATGCCGCTCGTATGCCTTTGACCTTGTTTGCCACCATTGAGACCCCAATGCCGCTACCGCACAACAAAATCCCTTGCGCACACTCGCCTTGCGCCACCGCCGTTGCCACTTTGCGCGCATAGTCGGGGTAATCTACGGACTCGGTGGAGTATGTTCCAAAATCGACGACCTCATGGCCGTTTTGCTTCAGCCACAGCACGACTACCGATTTTTTCTCAAAGCCAGCATGGTCGCTACCAACGGCAATTTTCATCGTCAATACACAATATGCGGTTGTTGCAAAAACGAGATTTGGCTATTTACCAGTTCTCCTTCTCGCACGGTTTTCATATAGGTGCCATCGGGATACAGGCTCCACGACTGCACATTATCTTGCAACATCGTTTCCAGACAGTGCTTGATACCTTTTTTGAAGGAATTCTCCAAAACGGGGAAAATGATTTCGACGCGTCGGTCTAAATTGCGCTGCATCATATCGGCACTGCCCAGATAGATTTCTTCTTCGCCGTTGTTGTAGAAGTAAAAGACACGGCTATGCTCAAGAAAACGCCCCACGATGCTGACCACGCGGATATTTTCACTAACTCCTTTGAGCATTGGGCGCAGCGAGCAGATTCCACGCACAATCAAATCAATCCAGACGCCGGCTTGCGAGGCGTGATAAAGTGCAGAAATCACTTGCGGGTCAACCAGCGCATTGAGCTTGAGCATAATATGTCCGTTGCCATACTTTTTGTGGCACGCAATTTCTCGCTCAATCATCCCCAATATCCACTTCCGCATATTGAGCGGCGCCACGATGATTTTGCGATAGGTATCTTGCCTCGAGTAGCCGGTCAGGTAGTTAAAAATCTCGGAAATGTCGGCGGCAATTTCTGGATTAGCAGTAAAGAGGCTATAGTCGGTATAGACCTTTGCGGTTGCGGCATTGTAATTGCCTGTGCTCAGATGCACGTAGCGGCGCAGTCCCTCATCTTCTCGGCGCACCACAAGTAGCATTTTGGCATGCGTTTTCAAGCCAAGTAAGCCATAGACAACATGGGCACCTGCTTTCTCGAGTGCTCTTGCCCACACAATGTTATTTTCTTCATCAAAGCGAGCTTTGAGCTCGACCAGCACGGCGACTTGCTTACCGCGTTCTGCCGCTTCAATCAACGCCTGAACGATGGGCGATTTGCTGCCCACACGATAGAGCGTTTGCTTGATGGCTAACACATTGGGGTCATGAGCGGCGCAGTTGATAAAGTCAATCACCGGTTGAAAAGAATCGTAAGGATGATGCAAGAGCATATCACGCTGCTTGAGCAAGTCGAACATATTTTCTTCTTCTTGCTCCAAAAATGGATTTCTCGGCACAAATGGCACATCTTTCAAATCTGGACGGTCAATTGACATCAGTTCCATGAGACTGCTCAGTCCCAGAATGCCGGGAATTTCATAGACCTTTCTCTCTTCTATCTCGAGATTTTCCATCAGCACCTGCTTGATGTAGTCCGGGATTCCGGGATTGACATCCATTTTGACCACGTTGCCGTATCGGCGTTGGCGTAGCCCTTGCGAAATCGATGCCAGCAAGTCGCCCGCTTCATCTTCCTCGATTTCAATATCTGCATCGCGTGTTACACGAAATGGATGCACCGATATGACGGGCACATTGGGGAAGAGCTTTTGGATATTGCCTGCAATAAGGTCTTCTAACCAGACATATATCAGCTTGCCTTTGGGCAGTTTTATTCCTTTGACCTTATCGAGTCGAATCAATCTTGAAAGTCCATCGGGCACTTTGACACGAGCAAAGCGCAGGCTATCGTCAGAGCTACCTTTGAGCTGCACGGCCAGCGATAGCGAAAGGTTAGAGACAAATGGAAATGGATGTCCGGGGTCAAACGCCAACGGCGTTAGCACCGGGAAAATTTGTTCATCAAAAAAGTTATTTAACGCCTGCTTGTGCGTTTCGGAAAGCTGTTCATACTTGGCAAATGAAATGCCGGCTTCAGCCAGTTGTGGAATGAGTTCTTCATAAAACAGCCGAGAGCGTTCAGATAGCATCTCAATTGTGCGCTGACGAATTTCTAACAGCTGCTGCATCGGCGAAAGCCCATCGAACGAGAGCGTGTCGTTACCGGCTTCGACCTGCTTTTCTAAGCCAGAGACACGAATCATGAAAAATTCATCGAGATTTGAACTAAAAATTGCGATGAACTTGACACGCTCTAACAGCGGATGCGCTGGGTTGCAGGCTTCATGCAACACACGCTTGTTGAACTCAATCCAGCTTAGTTCACGGTTGATATACAGCTCGGGCGAAATACTGTCTCGTGAAGTTTCAATTGGCGTTTTTGTTAGTGCTTTTCGTGGTCTTGGCATTTAAAGCTCGCTCAAAATAACTGAACAATTTGCAGAAACATACTCATTGATTGGAAAAAACGAAAGACAGTGATAGTTTGATAATACTGTTCCTATGCCGCACTTGCTGGCTTGCAACAAACTGGGTTTTGCATTCCGTATAGATTTTTCTTGCTTGAAGGTCTTCGGCACTATCTTTTCAGCTACATGAAACGGTTTCTTCACATTGTCAAGACATTGGTTCAGAAAATAGACCGAGACGACTGTTTCGGCTTGGCGGCTGAAATGGCTTACAACCTTGCCTTGGCTATTTTTCCAGCGGTGCTGCTTTTTGTGAGTTTTCTTAGCCTTATCCAGACGCCCAAAACGGCCCTGCTGATTTCTGATTTTATTGGCATGGTTTTGCCGCAGGAGGTCTATCAACCTATCGACCAGACGATTGAGAAAGTTCTGGCTGAACGGCGCGGCGGGATTTTCACCTTTAGCCTCATTTTCTCTTTTTTCTCCATGGCCACTGTTTTTACCACCGTCATGAAAGCTATGGAGCGCATCTACAACATGCAACCGAACTATGGGTTTTTCCGCCGCCAGATGGTTGCCGTAGAATTGGTGCTTTTGGTTAGCGTGGCTTTGGGAATTGTCTTTAGCCTTATCATTTTTGGCGCAGAATTTGAAAAAATGCTGGAAAAAAAACTTAGAATGTATCGGCTGGGTCAATTTTTGCAATGGGTGCGCTTTCCGATAGCGTTTCTTGTCATGACGCTCTCGGCGCTGATTGTCTATAAGTTCTCGCTGCGCGTTGGGCAAAAACTACCTCATGTTCTCCCCGGTGCAATGCTGATGGCGTTGCTCTGGATTTTGGTCTGCGTCCTATACGGCGACTACCTCAAATACCAATACTACGGACAAGGCTACACGGTGCTTGCAAAGGGACTCGCCACGCTTGTTTGGCTTTATGCCTGTGCGTTAATTTTTCTTATCGGTGCTGAAGTCAACTGGCTATTTTACAGCGGGACAATTGGCGCCTCTCGTCCTAAGCCAGAAAAAACTCTCTCGCCTGCGACACCGACGCCTGAACGCGCTCTATCTGAATCTACTTCCGACGACAGCATCATCGCCCTCGACGACATGCTACCACTTAGCCGTATCGATTTGCCACTTCCTACCAGCAAACCACCTGCTCCTCCTGACCACGCACGGCAATCTCGCTCCCAAGCTCAACCGCACCTTCCTTCGTCAGAATCTTCTTCTCAAAGTTCTTAGGCACAATGCCGTATCGCTTTTGGCTTCTGCATCTGTGGTGTGTTTGCCTTGTTCTCCACCCGCTGCTCGGTTGGGGACAGACTTTACCAAGCAAAGAATTTGCGCTTCCGCTTCATGGTGAGTGGCGCATCGCTTTTGGATTTTATGCCGCAAGCCGAGAAGCACTGTTGCCAGACTACAACGACTCAAACTGGGTCAGCGTCTCGGTGCCAGCATTTTGGAACGACTATGAAATTTCGCGCGGTTTTTCCGGGCTGGCGCTCTACCGCAAAACTTTCTTTTTGCCCGACTCTGCCAAAGGCAAACCGCTTTATCTCTTGCTCGGACGTATCAATAGCATTGACGAAGCCTATCTCAACGGTCAGCTCATTGGGAAGACTGGCGACATGGAAAACCCTGCCGATGGTGAATGGCGCGCCTACCTACTGCCCGATTCACTGCTGGGATATGGCAAGCTCAACACTTTAGCGGTGCGTGTGTTTTGCAAAAATCTTGACGGGGGCATTTACGCCGGCGCTGGACGAGACAAAAAGCTCATCGGCATTTTCACAAAAACGGCGATGCGCGCGGCACTTCAGCAACCTGCGGTGCCGGCACCAGATAGCATTGCTCGAGTTATTCGCCGCACAGTGGAAGTGATGGATACCATGCTTATCTCACGCCAGCCCGAAGCCTACATGAGCCTTGTCTCCGAGCAATACTTCAACAACGGCACTGGCTATGCTGAACAAAAGCTCTTTGCACAAACCATTACCCAGCGCCTTGCTGGGGCAAGCATTACTTACCACGACTTTCAAGTCTATCGGGTTTCAGACCGTCTGGTCGTTGCTGACTATGATTCAGAAATCAGGTGGCAAAATAGAGTCAGCTATCTTGGTCATGATGAGCGCTACTTTCAGCTCGAGAACGGCAAGTGGCTTGAGGTTGGCAATCAATCTCGATTTTTTGATTTAGAAATCAATTCGGCGTATATGCATCGCAAGGTGTCTGTGGGCGTCTATTTACCGCCATCTTTTTTGCAACAGCGTCGCCGCACTTATCCAGTGCTGTATCTTCTGCATCCGCAGGGCGGCACGCATCTGCTTTGGCGCGAGATTGAATTAGACCGTTTTTTGGATTCGCTCATGAGTAGGAAAAAAATTATGGAGATGATGGTCATCATGCCCAGTGAGCATGGTTCATACTATGTGAATTCAAAAGATGGCAAACGCGCTTACGAAAATTTTTTCTTGGAAGAATTGCCAGACTTGGTTGAGGAAGACTATCGGGCGATTCGTCGACGTGCGGCGAGAGCTGTGGCTGGGGTTTCGTGGGGCGGAGCGGCTGCCCTATTTTTGGCGCTAAAATCAGAGAAAGGTCAGGCGCTTTTTTCTGCGGTCGGCAGTTTGATGGGCATGCTCAATCACTGCCCTGCGGCACACGCCGCAATTGACGGTGGCGATAGCAGTTTCTGGAATGCCTACATGGCTACTTCACTGCTTGAACGCAGCGCCGACCCTGCGCTCAAAGCCACTGACTTTTTTTTCCTGACTGGCACGCAAGATATTTTTCTTTCTGGCAATGAGGCTGCGGCTCGAGTTTTGCGTCGGCGCCGAGTCAAACACACTTTCCTGACGCCCAAAGGCTCACATGACTTTTCTTTCTGGACGGCGCATCTTGATAAACTCTTTAAGTTTCACTCTGAAGCTTTCCAGCGTCAACTTCGGCGCCGCTAAGAGCTCATGTTACTCATGGCTTAGTTTGTTACCCGTTCCGTTCTGCCTGTCGTGAAACCGGCTTCAGCTTGTAACTTTTTTGAAGAAGTTCATTACGCCTTCAACGATGGCAGCTGGAATCGATGAAACGGTTTTGATAACAAAGTAGGCTTCATCAATGGCTGGTGGCGTGCCAAATACGGAAGGCATGCCATCGCTGTAGCCATAGCGTGTGCCATCGGGATTTTTTGGTGCGCTCTCTACTTTGGCTGCCGCCGCAGGTTTTGCAATCGGCACGGTTGCCGCTTTTGCAGCGGGTGCGGGTTTGGCTTCAGCGGCGGGCGCCGGTTTGGCTTCGGCAGTGGGCGCTTTGGTCTCCGTCGCTGGGGCTGCTTCTTTGGCAGCTTGTTGTTGGGCAAGCTTTTTTGCCATCATCGGCGAAAGCTTTTTCGGTTCATCAGCCATGGCGGTTTTCTCCTTTCCAAAGGTTAAATGTCTGGCAACAATTTTCTCTGCACTGCTAAACAAAGTTAGCGCGCCCGTATAGCTTTTCAAAAGGATATTTGTGCAAGCCTACACTCGGCTTTGAGCAAGGTGCCACACTGTCTGTCATGCTGAACGCAGCCCAGCAAAGTGAAGCATCCAACTGAATGCGTAATGAGTAGCAAAGTCTTATTCTTGCTGTGCTGCCGTGTTGCGAGGATTTTAATGGCTTTTGGCTGCAATCTTGCTTGCAATTCTGCAGGAAAGTTTTAATTTTGTAAAAATCATTGCGCTTTTGCCTAAGTTTTTTAGGCAAATTCATGTTTTTATTGAGCACTCGACTTTTTGCTGACGCCAATTTTAGGCATGAAAAATCTGGACTCATACACATGTCGTGGCACTTAGATAAGATTGATCTCAAGCTCATTGAAATGCTTTCAGAGGATGGTCGGATGAGACGCAGCGAGCTTGCCGAAGCCGTTGGGCTCTCAATTCCATCGGTCAGCGAACGGCTGGAAAAACTGCAAGCGCGCGGCATCATTAAAGGCTTTACGACCTTGGTTGACATCAAAAAGCTGGGCTATGACATCATTGCCTTCATTCGAGTTACGATGGATTCTTCAAAACACTATCCTACGCTTATTCAGCACGTGCAGAAAGAAGATGAAATTACCGAATGCTACTCTGTAACCGGCGAAGGTTCGCATCTGATTAAGGCTGTGGTCTCCGACACCAGCGCCTTGGAAAAACTCTTGGCACGCATTCAATCTTGGACGGGCGTAACTGGCACGCAAACCAGTATCGTGCTTAGTGAAATCAAGAAATCGCATCGCATCAGCTCCCTGAAAGCCTTGAAGAGTTTGGAGCATAGTAAAAACAATGGCACATAGCTCTCTTTTTTTTCACTTAACCTAAAGCTGAAAAATCATGTCGACTCAAAACGGAACCCTGACACTTTCTGAAAATGCCGCCATGTTTGGCTCACTAACGTTTAATCATCAAGTCATGCGCGAGCGACTGCCTGCCGATGTGTATGGGTCGTTGGTGCGAACGCTGACCATGGGCGAAGAACTCGATGAGAGCATTGCTGAACATGTCGCTCAAGCCATGAAAGAATGGGCTATTGAAAATGGCGCCACGCACTACTGCCACTGGTTTCAACCCATGACTGGCGCCACGGCTGAAAAACATGATGCGTTTATCGCCTTCGACAAAGATGGACAGCTCATTGAAAAATTTTCTGGCAGTCAACTGATTCAAGGTGAGCCCGACGCCTCCAGTTTCCCTTCGGGCGGCATGCGCACCACCTTCGAGGCACGTGGCTATACAGCTTGGGACCCCAGCACGCCGGCTTTTCTCATGAAAGGTCCAGAAGGCACCACGCTGTGCATTCCATCGGTGTTTATTTCCTATCATGGCGAGGCGTTAGACGAAAAAACGCCGCTTTTACGCTCGGCGCGTGCACTCAGCAAAGCCGCCGTCAAGCTCTTGCATCTTTTGGGCAACACACAAGCCTCTCGAGTTACCACTTACCTTGGCGCTGAACAGGAATACTTCCTTATTGACCGCGCACTCTATGAACAGCGCCCAGACCTCATCATGACCGGTCGCACCCTTCTTGGCGCGCTTCCGCCAAAGAACCAGCAACTTGAAGACCATTACTTTGGCTCTATTCCCGACCGTGTGATGGAATTCATGCAAGAGCTTGAAAAAGAACTCTACCAACTGGGCATACCGGCTAAGACGCGCCACAACGAGGTTGCACCGCATCAATTTGAAATTGCTCCAATTCATGAAGAGACGCCGCTGGCTGCCGACCATAATCTGCTCATCATGGAAATGCTGCGGCGTGTGGCCGAGCGCAAAAATCTTGCCTTGCTGATTCATGAAAAACCCTTTGCTGGCATCAACGGCTCTGGCAAGCATAACAACTGGTCTATGGGCACCGATACTGGCGAAAACTTGCTTGACCCCGGCGAGACCCCTGAATCCAATCTGCAGTTCCTCGTCTTTCTTGTCGCCGTCTTGAAAGCCGTGCATAAGCGTGCCGGTGTCTTACGCGCCGCTATTGCTAACCCCGGCAATGACCACCGCTTAGGCGCTAACGAAGCGCCACCAGCCATCATGTCGGTGTTCTTAGGTGACCAACTTAACGCTGTGCTGGATGCTATCGAGAATGGCGACATGAAAAAAACCACCGAAAAGCAGTTTATTGATTTGGATATTTCGCACATTCCTACGCTCAACAAGGATAATACCGACCGCAACCGCACCTCGCCTTTTGCTTTTACAGGCAATAAATTTGAATTCCGTGCCGTGCCCTCCTCTATGCCAATTGCTATTCCAAATATGGTGCTGAACACCATCATGGCAGAAGCAATTGACGAGATGCGTGAAGCCATTGAAGCGCAAATGGCTTCTGGCAAAGAGCTACAAGCCGCTGTCTTTGAAGTCTTGCGTCGGGAAATCAAAGCCACCAAACCTATTCGCTTCGATGGCGACGGATACAGTGAAGCATGGCAGAAGGAAGCCAAAAAACGCGGTCTGCCCAACCACCGCAACTTGCCTGAAGCCATGAAGGTTTGGAAAGACAAAAGTGTGCGCCAACTCTTTGTCAAATACGGCGTTTTAACGGAAGCAGAAATTGATGCCCGTTATCAGGTTCGCTTAGAGCGCTATGTCAAGGCACTTGATATTGAAGCCAAGACCCTTGCCCTGATGATTCGCACGCAAATTTTGCCTGCCTGTTTGCGCTTCCAAGGCGAACTTGCTGACTCATTCGGAAAACTGACGCAGATTAGCAAATCTCTCAAACTCAGCCAGGCGGCAAAGAAGAAACAGTCTGCCCTGATTTCTACACTTGCCAACGACATTGCTGAACTTATTTCGCGCACGGAACACTTGGAAAAGCTCACCAACGAGATTCATCATCAGAAAGGCGGTGTGGAAGCACATGCCAAATACTGCGCCGATGTCATTATGCCTGCCATGAGTCAGGTACGCGAGGTTGCCGATAAATTAGAAGGTCAGATTGATAGGG
>Ga0308414_1001111_pt1 | contig 17561 bp, 14 predicted proteins | sample HotsprSampleOS50_FD_205667 | JGI IMG/M metagenome (GOLD analysis project Ga0308414, IMG submission 205667) | Hot spring phototrophic mat microbial communities from Octopus Spring, Yellowstone National Park, Wyoming, United States - 20090730_OS50 ...
CGCTTCCACCTCCTCGGCTCCGGCTGGCTTCCGGACCGCTTCTCGGGACCCTTCCCGGGCCTGGAGGGCGTTACCTTCTCTCCTCCCTCCTTGCCCCCACCCGACAGCTGGTTTGCCGCCCACGTCTCACCTGCCAACCGCCCCACGGCCCTCCGCCTCGCCCGGCTACTCGACCCCGGCTACCAACCCATCGATTGGCACACCGATCGCCGGACCGGCTTCCGCTTTGACCCCCTCAGCTATCACCGCGACCTGGCCTACCCGCCCGGCGCCGATCCCAAAATGCCCTGGGAACTGGCCCGCTGCCACCACCTGCCGGTCCTCGCCCTCGCGGCCCGCCTCTCCGGCAATCCCGGCTACGCCCGCGAAGTCCGCAACCAGATTCTCGATTTTTCCGCCGCCAATCCCCCCGCTTTCGGCCTTCACTGGGCCGACGGCCTTGAGATCGCCATTCGCGCGGCCAACTGGATCTTCGCCCTTCATCTGCTCACCGCCTCCGGCTTCACCTTCGAGCCGGAGTTTTATCGCGCCTTCGACCGTTCCATCGCCGAACACGCCCGCCTCCAGGCCCGCTATCTGCCCTGGGAGGGCGATTCCCGCGGCAATCACTATCTCGGCTCTCTCGTTGGTCTGTTGTTTGAATCCGCCTGGCTGCCCGAGTCGGCTGAAACGAACGCTTGGCTCGCTTTTGCGCTGGCCGAACTCTCCGCTGAAGCCCTCTATGAGTTCCACCCCGATGGCTCGCACTTCGAGGCCGCGACCGCCTATCACCTCTTCTGCGCCGATCTGCTCGCCTGGTCGCTGGCCTGGATGGCGGCCATCCCGGTTGACCGTCTCGACCGGCTCCGGTCCATCACGCCGCCGCGGCTGATCTGGCGCGACCATACGCCCGCCCCGCTGGTCTGGTCCCGCCTCCCCTCCGGCCGTGAGCTACCGGTCGATCCCCGCCTGCTCGACCGCCTGCCCCGCATCGCCGCCTTTCTCCGCGATATCCGCCGCCCCGATGGCCAGATCCTTCAAATCGGCGATTGCGACAGCGGCCGCCTCTTTAGCTTCGGCCTCACCTGGACCCCGCTGGACCCGGATGATGCCCTGGCCACCTTTGCCAACCTCACCCCGCCGGCCATCGACGGCCTCGCCGAACACTGGGAGCCGCAACCCAACAACCCCACCGACGTCCTGGCAGCCCTTGATCCGCTCCTGTCCGGGTCGCACTCGGTTCACCTCTGCTCCCAATTTGTCGCTGCGCTGATTCCCAGCCCGCTCGCTACCCCTGTCCTTGCGCCTCCACCCCCGCCTTCCATCCGGACCCTCCCGCAGCCCGCCCCGCCGGTCCCAACACCAGCGATCCGCCGCTCGGCGCTCTCCTTCCCCGCCCCACCGTCCGGCCCACCCCTTACCGATCAGCTTTCTGTAACCGCCTATCCGGACTTCGGCCTCTACCTCTACCGGTCGCCGCGGCTGTTTCTTGCCATCCGCTGCAGCAACAGCCCGGGTCCCGTCAACCGCGGCCATGCCCACAATGACGAACTGGGAATTGAGGTCTGGATCGACGGCCAACCCCACGCGCTCGATCCCGGAACCTTCGTCTATACGCGCTTGGCGGCGGTCCGCAACCGTTACCGGGCCGCGGCTGCCCACTACGTCCCGCATTGCGAAGGACACGAGCCCCGCCGTTTGTCCTACGATCTGTTCCGCTTTGCTGAACCGGCCGCCAGCCAGTGCTTGATCTGCAGCCCGGAGGAGTTTCTCGGCCGCTTGGACGCCCCACCCGTACCCTTGCTGCGGCACATCCGCATCACACCCACCGCCGTTGAGGTTACCGATCTGGCGCTTGCCGATCCGCCCGCCCCTCTCCGCTCCGGACCCAGCCAGCCCCAGCCGTTTTCGTCCGCTTATGGTGTGGTTTACGCCGCGGCACGGCATCCCGACCGGTAGGCCGCAATCCGGCTCTCGTAATAGGTCACATTGCGGTCGACCAATTGCGGCAGCGCATAGGCGGTCACCGCCCGTTGCCGGGCGTTCCGCTCCAGCCGCCGCCGTAGCGCCTCATCCTGCATGACCCGGATTACCGCCGTGGCAATCGACTCCGGATCATACGGATTGCACAACACCCCCGTCACCCCATCCTCCAGCACCTCCGGACCCGGGCCCGTGGCGGACGCCACCAGCGCCTTGCCCGCCGCCAGCGCCTCCAGCCACGCGATCGGATGCGCTTCCATGTGCGATGGGTAGCAGCACAGCTCCGCCCGCGCCAAAATCCCCGGAATCTCCGTCCGCGCCACCCGGCCCCGGAACGCGATCCGGTCCCGCAACCCCTCCGGCACCAGCGCCTGGATGCGCGCCTCATAGGAGCCCCCCGTCTCCGGGTCTACCGTGTCGCCGCCATAGAGCTCCAGCCGCGCCCGCGGCACCGCCGCCACGATCCGCTCCATGGCCGCCACCAGCTGCCGGACCCCTTTTTTCTCAATCATCGTGCCGATAAACACAATCAGGCCCGGCTCGACCAGCTCCGGCGCCGCGGGCTGAAAATGCTCGACATCAATTGCATTCGGAATAACCGTAATTTCCCGGCGGCCCAGCCGCAGCAGTTCCCGCGTCTTTTCCGCTACATAGTGGCTTACCGCGGCAATATCGGTAGCCGTGCGGAACGACCATTTTTCTTGAATTTGCAACCGCCACGGCACCGCCTTCCCCTGCGCGTGCTGAAAGAAAAAGTGCCCCCCGTGCATCCGCAGCACTCGCGGCGCCGCCACCCCCCGCGCCAGATAAAAACCGTCTTCGCTGCCTTCCACGAGATCCACCGGCCGCTCGGCCTGCAGCTTCTTGAGCATCCGCCCCACGCCCATCATCGCCGACAAGACCCGCAGTCCCGGACTGGCCTTCCGCTCCTGCCGGTATACCTTTACCCCGTGGTCGTTGATCTCTCCACCATAGCCCTCGGGATAGACCCCGACCACGCTCACCTCATGCCCCCGGCGGACCAGCGCCCGCCCCAGCGTTTGCACAAAACTGCCATACCCCCCGTGCGGGGCCGGCGGATATTCATTGCAAATAAAGCAAATATGCACTCACCCGTCTCCTCGGTCTCCAGCCACTGTTCTATGCTGAAAATTCCATCTGCCGGGGGGAACAAAATCGTTTGATCGGGATATGAAAATCCTACATATCGTTGGCGCGCGGCCGAATTTCATGAAGATCGCGCCCGTCATGCGGGAGCTGGCCGCCCACCCCGGCTTGGAACAAGCGCTGCTGCACACCGGCCAGCACTACGACGAGGCCATGTCCAAGGTCTTCTTCGAGGAGCTCGACCTCCCCCAACCGGAGATCAATCTCTCCGTCGGCTCGGCCTCCCATGCCGTCCAGACCGCGACGATTATGATGAAGTTCGAACCTGTTCTTCTCGAACGAAAACCGGACTGGATTCTCGTCCCCGGCGACGTCAATTCCACGCTGGCCTGCGCGCTGGTCGCCGCCAAGCTGGGCGTCAAAGTCGCCCACCTGGAGGCCGGACTCCGTTCCCGCGACCGGACCATGCCTGAGGAGATCAACCGCATCCTCACCGACCAGCTGTCGGACCTGCTGCTCACCCCCTCGGGGGACGCCGATGAAAACCTCCGGGCGGAAGGCATCCCAGCAGACAAGATCCACTGTGTCGGCAACGTCATGATCGACACGCTCGTGCGCCTGCTGCCCAAAGCCCGCGCGCGCTGGGAGACGCTCCGCCAACGGCACCAGCTCCACCGCTTCATCCTCCTGACCCTTCACCGCCCCTCGAATGTCGACGATCCAGCCCGGCTCCGGACCCTGCTCAACCTAGTGGAGGTCATCAGCCGCGAGTGCCCCGTGCTGTTCCCCATCCATCCCCGTACCCGCGCCCGGTTGGCGGACACGCCGCTGCCGGACACGATCCAGCTTACTGAGCCGTTAGGCTATCTCGACTTCCTCGCTCTCCAGGAAAAGGCCCAGCTAGTGATCACCGATTCGGGCGGCATTCAGGAGGAAACCACCTATCTCGGCACCCCCTGCCTCACGCTCCGCGCCAACACGGAACGGCCCATCACCCTCACCGAAGGCACCAACCAGCTGATCGCCGACCCTGAGACGATGCTCATCGACGCTGCCCGCCAGACCCTGGCCGCTGGTCGCCCCACCCCACCCCACTGCCCCGCGCTCTGGGATGGCCAGGCCAGCCGCCGCATCCGCGAGGTCTTCGCCCGCCTCTGCTGAGGCGGCCTTCCTTATGATCAATCACGCGCTGCTGCTGGCCTATTACTACCCGCCCGACACGGAAGCCGGCGCGCTCCGCCCCTCCCATTTTGCCCGTTACCTGCCCCAGTTCGGCATCACCCCCACGGTGATCACCGCCTCCGAAGCGCCGCAGTTGCCCCCAGAGGCCGTGGCCGTCCCGAACCGCACCCGCCGCCCGGTCCGCACCCAGCCGCTTGGCTTCACCGAAATGGCGCTACGCAAATTCCTCTTCCCCCACGATGAGGGAATGCTCTGGTCGTTTTTCGCCTTCCCCACCGCCGCCCGCCAGCTCCGCCCCTCCTCCGTCGTACTCTCCAGCTTTCCGCCAATCAACACCCATCTGATCGCCTACCGGCTCAAACGCCGATTCGGCGTACCCTGGATCGCCGATTTCCGCGACCCGCTTGTTGAGGCCCCCACGCGCCTGGTCCCGAATCAGACCTACCGCTACGGCCGCTGGTCAGAGGCGATCGACCGCCTCCTGGAAGCCCGCATCTTCGCCCACGCCGACCTCCTCATCGCCAACACCGACCAGGTGCTGGCCCGCTGGCAGCAGCGCTATCCGCACTACGCCCCCAAACTTCGCCTCCTGTGGAACGGCTTCGATTCGGCCGACCCCATTACGCCCCTACCCATCCCGGCCCGCCCCTACCGCGAACTGGTCCACGTCGGCGGTATCTTCGTTTCCCGCCACCCCAACGCCCTTTTGGAATCCTGCCACCGCCTGATTGTGAACGGCCGCCTCGACCCCCAACGCCTGCGCGTCCGCCTGATCGGCGTCCTCGAGCCCCAGGCCATCCACAACCGCGCCCTCTTCGACGACCTCACCGCCCGCGGATTCCTCGAAGCCACCGGCCAGCCCGTTCCCCGCCAGGAGGCCCGCCGCGCCCTTTGTGAAGCCGATCTGCTGCTGCTGCTTGACGTGCTCGACTTCGGCGGCGGCCAGCAGCTGCCCTCCAAGGTCTTCGAGTACGCCCAAATCGGCCGCCCCATCCTGACCTTCACCGTGCCTGGCTCGCCGCTGGAAACCATCCTCGAGGGCTCCGGCCTGCCCCATGTCACCCTCTATCCCAATGCGCCCCCCGAACGCGTCGACGAGGCCGTCCTCCGCTTCCTCGCCCTACCCTCCGACCCCGTACCTGCCTCGGATTGGCTCATGAAAACTTTCGACGCCCGCCACCGCGTCGAAACCCTCGCCCGGTGGATTCACGAATTGCCGCCCGCGGCAAGAAGCCGCCGATAACCTAAAAGGGATCCTTTCGTTACGTGGGAAAACAAACGTCTTATCCTGAACCCGTGCTCCGCGCCACTGCCGCGCTACCGCTGCCCCCCTGGCTGGTCTCCGCCCTTTGCGGACTCGCGCTGCTGGTCGCCGCCTACCAGGCCCTCCACCGCCCGCCCTGGAGCGATGAGGGCTGGTTTTCCAGTTCCTCCTACAACCTGGCCTATAAAGGTTTCTTCGGCAACACCGTCATTGAACCCTCGCTGATGGGCAAGGGCCTCACCCGCATCCACGAACGCACCTACTGGGTCACGCCCGCCTACCTGCTCGTGCAGGCCGCCTGGTACAAACTCGTGCCTCCCACCGTGTTCGGCACCCGGGCGCTGAGCCTCATCTTCGCCCTGCTGGCTCTCGTAAGCCTCTATCACTTCCTCGAACAGCTGTTTCCGCGCGAGGGCATCAGCGCTTTGGCGACGCTCATTCTTGGCACCAGCTTTGTCTTCCTCGACAACGCGGGCTTCGCCCGACCCGACGTCATGTCGATGGCCTTGGGGCTGGCCGCGCTGGCCGCCTACGTCACACTGCGCCGCCGCCCCAGGCTCACCTGGGCCTTGATGAGTGCGCACGCGCTGGTCGCCCTCAGCGGCTTGGCCCATCCGAACGGCATCATTCACTGGGCGGTGCTGGTGCTGGTCATCCTCTGGCTGGACCGGGCACGCCTCGGCTGGCGTGACCTCCTCGCCGCTGCCGCGCCCTATATTGTCTTCGGCGCGCTCTGGGGCCTCTACATCCTCGAAGACCCCCAGGCGTTCGTCGAACAGATGCGGGCCAACGGCGCCGATGGCTCCAACAGCCGCTCGCCCAAGACGTGGAATCCGCTGCAGGTGGTCCTCTACGAACTCCGCGAACGCTACGCGGTCGCCTTTGGCCTCGTCACCGGCGGCCTGTCCCGGCTGAAGCTCTACGCGCTGGCGATCTATTTCGCGGCGCTGGCCCTGTGCCTGGTCGTAGAGGATCTGCGCCGCCGCCCGATGGTCCGGCTGGCGCTGGCCGCCTGGAGCGTCACCTTCGCCATCATGTGCCTGTTCAACCAGAAGCTGTCTGTCTATCTGGTCCACATCGTGCCCTGGTATGCCGTGCTGGCGGGCGTAGCTGGCGTCTGGCTGTGGAACCGCGCCAGCGGCCGCACGCGCTGGCTGCTGGCGGGCGCGCTGGCCGGACTGCTGGCCCTTGAGATCGGCGGCATTGCGCTCAAGGCCCGTACCCGCTCCTATATCGCCAACCAGCGCCAGGCCATCACCTACGTCCAATCCATCGCTCGGCCCCATGACCGGATCTTCGGCACCGCGGCGCTGCTCTACGAGCTGAACTTCGACCCGCGCCTGCTTGATGATCCCCTGCTCGGCATCCGCTCCGGCCGCATGCCCGACCTCATCATCATCGACAAGCTTCTCTATCAACAGTTCTTCGATACGCTGCGGGAACGGCCGCAGGAGTACCGCCAAGTGATGGACCGGCTCGCCAGCTTCATCAAGTTGTGCCAGCTTGGCGACTACACCATCTATGCGCGGCCCGGTCATCCCGCCGCTACCGGTGGCCAGTAATGCCCGACATCCCCGCCGGCCCGGCAAGCCACACTGCCGCTGAACCTGCAAGTGCTGGTCTCCCCGCCCCAGCTTTCGCCGCCCCCGCCGCGACCACCATCGTCATCCCCTGCTATAACGAGGCTGCCCGCTTCCCTGTGGCCCGCTTCCGCCAGTTCGCCGCCGCCCATCCTGAGATCCACTTCCTGCTGGTAGATGACGGCAGCACGGATGGGACCGCCGCGATGCTCGAGGAAGCCCGCCGCGGACTGGAGGACCAGGTCCGGGTGCGCCACCAGCCGCAGAATGGCGGCAAGGGCGAAGCTGTCCGCGCCGGCATCCTCCAGGCCCTCGCCTCCGCTCCGCGGGCGGTCGGCTTCTGGGACGCCGATTTTGCGACACCGCTAGAAAGCATCGCCCCCCTGCGCGCGATTCTCGACGAGCGGCCTGAGGTGGACATGGTGTTTGGCGCGCGCGTCAAACTGCTCGGCCGCCAGATTGAGCGCCGCGCCCTGCGCCACTACCTCGGGCGCATCTTTGCCACTGTAGTCTCCAACCTCCTGAAACTGCCCATCTATGACACCCAATGCGGCGCGAAAATCTTTCGCGTCACCCCGCTGACGGCCCGCCTGTTTGACCGCCCGTTCTCGTCTCGCTGGGTGTTTGATGTCGAGATCATCGCCCGCTATCTCGTTGCCCGGCAGCGGGATTACGAGTCCGTCCAGCGCGCCATCTATGAATTTCCGCTCACCGAGTGGCGCGACATCGCCGGCTCGAAGGTCCGGCCGCGGGACTTCCTCCGCGCCCTGCTCGACGTTCTGCGCATCTATGGGATCTATCTGCGTTAGTCTGCTCTATGCCTTCTCCTCCGCTCCGGCCTTGTGTGTTTCTGGACCGCGACGGCGTCATCAACGAGGCCCCGCCCGCCGGCCAATACATCCTCCGCTGGGAGGAGTTCCGCTGGATCGACACCATCACTGACTGGATCCGGCTGTTTCGCGTGCTGGGTTATCTGGTGATCGTCGTTACCAATCAGCGCTGCGTGGCCAAAGGCCTGTTGTCGCTCGCCGAACTCAACGCCTTGCACGAACGGATGCAGCAGGAACTGGCCCGCCGCGGCGCGCCGCTCGATGCCGTCTATGCCTGCCCGGACGAAGACAGCCCCTGCCGCAAACCGCGCCCGGGCATGGTCGAGCAGGCGGTCCGCGACTTCGGCATCGATCTGAGCCGTTCGCTGCTGATCGGCGATACCGACAACGACCGCCAGCTGGCCGCCACCTGCGGGCTGCCTTTTATTTGCGTCGACCAGGGCCGGATCGTAGAGATCGTTCCCCGCCCGGCGGAACCGGATGCGCTCGGCGGCTGAAATTCGTTTCCGGCTCCGCCAGCGGCTGGCGAGCTATCTTTTCTTCCGGTTCCCGCCACGGCCCCGGCTCACCGCGCCCTGGCCGCTGGCGCTGCCCGATGCCGCCTATCCAACCGTCTCCGCCGCCGAGCTCGGCCCGCTCGGCGAGGCCATCCTCGCCCACCGGTTCCCGCTGCTGGGCGTGGAGATCGAGACCGGCCCGGAGATCCGCTGGCGGCGTGACTACCTCCACGGACAGGAGACTGGGCTGGACTACTTTTTCCGCATTCCCTATCTCGACTTCGCCCAGGCCGGCGACCACAAGATCATCTGGGAGCTAAACCGCCACGCGCACCTGGCCGTCCTCGCCCGCCTCTGGCGCGACCGCCGCGAGGCGCGTTATCGCGACGAACTCGCCCGCCAGCTCGATTCCTGGCTGGTGGCCAATCCCTTCCACCGCGGCATCAACTGGGCCAGCGCGCTCGAGGTTGCCTTCCGCGCACTCAACTGGCTCTGGGTCTGGCAATGGGCCGGCCCGGATCTGCCGGCAGGGTTGCGCGCCCGCTTCCTCACCGCGCTCTGGCAGCACGGCCTGCACCTGGAGTACAACCTCTCCTACTACTTCTCGCCCAATACGCACCTCTGGGGCGAGGCGCTCGCCCTCCACGCCCTCGGGACCCTGTTTCCCAGCTGGCCGCGGGCGGCGGCCTGGCGGCGGCTTGGCCGTCGCGTGGTCCTGGATTGCGCGCTCTCGATGCTGCGGCCCGATGGCAGCTACTTTGAGCAGTCCAGTTACTACCATGTCTATGCGGTCGATTTCCTGGCCTTTCACCACGCGCTCGAACCGTTGCCCGCCGCCGCGCTCGACCGGCTCTACCGGGCCCGGATCTTTCTCGATGCCCTGCTCGGCCCCCCGCGGCGGCTGCCGCTGATTGGCGATGACGATGGCGGGCGGCTCTTTCATCCCTATGGCCCGCGCGAGGAGTTTGGCCGCGCCAGCCTGGAGGCGCTGGCCTCGCTCGGACCGCTCCCCCCCCGCCCGCTGGTTCAGGTGTTTCCAGATGCCGGCCTGGCGGTCATCGAAGATCCCGGGGAAGATCCCGGCGGCCCGGACGGCGCGCAGATCCTGTTCGACGCCGGACCGTTTGGATCCGGCACCGCCGGCCACTCCCACGCCGATATGCTCGCCGTGCTCATCCGCCGCGGCGAAGAAGAGATCCTCATCGACCCCGGCACCTATACGTACATCACGGACCCGGTGGAACGCCACCGCTTCCGCTCCACCCCGGCCCACAATACCATCCGCGCCGCCGAAACCGAGCAGGCCGACCCGGCCGGGCCCTTCCGCTGGCGCAATCCGCCCGTGCCCCGCCTCGAAGCGCCCCTGGTCGAACCCGGCTCGGTCACCCTAGCGGGCGAGTTTTCCCGGCTCGGCCTCACCTTCCATCGCCGCCTGTTGTGGGACCGCCCCGCCCAGCGCCTGACCATCACCGACACCGTCACGGCAGACTCCCCCGGTCCGCACACCCTCGAACAGTTCTGGCACTTGGGCTCAGAGGAGGCCCGCTCCCGGTTCTCTTTTGATCCCCGTACCGTTGCTGCTCCAGAACCCGCCTTCGCCTGGCGCTCCCGCGCCTTCGGCCACCGCGAACCGGCTCCGTGTTGGGTGACCCGCTGGGAGGGGCGGCTGCCGGTGGCGCTCACCACCGTCATTCAGTTGTAAGTTGTCCAGATCAAGGTTTCATGGGATCAAAGCGCTGGACGATATACTGAGCGAGGGGGTTCCGGCCTTCCTGCAACACCCTCCCCTGTTATGTGCGGAATCGCCGGCTTTATCTACGCTACGCCCCAGCCTGACCTGACAGAACGCCGGCGGACGCTCGAGCGGATGGTCTCCCTGATGGCCCACCGCGGCCCGGACGGCCGGGGATTTTGGCAAGACGAATACGCCTCCCTGGGCCATGTGCGGCTGTCGATCATTGACCGCGCCGGTGGCCACCAGCCGATGGCCAACGAAGACGGAACGCTTTGGATCTCCTATAACGGCGAGATCTTCAACCATGCCGCCATCCGGCCGGAGCTGGAAGCCGCCGGGCACCGCTACCAGTCGCGATCAGACACCGAAACCATCCTCCATGCCTTTGAACAGTGGGGGCCGCAGTCGCTGGACCGCTACCGGGGCATGTTCTCCTTCGTGCTGTGGGACACACGGCAACAGCGATTATTTGCCGCGCGGGACCGGCTCGGCATCAAGCCCTTTTATTACGTCTGGACCGGCCAGGAGCTGATCTTTGCCAGCGAAATTAAGGCGCTGTTGGAGCACCCCGCCGTCAGCGCGCGGCCGGCGCTCGACACGCTGCCCGAGTATCTGGCCTACGGCTATCTCTCCGGGCCGCGCACCATGTTTGAAGGGGTCCAGCAGTTGCCACCCGGCCACTGGCTGATGCTTGCGATCACTCCAGCGGGCCCGCGCTTGACCATCGAGCCCTACTGGGATGTGCCCGTGCCCACGGCTGACGCCACCGCGACGGAAGCCGAGCTGATCGCCGAGTGCCGCCGCCGCCTGGAAGAGATCGTCGAACTGCGCCTGATGAGCGATGTGCCGCTCGGCATGTTCCTGAGTGGCGGCGTCGATTCCAGCGCCATCTGCGCGCTGGTCAAAAAGCTGGCTCCCGGACCGGTGAAGACCTTCTCGGTGGGCTATGCCGAAGCCGCCTACAGCGAATTGCGCTTCGCCCGCCAGGTGGCGGCATACCTCAACACGGATCACCACGAGGTGACGGTGTCGGGCGAAGACTTCTTCAGCGCGCTCCCCGATCTGGTCTGGCATGAAGACGAGCCGATCACCTGGCCGTCGAGCGTGCCCCTGTACTTTGTCTCGAAGAAGGCGCGCGAGGAGGTGGTGGTCGTGCTGACGGGCGAGGGCGCGGACGAGCTGTTTGGCGGCTATGCCCGCTACCGGCATTACGCCCGGACGCTTGAGCAGTGGCGCTACTACCGCCTCGTGCCGGCCTTCGGCCGCCGCGCCATCCGCCAGTTCATCGAAACCTCGCCGCTGCTCAGCGCCGAGTGGCGCCGTAAGCTCGGCCATACCCTCCTCGGCCGCGATGGCACGCTTGGCTCCGCCTACCTGGATAACTACTACGGCGCCTTCCCCCCGCTTGAGCTCGATCAACTCACAGCGCCGCTCCGCCAGAGCCAGAACGGCCACCATGTGGCCTCCACCCATGCCCCGTTTCTCGAATACTTCAACCGGCACCCCGGGGCCACCCTCTTACGCCGCCTGCTCTATGCCGACCAGAAAACCTATCTGGCCGAGTTACTGCGCAAGCAGGACCGCATGTCGATGGCCACGTCAATTGAAAGCCGGGTGCCACTGCTCGACCACCACTTTGTCGCGTTTGCCGCCAGTGTGCCGGACCGCTTTAAACTCGGCCCAGTCGAGAATAAGCATCTGTTGAAGCGGGCGGTGGAGGACCTTCTGCCTCGCGAAATCATCTACCGCCGGAAGATGGGCTTCCCGACGCCGCTGCGGGCGTGGTTGGATGGTCCATTTCAAAAGCCCGTGCGCGCGCTGCTGACCGATTCGCGGTCCTTTATTGGCCAGATTCTGGACCCTACCGTCATCCGCCACCTGCTGGACCGCGGCGCCGCGGGCCGCGAGGATACGACCGATCGCCTCTGGCGGCTGCTGGTGTTAGAGCTGTGGGGCCGGCGCTTCTTCGCACCCCAAAAACCCTCGCCCGACTTACTTCCTGCTGGCGCCGCTGTCTAAATTCCACCCAACAGCGCTATGTAGACTGTAGCGGAGGAGCTCGCCCGCCTCATGGGACTCGCGACACGCATCGCCCAGGAGATTGACCGTTGGAAAGAACACCCGCGCCGGGGAGACCTGCTCTACCTGCTCGGTGTTCCCTTCCGGCGCTACCGCCAGCGGCGGCTCAATGAACGGGACCGGGAGCGGCTCCTGCGGCCTCCGATCGACACCCGGAACATGGAGATTCTTGCCGACCCGGAGTTCCGGCGGTCGGTCGAGCAGGCTCAGCCCTATACGCTGCTCGATGTTGGCCGGCTGGCCAATCTCTGGACCCTGGCGCGGATGACCGGCCCGGGAACCTTTTTGGAAGTCGGCAGCTACCGCGGCGGCGGCGCACTCCACTTGCTCCATGCCATGGGCGCCCGCCGGGAGCCTTTTTATAGCTTCGACCCCTTTGAGGAGGGCGGCTTTGAGAAGGTGACCGCGGTGGACAACCTAATTTCAGTCCCAGGACTTCACGGATACCCGTTACGAAAAGGTCGTCGAGTTGGTGAAACCGTTTCCCAACGCCCGCGTCGTTAGGGGCTTTTTTCCGGCCGCCGCCGCCGGGATCGACTTGGGACCCATCGCGTTCTGTCACCTGGACGTCGACGTCTATCAGGCCACCCGGGACAGCCTCGCATATCTGGCCCCGCGGCTGGCGCGCCGCAGTTTTATCGTGCTCGATGACGTCCAGCGCAGCGTGAAGGGCGTCGAGAAGGCGGTCGCGGAGTTCCTGGCCGAACACCCGGCCTTTCTTTTCTTGCCCGTGTTCCCCAGCCAGGGCGTACTGCTATCCAAGGAGCTTTGGCCTTAGCTAGCGCTGGTTCGGCGCGGCGGCCCGAATCCAGACGCCCTTGGTCCGCCGGGCCAGCGCGCGGTCCAGGGTCGCCAGCCGCAGCCCGGTCCGTGCGGCAAAGGCGCTGAGATAGAGGTCCGTCCAGGAGGCGCCGCTGAGGTGGCGCAGCCGCTGCGTCTGGCGCTCCAGTTCCACCATGAGGCCGCCCGGTTCGCTCACCTCGGTCACTCGCGCATTGCGCCGCAGGGCGGCCCGCGCCGCCCAGGCTTCCGCTACCGTAAAGGGAACGCCGCCCGAGGTTAGCGCCGGATTGGTGAGCAGCCGTAAAAAGGCCAGTTCGGTAAAGGTGCAAAAAGCCGCCTCGCCGGCGCTCAACGTCAAAAACCAGTCGCGAGCGGCCGGATGGGCGGGATGGTCGGCCAGGGCAAGGGCGACCCACACATTGACGTCAACCAAATAGGACACGGTCCAGGTCCGGACCCGTAAACAGCCGGTACTCCCCCGCCCCGGCCTTCCGCTTCAGGCCGGGCAGCGGGGCATCCAGGGAAACCGCCAGGTCCGTCTGCCCGAGCAGCCGCCGCAAGGCTTCCTCGACGACCTCCTGTTTTTTCCGCCCGCAGCGCGCGGCATAAACAGACAGCTCACGGTCGAGCGCCGCCGGAATCCGGGCGTTGAGATTGACCCGGGTGGGCCGCTGCTTGCTTGCTTGCATACCTGGAGTGTAGCGCGGGACAGGCTGAGCGGCGTCCCGATCTCTGCCCAGGGGACCGGGCGGCCGCTAGGCCTTCCAGGTGCCGGAAACGTCGATCACGGGCAGGGCCGTCGCGCGGACCTCCGCCTCGAGCGCGGCGGGAACCTTCTGCGTAATCACCAGATGGGATGCTCCTGCGGCCAGTTCGGCCACCGACGAACACATGAACTTGGAGATATGCGGGATCGACTGCAGGATAAAGCTGCGGTTGGAACCATAGATCTCGTCGATCCGGATGTGCGGGTCGAAGATGCGCAGGTCACGGCCCTTGCCAAGCAGCTGCTCGATGAGTTCCACCACCGGGCTTTCGCGCAGGTCGTCGGTGTTTTCCTTAAAAGCGAGCCCAAAGATGGCAATCCGGCCCTCGAGCCCGAGCAGCCGGTGAATGGCCCGCTGCAGGTGGCGCTGGTTGCTCGGCAACGTGTTTTCCAGCAGAGGCAGCGTCAGGTCGAGGCGCTGCGCCCGGTACACCAGCGCCCGCAGATCCTTAGGTAGACACGAACCGCCAAAGGCGAAGCCCGGCCGCAAATAGGCCGCCGAAAGATTCAGTTTCCTGTCCTGGCAGAGCGTGTGCATGACCTCGGCCCCGGAGACGCCGAGCGCTTCCGCCAGCGAGCCGATCTCGTTGGCAAACGCAACCTTGACCGCATGGAAGCAGTTGCAGGCGTATTTAATCATCTCCGCCGTGCGCAGACTCACCAGACAGGCCTCCACCGGCAGACTGGCATAGAGGTTGGCTACCGTCTTCACCGCCGCCAGGTCGTCGCCCCCGACCACCAGCAACGACGGCCGGAGAAAATCGTCCACCGCGGCGCCCTCGCGCAGAAACTCGGGATTGGACACGACCACCGCCGGAACGTCGCTAAGCGCCGGCCGGACCACCTCCTCACAGGTGCCGGGAAAGACCGTGCTGCGGATGGCGACAATCAGCGGTTCGGCCTTCGTGCGGCCCGCCCGCCGCAGCTCGTGGCCGATCTCCTCGGCGGCGCGCCGCAGGTAACTGAGCGCGATATTGCCGTTGCGTTCCGACGGCGTGCCGACACACACCAGCACGACGTCGGCATCGGCCAGCTCACCCGTCACGGTGGTGGCCGCCCGGAGCCGGCCGGCGGCGACCGCCTCGCGGATCAGCTCATCGAGGCCCGGCTCATAGAACGGCGCCGCGGCCTGATTGACGTGGTCCACCTTGCGCTGGTCCGGGTCGACGCCCACCACCTCGAGGCCTAGATGAGCAAAACAGGCAGCCGACACACAGCCTACATAACCGAGGCCGGCGATAACGATCTTTTGCGGCATGATGGATGGTTCTCTCGCTGCTCCCGCTGTTAGAGGCGGACAATCTTCTCGCTCACCAGTCCCTTGCAGGCGTTGCGGGTGTCGACCACCAGCGCCGCCCGCTCCACCACCTCCTGGTAGTTGACCGCGCGGTGGTCGGTGACAATCACCACACAATCGGCCGCCTCAAAATTGGGGGTCGAATGCAGGTGATAGTTCTCAAAGACCAGCTCCGGAACGTAGGGGTCGGAGTAGCTGATGACGGCGCCGCGCTGCCCGAGCAGGTGAATGATGTCGAGCGCGGGCGATTCGCGCATATCGTCGATATCCCGCTTGTAGGCGACGCCAAGAATATGCACCTTCGCACCCTTGAGCGGCTTGCCCCGGTCGTTGAGCGCATTCTGGATCTTGTCCACCACAAAGTGCGGCATCTGGCCATTGATGTAGCCGGCTAGTTCAATAAAGCGCGCCTCAATGCCCGCCTGCTTGGACTTCCACGACAGATAGAACGGATCGATCGGGATGCAGTGGCCACCCAAGCCTGGGCCCGGATAAAACGGCATAAACCCGAAGGGCTTGGTGGCCGCCGCGTCGATCACCTCCCAGACGTCAATACCCATGCGGGAGCACATGATCGCCAGCTCATTGACCAGTCCGATATTGATCATGCGGAAGGTGTTCTCGAGCAGCTTGGCCATCTCGGCGGCCTGCGTCGAACTCACCGCCACCACCTGATCCAGGGCCTGGGAGTAAAACAGGCGGCCCATTTCCGAGCAGGCCGGCGTCGTACCGCCGACCACTTTCGGGATGTTCTTGGTCTGAAAGTGGGGATTGCCAGGATCGACCCGCTCCGGTGAAAAGCACAGGAAAAAGTCGCGGCCCGCCACCAGCCCGCCCTTTTCCAGCATGGGCCGCACCAGCTCATCGGTAGTCCCCGGGTAGGTGGTCGATTCGAGCGTAATCAGCATCCCCGGATGCAGATAGGCGGAGATCGATTCGGTCGCCGCCACGATGTAGCTCATATCCGGGTCCTTGGTCTTGCGCAACGGCGTCGGTACGCAGATGTTGACCGTATCCAGTTCGGCCACTACGGCGAAATCGGTGGTCGCCCGCAGCCTGCCTTGCTCAACCAGCGGCTTGACGTCGGCGGCCGGCACATCCTGGATGTAGCTCTCCCCGCGGTTCAACTGGGCGGTTTTGTGGGCCGACAGATCGATGCCGGTGACCGTAAAGCCCGCCTTGGCCAACTCGACCGCTAGCGGCAGGCCCACATACCCCAGGCCGACCACGCCCGCATGAGCCGTCCGGTTGGCGATCCGTTCACGCAGACGCTCCTGAAGCGGGTTCGGGGGAGCGGCGCCTTCCAGAGTGTGGGGCGGTGCGGCAGAGTTGGTTTGCATGATGAATCCCAAAATCGATTTGTCCCACAGGTGGAGTCGTCAAGCCGGCGCAGCTCCCCGGGTGGGAGAGGTGCGCGGTGGACACTCTCGCCACCGGTTGGCGACCCCCAGTCAGGCCGGCAACCCCTAGTTTACTGCCGATCGCGATCCGGCTTGGGATAAAAGCGCGTGACAAATGTCATCCTTGGGGACTTCCGGCTCCTCTCTGAAGAAGTATCGGCCGGGCGGAGCTAAATCACGATCTTTTCAATTTCTTGCGCCGCCAGCCGCTGCCGGGTCCGGTCATAGAGCTGTGTCGTTCGCGGAGACTCATGGCCGGCGAGCGCCTGCGCCCGCTCCAGTGTGCCCCCATTTTCCAGGAAGATCGTGATGCCCGTGGCGCGGAAGGTGTGACAGGTGACCGCCGTTTCCAGGCCGGCGGCGCGCGCGCGGCGCTGGAGCATGCGCCGGATATCGTTGGGATGCGGCGCCCGCTCGGTCACTTGCAGCGCTCCCCGCGCCCGGCGGAAGGTGCGAAACAGCGGGCCGGAGTCGATCTCGGCCTGCTCGATCCAGCTGCGGAGCAGTTCAACCGCCCGGCTGTGAGCCGGCGCCTCGTGATATTTGCCGCCCTTTTCCCCCAGCCGGAACCACCAGCGGCCATCTTGGCGGAAGAAGTCGCCAGCCGCCATCCGGGTCACCGCGCCGACACGGGCGCAACTGAACAGCAAGACCGCGACGATCGCCCGGTCGCGGATCCCGTCCAGCGTGTCCCCAGGAATCGATTCCAGCAACTGGCGCGCTTCGGCCGCCGTCAGCACCGGAGTTTTGCCCTGGCGCACAACATGCTTCGGACCCCGGACGGCCGCAGCCGGGTTTTGCGCCACACACTGGCCCAGAACCAGCCAGTCATAGAACATGCGGATCGCCGCTAAACGCTGTTTGACAGTCGGCGCGGCGTGCCTCCGCCCGGAGTCTTCCAAATAGGCGGCGATGTGAACCGGCGCAAGCTCATCAAACTGCAAACCTTGGCCACCGGACCACCGGGCCAGGGATTCGAGCGCGGTCCGGTAGCTGCGCCGGGTGTTCGGGTTACGGAGCTGGGTGGTGAAAAACTCGATCGCCCGCCGGCGGGCTGGGCCAGGCGGAATCCAGCGCGC
>Ga0308414_1001114_pt1 | contig 17525 bp, 17 predicted proteins | sample HotsprSampleOS50_FD_205667 | JGI IMG/M metagenome (GOLD analysis project Ga0308414, IMG submission 205667) | Hot spring phototrophic mat microbial communities from Octopus Spring, Yellowstone National Park, Wyoming, United States - 20090730_OS50 ...
AGGCAAGTATAATATTCTCTCTTTTTTCTTCCACAAAAACCCCCTTAATTTAATTATGTTTATATCTTAAATATTATGATAATTTAATACCTTGGGATTATAAAGGTCAAGTTTTTTGTTTTAAGACGGCTTGATAATAAAATATATGGATAAAATAATATATAAATAAGATAATAATTGGCATAATGGAGGTGGCGGGAATTGAACCCGCGTCCTAAGGAAACAGAGGATAAGCTTCTACATGCTTATTGGAGTATTTGGATTTCAGTATACACTACCTACTCCACGGGTAATGTATACCTATAATCCTAGTTTTTCGGATAAATAGCCGGATTAAAACTATTTATCCTATCCTGATAACCAAGGACATAACTTCCTCAGGAGAGAAGGTATGTCCTGCTGCTTTTAATTAAGCAGCTAAAGCTAATTCTTCGTTTCCGGTTATTTGCCGTGGTAAGTTTTACAGGATTACCAGCCTGGCATGCCACTTATCCCCTCTTATCCCTAGTCGAACCCAAATCACCCCCTACTGGATTTTGTGTATATATAAAATATAATAATGAAACTTAAGATAATTATATTTTCATGCTGTATTCAACACCAAGTTCGTAATTTCTTTTTGGCATCGGGAAACCTTCAACAAATTGATAATACTCATTTGTAATGTTGTTTATATTAAGTTTTGCTTTTAGGTCTTTATCTTCTCCAAGTTTTATTTTTCCAAGTAATGAGCAACTAAGAATATTGAAATTGCCTATATTTTTATTACCAAGGTCATAAACTTTACTAGTGTATGTATCAGTAATTATTAATGTAAAAAAGTCTTTTTCTATGGTAAGTGTTGAGACTATTTTAATCTTTGGTAAATATAGTAAGTTATCACCTTTTTCATCTTTTGCCTTTATGTTATAGACTCCCTCTATGTTTGTTTTTATAGATAATGGAAGTTTTATTAATTCAAGACTTAAAACACCTTTTGTATTTAATATCTCTGCTTTTTGCTGATTATAATATGTTGTTGTAAATGTTAAGGTGTTATAAATTGTTGATATTCTGTCATATATTTTTAGATATCCTAGGTTAATATATGCTGTGTTTTCTGAATAATATCCTATTGTAGTGTTTATCCCTATTGACTTTTCTGGCTTAAGTGTTGGATTTCCTTGATAGTTTCCCCATGGTCCTATGTATGTACCATATCTTTCAAGTATTGATGGGGCTCTAAAACCTGTACCGCCGAAAATTTTAATTAAAAATTTTTTATAAAGCTCGTAACTTAAACCACCTCTTGTACTGAGGTATTTGAAACTGTCCTCTTTTTTGTTTCCTATAAAAGTTATACCTTTTGAGTCTTCTATCTTCATAAGATATGCATCATATCTTAATCCTAATAAAAAATTAAAACTACCAATCTCTTTATTTGTCTCAGCAAAACTGCTAAGATTTATATTATAAGTGTCTGGTTGGTTATAGTTTCCAGTTTCGTTTTGTTTTGATATTGTTGAGTATGAAAAGTCAAGTCCTGTGTTTAAGTCAATACTCGGTATTAATATATTTCCCTGATAACCTAAAGTAGTCAGTTTTGAGTGAGACTCATATGGCCAAAGTGAGTCTATACCATAGTTTGATCTCTTGTTGTACGATATATAAAGAGTATTTGATATAGCAAGTTTTTCAAATAGGCTCTTAAACTTTATATCAGAGTTTATATTTGTAATATCAACATAGTCGTCAAGATCATTTAAGTATATCTTGAAAGGCACACCATTTTTACTCTTAAAATAGTTAAAACTTAATTCGAGTATGTTGTCACCCATTGAGGTTATGTAACCTAAGTATGCTGTATTTTTTTTGTAATCAGTATTATAATACTTTCCCTTACTTGTTTCATAATCATTTCTTTTTTCATAATTTCCTGTTGTGATTAACCCAAAGTTTTTGTCTATACCAAAGAAGAACCCTGCCTTAGTATATTCAAAAGAACCATACTCCAAGTTTATACCAACCTTATTATCTATCTTTTTCTTTGTTATAATATTTATTATGCCACCTATTGCACCTGAGCCATAAGAAGATGAGAATGGTCCTTCTATTATCTCAATATTTTCTATTATCTCTATTGGAAGATTGTCTATCAGTCCGTTTACAGGGTGACCATTAATTAACAATAAAACTCCTGAACTTGAGAATATGTCGCTGTCTGTTGTTTTTGTACCATTTATCCAAACACTCCCTAATGCCCCCGGTTGTGTCTTACTAAAGTATAGTGTAACAAGGTTTATTAGTTCTGATAAGTCTTTAACCTTTTTTACATCTTCCTCTTTTATCACTTTTTTTTCATATATGTTTTTGTTTAAACTCCTTGTTGTTACATCTACCTCTAAGTCATAACTAAAACCTGTGTTGATTAGAATAAGAAATAGAAAAAGTTTAAGTTTTTTCATTTGAAAACTCCTTTATATTATTTTTTTTGTAATATTTTAAATTTAACATTATATTATTTAATGGTCAAGTAGTAATATTTTATTTTTAAAAAAGTTTTATTATTAAAATTTTAATAAAAGTTAAATTTTATATAGCCAAATAAATATGAGGGTTTTATTATGGAGTTAGTTAAGGGTACAAAAGACTTATTGCCTGATTCGTCTTATGTTGTTAAATATGTTGAATCAGTGGTAGATGATGTTGCAAGGTCTCTCTATCTTAAAGAGATAAGAACACCAATACTTGAGTATACGAGTCTTTTTAAGAGAGCAATAGGTAGTGAGACTGATGTTGTTTCAAAAGAAATGTTTGAGTTTAATGATAGGGGAGGCAGAAATATATGTCTAAGGCCTGAGGGGACTGCAGGTATTGTAAGGGCTGTTATTGAATCTGGACTTTATAGAAATAAGTCATTAAGACTTTTTTATAAGGGGCCTATGTTTAGAGCAGAAAGACCTCAAAAGGGAAGACTTAGAGAGTTTCATCAGATAGGGGTTGAGATAATTGGGGATGAGTCAGTATATTCTGATGCTGATGTTATACTTTTTAACATATATTTATTTGATAAGTTAGGTATTAAAGACTATGTGTTAAAACTTAATTCTATAGGGTGTGAAAAGTGTAGGATTTCTTATGTTGAGAAACTTAAGGAGTATTTAAGACCTAATCTTTCTAGTATGTGTCAGACTTGTAATAAAAGATTTGAGACTAATACTCTTAGGGTTTTGGATTGTAAAGAAGATACGTGTAGAGAAATAGTCAAGTCTAGCCCAAAGCTGATAGATAATGTCTGTGATGATTGTAGGTCTCATTTTGAGAACTTAACGAAGTTACTTGATATATATAAAGTTAAGTATGAGATTGATAACATGATAGTAAGAGGGCTTGACTATTATAATAAGACTGTATTTGAGATACATCATAAGAGTCTTGGTAGTCAATCTGCTATTGCTGGTGGGGGAAGATATGATACTCTTTTTTCAAAGTTTGATGAAAAGATAAAAAAACCAGCTGTCGGCTCAGCTATTGGGTTTGAAAGGCTTTTAATTCTACTTGAGGAATTAGGCCTTGTATCTAATATAAGTGACCAAGAATTAGACTATTATCTTATTATTCAAGAGGGTGTTAGTCCTGAGAAACCTCTAGGACTACTTAATAAATTAAGAAGAGCAGGGGTAAGCATAATTACAAGTGGCCCAGATAAAATCTCGAGACAGTTAAAAGAAGCAGATAGACTTAATGCTAAGTTTGTTCTTATTTTTGGTGAAAATGAGGATATTACTAATACTATAGTTTTTAAAGATATGAAAACAGGAAAACAACACTCATATTTGATAGATGAGTTTTTAGGATATATTTTAAGACTTTAATTACAGAAATATGATAAGAAAACAAAAAGAATATATAAAAAGGGCACGAAGCCCTTTTATTTAAAGGGGAGAGGAGGTTTCATGTCCTTTATTATCGAAATCTATATATCTAAATCTTTAAATCAAAATTATGAATACTGAAAACTTTTTAAAGTCTCTTTTTATTATAAAAGAATATGTAAAAAAAACTGATGCTCCTGTTTATAAACTTTCTAATATAAGAGAAAAAGATCCTTTTAAAATACTTGTGTCTACTGTATTAAGCTTAAGAACAAGGGATGTTATAACTAAAGAAGTTACAGAAAAATTATTTTCTATTATCAATTCACCTCATGAAGTTTTAAAAATAGGAAAAAGTAAAATAGAAGAGATGATTAAAAAGGTTGGGTTTTATAAAAATAAGGCTAAAACAATATTTGAACTGTCAAGTTTTTTAGTTGAAAATTATAATGGTGAAGTCCCAGATGAGTTTGAGATATTGCTTAAGGTTAAAGGTATTGGTAGAAAGACTGCAACTTTGGTTATGATAGAGGCTTTTGATAAAGACTATATATGTGTTGATACTCATGTTCATAGGATTTCAAATAGACTTGGTATTGTAAATACTAAAAAACCTTATGAGACTGAAAGACTATTGATGCAAAGAGTTCCTAAAGAGTACTGGAAGATGATAAACATAAGTCTTGTTGCTTTTGGTCAGACTTTATGTAATAATAGGCCAAAGTGTTATGACTGCCCAGTTAATACCCTCTGTGAATATGATGGTAAACGATTAAAAAACCTAAAAAATAAAGTTTATAATAGTAAAGTTGTGTAAATTTTATTTAATCCTTAAAAACTTAAAATAACTGGATTCTAAAAAAAGAAATTGATCTAAACCTTGTGAAGTATTTTTTTTAATCTTTTATACAATATAATTTAGGAAATAAAATTGAAAAGATAAAAGAAGTAATAGAATATTCAAAAAAGAATTAAAAGTGGTGACTTTAAAGTCACCTTTTAAACTATTTTTTCTTATTATCAGAAGAAGAGAATATGTTTAAATAGCCTTGAAACATATCCATGTATTTTTTTACAAAGTCTTGCCACATATTTGGGTCTACATAGCTTTTATAGAATTCTTGAAAGAACTCTAAAGCTTTTTCTGGACTTTGGAACATTTGCATATACTTTTCTATCATTTTTTGAATATCACCAGGAATGTTTAACATTTATAACTCCTTTAATTTTTTTGTTTATATTTTATTTATCATCTGAAATTTAAGCAAAAATAATTTAATAGTAAAATTATTTAATTTTATTTTTTGGAAATTGATGAATTTGTATTATAACAAATGATTCAGTATATACTGAATAAACTAAGAAAAATAATTAATAATAGTTTTTAAAGATTGAGTGTTTATATAGAAGAAATAATGGTTTTTTTTAACTTTTTAGTCTTTTTAGTTTCAGTATTTTTAGTTTATAAGTTTTGACTGTTAAATCACTTTTCAAATAATTTTATCTTCGAATTACTATTTTAGTTTTTACCTTAATAATGAACTATATATTTTGGTAAATTTTATGTATAAAATTTTTTACTTAAAATTTTAAATATGGAGTTTATAGGTTTTGAGATATAACGTTATAGTTGTTGGTGCAGGGCATGCTGGTATTGAAGCAAGCCTTATAACAAGCCGTATGGGATTAAAAACACTTTGTATTACAATAAATATTGACCACATAGGAGAAATGTCTTGTAATCCAGCTATTGGTGGAATTGCAAAAGGTATAGTTGTGAGAGAGATTGATGCACTTGGTGGTCAAATGGCAAAGACTATTGATCATACTGGCATACAGTTTAGAATGCTCAACCTTTCAAAGGGGCCTGCTGTATGGTCTCCAAGGGCTCAGGCTGATAAAGTTATGTATTCTCTTTTTATGAGAAAGACTATGGAAGAACAAGAAAACCTTACTATTACTCAGGATACTGTTACTGATATTATAGTAGAAACAGGGGTATGTAAGGGCGTTATTACTGAAAGAGGAATAAAATATTTTTCAGATGTTGTTATTCTTACAACTGGAACTTTTTTGCGTGGTCTAATACACATTGGGGAATATAAAGAAAAAGCAGGGAGATTTGGAGAAAAAGCATCTTATGCCTTATCTGAATCTTTAAAAAGGGCAGGGCTTAATATCAAAAGGTTGAAAACTGGTACACCAGCAAGGATAAATGGGAAAACAATTGATTATTCTAAAGTTGAAAAGCAGGAGAATGAAAAAAATTTTTTTGCATTTTCTTATTCAACTGACTTTATACCAGAGTCTAAGGTTAACTGTTATATTACTTATACTAATGAGAAAACACATGAAATAATAATGAAGAATTTGCATCTATCTCCATTATATGGCACAAAAGAAATAGAGGGTATTGGACCAAGGTATTGCCCTTCCCTAGAAGATAAAGTGGTTAAGTTTTCTGATAAAAAAAGACATCAATTGTTCTTGGAGCCAGAGAGTTTATTTACCAATTCAGTCTATGTAAATGGTATGTCATCATCGCTGCCTGAGAGTGTCCAAAGAGAGTTTATTAAGACTATACCAGGTCTTGAAAATGCTGAAATATTGAAAATAGGCTATGCTATAGAGTATGACTTTTCAGACCCACAAGACCTTTATCCAACACTGGAGAGTAAGATAGTTAAAAACTTATTTTTGGCGGGCCAGATAAATGGTACAAGTGGTTATGAAGAGGCTGCAGGGCAGGGCATTGTTGCTGGTATAAATGCTGCTTTAAAGATAAAGGGAAAACCACCTTTGATTTTACATAGGTCTGATTCTTATATTGGTATAATGATAGATGACCTTATCAACAAACCTTTAACAGAGCCTTATAGACTATTTACTTCAAGTGCAGAATATAGGCTTAACTTAAGGTATGACAATGCTGATGAGAGGCTTATGCCATTAGGTTTTGAAGTAGGATCTATTGATGAAAAGGTTTATAAGAGTTTCTTGGAGAGGAAAAAGAGGAAAGAGTCTAAAATAGAGGAAGCATATTCTTCTAAATTTTTAAAAAAGGATATTGAATCTTTTGATTTTCTTAAAAACAATGAGAAGATAAAACCTGGAGATAGCATTGCAAAAGCTTTTACAAAAGGCTTGAGTCCAGAAGATGCAAAAAGCCTTGATATATTCAAAGGTGTTGATTATGATACTGTCTTCAGGGTATATGTTGAGTGTAAGTATGATGGTTATATTAAGAATCAGGTTGACCAGATAGAAAAGTTTAAAAAGTTTGAAAATACGATAATACCTCAAAACATTGATTACAAGAGTGTACCTAACCTTAAAAAAGAGGCTGCTGAAAAGCTTGAGAGAATAAGACCTATAAGTATTGGACAGGCTAGTAGGATTCAAGGTATAAAACCGGCTGATATATGGCATTTGATTGTATACTTAGAAAAGATTAAATTAAAAAGTAAAAGTAATTAAAGGAATGTATAGTGATAATAAACTGTATAGATAAAATATCAACAGATACTAGGGTTTTAATAGAGGGTTGGGTTTCAAGGTTTTTATGGTTTAATTTTTCTCTAAAAAACGAAGAGCTTGAGGTTTTCCATGGTGATAATAAAATACTTGATATGAAGACTAATAATAATGGTGAGTTTTCTAAAGAGTATGACTTTAAAAAACCTGGTTTGTATTCATTAAGGTTAAGATTAAAAAAGTATAATAACTCTCCTGGTATACTTAACATACTTATAATTGATCCTAATGATAAAAAAGATGTTGTTGTTTGTGATATTGATAATACTATTGTAAACTTTTCATATGTGATGTTTTTCTTTGGATTTGGTCTTGACCCAATTGAGGGTGCGAGGAGTGTATTATGGGAAATATCAAAAAAATACTATCTTATATACCTTACTCATAGACATGATATGTTTACTAACAATACAAAAGAATGGATATTGGAAAAAGACTTTCCATTATCACCAGTTTTTTTATGGTCTATTAAAGATGATCCGTTTAAAAGCTACTCGTATAAGGTTAGTAAGATAAAAAGTATAAAAAAGGATACGGGTCTTAATATAGTTGCTGGTATTGGAGACAGAGAATCTGATATAATGGCTTATAGAGAGACTGGTATACCAAATATTTTTCTTGTTGATTCATCTAATTCGTGGGAAAAAATAAGAAAGGAGCTATTATGATAAACTCTAACATAAGTTTTATGTTTTGTGAGAGTGCAAAAAAGTTCGGAAATATGGTTTTTGAACATTTAAAGACTTTAGAAGACCATACTGTTAATGTAAAGGTGATAGAAACCCAGGAAGTATGGTTTAGGAACGGAGAGGTCAAGACAGTTATAAAAGAACCAATAAGAGGAGATGATATTTATATATTTCAGTTGTTTTATGACCCTACTAGTGATAGGAGTGTAAATGATAATTTTATGGCACTTCTTACATCTATAGATGCTGCAAGACAGTCTGATGCAGGAAGGATAACAGCTGTTATTCCTCAATTTCCTTATTCAAGACAGGAGAGGAGAAAGGAGAGAGAGGGTATTACAGCAAAACTTGCTTCAAGGTTTCTGGAAGATACAGGTGCTGATAGAATAATAACAATAGATATACATGCTGAGGCTATTGCAGGTTTTTTTGATAGAGCAAAACTTGAAAATATTCATGCATCATCGATTTTTATTGATGAAATAAAGAGTTTTTTAAAAGAAGACTTTGTAGTTGTTGCACCTGATGCAGGTGGTGTTGACAGGGCACGTTTTTATGCTAAAAAACTTGAAAAAGGTATTGCTGTAATATATAAGGCCAGAGATTATTCAAAGGTTAGCACTATTGAAATTATGAGTTTAATAGGTGATGTTAGAGATAAAGATGTCTTAATAATCGATGATATGGTAGACACTGGTGGGACTATGATAAATGCAGCTAGACTTTTAAAGGAAAATGGAGCAAAAGATGTTTATGTTGTAACTACTTTTCCTTTCTTAAGTGGAGGGGGAGATAAAAAATTATCTGATGCTTATAAAGAAGGGCTTGTTAGGTCACTTATAGGCACAGACGCTGTTAATAGGGATGAGGCCTTTTTAAAAGAGAATGTATGGTATAAAGAGGTTAGTGTTACACCTTTATTTGCTAAGGTTATATACAATATAAATAAAAATCTTAGTATATCAAAGTTGTTGGAGTAGAATGTGATTTCTATTGGTTATTTTCAGTTTAAACCAAGTTTTTTGGATGTTGATAATAACTTAAATAGGGTTTATGACTCTATTATTAATTATAAAAAGTCTGTTGATATACTTGTCTTGCCAGAGCTTTTTGCAACTGGCTATTTTTTTAAAGACAGAAGACAACTTGAGACTGTTTCAGAGGAGGCTGATGGTAGGACTTATAATGTATTGGTAGATATTTGTAAGAAAAAAGATATGATAATATATGCAGGATTTCCAGAGAAAGAGGGCAATAAGATATACAATTCTGGTATTCTTATCTTACCTGATGGTAAGTATTATGTTTATAGGAAAAATCATCTCTTTTATAAAGAAAAGGAGGTCTTTGATAAGTCATCAACAAAGATAGAGCCTGTGGTTGTAAATGTTAAAGGGATTGAGGTTAGTTTAGGGCTTATGATATGTTTTGACTGGTTTTTCCCTGAGTTTGCAAGGACATTAGCTTTAAAAGGAGCAGACATTTTACTTCATGCTGCCAACCTTGTTATGCCTTATTGTCCTGCTGCAACTATAACAAGGGCACTTGAGAATAGAGTATTTATAGTCTTATCTGATAGGATAGGGGAAGAGTATTCGGGAGATGAAAAACTTAAGTTTATAGGTATGTCAAGAATAGTTGATCCTAAGGGAAATATACTTAAGTATTCAACAGAGGAGGAAGAGATAAAGAGTGTTTTTATTGATATTAATGAGGCAAGGAATAAGAGTCTTAACCCATTGAATAATATTTTTGAAGACAGGAGAGAAGAACTTTATTTTAAGTAATCATATTTTCAATAATAAAATAGATTGAATGAGAGGTATGTTTGGATACTTTTTTTACTTTATTGGTTGGATTACTGTATTCAGTATATACAGTTATTTTTATTAGGGTAAAGAGGACTTCTAAATATAGAAGATTGGAAAATGAAGAGAAAATAAATCAGTATAAAAAGAAAGATTATTTGTTTTTAGTTTTTCTTATTTTTTTAGAGATAACATTAATAATTGCATATGTTTTTAAACTTAAGTTTTTGCTTTATTTTAATATAAATATTCCTTTTTTTATAAGGCTTATCTCTACATTTATGGCATTTTTTGGTGTTTTTTTAATAGGATGGGCAAGTTTTACTCTTGATGGAGAATATTCAAACACTATTGAAATTAAAGAAAATCATAGACTTGTCAGGACTGGCCCTTATAAATATATTAGGCACCCTATTTATCTTGGCTTTATTTTTCTTCACATTGGGATTACTATAATGCTTTCAAATATTTTTATTTTGATTTCCTATAATTTGGGGCTTATATTACTCCTTATTGAGAGAATCCCAAAGGAAGAAAGAGTCTTGAAATTGTATTTTGGTAGAGACTGGGAATTGTATTGTGAGAAGACTAATAGATTTTTACCAAAGTTTTTTGAAAAAAAGTGATTTACGTTTTTTCTATGTGAGTAAATTTGTCTCTTGTGTATCTTTTTATTACATTTTAATAACAATTTGAAAAGGTGAAAGACTGGTATGAGAATAGAGGGTGGAAGCCTAAAGGGTAGAAAAATATTTACTCAGAGTAAAGGACTTAGGCCAACTACTTCTGTTGTTAAACTTGCTCTGTTTAACATAATAGGAGAAGAAATTATAGATAAGGTTTTTGTGGATGTTTTTGCAGGGACTGGTGGGGTTGGTTTTGAGGCTGCAAGTAGGGGAGCTAGAGAGATTATTTTTGTTGAAAATGAAAGAAATGCTATAAAACTCTTGGAACAGAATATAAAAAGTCTTAATATTAGTGCGAGGGTTATAGGTATTGATGCATTCACTTTTTTAAAGACTTATGATATAAAAAATAATTTTATATTTTTCTCTCCACCTTATGATACAATACACTGGCCTTCATTGATGAGGGCTATTGAAGAGAGTAGTTTGACTAAAGACTCGCTTATAATAGTCCAACATCCAAAATATATAGAACTGGAGACATTTGTTTTAAATAAGATTGATGTAAGAAGATACGGTCTTAATAAAATTAGTTTTTTTAGGCATAAGGGGTGAACATGGCTTTAAAAGGTAATATACTTGTAATAGATGATGAAAAGAATATAAGAGAGGGGCTTAAAAAGACTTTAGAGTTAGAAGGTCATAGTGTTGAGACAGCCTCTAATGGAGAGGAGGGTTTTGATTTAATAAAACTGAATGACTTTGATGTTGTTATTGCAGATATTAGAATGCCTGTAATAGGTGGGATTAAACTTATTGAGATGGTTAATTCTATTAAACCGTATCTTAAGATTATAATATTGACAGGTCATGGTAGTGTTGAAACAGCTGTTGAAGCTATGAAAAAGGGTGCTTATGACTTTTTTACTAAGCCTGTTGATATTGATAAGCTTCTTCTTACAATAGAGAGGGCTTTAAAAGAAAAAAATATTATACTTGAAAATGTTGAACTTAAGAAAAAGTTAGATGAAAAGTATGGACTTGAGAATATTATAGGTAATTCTTCATCACTTAAAAGTGTAATGGATATAGTTAAACAGGTTGCACCTACAAAGGCAACAGTTTTAATAGAGGGTGAGAGTGGAACAGGTAAGGAACTTATAGCAAATGCTATACATAAGTTAAGCGATAGAGCAAATCAAACACTTATTAAGGTGCATTGTGCTGCATTGAATGAAAATCTACTTGAGTCAGAGCTTTTTGGTCATGAAAAGGGTGCTTTTACTGGTGCATTGACTATGAAAAAAGGTAGGTTTGAATTGGCTGATGGTGGGACACTATTTCTTGATGAGATAGGAGAGATTTCACCACTTATTCAGGTTAAACTTTTACGAGTTCTTCAGGAAAAAGAGTTTGAAAGAGTAGGTGGTACAAAGACAATAAAGGTTGATGTGAGAGTAATAACTGCAACAAACAGAGACTTGTGGCAAGAAGTTCAGAAAAAAAATTTTAGAGAAGACTTGTACTATAGGCTTAAGGTTGTATCTATAAAAATACCACCACTTAGAGAGAGAAAGGAAGATATACCACTACTTGTCAATGCTTTTATAGAAGAGTTTTGTAGAGTTAATAATAAACCTAGAATAAGTATTTCACCAAAAGCTATGGCAATACTTGAGTCATATTCATGGCCTGGTAATGTAAGGGAATTAAGAAATCTTGTTGAGGGCCTTGTGGTATTGTCGAGGGGAAATGAGATAACAGAGAAAGACTTGCCACCTCATATAAGAAATGAGATAATAGAGAAAGACTTTATAAAGATAAACCTTGGGCTTCCTTTGAGTGAAGTTGAGAAGATTTATATACTTGCTACTCTTAAACTTGTTAAAAACAATAAGTCTAAAGCAGCAAAAATACTTAATATAGGAAGGAAGACACTTCATAGAAAATTGGATGAGTATTTTGGTACAAATACAAGTGATGAAGATAGTAAAGATGAAGATATTGAATAAAATATATGACTAAATTAGCATGCCTTTAAAAACTTAAAAAAGTTTAGGTAATTATTTAATAGCCTTTTTAATTAAAACTAACTTTTTTCTAACAAGATTGTAAGCCTTATTAAAAAATGATAGATTATCTTAGTGGTTTTAGTTTTAATCTTTTAAATATTTAAATAACTTAAAACAATTTTTATTCAATGTGCAATTTAAACAATCACCAAAATCTTCAGAATATTTAGTCTTATTTTAATAAGGACACTATACCTGATAATTGAAAATAAAAGCAAGAAAATAAAAAAATAGTTTTTTATTAAAAACTAATCTTTAAGGTCTTGTATTCTTAAACCTTACAGTATAAATTAACGAATATGATTCTTTAAAATCATTAAAAACACTTTGAAACCTGATTTTTAATGGCTTATTAACCTTAATTTTCAACAATTATTTATTAAAGTTCTATACTATGACTACAGCAACAGCATATTTTTTTGAGTGGCTTATTGAAACATTTTCATATATTTTTTCATTATAGACTATATATGGTTTTCCTTCTTCATTGTTTAATATTTCTATTTTTGAAAAGCCTATTTTTATTCCTTTTCCTACTGCTTTCATAAAAGACTCTTTTGCTGCAAATCTTCCAGCCATAAACTCAAAAAGTCTTAATTTTGATCTTATTTCTTTTATTATTTCGATTTCTCTTATAGAAAATATCTTTTTTAGAAATGCTTCAGGATTTTTTTCATAGAACTTTTTTATTCTTTCAATTTCTATTATATCTATACCAATCATTTTATCTTTTTTTGCATTTCTTCAAAAACTATTGGATGTACATAATTTTTTATATCACCACCATATTTAAATACTTCTTTTACAAGATTGGATGATATAAAAGAGTATTCAGATGCTGTCATTAAAAATATTGTCTCAAGTTCAGAGTATAGTCTTTTGTTCATCATAGATAAGGCAAGTTCATACTCAAAGTCAGAAACAGCCCTAAGTCCTCTTATTACAACTCTTATATTTTTTTTCTTTGCATAGTTTACCATAAGTCCATCAAAGCTGTCTACTATTACTCTGTTTTCAAGACTTATCTCTTCAATTACAGAAGTTATTATTTTTTTTCTCTCTTCAAGACTGAAGAATGGTGTTTTATTAGGGTTTGTTATTATTCCAAGTATTACTTTTTCAAATACAGTACATGCTCTTTTTAGTATATCTATATGGCCGTTTGTTAAAGGGTCAAAGCTACCTGGATAAAGTGCTATAGACATATCTTTTCCTTTTTCTGACTTAATGGTTTAAAATAGTCATAGAGTCCAACAATGTTGATACCATTTTTAAATTTTACTTTTATTCTTAAGTTGTTTACGCACTTATGACAATAGTTATAGTCTCTTCTTACAAAATGTCCCCAATACTTACAGTTAAAACATGTTTTTAATAAAAGTTGAGTATTATCAATTCTACCTTCTTCAAAGTCTATTCTATCTATTAAAGCCATTTTAAAACCTCATTTCTTATTATAAATAATACAAAAATAAAAAACTTTTTAAAAATTAAAATAAAATTTTTTAAATAAATTTTAGTAAAAAATTATAAAAAAATTATTGTCTTGCCCCTATAGATATACCTTTTTGAAACATTTGTTTTGAAGCATTTAACATGGTAATATTTGATTCATATGCTCTTGTAGCTTCTATCATATCCACCATTTCTTTAACTATATTGACATTAGGCATTTCCACATAACCTTTCTTGGGTCCATACTTGTAAGCGTCAGGGTGTGTTGGGTCATATACAAGTCTACCCTCTGAAAAGTCTTTTTCTATCTTTACGACCTTTACTCCTTCTCCTATTCTTGGGCCTAAACCTGTGGGAAGAAAAGGGCTTTTATAGTTCATTCTTTCTTCTTTAGTCCTTAAGACAACTAATTGTCTCTTAAACGGTCCTCCTTCAGGTGTACGAGTAGTGTTTACGTTTGCAATATTGTTTGATATTACATCAAGTCTTGTTTTTTGAGTAGATAGACCAGATGAGCTTATATTTATAGCATGAAACATACCCATTTAATACCTCCTTGTGTTATTTAAGAAGCATGTTTATTTTGTTGTAGTTTCTTGTTATCATAGATGATGCTGCATCGTACAGTAAGAGAGTCTTAGATGCTTCTCCCATTTCATATTCCATATCAACATTGTTTCCATTATTTTGAGTTGAAGAGTAGTATTCTGTATAGATTTTAGGTTTTACAGAGGTATAGTCTATCTTTTCAAAGAATGGTATGTGTTTTTCATTGGTTGTCTTAGCTTCAAAAGGATAAGGATTGTTATTGGAGTCTAATACTCTTTTAAGTTGTGATGAAAAAGTTACATCACTTCTCTTAAAGTTTGGGGTTGTTGCATTAGCAATATTATTTGATAATACATTCCATCTTAGCACATTTGCATTTAATGCCATTTCCAGAATATTTTGTGTCATTTCAAACATTTTTTGCCTCCCAAACTTTTTTTTAAAATTCGGTATAATAGTTTTTTGCTTTAGTCTTAATTGGAAATAAGAATTTATCTTAATGTTAATCGCTTAGAAATTAAAAACTTAATAAGATTAATTTAGTCAGTTATTAAATAGTTAAAAAAGTAGTTTATGACAAAAAAATTAATAAAACCTTATTTTAAAATTTTTAACTTAAGTTTTAATTTTGTTGATTGTTTAATATAAACCTTTTTAATTAAAACTAAGTTTTTTATGAGGAGATTATAATCCTTATTAAAAAAATGCTAAGTTATCTTAATGATTTTAATTTTAGTCTTCTAAATATTTGAATAACTTAAAATAATTCTTAATTAAATCTGGTTCAATTTAAACAATAACCTAATTTTTAAAAGTACCTTATGTTTTTCATAGTTTTTTATATAATTCTAAATTTCATCTGTAAATTCTTAATACTTTTCTTCTTTTATAAATAAAGATCTTGCTCTTTCAAGTTCTTTATAGAGTTCCCTCTCTTCTATTTTACTCTTTAAGTATCTTTGAGAGAAATGAAAAATTTTTACTCTTTCTGCTCTTGCTGCTCCACTTATTATACCCGCCTGATAAGCAGTCAGGTGATAAGTTTTTTTTGCCATTTCTATCTCATTGTGAGTAAAATGTGCTTCTATAAACAAGTTTTTTACACATTTAGCAAGACAGCATGCTTTTATAAAATTGTCTTTTGTAAATCCTATGTCTGTTATATATGCGTGAGATGGTGCTTTTTTTAGGAATAGAATACCATTATCTATAAGGTCTTTTATGATTAATCTTACTGATCCTACGTCTATATAGTCATTTATCTCATTTTTTGCTATCTTTTTCTTGACTTCGTTTAACCATTTACCAGGTTTAAGGTTAAAAGAAAAAAGTTTTTCTTTGTTTACAGCATATCTATCCTTCTCATCTATCCTAAATCCTAATACTGGTATTTTATGATCCATAATATCTGCTTTTACTGTAAATCCTTCTTCATCAAGTATTATTCCCGAAAATGCTTTTTCTGAAATAAGTTTTTTTTGAAACTTATCATTAGAAAATAATGAGAATAACTTTATATTTTCATCTATTTCACTAACATAAAACCTTAAGTCATAATTGTCAATAAGATTCCAGGTAAAAGACTTTAATGCACCTTCAACATTTTCTGCTATTCCCTTAGGCCCAAAAATATGTACTTCTTTACCAACAATTTTCAGTATTGTTCTTAAAAACTTTATAAATCCAGAGAAATGGTCAATATGTGTGTGAGAGATAAAAACCCATTTTATTCTCATTAGGAGAGAAGGAGGTACTTTTGAAACATCACCCATGTCAAATATAAGATTATCTTTTGAGTTTAGTTGTTCAACGTATAAAAAAGGGTCTTCATATGGAGAGTTAAAAAAATAAAATGCAAAATTACTTCTCAAGTTTAGTCCTTCTAAAATAGTGTATTGGGTCACCAGGAAGGTTATAGCCTATCTCTTCACCTATTGTTTGTATTCTTTTTACAAGACAGTTTTTACATTCTTCAGAGTTTTCATTTATACATGGTTTACCATCATATAGTTTATAATTTTCTCTATATTTTGCAGGTGTAATATTAGGCATAATAACGTTTGCTCCAGCAAGTAGTCCTTTTTCTCTTCCTATAGGGTCCAATGCTTGTAGTGCAGTTGTTGCCGCAATGTTGATATCTTTCATTATAAGCCTTGATATAGCTATCATTCTTAGGGTAATTTCAAACCTTTCTAAAATGCTGAACTTAGACTTTACATTTGCAAGTGGGGTATCAGGGTGTTCAATATATGGACCCATACCTATCATATCTATATTATTTTCAACAAAAAAAAGTATATCGTCAGCAAGGTCTTCTATTGTTTGGAATGGTAGGCCAATCATTACACCAGTTCCAGTTTGATAACCTATCTTTTTAAGATTTTTTATACAGTTAATCCTTTTTTCAAAACTATGGTCTTCAGGATGAATTTTTTTATACAATTCTCTATTACTTGTCTCTATTCTCAAAAGATATCTATGTGCTCCAGCATCAAAGAATTTTTTGTATGTATCTTCTGTCTCTTCACCAACACATAGTGTTATTCCAAGGTCTTTTGCTTTTTTCTTTATCTCTCTTAAAAGATTAATCATTCTCTCTATAAACTCAGAGTCATCTCTTTCTCCTGATTGGAGTACAATTGAACCAAAACCGGAATTGTATGCAAAAAGGGCAGACTCTATTATCTCATCATCACTCATGTTGTATCTTTTTATTTTATTATTATCCCTTCTTATTCCACAGTAATAACAGTTTTTTTTACATATGTTTGAAAACTCTATAAGCCCTCTTAGATAAACTTTTTTCCCTACATATTTTTCTTTTATCTTGTATGCTTCTAAAAAAAGTTCTTCATCACTATTAGATAACAGATATATTATTTTTTCTTTGTCTATATTATCTTTTATAAGGTCAGATACTATACTTTTCGTAGTTCTC
>Ga0308414_1001115_pt1 | contig 17524 bp, 10 predicted proteins | sample HotsprSampleOS50_FD_205667 | JGI IMG/M metagenome (GOLD analysis project Ga0308414, IMG submission 205667) | Hot spring phototrophic mat microbial communities from Octopus Spring, Yellowstone National Park, Wyoming, United States - 20090730_OS50 ...
GCCTGATCGGGGAGGATGTCGAATTGGAGTTGTGCTTGGCGCGCGATTTGTGGCGCGTTCATGCGGATCCGGGACAAATCCAGCAAGTCATTCTCAACCTGGTGGCCAATGCGAGGGAGGCCATGGCCCAGGGGGGCAAGCTGGTGATCGAGACGGCCAACGTCACGCTCGACGAGCTTTACGCAAAGAGCCGGGAGGACGTAAAGCCGGGCGAATACGTGCAGTTCACGGTGAGCGACAACGGCTGCGGCATGAGCGCGGAGACGCTTGCGAAGATCTTCGAACCGTTCTTCACGACGAAGGGCCAGGGCAGCGGCTTGGGCCTGGCGACCGTGCACGGGATTGTGAAGCAATCGGGCGGGCACATTAGCGTTTACTCCGAACTGGGCAAAGGAACCACGTTCAAGGTCCACTTGCCGCGCGCCGCTGCGCTGGCGGCGCCATCAAGACCGAGAAAAAAGGAAGCCGTATTGCCAGGCCGGGGTGAGCTGATCCTGGTCGTGGAAGACGAACCGGCGCTCAGTAAGCTGGCCAGCGAGATGCTGCGCCGGCTCGGCTACCGGGCAGAATCCGCGAGCAGCCCCGCCGAAGCCCTGGCGCTCGTCGAAAGTGGAAAGCTGGTCCCGGATCTCGTCCTGACGGACGTGGTGATGCCCGGAATGAACGGTAAGGCCATGGTGGAAGCCATGCGAAAGGCCAAACCCGGGTTGAAGGCCGTCTTCATGTCCGGCTACTCCGAAAACATCATCGCGCAGCACGGAGTGCTGGCGCCCGATACGCCGTTTCTTCAGAAGCCATTCCGAACCGCGGATCTGGCGGCCATGCTGAGGGAAGTCCTCCAGCCGCCCTCACGCAATCTGGAATAGGCCGGCGATCTAAACCTGGCCGCTGGGTGATCTTGGATTCGCGCGCTACTCCTCCAACCCCGCAAGCTCGCCCCGCGCGTGCAGCTCGAGGAGCGCTTCAACCACGGCAGGATCGAACTGCTTCCCGCTTTGGGCCTTGCATTCTTGGACGGCGTCTTCCAAAGTGCCGGCCGCCCGGTAGGGCCGCGGATGCGTCATGGCGTCAAACGCGTCCGCCAGGGCCACAATCCGGGCCGCAAGCGGAATCGCCTCGCCGGTGAGACCGGCGTACCCTTTGCCATCCCACCGCTCGTGATGGTAAAGAGCAATCACTTCCGCCAGTTGGAGCAGGCGGCTGCGGCTGCCCGCTAGAATCCCGGCCCCAATCACCGTGTGGGGCTTGATCGCCTCGAACTCCTCGGGCCGTAGCTGGCCCGGTTTGCGAAGCACCGCGTCGGTAACGCCCACCTTGCCCAGATCGTGCAGGATGGCCGCCTTGCCCATCAGCTTGGCCTCCTCCGCAGGAAGCCCGCAGGCCAGCGCCAGCTTCTCGCTCAACAGGCCCACGCGCTGTGTGTGGCGGGCGGTATTGTCGTCGCGGTACTCGGCGGCCAAAGCCAGACGCTCCAGGATTTCGTCGCGGGCCTCTTCTAACTCCCGGGTCCTCTGCCGGACCATTTCGTCCAGCGCCTGGTTGTGGGCTTCCAGCCGCAGGTAAAGAGTTCGAGTCTCCAACAACCGCCGGATGCGCAGCAGGATCTCAAGCGTGTCGTACGGCTTGGTCAGGAAGTCGTCCGCGCCGGCCGCTAGAAGCTTGCGCTTCGTCTCACGGGATCCGTCGCCGGTCAAGACCAAGATGGGGAGGAACGTTCCTGCCGGGATCCGGCTGCGGATCTGCCGCGCCAGCGTGTAGCCGTCCAGATGGGGCATGATTAGGTCCAGCACCACCAGATCCGGTTTGTGTTCCAGGAAGGCTGAGAGCGCCAGCCTTGGATCATTAATGACCACGGGAGGGGGAAACCCGTTGGACTGGAGCGTCCGGGAAAGAAGCGTGGCGGCTGCGGCCTCATCGTCCACAATCAAGACCTTACCCTCTTCAACCCGCTGGCCTTCCAGTCTTAGGGTGGATGGGGGCAAAGACAAGGCAATACTCCTTAACGCGCTTTAACACTGTAACGCAATCGCTAGCTTGACGTCGAATGCAATGGAGATTTCCATGATTTCAAGAAGCCGCCCTTCCGTCCGCCCCCGCGCCGCTTTCTGCTAAAGTGGAATTTCGATGCGGCGACTCCGCCCTCTCCTCCCCGTCGCAATCCTGCTGCTCGTCGCTCTGGTTGGATGGATGTACTACGTCCAGCGGGAGATCGAGCGGCATCAATCTCCTGCCCGCCCCAAGCCGCTTCCCCCGGATACGGTCGCCACCGCCGGGCCTTGGGAGTGGGTCCAGGAGAACGAGCAGGGCGTGGTGGTGCGCGTGCGTGCCGGTGGCTTGCGGGAGGTCAAGGATCCGCCCCGTCTGTTCCTGAACCAGGTGGAGGTGGAAATCCACCGCAAGGACCAGGAGACGCTGGACCGTTTCCGCACGGAACGGGCCGAATTCGACCCCGGAGCCGGAATCCTCTTTGCGGACGGGGATGTCCAAATCGTAACCGGCGAGCCGGCCAAGCCGGGAGCGGCCCCAGGCCGCCGGGTTCAAATCCAGACCTCCGGGCTGACCTTCGAAAGCCGCACCGGCAAGGCCACCACGGACCGGCCTTCGTCGTTCGTGTTCGAGCAAGGGGAAGGCCGGTCGGTGGGCGCCTGGTACGATCCCAACACCCGCGAGCTCGACATGCGCAACGACGTGGCCGTCATCTGGCGCGGCAAAGACGGCCGTTCCGAGCCGATGGTGATCGAAGCCGGCGAGGCGATGTACAAGGAACTGGATTCGGTCATTCTGCTCTGGCCCTGGTGCAAGCTGAAGCGCGGGGCCTTAACGGTGGAGGGCGCGCGGGCTGGAGTGTACTTGAAGGACTCGGCGATCGAAAGGATCGAAGCGTTTGAGGCGAAGGGCTCCCACCGCCCCGCCAAAGGCCGCCCGGCCGAGTTCCAGGCCCAGGCGTTGTTCGTTCATCTGACGGCCGGCGGGGAGGTGGAGAAGATCGAAGGAACCGGGAAAACGCAACTGATTTCCGAGGATTCCGGCGTGAGGACGGCCGTTTCCGCCGAACGCACCGAGATGCAGTTCGACGCCACCGGCGGCCAAGCGCGCCTGCGGCTGGTCTGGACGGTGGGGCACAGCGTGGTGGAAGCCCGTCCCGTGGGAGCCAACAGCAAGCGCGAGACGCGCATTCTGCGCAGCGAGCGCATCGAGATGCGGATGCGGCCGGACGGGCGCGAGATCGAAAGCGCCGAAACGCAGGCCCCCGGCGTCATCGAATTCCTGCCCAGCGCCCCGTCCCAGCGCAGCCGCCGCATGGAGGCGGAGCATATCCGGGCCGTCTATGGCCCCCGCAATGAAATCCAACTGCTGGAAGCCCGGACCGTGGCCACGCGTACCGACTATCCCAAGCCGGCCAAAGGACCGCCCACCCCGCCGATGCGGACCTGGAGCCGGGAGCTGCGGGCGGAATTCGATCCCGCCCAGAGCGAATTGCTGCGGGTCCACCAGAGCGGAGATTTCCGTTTCGAGCAGGGCGAGCGCAAGGGCTGGTCCGACCGGGCCGTGCTCGAGTCCAAGAAAAACTGGATCACCATGGAGGGCCGCGCGCGCACGGCCGACGCCGGCGGTTCGCTCGCCGCGGACCGCATCTTTCTTGATGAGGCGGCGGGCGACGTGACGGCTACGGGCAATGTGGCGGCCACGCGGATGCCGGAGGGTTCCAAGAAGCCCACCGCAGTCTTGTCGGAAGCGGAGCCCTATCAGGCGCGCGCCGAGCGGATGTTCGCCCCCGGCGCCCGGCGCTTGATCCGCTACGAAGGCGGCGTGGTGCTCTGGCAGGGGGCGAACCGGATCGAGGCGGACTGGGTGGAAATCGACCGCGACAAGCGCACCCTGGTCGCCAAAGGGAACGTGGTCTCGCGCTTCCTGGAAGAACCGGCGGCCGGCCGCAAAGGCCCGGGCGTGCTGACGGTAGTCCGTGCCCCGTTGTTGGAGTACCGGGATGAGGACCGCACCGCGGTCTACAGCGGGGGAGCCGAACTGGAGCGTGGGGCCTTGAAGGTCACCGCCCAGACTGTGCGCGCTGTGTTCCTTCTAAAGGAGGGGAAGACCGAGTTGGACAAGGCTTACGCCGACGGCCGGGCGCGGATCCTGGAGACCAAAGCAGGACGGACCCGCCTGGGCACGGGCGAACACGCCGAGTTTTACGCCGGCGAGGGGCGGGCCGTGCTGTACGGCGGCGCGCCGCAATTCGAAGACAGCCTGCGCGGCGCCACCCGCGGAACGCGCATTACGTGGTATCAAGAGAAAGACGGGCTGTTGGTGGAAGGCGGCGCGCAAGAACCCGCCGCCAGCCGCCTGCGCCGCTAGAAACGCCCATGAGACGACTGCAAGCCTGCGAGGTTTCCAAGACATACAGCGGCCGCAAGGTGGTCGATAGCGTCTCCATCCTGGTGGAGCAGGGCGAAGTTGTCGGGTTGCTGGGGGTGAACGGGGCCGGCAAGACCACGTTTTTCCACATGGTGGTGGGACTGGTCCGCCCCGACTCCGGCCGCATCCTCCTGGACGGCGAGGATATCACCTCGCTGCCCATGTATATGCGGGCGCGTAAAGGGATCAGCTATCTGCCGCAGGAACCCTCCGTGTTCCGGAAGCTGACCGTCGAGGAGAACCTGCTGGCGATTCTGGAGTCTCTGCCGCTCGACGGGCGTCAGCGCCGGGAACGCATGGAAGAGCTCATCGAGCAAATGGGCCTGGACAAGGTCCGGCACAACAAGGCCTATGCCTTGTCCGGCGGGGAGCGGCGGCGGGTGGAAGTGGCGCGGTCGCTGGTCATCGAGCCAGCCTTCCTGCTGCTGGACGAGCCGTTCAGCGGGATCGACCCAATCCAGGTGCTGGAACTTCAGCGCATCATTGCGGACCTCAAACGCAGCGGCATCGGGGTATTGGTGACGGATCACAACGTCCGGGAGACCCTCGCCGTCACCGACCGCGCCTACATCATCCACAATGGGGCCATCTTCCGGGCGGGCACGCCGGAAGCGCTGGGGCAGGATCCGGAGGTCCGGCGCATCTACCTCGGGGAAGGCTTCCAGCTCGGGGCCCCCGTCCTCCCGTAGGCCGCCGGCAGCCTGCGCCGCATCCCTGACTTGTATAGGCGGTCTTTGCCCCCCTGCTTGAGTACACCATCCGGGCAGCGGGGCCAGACCCTTTTGCCCCAATCCGGCCTTCGGGCGGCCATCGCCTCCCTCTGACAGCCATCGGAGGACTCTCTCCCCGGCGCGGCTAGGGGAACCGGCGTGCGGCTCTAGGGCAGATTGGGGGCTGGATCCGAGCGGCAGTCTGTTAAAATGGGGGCGGATGAGCTCGCTTTCGCCCAGACTCCAACTAAAGGTCCAGCAAAAGCAGATCCTCACCCCGAGCTTGGTGCAGATGGTCACAGTGCTCCAGCTCAACCGGCTGGAGTTGAAGGAGCTGATCGACCAGGAGCTGGCCCAGAACCCGGTATTGGAGGAGGCAACTGAGAACGGCAGCGAGGAGTTGACCCCGGAAGAAGTCCAGGCCCTGCTGGAGGCGGAGCGGGACCCGGCCGAACCGGCGCCGGCCGACCAGCCCATCCTGGAGACCGTGCAGGAGGCCGTGGTCCAGGCTGAGGAGATGTACGAAGGCGCTGGGGAAGCGGCAGAGGCCGAGGCTGGGGACGTCGGCGCGCCTCTAGCGGCTGAGCCGGCCGAGCCGGTGGAGTCGGCCGAAGCCAAGCCGGCGGCGGACCCCTTCGAAGAAATCGACTTCGGCACCTACTTTGAGGAATATCTCGACCCCGGCTACCGGAGTCCCTCTTCAGAGGTTGTCGAAAAGCCCTCCTTTGAGACCTTCCTTTCCTCGCCAGTGACCCTGGCGGACCATCTTTATACCCAGCTCAGCGTGATGGTCCTTCCCGAAGCGGTGCGCCAGGCGGCGGACCTGATCATCGGGAACCTGGACGAGAATGGCTACTTGACGGTTCCGCTCGAAGAGCTGGCCCAGCCGGGCGAGGCCGGGCTGCCGGAGCTGCAAGAGGCGCTGAAGGTGGTGCAGTCGCTCGACCCGGCCGGAGTCGGAGCGCGCGACGTGAGGGAATGCTTGCTGCTCCAGTTGGAGAGCCGCAACGGGCGGGGCGGGGTGGCCTGGCAGATCGTCGACAAGCACCTCAAGCTCTTGGAAACCCATCAGCTCAAGGAGTTGGCGCGGCTGTTGGGGCGCCCGCTGGAGCATATTCAGATCGCCGAGCACGTCATCCGCACGCTTGACCCGCGGCCGGGCCTGAAGTACTCGGGTCCCGGAGCCCGGGCGGTCGAGCCGGACGTCATGATCTTTAAGGAAGGGGATGAGTACCTCATCGAGCTGAATGACGAGGACCTCCCTCAGCTCCGGCTGAATCGCGACTACCGGCGGATGTTGGACCGCAATCAAGAGCCGAACAAGGACGTGCGCAATTACGTCAAGGAGCGCTACGCCTCGGCGATCCAACTGATGAAGAATATCGAGCAGCGCAAGCAGACGATTCTGAAGGTCTGCCAGGCGATCGTGCGGCGGCAGCGGGAATTTCTGGACCACGGAATTGATCATCTGAAGCCGATGATGATCAAGGACGTGGCCGAGGAGATTGGCGTGCATCCCTCGACGGTGAGCCGGGCGGTGGCCAACAAGTTCGCCCACACGCCCCAGGGGGTCTTTGAGCTGCGCTACTTTTTCTCGGAGGCGGTGCAGGGCCCCCAGGGCGGCGAAGTCCCCTTGTTGCTGCTGAAGCGCCGGGTGAAGAAAATGATCGAGGAGGAGGACCCGGCCCACCCCCTGACCGATGAGCAGATCACCGCCCGTTTGCAGCAGGAGGGGATTCATGTGACCCGCCGCACGGTGGCCAAGTACCGCGAGGATATGAAGATTCCGTCCACGCATCACCGGCGGAGACGCCCATGAAGCCATGCCCGTAGGGAGGATCCCATGAAGGTGCACTATACCGGACGCCAGGAAGAACTCACGGCGGCGCAAAAGAAGAAGCTGGAAGCGAAGTTTTCCAAGCTGGCCAAGCTCTTGGATTTGCGCGGAGGGGAGCGGGAGGCGCACGTGATTCTGACCACCGAACGCCACTTGCGCAAGGCGGAGATCACGGTGCGGATGTTGGACCACCCCATGGTGGGCGTAGGCACGGGAGCGGACCAGTACGCGGCGCTGCTGGAGGCCATCGAGCGTCTGGAAAAGCAGGTCCTCAAACTGCGCGCCAAGAAGCGGGACACCAAGCGCGGACCCAAAGAAGCCTGGCCCCAGGAGGCGCCGGCGCTGGCGGAGGCCTCCTCGGAGGAGGTGGGCGGCCGCCTGGTGTTTCACGTCGATGAGCACGATTCCCGCAAGCCCATGACCCTGGAGGAAGCCCTGCTGGAAATGGGCCCGGACCGCGACTATCTGGTCTTCCGCGACGCGGAGCGGGACCGCATCAGCGTGCTGGTGCGGCGGCGGGACGGCCATTTCGACCTGGTGGAAGCCTGACGGCGGCGTCATGGCCAGGCGGGCTTCAGGCGGAGCGGCGGCGCAGGCCGAATTCGTCGTCCTGACCGGCCTGAGCGGCTCCGGCAAAGGCACGGTTCTGAAGTGCCTGGAAGATCTTGGCTACTACGCCGTCGACAACCTCCCCGTCGACCTCATTCCCAAATTCGCTGAGCTGGTGCGGGATAGCCCCCACATCCGGCGGGCGGCGCTCGTGGTGGACGTGCGCGAGGGCGCGGCCCTGGAGCGCTTCCCGGAAGTCTACGCCAAGTTGCGGCGCACTCTTCCCAGCACGCTGGTCTTCTTGGAGGCCGATGACAACACCATCGTGCGGCGCTTCAGCGAGACGCGCCGGCCGCATCCGCTCGGAACCAGCCAGTCGGTGCTCCGCAGCGTGCGCCGGGAGCGGCGGCAACTGGCCCCCATCCGGGCTCTGGCCGAGCACATCATCAACACCTCCAAGTTCAACGTTCACGAACTGCGCGAGTTGGTCGCGGAGAAGTTTGGCGGCGACGCCGGGCAGGCGATCATGGTCTATGTGACCAGCTTCGGCTACCGCCACGGCATCCCGCCCGACAGCGACCTGGTCTTCGACGTGCGGTTCCTGCCGAACCCGAACTATATTCCGCAATTCAAGAACCTGAGCGGGCGCCATCCCAGCGTGGCGCGCTATATCCGCAGCTTCCCGCAGACCCAGGAGTTTCTGGATAAGATCACGCAGCTGTTGACCTATCTTCTCCCGCATTACATCCGCGAGGGGAAGAGCTATTTGACGATCGCCTTCGGCTGCACCGGCGGGCGGCACCGCTCGGTGATGATCGCCGGCGAGATGGGGCGGCGCCTGGCCCGCCAGGGCTTCCGCGTGAAGGTCTCGCACCGGGACTTGGCGAAGTAAAGCGGTTCGATGCGGTACGGTGTTGACGCAGGGATCCGTCCGCGAAGACTTAAGGACCGGCCAGTTTGTAGATCACAGGCCTCTGGAGCACGCCTTGACCTCTTTGACACCGTGGAACCGTTACAAGAGGCAATCTGGAACCTATAACATTAGACTCGAGCTTTGGTTTAGCTGACGCCGGCGTATAAGTCAAAGCCATGTTAGTGTTCGCGCCTGGGAAATCCTTGGCCCTTGCCCGCCAACGCCTGTAGCTGACGAAGTTAAGTCTGTGGCTTCTCATGCAGCGGTTAAGAATAGTCTTAAGGATCGTCGCCATTCACCGCTGGTTTTAGCATCGCCGATCGCCCGGTTCGGCTCTCTCTGGCGCCTCGTGGCACAAGACCAGCTGGTCTTTTGCCTGCACAGCCCAGCGTGAAACGCCTTTGTGGATCGGTCGCGCCCTGTCTAAGTTCCTCGGCGAGCCATCCGCGCTCTAGTCCCGATAACAACCAGAGTTTCGGTACGGAGAGCCTTCTGCCGCCAGACTCTCGAGGAGAGAAGATGCAGATAGAATCCGGCGGCAATGACCCGGGCAAGGTCCCGGCAGAATGAACAGCGGCACGGCCCCCGAGTAAAGCGCTTGAATCGTCGAGACTCTGACGCAGAAGGAGGCTCCCTTCGGCCGGCCGGAACGAAGCTGTCAACAACAAGTAGCGCCCGGCAACACACAGCCAACGGCCCCTCTTGCAGCAGAACGCCGCCGCGGCGTTCTCCCCGGCCCGCGGCCACATCTAGGAAGCGCGCAGACGGAACCCGAAATCAGGGCGGGTCACCATCTGCGCGCCCTAACCTGCCTCCTCAGAATGAGTATTTGAGGCCGAATTGCAGTTCGCGCATCGTCCGGGCGGAGGTGACACGGCCGAACGTAGTGGCCGATCTCACATCGGTCGCAGGCGTATTCCAGTTCGGGTGGTTTGAGAAATTGAAGGCCTCAAAACGGAATTCCAACCGATGTCTCTCGTAAATCCGGGTGTTCTTTATCAGCGAGAAGTCCCAATTGCGCAACCCAGGAGAAGTCAAAGTGTTGCGTCCGCTGTTGCCAGCCCGCCAGTTCAGATCCGGATTGGCCGCGTCAAAGGCTGACCGGTTCCAGAAATTGAACATCGTTCGTGCTTCTGGGATCAGCGGCAGTCCCGTGGCGTCCGGATAGTTGCCAAGCGACCCGACACTATGGGTGTCCCCGATGCTGCCTACATTCTTGGGGCTGCCGTCGGCCAACGTCAAAATCGTGCCGACCTGCCAGCCGCCTAAAAGCTTGCTGGCCACCGGTGTCCGGCCAACAAACCTCTTGCCTTCGCCAAACGGCAATTCATAGATGACCGAAGCAACCATGCGCCGGCCTTGATGGAATTGAGAAAGACCTTTTTCGCGTCGCAGGTCGTAACTGTCAACCGGGTAAAGCCGGTCTCCCGAATTCGTGCGAATCCCGCTTCCGCCGTCGATAGCCTTTGACCAGGTAAAGCCTAGGTTGTACGTAAGTCCGCGCGCGAAATTCTGCTGCAAGCGGACATTCAGGGCGTGGTAATTCGAGTTTACAACATTGTCCACTTCCTGAATGCGGTTGTAGGCCGGCCAAGGCTGGCGCTGCTCTATGGATCTCGTGTCATTCGGGCCAGTCTTCTGAATGGCCTGGTTATAAGTCCGCAGTCGTTCCAGTTTGTGTCCGGAGTTGCCTTGGTACCCTAGTTCAAAGGCTGTGTGTTGGCTCAACTGCCTCTGCACGTTGAAGAGCCACTGGAACAGGTACGGGGTCCGGCGTCCGTAGATATTACCTAGCACTTGGGGCGGCCCCAGGCAGTCGCCGGGCCACCCGGTGCAGACGTAATTCGAGCGCTGAAAGCGCCAGGGATCGGAGAGGTTGCTATTGGGTTCCTCGCGGCTTGAATTGAACAGGCCTCGGCCGCCCAGGTTTCGAGCCATGTCAAACCTGGGGTTGCCGGTGTCCTGAGTATAGAAAACTCCCACTCCGGTTCGAAAAACCCAGTTCGCCGTCGGGCTGTAAGCAAAGCCCAACCGTGGCGCAAAGTCATTAAGGTCGGTGGCGACCAGGCGGCGGCCCATCTTATCATCCCCGACCTGCACCGGGATGCCGTCGTGAAAGCGGAACTGAACGCCCTCGTAAAAGTCCCCTTTGCCCGGCCGCGTGAAGATCGGCACTTTCGTCCCTGGCAGGAGTCCGCCTGGGCCGACCCCGGGGTCGAAGATCTGCACGTTGGTCAACGCGCGATATTTGTCGTACCAAGGTGGGGTGTACTCGTAGCGGAGGCCGACATTCATAACCAGTTTCCGGCTTATCCTCCAGGTATCGTCAATAAAGAAGCTGGCCGAGGATGACCGCAGCATGGCAATTACAGGCCCCAAGGCTCTGGCTGCCTCCTGTGTCCAGCCTAGCAAATAGTCTGCAAAGGAATGGCCAGTGGTGGTGCGATTCGCCGGGTCCACCGTGGCCAGTGGCTGGAAAAGGAACTCGCCCCGTGGTTTTAAGTTGCCGAACTGATTGAAGCGGTCCCGGCGGACCTCCCCTCCGATCTTTAGCGAATGCGATCCGCGAACCCAGCTCAGGTTGTTGATCAACTGGAATGAATGGTTGCGGGAGATGTACGGCCCCGCAGCTGGTTCCCCGAAGCCGTTCAAACCGTCCGCTAGGCCGATGGCTGGCGCGCCCCACTCGGCGCGCGTCGGGGCCCGCAAACCGACAATGCCAAGTTCGCTGAGAACGTCGCGGCGCCCGCTGAAGTAGGTTGTGTTGTCGTTTTGGAACTGGGTATACCCGAATCTCGTCTCGTTGACCATGGTGGGCGAGAATGTGCGCGTATTGGCGATCATTCCCTGATACAACTTAGTCAATACCTTGCCCGCCATGGTCTCAAAAGCCGCCACATTGCCAAGATGCTCGTCGCTCCAACTGAAGCGCCCGAACCAGCTGGACCGCTCGCTTTCGTTCCAGTCAATTCGCTGGTTGAACTGCTCCCAGCTCTGCGGGCGCTTGGCGTCCCGTCTATAGTTGCTCACGATGCTGTCGCCGGGCACGGTTGGCTCGGGCAGAAATTCCAAAAGCTTTTTGGAAATCCCGTTAATTTGCAGGTCGGGGATCCGATTGCCCGGATAAGGAACGGCGGAAACCGCCCGTTTGTTCCCGGCCGCGTCAACCGCAAAGATCCGGCTGGCTGGATCAAAAATAACCCTGGACTGCCCCGAAAAATCGCCGGACCGCATTTTCGTGGTGGCGGCATTTGCCCGCTGTTCCAGCGTCTTAATGTCGTGCAGTGACTCGAAGTTCGACATGAAGAACAGCTTGTCGCGCACGACCCGGCCGCTGAAGGTGAATCCGAACTGATTGCGTCGGAAAGGATTCTTTTTGCCGCTCTTCAGCCACTCGCGGGCATCAAGCTTGTCATTGCGAAGGAACTCGAAAATCACTGCGTGGTAGTCATTGGTGCCGGCCTTGGTGGCCACGTTGATCTGCGCTGTTGCCCTGCCAAATTCGGCTGGATACACGCCCATCTGCACCTTGAACTCCTGCATCGCGTCCACCGATGGTCTGATGATAAAGGTGTTGTAATTGACGTCGGTGTTCGTGATTCCGTCAAGCGTGTAGTAGTTGAATTCAAGGCGCCCTCCGGCAACGGAAAAGCTCTGTTGGGCCCGCTCGCCTCCCTGGAGGCCCGCGCCTCCAGCGCCCATTTCCGCGGTCACGTTTGTGCTAAGTGAAATCAGGTTCATGTAGTTCCGGCCGTTCAACGGCAACTCTGTGACCCTGCGGTTGTCGATGACCTGCCCAACGTCGGTGGACTCGCTGGCGAGCAGCGTCCCCGTTCCTGTCACCTCTACGCTCTGCGTGATCTCGCCGACCTCCAGAGAGAAGTCAGCTCTTGTTGCGGTTCCGACCTGGACCTGAACGTCACGCCGCGTGGCCGTCTTAAATCCCGCCATCTCAACCTGCACGCTGTACACGCCCGGCAAAAGGAACGATGCCGTGTACGTCCCCGCTTGGCTGGTCTGGAAACGGCGGACCTGATTCGTGGCCGAAGCAATCACGGTGACGTTAGCGCCAACGACTACGGCCCCGGAAGGATCGGTCACTGTACCGCTGATTTCACCGTAACTCTGTGCCCGAGATGGAACCTGGCATAGCATTGCCGCGAGGCACAAGTACAGACTTAACGCACTCTTCTTCATGACAAGCCTCCTTCGTCGGCGCCCGTACCAGCAACCGCTTGTTAACCCGCGGGGGTGGTACGCCCCCACTTCAATGCCCCACAAAATTTGCGGATCGTCTTCTCACCGCGACTCGCCCGTCCTGTTCCTTGACAGGTGGATCGTAACACCCGACCCCCCACCTGTCAAGCTGCAACCACGCTGTTTTTACGTTCGTCGCGCCTCGGCTCGCGGGGCGAGAGCTGTACGCCCAACCGCCCCTTGCCGCGCCAGTGGGCAAAAACGCGCGCCAAAGACGTGTTTTGCAAGATGCGGGTGGCCTTTCGTGACTCCTGTAAACTTTTATTCGATCACTGCTGCTCTTGCCTGTGGTACGCGGTAGTCAGCGCCCCATCTCAGCGGTCTACCGCTCCGTCAGTTGAGCCCCGTCAGCGGGCATCGAGTTGCCAGCGACCCTCGGAGGCCGTCCAGGTCCAACGGTAGGTGGACAGTTTCGCCGAAACACCGTGGAATGGTAACTTGTTGTTCTAATCAGTGAACACAGCGTAGGACAGGCGGGAACCATAACTAACCGTCCTGTGCGCCGAGACCAGCCAGTTGCGTGCTTCGCTTGACGCCTCTTCCAGCGCCGCCTGATTGAGACTTTCAGTTGGACGGTCTTCGGTTTCCATACATAGCGGGCTTGCGGCAGGCACGTCAGCCGGGCGCGGCGGAAGGCGGCCCTTCTCACTGCTCTTCGATTCAGTTTTTCTATGTCGGACGCAAGCTGCGAACAGGTCTTCTGGATTGTGGGTCGCGCAGGTCCACCGCGCGGGGGCCCTCCGGCCGCGTTGCCAATCCTCGTGGCCGCACTGTCAAGACCGCTTTGAATCACGCTCCATTCGGTTCTCTAAACGAGCGTCCCAAACCAGCCCGACGGCCACCCTCCGATGTCGATCTGCTTGTTGTGCGTTGAAGATCGGCCGCACCAAAACGCGGAGATCCGCGTTGAGACCGGCACTCGTGGGGCAACCGTCACGTACCGGAAAGGGCCCAGCTTGCGGCCACAAGTATCGGCGCCACGGGCGCTTCCCAGGCCGCGCATTTAGCCGCCTGCTGGGAAGCAAACCGGTTCTAGCCTGCGTCTGACGGATTTTCCGGCGCCCCGCCCCCCGGCAATTTCGGAGTCGAGCTCTTCTTGGGCTTCCTGTGCCATAATTGGGTATAGCAGAGGGCGGGGAGAAAGGAACTCTTATGAGAACCGAATGGGTCGCCCGGCGCCTTTCCGACCCGGTGCGCACGCAAATGCATTACGCCCGGCAGGGCGTGATCACCGAAGAGATGATGTACGTCGCCCAGCGGGAGAATCTCCCGCCGGAGCTGGTCCGCTCCGAGGTGGCCCGCGGCCGGATGATCATCCCGGCCAACATCCGCCATACGAATCTGGAACCGATGGCCATCGGCATCGCCGCGCGGTGCAAGATCAACGCCAACATCGGCAACTCGGCGGTCACCTCCAACATTGAGGAAGAACTCGAAAAGCTCCGCTATTCGATCCGCTTCGGCGCCGACACGGTCATGGACCTGTCCACCGGCGGCGACCTGGAAGCGATCCGGCGGGCCATCATCGCCAACTCGCCGGTTCCCGTGGGCACGGTGCCGGTATACGAAGCCGTCACCCGCGTGCGCCGGGTCGAGGATATCACCCCGGAGCTGATGCTGGAGGTGATCGAGGAGCAGGCTGAGCAGGGCGTAGACTACATGACCATCCACGCCGGCATCCTCGTGGAGTACATCCCCCTGGCGGCCAAGCGGATCACCGGCATTGTGAGCCGGGGCGGCTCGATTCTGGCTCAGTGGATGGTGCGCAACCACCGCCAGAACATGCTCTACGAGCGCTTCGAGGACATCTGCAAGATCTTCCAAAAATACGACGTCGCTTTTTCGCTGGGGGACGGGCTGCGGCCCGGCTGCCTCGCGGACGCCAGCGATGAGGCGCAGTTCGCCGAGCTGAAGACCCTGGGCGAGCTGACCAAGAAAGCCTGGGAATACGACGTGCAAGTGATGATCGAGGGGCCGGGCCACGTGCCCATGGACCAGATCCAGATGCAGGTCGAAAAAGAAATGGAGCTGTGCCATGAGGCGCCCTTCTACACTCTGGGCCCGCTTGTGACCGACATCGCCCCAGGCTATGACCACATCACCTCCGCCATCGGAGCGGCCATGATCGGCTGGTACGGCGCCTCCATGCTGTGCTACGTCACGCCCAAGGAGCACCTGGGCCTGCCGAATAAAGAGGACGTCCGGGCGGGCATCATCGCCTACAAGATCGCCGCGCACGCCGCCGACATCGCCCGCAAGCGGCCCGGCGCGCGGGACCGGGACGACGAGCTCAGCCGCGCCCGCTACCGCTTCGACTGGAAGCGGCAGTTCGAGCTTTCTCTCGATCCTGAGATGGCCCGGGCCATGCACGACGAGACGCTTCCGGAGGAGGGCTTCAAGGAAGCCCATTTCTGCTCGATGTGCGGGCCGAAGTTCTGCTCGATGAACATCAGCGCGCATTTAGAAGGCGCGCCTGAGTTGCAGCAGCTGGAGCACAAGTAGCGTCCCGCCGGAAAACTTGACACACTGGCCGGGGAGGAGTGTGTCATGGCGGTTCAACACGAAGCAGCCCGCAGCGGAATCACCTTCGGCAGCGCGCTGGCGATCGCGATTTCCTGGTCGGCAAACAAATCCATCCTGTGGGCGATCATCCACGGCCTGCTGGGCTGGCTCTACGTCCTCTATTTCGCACTCTTCAAACGCTGAGCGCGGGCGGGCCTGCGGCGCTGGAACAACCCGCCCGCACCCGGTGATTCCCTGGCCGGAGTGCGCCGGCGCCGGCCCCGCTGGTAATCTGCTTAGCAGGAGCGTACGCCGATGAGCGAGATCAAGCTGAAGATCGAACGGATTGAGACGGTGCAAGTGCCCCCTCGGTGGGGCCTGCTGCGGGTTCTGGCGGCAGGCGGGTTGGAAGGTTTCGGCGAGTATACCGTGGAAGGGCAGTTGGACTCGGCCGAAGCGCTGGTGCGGGAGATGGCGCCGCGCTTTGTCGGGCAGGACGCGCGGGATCTCAAGCGGCTGGTGCGCGGTTGGTATGATCAGGCCTTTTACCACGGCGGAGCGCACTTCATGAGCGCCCTCGGCGGCATTGAGATCGCGCTCTGGGACGTGCTGGGCAAAGCGCTGAACCAGCCGGTCTACAACCTGCTCGGCGGCAAGGTGCGGGACCGGGTGAAGGTTTACCGCTGGGCGGGGGGAAACAACAACCCGCCGGAGGCGGCAGCCGAAGAAGCCGCCCGGGTAGTGGCCGAAGGCGCGCGGGCCATCAAGATGAACGCCTGCCCGCCGCTGGCGGCGATCGACACTTACGGCGGAATCCAGCTGGCCATGGCGCGCGCCCGAGCGGTGCGGGAGGCGGTCGGTCCGGAGGTTGAGATCGGCTTTGATTTTCACGGCCGCTGCAACGTTCCCATGGCCCGCCGTTTGGCCAAGGAGCTGGAGTTCTCGCGGCCCCTGTTTTACGAGGAGCCGGTGCGGCCGGATTACAACCGGTGGCTGGGGGAGGTCACGCGGATCACCCATGTGCCCATCGCGACCGGTGAGCGCATGACGACGCCGGCCGAGTTCTCCGACGTAATCGCCGCCCGCTCGGCGCACATTCTCCAGCCGGACGTGGTGCATGTGGGCGGAATTGCGAACACCGCCGAGATCGCGGCCATGGCGGAGGCCAACGGAATCGCCATCGCGCCGCACTGCCCGCTCTCGCCCATCGCCTTCATGGCCTGCCTGCAAGTGGTGGTGCAGAGCCGGGCCGGCTGGATCCTGGAGTGGTCCAAGGGGATTCACTACAACGCCAGCGGGGCCGAAGCAGACGTGGATCCCTGGCTGCGCTACATCGAGGAGAGGGACTGGGACCGGTTCACTCTGGATGAAGGCGGGCACCTGTCCGTGCCCGATCTGCCGGGCTTGGGCGTACGGATCGATTGGAAGGAAGTGGAGAAGGCCGCAAAGCGAGGGGTCGTGTGGCGCGACGAGTGCATGTCCCTTCCGGACGGAACCCGGGCGAACTGGTAGCCGTCAGCCGAAAGCCTCCCGCATAGGGCGCCGGAGGCAAACTCACGCCCGCCCTCAGCGCCTCAGCATGAACACCGCGGTCTAGCGGGAGTTTACTCGTAGTGGCGGCGTGGCCGGGCGGGCGCGGCCGCTAACCCATTGCGGCGCAAGGCCAGGAGGGCGCGAGGTCCCCGCAGCTCCCGTATTACCCTATTGAAGCCATTTTTGCACCAAAATGTTTGCTGCGCTATTGACCACGGACGGCTTTCCTGGTAAAATTGTATTACCCTATATGGCCTCCCTCATCGCCAAGCGCAAAGCCAACCGGCTCTACTACTACGTCGTCGAAAGCGCCCGCGTCGACGGCAAGCCCCGCATCGTCCAGCAGACCTATCTCGGCACGGCCGAGCGCGTCGCTGCCCTGGTGAAGGACCGGGCGGCGCCCCTGCCGCTGTCGGCCGCCACGCTGGAGTTCGGCCTGCCCGGAGCCCTGTGGCTGGCGGCCCAGCAGTGTGGCGCCTGGCAAGTGCTCGGCTCGCTGTGGCCGCCCCCGCGTTCCGGCCCTTCGATGGGGCACTACCTGTTGCTGGCCGCGATTCACCGCATCTGTCAGCCCGGCCCGAAAACCGAAGTGTCCGACTGGTACCGCCGCACCATCCTGCATTCGCTGTGGGGTTTTCCGGCCGAGCGGTTCCGCTCGCAGGACTTCTGGGATTGCTTTGACCGCATCCAGACGGGCGTCGACGGAGAGGATGAGTTAGAGGAGGCGCAAAGCCGTCTGCTGGCGGTCTGGCAGGACCAGCAGCTGGTCAGCCGGCGTCTGCTGGCCTACGACACCACCAACTTCTA
>Ga0308414_1001116_pt1 | contig 17516 bp, 18 predicted proteins | sample HotsprSampleOS50_FD_205667 | JGI IMG/M metagenome (GOLD analysis project Ga0308414, IMG submission 205667) | Hot spring phototrophic mat microbial communities from Octopus Spring, Yellowstone National Park, Wyoming, United States - 20090730_OS50 ...
TTGTTACTTTATAAAGACGGAAAACTAGTAGATAAAATTATAGGAGCCTTACCTAAAACCCAAATTAAAAATTTTATTGAAAGGCACTGCTAAATCTTTTGAACTAAGTAATTGATTAAAGAGGTCTGGGGGAGTATGTCCCAAGCCTCATAGTCACTTCCTATTTTCAGTACCTTGAGCTTTGCCTTTTGTAAGGCTAAAGAAATTTCTTCTGGTGAATGTAGTTTTTGGATATGTGTCTCTCGCCAGTAGTTATTCCCTTTTTGAAAAGATAAGATAGAGATAATTTGTTTCTTCTCTGGTAAGTACTCGTTTTCCCACTCTAAGAATAAATCATTGAAATTTTTTCTAATTACTTTTTTGTGAAAGTTATACTTTAAGTTATACTCACTGCTTACGTCAAAGAAGTAAAATCCATTTAAACAGAGATGATGAAAAACTTTTTGAAAATGTACTTCTAATTCTTGATTAGTTAATAAATAATTGATAGTGTCATGAGTACAAGTAATTAAATCAAAATTTTGTTCTAAATCAAAATTAGTTATGTTTTTTTGATGAAAACTTGTGTTGGGATTTCTTTGTTTGGCAATTTCTAGCATTTGTGTAGATTGGTCTATGCCATACTTTACAAGTGAGTTCGGCATGAAAAACAAAAGTTCTCCCGTGCCACATCCTAAATCTAAAATAGATTTTGGCTTATATGGAAATAGTGAATTTAAGATAAATAGAGACCATTTCTTATAATCTACATGTTTGAGAGTATGATTGTAGATTTGTGAAAAAATAGAATAAGGTTTTACTTCACACAATTTATCTTAAAGAATAAACAACTCTTTTGTGACCAATTCGCTCTCGATTGATCTCTATACGATTTTTATAATAAAAAGCTCTTTCAGGTTTACAAACAGCTAACCATTCAAATAGTTCTATTTCAAAACTTAGCATAGCTTCTGGAACTTCTTTTAGATTTTGACTTTTAATTTTAGATAAGTTTACTGCTATATGACGGGAGTTAATTTGATCTGGTTCAATTTCTTCTACAATTTTATAAAAATTTTTAATAGTTATTGTTCCACCTACAGAAGTTTTTTTTCCTCTTTCTTTGCTGAGCTTTACAATATGCTTTGTAATTCGCATTACTTCAGGATCATCTGGGGTCATATTCATAGAGGCAGATAAGTCAGATCTTGCTGCTGTAACACTTTGAATTTCTTCAAAAGCTTTAGAATCTAAAATTTCTAAAATGTTTCTATAACCAGTAATTGTCTCTAAATTTATAGCTTTTTTTAGATTTGAATAATAAGTTGGACTCAATAAATTTTTTAGTGTGTTGATAAAATTTCTTAAAGCATACTCAGACTCTATCATAGGTGCAGAAAGTCCATCAACTAAAATACTGGCACAATACCGAATATCAGTTCTAGCCTCAGGTCCTCCAATTTTCACACTGACAGGTAAAATGTCCTTAGCTAATATAGTAAATAATTTTAACTCATCGTGATCCATATCTTCTGTTTCGGTGCCGCCCTTTAAACCAGTGAAAGCATAAGTGTGGGTGTAGTCTTGAAGTTGTTTTCTAATTTTAAAAAGATGAGTTTCTGCATTTGTGTTCATACATCTTTAATATCGACTTTAAAAAAAAATCTCTTAGTTTTTTTAGAATTCTAAAAGTTTTTCTTGACCTGATTGTTAGGGTTTTGATTATAAATGAAATATGCCTACTTACGATGAAGATTACGAAGATGAATACGAAGAAGACGAAGATGAATACTTAGAAGATGAAGAAGGTATACTCTTTGCCTGTGAAGACTGTGATTACCGTTGGAAGGTAAGTGAAGAGGAGTTAGAATATGGTGACTATGAAATGATCTGTCCTATGTGTGGCTCTTCTAATGTAGTGGAAATTTAAACTTGAAGTATGTAATAAATCTGCTCTGCTATCTTACTAGTTTTCAGTTTTTACTAGCAGAGCCAGATTTATTTCTACTTTCTAAGCAAGCTTATGAAAGAAAAGACTTTAAAAACGCGGCTAGGCTATCTTTACAATATCTCCAATCACAAGATACCATCTCCATTCATGACCCTATTTTAGAAATTTTTTTTCAAACAGAAGGGGACCTAGCAAGATTAGATTTTTTTTTAGAAAAAGCTTATTCTTCCTCAGGAGGGAATTCTCCTCAAATATATAATCTAATGGCTATTTTTTTAGAGAAATGCTATCATGCAAAGGAAAGTAAAATTGGTTTTCGCTGGGGAGATATTTTTTTACAAGAAGGAGGGAACAGTAAAAGATATGCTAGGGGGATTTTTGCTTATTCGGGTATGCTTTTTTTAGAAAAAGAAGGAAAAAAAGCCCGACAAATTTTAAAAAATCCTAAGCTTGTCAATTCAAAAGGAGTTTTAAAAAAAAGAAAATCTTTACTAGCTTTAGCTTTGTATAAAAAGGAAAAAAAAGTTATTGATACAGCTAATCAGTTTTTAGTAAATCATGGGAAGACTCCTTATGCAGATTTTGTTATGGCTCTAATTATAGAAACATATCAAAAACTAGGGGAAGTAGAAAAGGCAAATGAGTGGAAAATTAAACTAGAAAAAAATTTTCCTAATTCCCCATTTAAAAATGAATATATGTAAATACTCATGCAGCTATTTTTTGATTTTGTAGTTCAAAGTTAATAAATTGATAAGCTTCTAAAACATGAGATTCTTCTATAATTTGAGAATTTTCTAAGTCTGCTATAGTGCGACTAATTTTTTGAAGTTTTGTAATTCTTCGTAAACTTAAATTAGGATTTTGTAAAAAGCTTTCAATAATTTTTTTAGCATCTGTAGACATTTCACAAAATCTTTCTACATAACTTCCCGGTAGTTCTCCATTAAAATTAAATTCAGAATTTTTATAACGTTCCTCTTGGATTTGTTTTGCTGAAATAATTTTTTGATAAATTTCATCTAAAGGAATAGAAATTTTTTGACGAAGTTTTCCTGAAAAAGGCTGTAACCTAATTATAAAATCCATTCGATCTAAAAAAGGTCCTGAAAGTCTTGAAATATATTTTTGAACTTTAGAAGGCAGACATCTACATTCGTATTGTGAACTTCCTAAATATCCACAAGGACAAGGATTGGTTGCTCCAATAAATAGAAAACTAGCGGGAAGTGTTTGATGATAGTTCACCCTAGAGAGAGTAACTTTACCTTCTTCTAAAGGTTCTCGTAAAGCTTGTATAACTTGAGGTTTAAATTCGCCAACTTCATCTAAAAATAAAATTCCGTTGTGTGCCATGCTTACTTCTCCAATTTTCATATTCTTACCACCACCTATTAGGGAAATGTCTGAAGAAGTGTGATGTGGTGCCCGAAAAGGTCTGGATATTTCAAGAATTTGTTTACTAGAAAAAAGTTCTGAGCTAGAACGAATTTTTAAGATTTCTTCAAATTCTTTTCTTGTGAGAGGGGGCTGTAAATGACTACAAATCTTGGCTAGCATAGTTTTTCCAGCTCCAGGTACTCCAATAAGCAAGGTATGATGTTTACCAGCAAGAGCAATTGTAAGAGCACGAAAAGCTAAAAGCTGATCTTGAAAAATATTTACATTTCCTAATCTAGGAATTTCAGGCTTGAAATAAAATTTTTCCTTATATTCACGTTCAGGATTGTGGAGTATGTCTTCAATTTCTGAAAGATGTGAAATAGGTAAAAGCTTGAGATGTTCACAAATTTTAGCTTCTTCTTTGTTTTCTTCAGGAAAAATAACGGCATGAAATTTATGGACAGATTTAGACAATAAAATATTGCTTAAACCATGGATAGGTTTTACAGACCCATCTAACCCTAACTCTCCTAAAAATAAAATTTTTTCTAAGTTTACCTTAGATTGGATTTGTCCACTAAGTTTTAAAAGAGAAACAGAGATGCCTAAATCAAACCAACTGGCTTCTTTTTTGATACCTGCTGGAGATAAATTTACTAGTATGCTTTGCATAGGAAAATGAAATCCACTATTTTCTAGAGCAACTCTAACTCTATCGTTAGATTCACGAGTAGACCCACCCGCTAAGCCTACAATTTGAAACCTTGGAATACCTTTTTTTAAGTTTACTTCTATGGTTACAATTCTTGCATCAATTCCTTCTAACTCAGCACTAAAAACAAAAGTTACATTCTCATTCATATTCTCTTATTGAATACTTTAAATACAAAAAAAAGTTGTTAAAATGGGAAAAAACTTTACTTTTTTTAAGAAAAAAAATGTTTATATAGAAAATGCAGATTACACAAAGTCCTAAAGTTGCTGCTGAATATATTCAACAAGGGAAGTTAGTTTTATTTCCTACTGAAACAGTTTATGGAATTGGAGCTTCTGCTTTTATTGAGTCTGCTTGTTTACAAATTTATAAAGTTAAAAACAGACCTCAAGATAATCCTTTTATCATACATGTAAGTTCTGTGGAAGAAATTTTTTTATATGCTAAGGTTGAAGAATATTACAAGGACCTAATAAAAGCCTTAGTTCCAGGTCCTATTACTTTTGTATTACCAAAGCGTGAGACACGTTTATTTTCTACAGGACTTCCGACAATTGCTTTACGAGTTCCTGACCATCCTCTAGTTTTAGAATTTTTAGCTTTAGCTGGTCCTGTTGCTGCTCCTTCTGCTAACCTTTCTGGAAAACCTTCAATTACTTTAAAATCAGACTTATTGGTAGAATTTCAAGGAAAGGTAGATCTTTTTCTTGAGGGAAATGAGCCAAATATTGGGATAGAATCCACAGTAGTAGATTTGACTTCTCCCGAGCCTACCTTGCTTCGTCCAGGTAAAGTGACATATTCTCGGCTTCTAAAATACCTTCCAAATATTAAAAAAAACAATTATAAAAAAATTGATAAACCTTTAAGTCCTGGTTTAAAATATCGACATTATTCGCCTAACTGTAAGGTATTGTGGTATGAAGGAGAAATTTTACAGCCTAAATTATCGGGTTTTTTAGGTTTTTCTTTAAAAAAAACTAAATTAAATGTAATTGTAGTAGACAATTTAGAATATATGAGAAAACTATATTCTTTTTTTATAGAGTGTGATCGATTAAATTTGTCGTTTGCCTATTGTGAAAAACCTCTAGAAGATGAGTTTGCTGATGTCTTATATAATAGAATTGAAAAAGCAATGGGAATGTAAAGTTCTAAGGAGATATATGATTTCATTGGAAAAAAACTATCTTAAGTTGAAATCAATTTATAGGTTAAAAACTTTACTTTTAAAAAAAGAGTCGACAAGTAGTTACTTTTTTATTTTCCTTTCAAAAAGTAAAAAAAAATTATAGAAATTGGACGATTTCTTATTATGTCACTGGGTGATTTTTCTGAGGTAAATTATGGCAGAAACGCTTAAAAAACTCCAAGAACAGTTAAAAGAGCTTTTTAGTAAGTTAGACACTACTAAAAAAGCAATCTTAGCAGCTGTGTTTGGGATCATAGTAATTGTAATTATAGTTTTATCTTCATTATCTTTAAAAAAGAATAACGTTATTTTATTTAAAGACTTACAGCCTAAAGAGTATTCTGAAATTACAAAAAAATTAGATGCATTAGGTTATGCTTATTCTAGTTCGGATACTTCCATCATTTCAGTAGATCCTGATAAACGACAAGAAATTATAACTAAGCTAGCCCAAGAAAATCTAATTCCCGTTGGAGTGCAAAGTTGGGAACTTTTTGATATTGAAAAGTTTACAGAAACTCAGTTTGACAAAGACATTAAAAAATATAGAGCTCTAAAAGGTGCTATTGAAAAGTCTCTGATGACTTTAAACTCTATTGAAAAAGCTGAAGTAAATATTTCATTTCCTGAAGCTGAACTCTTTGAGTCAAATGCTCATCCTGTTACAGCAGGCGTTATTTTACATTATGTTCCTGGAGTAGAAAGTCTCTCTAAAAAAGAAGTAAAAGGAATTGTAAACTTAGTTTCTCGTGCAGTTCCTAGGCTTAAGCCTGAAAATGTCACTGTAGTTGACGCTGATGGAAAAATTATAAGTGATTTTGAAGAAGATTTAGAGAGAGAACGTCTAGATTTACGTATTGCTCAAGAGAAGATGAGAATTGAAGAAGAGCAGAGGATGAAGCGTCTAATTGACATACGTAATACTTTACGTTGGTTTTTAGGTGGAGAAGACAGAGTAGATATTACAAGATTTGAATATTTATTAAATTGGGACAAAGTTTCCTACAATGCAACAGAAGTTACTCCTGTAGTAAAAATTCCCGACGATCCTACTACTCCATATTCAGAGCTAGAAATTGTAGAAGGAAATTCTTTAGCTGTTTCGTCTAAAAGGACTACAGAAGAGTTTACAGGTAGAGGCTTTACTCCTGACGGTCCAGCTGGCACTGAGCCAAATTTACCACCCGGTTACAAAGATGTAGATTATCAAAAAGCTAATTATAAAAAAACAGAAGACATTGTAAACAATGAGTTTAACAGAAAAGTAAGTGAAGTTAAAAAACAACCCTGGAGAATAGAAAAAATTACTTTATCTGTAGTTATTGATGGAGTTTGGGAAAAAAAGGAAGCACCAGAAGGTACTTATTACATTCGTAAATATACTCCTGTGTCTCAAGAAGATTTAAATAAAATTCGTAAAAATTTAGAAGCAGCTGTGGGTTATGATCCTACAAGGGGGGATAAGATCAGTGTGGTTACTATTCCTAAAGATCGGACTGCACAGTTTGCACAAGAAGACGCAGAATTAGCCAGACAAAGAACTATTCGCAATGCCATTATTACTTCTCTGGCTATCTTGACTTTCTTAATACTTGTGATACTTATCTATCGTGCTATTAAGAAAGAAATTGCTAGAAGAAGAAGACTGCGTGAAGAAGAACTTGCTGCTCGTCAACAGATGATGCGAGAAGCTGCATTGCGTGTAATGGAGCAAGAAGGAGCAGAGGTAGAACTGTCCTTAGATGAAAAACTGAGGAAAGAACTTTTAGAAAATGCAATCAATATGGCAAAAGAAAAGCCAGAAGACGTGGCTCAACTTTTAAGAACTTGGTTATCAGAAGAGGAGAGTGGTTAATAACTTATTTCTATGGATAATAAACAAAAAGCAGCATTATTATTTAGTTTAATAGGAGAACACTTACCAAAAAATGTTTTAGAGCAGTTTTCTCGTGAAGAGTTAGAAAAACTCATGGAGGGGATGAACTCTAAAAGAAAAATTACTTTAAGTGATGAACGAAAAGTTTTAAGTGATCTCTATACCTCTTTTCAAGCACCTAAACTTACTTCTAAGTCTACTCAAAAACTTTTTTCCAAAGAAAAATCTTTAAATGAAGAAGTTTACTCTACTACTTATCCAAAAGGCTCTCCTATTGCCGAACTAAAGAAAAAAAAGAAAGAAGAGTTAGAACTCATAGTGAAAGATGAGCCAGCTCGTACCATTGCTATGGTCATGAGTTTTGCAAATCCCGATGAAGCTTCTACTCTTATAGAAGATTTTCCAGAAAAAATAAGGGAACAAATTATTGATGAGATTCAAAAAATTGACTTTTACTCTGAAAAGCTTCGCTCGGAATTAGAAAGTTTTTTAGCTTTTAAGTATGATTTAATTGAGTCTCGAATGATTGTATCTAAAGTAAAAAATCGAAGCAGTAAAACAGTTGCAGAAATTTTAGCTAGAATTAGCCCTAATGTTTCTTTTAAGTTATTTTCTAGTTTAAAACAAAGAAATCCAGAATTTGCCGAAACTATCAACGAGCATTTTTATACTCTTCAAGATCTCTTATACGTAGGAAGAACTTCTCTTTCTAAGTTTTTATCTCAATTTCATCCTATTGTGTTAGCTTGTGCTTTTAAGGGAATTGAGCTAGAACTCAAGGATAAAATCTTAGAAAGATGTGAACCTTGGATTTCTAGGCAAATCCAACTGGAAATGGACTCTATGGGACCTGTATCCCTAGCTGAAATTGAAGAAGCACAAAAAGCTCTTATTGAAGGACTCAATCAAGCAGTAGACTCTGGAAAAATTAAATTGTGGAAGGTAAAGTAATATGGCAAAACTTGTATTTAAACCTATTCAAATTGCAGAAGCACATGATCAAATAGAAATTGCTATTTCAGAAAAGTATAAAAAATTTCACAAACCTGAAGTAGAAGAAGAATATGAGGTAGATACAGAAGGGAACATTATTGAGCAATACCAAGGACCTTCAATTGAAGAAATTGAGGAAGAACTTCAAAGATACCGTGCAGAGACAGAAGAACAAGTTCGCCAGATTTTAGCAGATGCCCAAGTCAAAGCAGAAAAGATTGTAGAAGAAGGAAAGACTCGGGCTTTTCAACTTATCCAAGATTCAAAAGAAAAAGTTAAAGTTGAAGAAGACATGGCTCGAGCTAAAGCCGATGAAATTTTAAATCGAGCTAAGCAAGAAGTAGAAAGAATGATTAAAGAAGCTGAAATGAAGGTAGCTGAAATTGAACATGAGGCTTATCAAAGAGGCTACGATGCAGGTAGAGAAGTTGGCTTTAAAAAAGGACAAGGAGAAGTTCGTCGGCTCATCGATAGATTAGGAACTATTGTAGGAAAAGCTATTGATATTCGGGAAGATATTATCCAAGCTTCAGAAAAGCAAATGGTAGAGATGATTCTCATCATTGCTAGAAAAGTAATCAAAGATGAAATTGTAGAAAGAAAAGAAATAGTACTTAACAACATAAGAGAAGCCTTAAAACGAATTAAAGATAGAGATAGAGTAGATATACGTGTAAACTTTTCTGACTTAGAAATTACTACTGCTCATAAAGACGAACTTATTAAACTTATGGAATCTCTACGAAAAGTCAATATCTATGAAGATTCACGTGTAGATAGAGGTGGGGTAATCATTGAAACAGATGTAGGTGCTATTGATGCTAGAATTTCAACTCAGTTAAAAGAAATTGAAGAAGCTATTAGAAATGCTGAGCCTATTTAGTATTTAGTACATGATTGAAAAAAAATTTACACCTAAAGTAGATGTCCTTTCCAAATACCTTACAATTTTAGGTAAGACAGAGCCTATTCGTAAAAGTGGAAAAGTTATTAAAATAGTAGGAAATGTCATTTACTCCGAAGGTCCTCCTGATTCTAAAGTTGGCGAGATCATGCACGTTGAGCGACAAGATCGCAGAGGTTACCTTCAATGCGAAATTGTTGGGTTTGATGGGCATAAATATGCACTTGTTCCTTTAGGTGAGCTAGAAGGAATTTTTCCTAAAGCTGCTGTTTACTCTTCTGGAAAAAAATTGCTTTTACCTGTAGGTGACATGCTTTTAGGTAGAATTTTGAACGGAGCTGGAAAAACTATTGATGGAAAAGGGATCATTGTTTCTAAAGAAGAAAGAAATCCCGATGCAGATCCTATAAGTCCTTTAGATAAGCCTCTAATCAAAAATATATTGTCTACCGGGGTGAGGGCTATCGATGGACTTTTAACTGTAGGACAAGGTCAAAGAGTAGGGATTTTTTCTGGGACAGGGGTAGGAAAGTCTAGCTTACTTGGGATGATAGCTCGTTATACAAATGCTGATGTAAATGTAGTAGCTTTAATAGGTGAGAGAGGAAGAGAGGTAAATGAATTTTTAGAAAACGAATTAGGAGAGGAAGCTTTAGAAAAGACAGTCATCTTTGTAGCTACCTCTGATGCACCTAAGCAGCAACAAGTAAACTGTGCTCTTTTAGCTACAACTGCTGCTGAATATTTTCGAGATAAAGGTAAAAATGTAAACCTTTTAATGGATTCTCTAACAAGGTTTGCTCATGCATGTAGGGAGATTGCTATTTCTCAAGGAGAGCCTCCTATTACGCGTGGATTTTCTGCTTCTGTGTTTACAAAAATGGCAAGGCTAGTAGAACGTTCGGGCACTAGTAGCTTTGGTGGAAGTATCACTGGTTTTTATTCTATTTTAACAGAACCTGATGAAATGAACGATCCTATTGCAGATGCAGTTAGAGGATATCTAGATGGACATATTGTTTTAAATAGAACTCTAGCAGAAAGAAATCATTATCCTGCTATAGATGTTCCTGCATCTCTATCTAGAGTTATGCAAAAAATTGTTTCAGAAGAGCACTATATGTATGCAGGATTTGTTAGAGAACTTATCAGTACGTATAACGCTTCTGAGGAACTTATAAAGCTTGGAGCTTATGTAAAAGGCTCTGATCCAAAAGTAGATTTAGCTATATCTAAGAAAGAAGATATTGACAAATTTTTAAAACAGCCAATAGAAACAAGGGCAACTTTTCAAGAAAGTTTTTCTAAGTTAAAAGAGATATTTATCAGTTCTAAGGAAGAAGAGTTTTAAGGCTTTATGAAAAAGTTTAAATTTAAGCTAGAAGTAGTACATAAATTGAGGGAACGAAAAGTAGATGAAGAAATCCGTAAACTCTCTATTGTAGTTGGAAACATAAATAAACTTAAAAATATAATTACTGAAAATAACAAAAGTATACAAAACTCTATTGATAGTTTTACAAGTATTGTAGGAGAGGATATAAATTATTTACGAATTTTTGATACTTATATAAAGTCTTTAAACTTACAAAATGAATATTTACAAAAAAATATAGAAGAACAACAAGAAAATCTAGAAGAAGCAAGGCAGAAAGTTATTTCAGCACGTAAAGAAGTAAAGGTTATTGAAATTCTGAAAGAAAAAAAATATAAAGAATTTTATGAACATATGTTGAGACTCGAGAGGGCAGAAGAGGATGAAGTAAACCTAAGGGATGTTGTAGAAGATAGGAGATTAGAAGATGAAGTTCCAGACAAGCAAAAACCTAAGAGAGTGGTTAAAAAAGTTCCTCTCCAAAAACCTCCAGCTAATGAGTACGAAAAAGTCATGCAATACTATGAATCCCTTAAAAAGTCAGCAGGACACTGAAGTTAGTTCTCATATAAGTTTTATATTTCATTTTAAGGTGGGCTCTAATCCAAAAGAAGTACGAATAACAAAATCTTTGGTCAATCTTTCAAATAAAGTAGAAAGTTTAAAAGAGAAAATAGAACGGCTAGATAAAAAGATCAAAGAAAGTTATTAAAAGGAGGAATTATGACTTTTACAGAAAAGATGCGAGCTTTTTACTTGGTTTTATTAATTTTAATGCTTTTAGCAATTGGTTTTTTTATGTTTGATTACTTTCACATTATCGAGGCAGATGAAATTTTTCCTTTTCTAGCTAAAAAGCCTGCTTTAGTGAATTGGGATCAGGAATCTCCTACAGAAGTAGAAAAACTGGAAATTGAAAAAGCAAAAGAACGAATTCTTGAAGAAATGAATGAAATAGAAAAAATTCGTGCACAGTTACAATTAGAAAGAGAAAAATTACAAGCTGAATCTGCAAACCTAGAAAAAATTAAACTAGGCATCAAGGAAAAAGAAAGAGAAATGAAGAGGCAAGCCTTAGAAGCTGAAAGTCGTCAAAACAAATTAAAAGTTTTAGCTTCTAAGATTGCTAACATGCCTCCCCAAAAAGCAGTAGAGTTGCTTTCTAATTGGCCTGATCAAGATATTATTGATGTCTTTAAACAAATGGATAAGGATGCAGAAGAAGAAGGTCGTCCTACTATTACCAATTATTTATTGACTTTATTTAATGAAAAGAGGCGTGCAGTAATTGCTAATAAATGGCTAGACAGTGAAGCTGAAAAAGTTCCTGAAGAAAATATAAATACCTTACTAGAAGATGAAGCTAACTTATAGGAGAAGATATTGAGAAAAGAACTCTATGGACAAAGAATCGGGACCTTGGCAAATACTTGGATTCAAATACTAAAAAATTTTATATTTATTCGATATGGTCTTTTTTATGAAACTCCTTTAAAGCTCTACTCCCAAGATTTTCCTTTAGTCTCGGGGCTTTCTATGATTTCCAAAGATGTAGGACAACCGGTAGAAGATGGTGTAATCGTCGGTACTGTACGTATGGGATATGGGCACCATCGTATGGCTTATGCTCTATATACTTGGGCAATTGCAAAAGGTGAGAAAGCTCATTTACATGATCTTCTAGCTTTAGAGTCTAATGAGGCTATAGCTATTAAAGAAATTGATGGGTTATATAGTCAAATGAGCCGTATTTCCTCAGAACTAGGGGGAGTTATAGAATGGGTCTGGGGGCAAATTACTTCAAGTGGAAATATCTCTTCTTTGGAATTGTCCCTTCAACTTGCTGAAAGATATAAAAATTTATTGAACAATATTCCAAATCGTTTACCATATCTTTCTACTTATCCCTTAAATGGACAAATTGCAAAATCAGCAGGATTTAAAAAAGTAGTTCATTTAATCCCCGATAACTTTCCTCAATATTGCTTATTAGTACCAGAGGCAATAAATCTTGTTCAAAGTCCAGCTTCCTATATGAAATTTTTAGAAATGGGAGTACCTAAAGATAGTTTAGCTGTGGCGGGGCATTGGGTATCTTATAATCTTTCAAGTAGAGCTAGTGAGTTTAGTGAAGCTAGAATCCAAAGAGCAGAGAAAAAATTAAAAAGAAGATTTCTCTTACCTATAGGAGGGGCGGGTGCACAAAAAACTTATTTACTTGGAGTTTTAGAAGGATTGAAAGACAAGTTAAACAAAGGAAAACTAAAACTTTGGGTAAATGTAGGAGATCACAAAAATTTATTTCATGAATTAAAAGAAAATTTAGAAACTTTAAAGATTACTCATAAAATTATTGAAGGTAGAGAAGAATTACTAAAATTTTGTAAAGATCATGTTTTATATAAATATGAAGAAGTAGATGAGCCAGCTTTAATTATCTTTCATTTTCCAAATCATTTTCAAGCTTTTAGTGCAACTGATATTCTAATGGAAGTAGCTGATGTACTTGTAACTAAGCCTTCAGAATTAGCTTTTTTTCCTATTCCTAAAATTTTTATTCGTAGAGTAGGTGATCATGAAGCAGCTTCTGCATTTCGTTCTATGGAACTTGGAGAAGGTACAATGGAATGTAGAGAAGTAGAACATGCTCTAGAAATGATAAATTTATTTATAAATACAGATGATATATTTATTCGTATGAATGAATGTATTATAAGAAATTCTAGAGAAGGCATTTACAACGGTGCTAAAAATGCAGTAGAAATTGCTACAAATTAAAAATGAAATTTTTTATTGAGTTCTGCTTTCGTGGACTTCCATATTTCAAATAAATCTTTTGCTCTAGAGTAACCAGAGGGATGGTTACCTTCCTTTAATAAGGTTTCAGAGTTTAGACAAATTTCATGAAACTGTATAAATCCAAAATTTCCACTCACTCCTTTCATTTGATGTAAGAGTGCTCTTAGTTTATCAGCTTCGTTTTTCTCAATTAAACTTGATATTTCTAGAATTTTTGTATCTATATCTATAACTAAGTCTTTTATAATTCCCTTTAGCCAGTCGGGCTCATCGGGGTCATCAAGTATTTCTATTCGTGACCAATCTATTAACATAATTTTATACTTTTAGTTAGTCTTTTGTAGTCAAGAGAATTTTGAAAATTATCCTATGAAGAGTTCCTACAAATAGATAAGTTTTTTTAGTTAATTGGACTGAGAGTAGTAAATAATTAGTTGATTAAAATGGATTTAGTATTTTTAAAAGTCGTGATGTATAGAGATTAATTGTAATAATAAAAAATCTAAAACAAATAAGAAATAGGTTAGAAATTCAATATAAATTCAATAAATTCTTTACTTTATGGTAAGCCTAATAATTCTATGAAAATCATAGTCTAATAGTCGAGTAAGGAATTTAGTGTTTGGTTAGGCTGGTTTATAAAGCGTGTAGCTTTTTTGTTGTTTTTGGGCTTTTTGGCTATAGTCGGAAGTGTAAGATCCTCTGTATAAACCGTCGTTTCCCAAAAATCTGTTGAATTAGCCTAGGCCTTGAGAGGTCGGCTGAAGTAACTCCAAATATTGCTCTTGCTTGGTCTATAAAGTCTCCCATTAACGACAAATCTAGTTCTACTAAAAAGCTAAATAACCAACAACGGGAGACTCCGCACCCATACGCTAAAATCCCAAGCTCATACCAATCATCATCCTCCGGCCTAAAACAAAACTTCTGTAACTCTAACCCTTCCTCCTGATACGTAAGTTTTGGCTTCCCTTGAAACGGCAGATACCCACGAGCTAAAAGGCCCCTATATTTTTCTAACAGCTTTTTGAGACCCTCTTTAAGTTTATAAGACTTTTTTTTAGTTTTTAAATTTTCTACATAAGGAATTACTAAATCTAACTTCTCTACTAAATGCTTTGGAATAAGTAAGGTTGAGACAGTAGAACTTTCAAACTCTTTTAGATCTACTTTTTTTTCATGTTTACGATGAAAATAGCTAATCATAAAACCCTCCGTATTCTATGAAACAAAAACGAGGCCTTTAGTGTGAAATTTTTTATATTTTTACCAAAAAAAGAAATTTTATCCCACAATATAGGGAATAAAATTTTTATTGAATTTAGAATTTTACATGAATTTTGTAAAAATGAGTCTAATATAAAAAATCGCCTACAGTGAAATTTTAAAGAGCAAAAAGTATTTTTTCTTGGGATACTATTTTTTTGCAAAAAGCCTTGTTTTTATTATTTTAAATTTAGTTAATAAATATTTAGAAAAAAATAAAATCTTATCTTTTCTAGTAACCTCATAAAATCAAAAATTTCATTTTTGAAGATTCATGATCTAATTTCTTATCAAGAAAATGGGTAATAGAACTTTAAAACTCAAAGATAAATTAGATTTTTAAGTTTATTTTGAATTCTTTCTTTATTGTAATTTAATTCCACGTAACGTTTTCCATTTTGTCCCATTATTTTTCTTTTGAGAGGGTTTTCTAAAAGATAATCCATTGTTCTAAAAAAACTCAACTTATCATAATAGTACAGTCCACCATTGCTACGTATACAATGATTTTTCATGATTTCACTTTTAGCATTTACTAAAACAGCTTTTTCTTTTAGCCAAGCTTCCATGATGACAATAGAAAAACTTTCTACTTGAGAAGGATTGATTAAAAATTCTGCTCCTTCTAGATAACCTGCTTTTTCTTCTTCATCGATATATCCTAATTGAAAAATTTTTGAGTTTTCAAGCTTTGGAAGTTTTCCAGAGCCAATTAGTAAAAGTTCTAAATCTGCCTGTGAGTAATCTAGCCACTCTTCAAACAAACTAATGAGTTCTAAAATTCCTTTTCCTGCATCTATTCTACCAATATAGATAACGTAAGGTTTTTTTCTAGCAATAGATTTTGCTGGTTTCAAGTAGTCTAGGTGCATTCCTACAATAGAATACTTACTTGGTGTAAAATCATAAATTTTTTCAAAAAGTTTTTTTTCTTCTGGAGTATTAAAACAATAAGTTATTTCATTTGTAAATAATTTTTTAAATTGAGGAAAATAAGCCATTGGTTCATCATGTAACGTGAGTATACAAATAGATTTTTTTTTATCAATAGGTAAAGAATTTACAACTGGATAGTATAAATATGTAAAATAAAAAACTTTATAATAATTTTTAATATTTACCTTTAAAAATTCAACTAAGTCAGGACAGTATGGTCCTTGTAGTTTCAGCCATTTTTCAAATTCTTTATCAGAAAGATTTAGATTTATTTTTAAAATTTTTTTATGAAAATAAGGAAAAAATAAACTTCTTTGTTTTTCTACTGGGAACCTATAAATATATAAATTATTTATATTTTCTATACCTGCTTTATAAAAATTTTTCCAAGTTCTATAGTCAAGTGCTGTAGTAGTTACAATATGAACCTCAAAATCCTCAGATAAAAGATGGGCTATTTCCCAAGCATGTCTTTCAGCACCTCCAAATGCCTGTGAAGAGAAAATAGGTGTAACCAAACAGATTTTTTCTAATTTTTGATACATACGAACTCTTGTAATTTTTTTATTTTAACTAGGAAAAGTAAAGAACCATAAATTTTTTTGTTGACAAATTTTAAATTTAAATTACAAATATTTCGTTAAAAAACATTGTTAAAAGTAAAATTTTATGCTACAAATCAAAATACTACAAGAACACAGGTTTCCCTTACTCATTTTTTTATTCTCGTTTTTAGCAATAAGTTTATTTGGACAAGAAACTTTAACTACGAAAAAAGTTTTTTTAACTCGCTTTGCAGCTTTTAAATCTAATGCCAACCCAACTATACAAAATAAAATTTTTGAAAAGCTTAAGACAAAGTTACAGTCATCTGGATTTGAAGTAGAAGAAATTCCTGTAGAAACTTTAAGTTCTCGTCTAGAATATTCTAAGAAAAATAAAGGATTTTTCTTAGTAGATGGCTACTACAAAAAGCAAGAAAAAGAAAATCTTAACATTTATATACAAATTTATAATCCTGAAACTGGCTATCTAATAGACGCAGTCAATCAAAGTACAGACTATCCTGGACTAGAGGGCATTCAGTTAAATCCTGAAGAGATGAAACAAGAAGATGATCAAGTTATCGATGAAGTTGCTAAAAAATTAGCTACACGCCTGCGCACAAACCAAGCTCGAAAAGAAAGAAGAGAAAACATAGATGAATTTGTCGTCAACTCTCCTCTCTCTGAGTTGTCTTTTCCTATTTCTGTAGAAGATAAAGAAAAAGCTACTGAAGCTGTTTTTAAACTTTTAAGTGAAGAAGAGAGTATTTCTATTGTATCTAAAAGAGTAGGTCAGCAAGAATCAGCTGAAAGAACTTCAGCTATTGTATCAGTACTCACTCGAAAAAAAATACAGGATAGTGGAGCTCGAATTAGCTGATATACTTAAGCAGCTTCCTGGAGTAGAGGTATTTTATGACCAATTTGGATTTTACAAGGTAGCTTTTCGTGGAATTCGTTCTCGTTCAGGAGTTTTACTTTTACTTGATGGGCATAGAATGAATAATTTTTATGACGGCTCTACTTTTTTAGATATTCGGGCAGATGCAATTGAAAAGGTAGAAGTGATTCGGGGACCTGGTTCTTCTGTACATGGAACAAATGCTCTAGTAGGTGTAATCAATGTAGTAACTAGAGATTTAAATCCTACCAAACAACAGGAAATAAATTTTTCCTATAGGAATGGTAGTTTTGATACAAAAGAACCAATAGGCTTTTTTGGTAAAAAAATCGGTAGTACAGATTGGAAACTAACTGCTTACGGGGGAGCTTATGAGTCTCAAAGACAAAAGTTTCATATAAGGCATGATGAAACTTGTGCCATGACACCACCAAGTGGTTCGGTTTTTACTGGTCTTACTGCTTGTAATCGGTATGCTCCTCCTCTGTATCTTTCACCTTGGATTCGCACAAATGACGAAAAACACCAGAGAAATGCCTTTGTAAAAGTTCAGCATGGAAGAGATGGGGTCTATCTTTCTGGAAAATATATTCTTGAAAAGAGAGGTCCGAATGTAGGAGAGTTAAATCAAGTTACTCCTGATTCTGAAGTTGGTTTTGAGTTTACAAATTTTAATTTAGGAATAGGGAGTTTTCAAATTA